>Ga0210377_10000242_pt1 | contig 51956 bp, 46 predicted proteins | sample PLM4_65_b1redo_FD_155480 | JGI IMG/M metagenome (GOLD analysis project Ga0210377, IMG submission 155480) | Groundwater sediment microbial communities from an aquifer in East River, Colorado, USA - PLM4_65_b1 redo | ecosystem: Environmental > Terrestrial > Soil > Riparian zone | place: USA: East...
ACGGGGGTGAGATCCCAGTCGCGAGCGGCAACCCTCTTGATGTCCGAAATGGTCACGATGCCGCTCGCGATGCCCGGCGTTCCGACCAGCGCCCAGCGACGCCCGCGCATCACGAGATCGCGCGCGAAGCTGCCGACCGAGGCCGCAGCGTCGAGCCATGCGATGTCGCGGGACAGCAGATCGCGCGCTCGCAGGCCCTCGAGGGAGGCGTCGATCTGCGCCTGGCGCACGTTCGCCGCCGAGGCGGTGAGCAGGAACCAACCGATGAAGGCGAGCCACAGGCCGCCAATCGCGCTGCCGCCGGAAAGCGCCGCCGCAGCGCCGAGGCCGATCAGTCCGTAGGCCAGCGTCTGGCCCACGCGCGCCGCGAGCCGCGTCGCCCGCGCCGCATCGCTGTGCCGCGCCCACAGCCAGGCGCGCAGCACCCGTCCACCATCGAGCGGCAGGCCTGGCAGCAGATTGAAGACGGCCACCGAGAGGTTGATGCGCCCGAGCCAGGCGAACATCAGGGCATCGGCGCTGCCGGCGGCAAAGACGCGCGCCAGCCCCGAGAAGCCGAGCGCGAGCAGCGCGCTCGCGATCGGTCCGACGATGGCGATCTCGAGCTCGGCGCGCGGTGTCGGCGCGTCGCGCTCGATCACCGCGACGCCGCCGAAGAAGAACAGCGTGATCGAGCGAACCGGAAGCCGGTGGCGTCGCGCGAGCAGGCTGTGCGCGAGCTCGTGGAACAGGATCGAGCCGAAGAACAGCAGCGCGGTCGAGCCCGCCGCGAACCAGCGGGCAAGGGGTCTGACCGCCGGCGCCTCGGCCGCGATCGTCGCGTTCAGCGTGAGCGCCACCAGCAGGAAGACGACGAACCAGGTCGCGTGGAGATAGATCGGGATGCCGAAGACGCGCGCGATCCGAAAACCACCCATGGCTAGCGCAGCAGCACGTCGCAGACGCGGCGGACGCGGCGCACGAGACGGCCCAAGGTGTTGTGGTGGATGTTGCGGCGCAGCCGGACGAGCAGCTTGCGCTCGAGTGTGTAGAGGGTGAGGGCGGCGCGGGGCCGGGGCCGCGCCGTCGGATCGATGGCGGCGAGCTCGGCCTGGATCTCGGCGCGCGAGTATCCCCAGGTCGCGAGGTCCTCGTCGAGCAGCGCCGCGAGGATGCGTTCGGCCTGGGCGATGCGCGCCGGCCGCCCGGCCAGGTCCTGCGCCCACTTCGCGAGCGACTTCGTCGTGGGCCGCGTCTCTCGGGCCACCGTGATCGGGTCGCCGAGCCCACGACCCGCGGCGGCGGGAGCGGCCTCGGCGCCGTACTCGACGACGCGAGGCTCCCAGGTGAGGCCCAGGAACTCGCACAGTCGCTGGCCTTGTGCGATCGGGTCGCGCACGAGCTCCTCGTAGCGCACATGCAAAAGCGGGACGGCTCGCTCGCGCAGGAAACGCGCGATCGCGGGCACGTAGCGCTCGAGGAGGGGATTGAAGCGGTGGGCGGACTCGAAATCCCCGTCGAAGAAGGACTCGACGTAGGAGCTCCAGATCGCCATCGGATGGCGGGTCAAGACCAGATAGCGCGCCTTCGGATAGAGCTTGGCCACGAAGTCGAGCACGAGCGCATAGGCCGGCGTCTTGTCGAGCAGGTGCGTGCGTCCCGATGCTGCGAGCAGGCGCGCGTAGAGGGAGTCCGAGTACGCCCGCAGCGCCTCGAGGTAGTCGGCCTCGCCGCCGGGGAGCTGCGCGACGAGCTCGCGGATCGCACCCTGGCTGATGATCGGATCGTAGGGCGCGCGCTCGACCGTCTCGTAGAAGCCCAGGTGCGCGAGCGGCGTCAGCAGATGCGGCTCGGCGGGTGCGTGGATCGCGGAGTGGGCGCCGAGCATGCGCGCGAGCAGCGTCGAGCCGGACCGGGGAGATCCGATCAGGAAGATCAGGTGGTGCTGCACCCGCGACTCCTATGCGCCGGGCTCGGAGGCTTCACGGCCGCAGCTCAGGCCTCGAAGCCATTCTCGGCGGCGACGCGCCCGTACCAGCGACCCGACTCCTTGAGCGTGCGGTTCGTGGAGGCGAAGTCGACCCACGCGAGCCCGAAGCGCTGCTCGAAGCCCTCCGACCACTCGAAATTGTCGAGCAGCGTCCAGGCGTGGTAGCCGCGCACGTCGGCGCCGTGCGCGATTGCGTTCGCCACCGCTTCGAGGTAGCCCCGGTAGAACTCGATGCGGCGGGAATCCTGGATCACGCCGCGCGCATCGGGGCCGTCGCCGTAGGAGCAGCCATTCTCCGTGATCTCGAGCACCGGGCGGCCGTAGTCGCGCGTGATGCGCATCAGCACGTCGTAGAGGGCCTTCGGCCAGACTTCCCAGCCGAAGTCCGTCTTCGGGCCGTCGTTTCCGCCCAGCGGGCCGACCGGCAGCGCCTTCAGCCCGAAAGTGTCGTCCTCGTGATGCTTCACGAGCGTGCGCGTGTAGAGGTTGATGCCGAGGAAGTCGAGGGGCGCGCGGATGCGCTCGAGGTCGCCGTCGCGAACGCCCATGCGTTCGAGCGGCGGACCTCCCACAAAGGCGTGAGGGTAGCGGCCGTTCAGCGCCGGCTCGAGGTACCAGAGGTTCACGAGCGCGTGCCAACGCTCGGCCGCGGCCTGATCCGCCTCGCTGTCGCCCGCCGGCTCGCACGCCGACATGTTGAAGGCGGTGCCGATCACCGCGTCCGGCCTCACGGCGCGCATCGCGCGAAAGGCTTCGGCCTGGGCGAGGTTCACCGTGTGCGTCGCGCGCAGGAAGGCGTCGGAATCGCGCCGACCGGGCGCATGAATCCCGGCGAGATAGCCCATCACGGTAAAGATGCTTGGCTCGTTGAAGATCATCCAATGCGACACGCGATCGCCAAGCGCGCGGATCACCGTCTCGGCGTAGTCGGCGAAACGTCCCGCCGTGTCGCGCTCGGGCCAGCCGCCGCGGTCTTCGAGGGCCTGCGGCAGGTCCCAGTGGTAGAGCGTCGGGAAGGGACGGATGCCGGCGTCGAGCAGCGCATCGATGAAACGGCGGTAGTGGTCGAGGCCCTTCGCGTTCGGCGTCCCGCTGCCGATTGGCTGGATGCGCGGCCAGGCGATCGAGAACCGATAGCTGGTCTGGTTCATCGCGCGGAGCAACGCGATGTCGTCTGCGAAGCGGTGGTACGAATCGCAGGCGACGTCGCCGGTGTGGCCCTTCTTGATCTTGCCCGGCGTGTGCGCGAAGCGGTCCCAGATCGACTCTCCCTTGCCGTCCTCCTGCCACGCACCCTCGATCTGATACGAGGCCGTGGCGGTGCCCCAGTGGAAGCCCCGCGGAAATTGCACGCGCGCCATGGTCCTGTCTCCCTGCTCCGGATCCGGTGCGAAGCATACGGAGGAATCCGCCCGAGCGCGTCTCGCGTTAGGATCCGGCCGGAGGCGCGTATGCGAGACGCGGACCCAGAGGCCCTGCCTTCGCCTCCGGTCGAGCTCGCCGATCGCGTGAAGGCGCTCGGCCTCGGCCTCGGCTTCGACCTGGTGGGTGTGGCGCGGGCCGAAGCCACGCGCGAGACCGAGTTCCTGCGCGAGTGGCTGGAGCGCGGCTACGCCGGCGAGATGGCGTACCTCGCCCGGCGCGTCGAGGAGCGGGTCGACCCGCGCTGCTTGCTGCCCGGGGCGCGCAGCATCGTCATGGTCGGGCTCGTTTACGACCCGGGCGAGCAGAATCCGCCTGCTGCGGCTCGCGGGGTGGTGGCGCGCTTCGCCGGCGGCGAGGACTACCACGACGTGCTCGGCGAGCGCCTGCGCGCGCTCGGAACGGCGCTCGAACCGCTCGTGGGTGGACCCGTCGCACTTCGCGCCTACGTCGACACGGGACCCGTGCAGGAGCGGGTCTTCGCCGCCTACGCGGGGCTCGGGTGGATCGGCAAGAACACCTGCCTGATCCATCCGCGGCTGGGCTCCTACCTGTTCCTCGGCGCTCTGCTCACGGATCTGGCGCTCGCGCCGGACGCGCGCGAGCCGGATCACTGCGGAAGCTGCCGGGCTTGTCTCGACGCCTGCCCGACGCAGGCCTTCGTCGCCCCCTACGTGCTCGATGCCACGCGTTGCATCTCGTACCTGACGATCGAGTCGCGCGACGGCGTGCCGGTGGAGCTGCGCGAAGCGTTCGGCGACCTCGTTTACGGGTGCGACATCTGCCAGGAGGTGTGTCCCTGGAACACGCGCGAACGTCGCAGCGTGCCCGCGGATCCGCTGGGACTTCGCGCGCGCCTCGCGCCGCGGCCGGAGTGGGCGGCACCCGCGCTCGCCTGGCTCCTCGATCTGCGGGAGGACGCCTGGCGCGCGGCGACGCGGCGCACGGCGCTGCGCCGCGCGAAGTACCGCGGTCTGATGCGCAACGCGCTGGTGGCGGCGGGCAACTCGGGCGACGCGTCGCTCGCGCCGCATGTGCGGCGCCACGCCGAGTCCGTGGATGTGCTGCTCGCCGAGCACGCGCGCTGGGCCCTGGCGCGCCTCGGGTCCGCGTGAGTTCCCGCGTGTCTAGGCGGCCGACGCGAGAGTCCGCCGACGCGGAGCGAGGCGAAGCCGAGCGGAGTCGCCGAGCTGGCGCGCGAGAGGCCCTCTCAGGCCCGGCGTGCGGCGAGGCGTGCGAGGCACTCGGGCGGGGCGCCGGCGCTGGAGCCTTCGGCGTACTCGATCGGCTCGAGTCCGGAGAACAGCGCGGCGAGCTCGCCGGGCTCGAGCAGGAAATCCGCGCGGCGGGGGCCCGTGCCGAGCGCGCGCTGCGCGACGGTGAACGTTTCGTACAGGAGCAGCCCGCCCGGTGCGAGCGCTTCGACGATCGCTGCGGCGAGCGGTCGAAACAAGAAGCGAAACACGAGGATCACGCCACAACTCCTCGCACGCACAGGGATTCCAAAGGGGGTCTCGAGGTCGGCGCGGAGCGCTTGCAGCGGCAGCCCGCGGCTATCGGCCTGGGCCTGCAGCGCACGCAACGCCTGGGCGTCGCGATCGATCGCGAGCGTGACCGCGCCGAGCTCGGCGGCGGCGAGTGCGTGGCGCCCGCTGCCGCAGGCGAGGTCGAGCACGGGGCCCAGGCGCGCCGCGTCCGCGAGGCGGGCGCACTGCGCGAGGAACCAGGGCGAGGGCGGCGACGCGCCGTGCACCGCTAGCGCAAGCCAAGCGCGCAGCGAGCCGCAGGCGAGCGGAGCTCATCAAGGCGCTGCTCGCGAATCACCTGAGCGAGCCGTGCGGGGAAGTCCGATACGATGCCATCGACGCCGAGCGCCAGGAGCGCGCGCATTTCCTCGGGCTCGTCGATCGTCCACACGTGCACGACCAGACCGTGCGCATGCGCGTGATCGACGAACTCGCGCGTCACCAGCGGCCGGCCGGCGAAGCCGGGCGGCACCTGCAAGGCCATCGGTCCGGGCGTGGGCGACTTGCGCTCGATCGCGCAGCGCAGGAAGGCGCCGACCTCGCCCGCGGAGGCGCCGAGGGCGACGGACGCGCCGGCACGGGCTACCTCGTCACGCAGCTGCGTCATCAGCGCGTCGTCGCCCGCCGTGAGCAAGGTGCGTGTCGCGCTTGCCGCCTTCTCGATCACGTCGAGCGCGCGCTCGACGAGATCCGCGCCTCCATCCTTCAGCTCCAGGTTGAAGCGCGCGGCGGGAAAGGCCGCGAGGGCTTGCGAGAGCGTCGGCACGCGCACCCCGCGGCCGCGAAACGGGTGCGTGCGGCCGCCGTCCGGGCTGAAGTGGTGCCCGGCGTCGAGCGCCTGTAACTCGCCGAGCGTGAGGTCGGCGACCCGGCCTCGGCCGTCGGTCGTGCGCTCGACGAGGCCGTCGTGCAGCAGCACCGGGATGGCGTCCCGCGTCAGATGGACGTCGCTCTCGAGGATCGCCGCGCCGGCTTCGAGCGCGCGGGCGAACGAAGGCAGCGTGTTCTCCGGCGCTTCGCCGGCGGCGCCGCGGTGCCCGATCACGGTCGGGGTCGCGATCTCGAAGTAGGGGTGCCGCATGCCTCTAGGTTATCATGCGCGCCCCGATGCCGGTGCTCACGCGCGACGCGATCCTCGCCGAGCTCTCGGCGGGTCGGCTCTCGATCGAGCCGTTCTCTCTCGATCAGCTCGGAGCGGCGTCGATCGATCTGACGCTAGGGGACGAGATCCGCGTGATGCTTCCCGAGGCCACGCCGATCGAGCTCTCCGGCGAGGTGGATTACCGCGAACACACGCGCAGTCTGCCGCTCGATTCACCCTACGTGCTCGAGCCCGGCTGTACGATCCACGGCATCACACGCGAACGCATCTGCCTGCCGCCCGATCTTTGCGGCCTGCTCGAGGGGCGCAGCCGCTTCGCGCGGCTGGGCCTCATGATCCACGTCACGTCGGCCTTCGTGCAGCCGGGGGTATCGAACCGCCAGGTGCTCGAGATGAGCAACGTGTCGAAGCGTTCGCTGCGCATCCACGCCGGCGTGCGCCTGTGCCAGCTCGTGCTGCTGCGCACCGAGGGGGAGGCCGTCTACCGGGGTCGCTTCGCGGAACAGGAGACGCTGTAGCTCCGTGAGAGCGGTCGTCCAGCGCGTCACCCGCGCGCGCGTCACGGTGGGGGCCGAAGTGGTCCTGCAGATGGCCGAGGGGCTGCTCGCCTTCGTCGGCGTCGGTCGCCGCGACGAGCGGGCCGCAGCCGAGGATCTCGCGCGCCGGATCGTGCATCTACGGGTCTTCGAAGACGCCGAGCAGCGGATGAACCGATCGCTGCTCGAGACGGGCGGCATGCTCGGCGTGGTGTCCCAGTTCACGCTCTTCGGCGACGCTCGTCAGGGTCGCCGCCCGTATTTCGGCGAGGCGGCTCCCGCCGAGCAGGCCTCTCCGCTCGTGGAGGCGCTTGCGGAAGCGGCGCGCGCGCTCGGAATCGCGGTCGTCTGCGGGCGTTTCGGCGCGAGCATGGACGTCGAGCTCGTGAACGCGGGCCCCGTCACCATTCTGCTCGACAGCGAGCGGCTCTTCTGATCGGTGTCCTTGACGCGCCGATCTCGAGCGCCATCATGCTGGGTTGGGGGAAGGTTCGGGCGGGCGCCGCCTGGGGCGTGTTCGTCGACTTGCGCGCTCGCGCGCGCTGAGAGGAGGAAGTCCATGAGATTTTCAAACCGCGCACGCCGGGCGTTGCTCGCGTGCGTCGTCATGATCGCTCTGGCTCCGCAGGGGGCTCGCGCCGACGACTCGATCGAGTCCGAGGCGGGCCTCGGCGCGGCCGCGGCGGTGTGCTCGCTTTTCTACGGTCCGGTGAAGGTCGTCTACGCCCTCAGCGGCCTGATCTTCGGCGGCATGGCGTGGGGCCTCTCCGGTGGCGACAGCGACGTGCTGCGCGCCGTCGTCACGCCGGCGGTCCGCGGGGATTACGTGATCACGCCGGCGCTGCTGCGCGGTGAGCGACCGCTGGAATTCTTCGGAAAGGACCCGGAGTACCGCAGCGAAGCTCCCGCCGAGGCCGAGCCGGTCTATTAGCCGGATCGGGCAGCGGCGCTGGCACCAGCGGCGGGGAGCGGCGATGCTAGCAGGACGCCATGTCCGAGCTGGGCTCCCACGCGTATCTGGCGTTCGCCGCAGGCCTGCTGTCCGTGCTGTCGCCCTGCGTGTTGCCCTTGATGCCGGCCTACCTCTCGCTGATCTCGGGCATCTCCGTGGAGGAGATGCACGATGGCGCGCGCGACGTCGTGCTGCGCCGGCGGGTGATGCTGGCTTGCGTCTCCTTCGTCTCGGGCTTCTCGGTCGTGTTCGTGCTGCTCGGTGTGGGGGCCGTGCGCTTCGGGCAGCTGGTGCGCAGCTGGCGGGCGGAGCTGCTCGGCGTCGAGTTCGGTGTGGCGCAGCTCGCGGGAGTGGTGGTGATCCTGCTGGGCCTTCACATGACCGGCCTCACGCCGATTCGCGTGCTGTATCGTGACACGCGCTTCCAACCGCGCCTGAAGCGTCACAGTGCGCTCAGCTCCTTCGTGGTGGGGGCCGGCTTTGCGCTCGGCTGGTCGCCGTGCATCGGGCCCATTCTCGCGACGATCCTCACCGTGGCGGCGAGTCGCGAGACCGCGCTGCAGGGCGTGGCACTGCTCATGATCTACTCCGCCGGGCTCGCGGTGCCGTTCCTGATCGCCGGATGGAGCATCGAGCGCTTCTTCCAGGCCTTCTCGCGCATCAAGCGCTACTTCCGAACGCTCGAGATCGCGTCGGGGCTGATGCTCGTCGGCGTGGGGTGCCTGCTCGTGACGGATCAACTCTCTCGCCTGAACAGCCATTTCCGGTTCCTGACGGACGTGCTCGGTGCGGCCGAGCGGGCGCTGCAGTGAGGAGGAGGGGGCCGATGGGTTGGCGCCGACTGGTGAGCGTGCTCGTCGCGTGCGGGATCGGGATCGGCTGCGGCGAGCGCGAAGACGGCAAGCGGGCGTCGACCTCGACCGATGAGACCGAGCTGGCCGGCGAAGCGGAGGCGGTGGCGGCCCCCGACTTCCAGCTGCCCGACCTCGCGGGCCGGCCCGTGCGACTGGCGGACTTCCGCGGCAAGACGGTCGTGATCGATTTCTGGGCGACCTGGTGTCCCCCCTGCGTCTTTCAGGTTCCGGAGCTGAACAAGTTCTGGGACGCGAACAAGGATGCCGGCGATGTCACGGTGATCGGGGTCGCCGTGGACGCCGAGGGCGCGAGCGTGGTGGCGCCCTGGGTGAAGGAACAGGGCGTCCGGTATCAGATCCTGCTCGGCTCGGAAGCGCTCGCGAGGGACTTCGGCGCCCTGGGCTTTCCCACGCTGGTGGTCGTCCGACCGGATGGCAAGATCGATTCGCTCCACGTGGGCCTGATCGAGATCAGCGAGCTCGATCAGATCCTGGCGGCGCATCGGAGTGCGGGAGGCTGACCGGGGGCCTTCCGGGCGAGCCTCCAAGGACCGGAATCCGGCTAAAGCAGCCGCCGCGATCCGACGAAACCGCTTCCGGGTGCAACGGGGGCGTGTCTTGAAAGCCGGCGAAGACACCGCCTTCCGAATCCGCAGCCACTACCAGCGCGAGTTCGCGCCCGGTCAGCTCGTGTTCGGCTCCGGCGAGCGCGCGGACCACCTCTTCGTGATCCAATCCGGCGAGATCGAGCTGTCCCGCGAGGGTCCGGGAGGCCAGCGGGGCGCGGCGCGGCTCGGCCCGGGCGATTTCTTCGGCGAGCTCGGCGGGGTGCTCGGCGAGCGCGTTCCGACGCGCGCGATCGCCGTGAAGGCGACTCGCGTGCTCCAGCTCGACCGCGAGACGCTCGAGGCGATGTGTCTGGCCCAGCCGGAGATTGCGATCCGCATGATCCGCGTGCTGGTCTCGCGCTTGATCGAAGCGGAACGCCGGCTCGCCGCCCTGGGCGTGGAGGATCAGCTGCGCCCGCTGGTGCGCTCGCTCGTGCGTCACGCGCAGCCCGCGGCGGGGGCGCCCCCGGTCGTGCGCATCCCCACCACGCTGCGCAAGCTCGCGCAAGAGGCCGGTCTCTCGATGCTCGAGACGCACCGCGCGCTGCACCAGCTGCTCGACCGCAAGCTGCTTCAGCTCGTGGACGACTGCCTGATCGCGCCGGACCTCGAGGGACTCTCGGGTTGCCTCGACGCTCCCGCTTGAGCCCGCTTCGCTCGGCTGTGCTCCCACCTCACGTTTGACCCCTTCGGAACGCGTCTGATAGCGTGGCGCTGCGTCTGGCGGGCGCAGGGGGAACGGGTTGCAGCGCTGCGCTGCGGCGTGGATCGCGTGCATCGCGTGGGCCGCGCCGGCCCTCGGGGCCGACCTTCGCGACATCGCGTTCGACGCCGGCGACGAGCCCTTCGAGCTCCGCGCGGACTCCGTCGAGTACGATCGCCCCCGCGACCTCTACATCGCGGACGGCGCCGTCGAGATCCGACAGGGCGATCGCACGCTCACGGCCGACTGGATCGCCTTCAGCAATACGACGCAGCGAGGTGTCGCGAGCGGCAGCGTGACGTTCCGCGAAGGCGCCGAAACCCTCGTCACGAGCTTCGCCGAGTTCGACATCGTGACGATGCAAGGCGTGCTCTTCGACGCGCATCTCGAGGCTGGGACGAGCCAGTTCCGCATGTCGGGAGAGGAGATCGCCAAGACCGGGAGGGAGACCTACCGCTTCGAGAAGGGGCGTTTCACGACGTGTCGCTGCGAGCCCGGCGAGCGCGACCCGTGGGAGATCAAGGCGGAGCACGCCGACCTCGAGATCGGCGGCTACGGCACGGCGCGCAACACGAGCTTCGAGGTGCTCGGCGTGCCAGTGGCCTGGCTGCCCTGGATGATCTATCCGCTGAAGACGGAGCGTCAGACCGGACTGCTCTTCCCGCTGCTCTCGCTCGGCAGCATCCAGGGCTTCAGCGCGGCGCTCCCGTTCTTCTGGGCTGCTCGCGAGAACGTGAACGTGCTGATCACGCCAGGCTGGTCGGTGAAGCGGGGCCTCGCCGTCCAGGCGGCGAGCGAGTACGTGCTCGGCGAGGATTCCGGGGGTCGCGTCGCCGGGGCGTACCACCACGACGAGGCCATCAATCCCAACACGCCCTCGGAGCCCTTCAATCGCAATCGCTGGGCGACCTGGGGCGAGCAGGACTTCGCGCTGCCGGGCGACGTGCGCGTGAAGAGCGACTTCACATTCGCCTCCGACAACCAGTACCCGATCGATTTCGCAGAGCTCGGCGCCTACCGCAACGACCGCTTCCTCGAGTCGACCGCGTTCGCGCAGCGCAATTTCGGCAAAGATGGCCGTTTCGGGCTGCTCGGCGCGACGGAATACGCCAACGATCTCCAGAGCCCCGACGATTCCGACCGCGATGATTACCTGCTCCAGCGCCTGCCCGAGCTCGACTTCGCCGTGCTTCCCGCCCCGACGCCGTGGATCGAGCGGCTCGTGCCCTCGCTCGACGTTCAGTACGTGTACTTCCGCTCCGAGGTGACCGGCGACGAGGTCTTCCGCGACACCGGCATCGATGGCCTCTTCGATGCACGGGAGCGGGGACCGATGGGAGCGCCACCGGGCAGCGGCCCCGACCTGAACCAGGACGACGCGTCGCTGCCCGGCGGCACCGAGGGCGACGGGATCTTCGAGGAGGGCGAGCTGCTCCCCGATCGAGGCCAACGCGCGTCCCTCACGCCGCGGCTGGGAATCCCGCTGCGGCTGGGCAATTTTGCCGAGCTGTATCCGGAAGCCGGTTGGGCCCAGGTGCTCTACGACAGCGATGCGCTCGGCTTCGACCAGCGCGGGTTCGCGACGGCGCGCGTGGAGCTGCGCTCCCGTCTGCGCCGACGCTTTGGGGATTCGGTGACGCACCTGCTCGAGCCGCGGCTCGGCTATGCGCTGGTGACGAAGGTTGGGCAGTCCGGGAATCCCCTCTTCGTGCCGCGCGCCGCGGTCGAGCAGCAGCGCCTGCGCGAGCTCGATCTCGAGAACGTGACACGCGACCCGGCGGACCGGGTGCCCGAGTTCAACGGCATGTCTTTCTCAGTCGCAAATCGATTCTGGGGCACGCTCGGAGAGAAGGGGGCGCCGCGCTTCCTGGGGGACGCGACGCTCTCCGGCCTATACGACTTCGCCGGCGGCGACTTCGGGCCCGTCCTCCTCGACGGTCACGCGTTTCCATTCGAGCTCACCACGCTGCGCGCGAACCTGGGCTTCGATCCGAAAAAGGCGGAGATCGGAGAGGCTCTCTTCGAGGCTGCGCAGGCCTTTCAGGACGGACACCGCGTCGGAGTGCGCTACCGCTACCTGCGCGACGTCCCGCGCTTCTTCGAAGACTTCCCCTACGTGCGCGAGCGCTTTCGTCATGTCAAGACCGATTTCGACCACGTGAGTCAGATCGATCTCTATTTCCGTTACTCGATCACGGATACCTGGGCCGCGACCTACGTCGGCTCCTACTCGTTCGAGCGCTCGCTGGTGCTGCGCAACCTCGGCGGGATCGAATACTTCTCGCGCTGTCGTTGCTGGGCCGTGCGTCTCGAGATCGCGCAGGACCGCGAGAGCGGCGTGCAGTTCAACCTGCGCTACACACTCTCCGGGCTCGGCGACGACCGCGAAAGGCCGTTCGAGCCCTCCGGGGTGCCGGGCTTCGGCTTGCTTGACGGCTCTTGAGCCGTTTGATAACAACCTGAAATTGCGTGCCTTTTTCGAGGCGAACCGGCCGCCGTCGGTTCGCCAGGGGCTGAGTTGCTTCGCCCGTCCCAGGAACTGTTCGAGGAGCTCGCGACGCGGGGCAACCTGATCCCCGTTTTGCGGGAGATCCTCGCCGATCACGACACCCCGCTCTCGCTGTTCCGGCGCCTCGACGACGGCAAGACGAGCTTCCTGTTCGAGTCCGTCGAGGGCGGTGAGAAGTGGGCTCGCTACAGCTTCATGGGGACCGGAGCGCGCGCGGTGTTCCGCGCGCGCGGCCGCGAGGTCGAATGGAGCGAGGGTGGGCGCACGCAGCGACTCGTCGCGGCGGGCGATCCGATCGAAAAGTTGCGCGAGGAGCTCGCGACCTTGCGCGCGGTGACTCCTTCGGGTGTCACGCTGCCACCGTTCCTCGGCGGCGCGGTGGGTCTGGTGGGCTACGACTGGGTGCGCTTCATCGAGACGATCCCCGACGAGAATCCCGACGAGGTGGATCTTCCCGATCTCTGGTTCCACCTGCCGGAGACGGTGGTCGTGTTCGACAACGTGCGCCACTCGGCCCTGCTGATCCGGCACGTGAAGGTGGCAGAGGGGGCCGACCTCGGCGCGCTCTACCGCGAAGCCGTCGCCGCACTCGATGCGACCGCACGCCGCTTGCGCGAGCCGCTCGCGCAAGAGCCCGCTCGCGAGCCGTTGCGCGCGCCGATGGACGTCCGGCGCAGCACGACGCGCGAGGCTTTCCACGAGATGGTGAAGCGCGCGAAGGATCACATCGAGGCGGGCGACGTCTTCCAGGTCGTGCTGTCGCAGCAGTTCCGCATCCCGCTGCAGGTAGACCCGTTCACGATCTACCGGCACCTGCGCCTGATCAATCCGAGCCCATATCTCTTCTTTCTGCGCTGTGAGGGGGCCGTCCTGATCGGCTCTTCACCCGAGATCCTGTGCCGACTCGAGCACGGGCGCATCGACGTCCGCCCGATCGCCGGTACGCGGCGGCGCGGGCGCACACCGGAGGAGGATCGGGCGCTCGAGGCCGAGCTGCGAGCCGACCCCAAGGAGCGCGCCGAGCATCTGATGCTCGTCGATCTCGGCCGCAACGACGTGGGTCGCGTCGCGGAGATCGGCTCCGTCGCGGTGACGGACTACGCCAGCGTCGAGCGCTATTCGCACGTGATGCATCTCGTCTCGAACGTCGAGGGGCGCCTGCGCCCCGGGCTCGACTGGCTGGATCTGCTGCGCGCGACCTTCCCGGCCGGCACGCTCTCGGGGGCGCCGAAGGTGCGCGCGATGCAGATCATCGAGGAGCTCGAAAATCTCCGGCGCGGTCCGTACGGAGGCTGCGTCGGCTACGTCGACTACTCCGGCAACATGGACACCGCCATCGTGATCCGCACCATGGTCGTGAAGAACGGCGAGATCTTCCTGCGCACCGGCGCGGGGGTGGTTGCCGACTCGGATCCCGACACCGAGTACGAGGAGTGCGTGAGCAAGGCCCGGGCGCTGATCGAGGCCATCGACCTCGCGCGCGAAGGGATCGACTGAAAGATCGCCATGCGCCTCACGATGATCGACAACTACGACTCCTTCACGTACAACCTCGTGCAATACCTGGGCGAGCTGGGCGCCGAGGTCGAGGTGTTCCGCAACGACGCGATCGGCGTCGAGGAGCTGCTTGCGCGGCGCCCGCAAGGCGTCGTGATCTCGCCCGGGCCCGGCGAGCCGGCGGCGGCCGGCATCACGGTCGCCACGGTGCTCGCTTGCGCGCGCGACGCGGTGCCGCTGCTGGGCGTCTGCCTGGGGCACCAGGCGATCGGGCTCGCCTTCGGCGGCCGGATCGTGCGCGCCCGCTCGATCATGCACGGAAAGGTGTCGGCGATCGAGCACGATGGCCGCGGCCTGTTCCTGGGCCTCGAGAATCCCTTCGAGGCCACGCGCTACCACTCGCTGGTGATCGAGGGCGAGTCCTGTCCTGCCGTGCTGCAGGTCACGGCGCGCACGGCGGATGGCGAGATCATGGGCGTGCGGCATCGCGAGAAGCCGATCGAGGGCGTCCAGTTCCACCCCGAGTCGATCCTCACGCACGTCGGCAAGCCGCTGCTGCGGCGCTTCCTCGAGAGTTGTGCGCGAGGCGCGGCCGCATGAGCCTGCGAGCGGCGGTCGAAGTAGCCATCCAGGGCCGGGAGGTGCCGGCGCCGCTGCTCGAGGCCGCCTTCGGCGAGATCATGGACGGCCGGGGGAGCGCGATCCAATCTGCGGCCCTGCTGGTGGCGCTGCGCACGAAGGGCGAAACGGTTGGCGAGATCGTGGCGGCGGCGCGCGCCGCGCGGGCGCGTGCGCAGGCCGTGCCGTGCCCGGATCCGCGCGCCATCGATACCTGTGGCACCGGCGGCGATGCGGCGCAGACCTTCAACATCTCGACCGCCGCCGCCTTCGTGGTCGCGGGGGCGGGGGTCCCGGTCGCGAAGCACGGCAATCGCGCGGCTTCGAGCCGCGCCGGCAGCATCGACGTGCTCGAGGCGCTCGGCGTGAACGTCGAGCTGCCGGTGGAGGTCGCGGCAAAGCTGCTGGTCGAGGTCGGTATCGCGCCCTTCTTTGCCCGAATCGCCCACCCCGCCATGCGCGCGCTCGCGCCGGTGCGCGAGGCGCTCGGGGTGCGCACGTTGATGAACTGTCTGGGGCCGTTGCTCAACCCCGTCGGCGTGCGCTTCCAGCTGGTGGGAGTCTATGCGGCAGCGCTGATCGAGACGCTGGCGGCGGCTCTCGGGCAGCTCGGGTCGGCGCGTGCGCTCGTCGTGCATGGCGCAGACGGGCTCGACGAGATCACGACCACGACCCACACGGATGCGGCCTGGCTCGAGGCGGGCCGCGTTCGGAAGCTGCGCATCGATCCGGGCTCGCTCGGGATAGCCAAGGCGCGGCCGGAGGATCTGCGCGGCGGCGATGCGGTGGAGAACGCCGCGATCGTGCGCGCCGTGCTCGACGGGGAATCCGGGCCGCGGCGCGACATCGTGCTGCTCAATGCGGCCGGCGCGCTGTGGGTGGCGGGGGCGGCCGACGATCTGGCGGCCGGTCTCGTGCTCGCGCAGCGCAGCCTCGACGACGGCGCCGCGGCGCGCAAGCTGGCCCAGCTGGTGGCCGCCTCGCGGAGCGCGGCGTGAGCTTCCTCGCCGAGATCCTCGAGCACAAGCGCCGCGAGCTGGCGCTCGCGCGCGAGCGCAGCCCTGCGGAGGCGCTGGCGAAGCGAGCGCGCGAGCGGCGGCAAGCGACGCGGGGATTCCGGCGCGCGCTCGAGACCGCTGAGCGCCCGCGCGTGATCGCCGAGATCAAGCGCCGATCGCCGAGCAAGGGCGAGATCCGTCCGGACTTCGACGCGGTGGCCTGTGCGCAGGCCTATGCCTCGGCCGGTGCGGCCGCGATCTCGGTGCTGACGGACTCGCACTACTTCGGTGGTAGCCTCGAGCTGCTCGCGCAGGTGCGAGACGCCGTGTCGCTCCCGCTGCTGCGCAAGGATTTCATCCTCGAGGCCTACCAGGTGGACGAGGCGCGGGTGTATGGGGCCGACGCGGTGCTGTTGATCGCGGCGGCGCTCGCGCCGCGAGCCCTGCGCGAGCTGCGCGAGCACGCGGAGGCGCTCGGCCTCGACGCGCTGGTCGAGGTTCACGACGAGCGCGAGCTGGGAATGGCGCTCGCAGCGGGAGCCGATCTGATCGGGATCAACAACCGCGACCTGCGCACGTTCGAGGTGGACCTCGGCGTTTGCGAGCGCCTGGCCGGAAAGCTTCCGGAGGGGTGCATCGGGGTCGCGGAAAGTGGCATCTTCACGCCCCGCGATTGGGAGCGGCTCGAGGCGGCGGGCGCACAGGCCTTCCTCGTGGGAGAGGCACTGATGCGCGAGTCCGACGTCGGGGCAGCCCTACGGCGGCTACGGAGGAAGTCGTGAGCGGCAGCATTCGGATCAAGATCTGCGGGATCGTGCATCCTGACGATGCGCAGGCCGCGGTCGACAGCGGAGCGGATCTGATCGGGCTGAACTTCGTGCCCGGTACTCCCCGTTGCCTCGATCTGAGGAACGCGGCGGCGATCGCCGAGCGCATCGCTGGTCAGGTCGAGCGGGTCGCGGTGTTCAAGGACGCCACGCCCGAGGAGATCGAGCGCGTCCTGCGCCGCATCGAGTTCGAGCGCGTGCAATTTCACGGGGAGGAGAGCGAAGAGGAGGTGGAGGCCGTCGACTTGCCCGTGATCAAGGCGATCCGCGGCGCCGATCTCGAGGCGGCGGAGACCTACCCGGGCACGCTGCTTCTGCTCGACCATCCGACGGAGGGTGGGGGCCGCGGCAAGCCCTGGAACTGGGCGGATGCGACCGAACTGATCTCGCGCGGCATCGACCTGATCCTGGCCGGGGGCCTCACGCCCGAGAACGTGGGCGCAGCGCTCGGAGAGCTCGGCGATCTGCTGCCCTGGGGTGTCGACGTCGCGACGGGAGTCGAGTCGTCGGAAAATCGGAAGGACCCGGCGCGCATCGCCGCTTTCATCGAGGCCGTGCGCAAGGCGGAAACCAGCGAATGACGATCGCATCCGAAGGGAATCTGGCGCGACCCGGGCGCTTCGGGCCCTACGGCGGCCGTTACGTGCCCGAGACGCTGATCGCGGCGCTCGACGAGCTCGCCGAGGCCTACCCACGGATCACGGCGCAGGAGGCGTTCCGCAGCGAGCTCGCGGAGCTGCTTGCGAGCTACGCAGGTCGCCCGACGCCGCTCAGCTTCGCGCGGCGCATGACGAGCGATCTCGGCGGCGCCGCCGTGTACCTCAAGCGAGAGGATCTCGCGCATACCGGCGCGCACAAGATCAACAACGTGCTCGGGCAGTGTCTGCTCGCCCGCGCGATGGGCAAGCGCCGTGTGATCGCAGAGACCGGCGCCGGTCAGCACGGCGTCGCCACCGCGACCGCCTGTGCGTTGTTCGGTCTCGAGTGTGTCGTGTACATGGGCGCCGAGGACGTCGAGCGGCAAGCGTTGAACGTCTTCCGCATGGAGCTGCTCGGTGCGACGGTGCGGCCCGTGACGAGCGGCTCGCAGACGCTGAAGGACGCCACCAACGAGGCCATGCGAGATTGGGTGACGAACGTACGCGGCACCTACTACTGCATCGGCTCGGTGTTGGGCCCGCATCCGTATCCGACGATCGTGCGCGACTTTCAACGCGTGATCGGGGTCGAGGCGCGCCGCCAGATCCTCGCGGCGACCGGGCGTCTACCGGACGCGCTGGTCGCCTGCGTCGGCGGCGGCTCGAACGCGATCGGGCTCTTCCATGCCTTTCTAGAGGACGCCTCGGTTCGTTTGATCGGCGTCGAAGCGGCGGGGGAGGGGCTCGGGACGGGCCGGCACGGAGCGGCGCTGTGCGCCGGAGAGCCGGGCGTGCTGCATGGCATGAAGAGTCTGCTGCTGTACGACGACGATGGGCAGATCTTCCCTGCCCATTCCATCTCGGCAGGGCTCGACTACCCGGGCGTCGGGCCGGAGCATGCCTTCCTTCGCGACAGCCGCCGCGCCGAGTACACGGCCGTGACGGATACCGAGGCGCTCGATGCCTTCGTCTATCTCTCGCGCATGGAGGGCATCATCCCGGCGCTGGAAACGGCGCACGCAGTGGCGCACGTGCTCCGGCTCGCGCCGCAGCTCTCGCGCGACGCGATCGTGATCGTGAACCTCTCGGGTCGTGGGGACAAGGACGCCCCGCTGGCCCGCGAGCTGCTGCGCGCTCGAGATCCGGGAAAGCGCTGATGGGGCGCATCGGCGAGCGCTTCGCGGCGTTGCGCGCGCGCGGCGAGCGCGCGCTGATCCCGTTTGTAACGGCCGGCGATCCCGACCTCGCGACGACGCAATCGCTCGTGCTCGCGCTGGTCCAGGCGGGCGCGGATCTGATCGAGATCGGTATTCCGTTCTCCGACCCGCTCGCCGAGGGCCCGACGATCCAACGCGCGAGCGAACGTGCGCTGCGCTCGGGCGCCTCACTGCGCCGGGTACTCGAGCTCGTGAAGACGCTGCGCCCCCAGATCGACGTGCCGCTCGTGCTGATGGGCTACACGAACCCGATCCTCGCGATGGGGGAGCGCCATTTTGCCGAGGCGGCGCACGAGGTGGGCGTCGATGGCGTGATCGTCGTCGATCTGCCGCCCGAAGAGGGCGAGAGCCTCTACGCCGCGCTGGCAGCCGTCGGCATCGATGCCATCCTGCTGGCTGCGCCGACGACGCAACCGGCGAGGCTCGCGATGCTCGCGCAGCGGACGCGGGGATTCCTCTATTATGTGTCGCTCACGGGGGTCACGGGCGCGCGCAGCGAGCTCGCGCGCGGTGTCGAGGAGGCGGTCCGCGGCATCCGTGCCACGTCGGACGTTCCCGTCTGCGTGGGATTCGGCGTCTCGACGGCCGAGCACGCGCAGGACCTTGGGCGCTTCGCCGACGGAATCGTGGTCGGAAGCGCGTTGATCGACGCGATCCAGCGCGCGGGGCGCGGGCCGGCCGCGATCGATGCCGCGACGCGCTTCGTGGCGGAGCTCAAGGCGGCGTTGCGCGCACGACCTTCCGCCTGAGCATCTCCCACAGCGCCTTCACCTGACGCTCCGTCTCCTCCGGCGTCCCGGAGTTGTCGATCACGAAATCGGCGAGCGTCTTCTTCTCGTGCAGCGGCAGCTGCGCACGGATGCGTTCCAAGGCCACCTCGCGCGAGCAGCCATCGCGCGCCATCTGGCGGGCGATCTGCGCGTCTTCGGGAGCCCAGACCACGACGGTCGCGTCGAACTCGAGCCGCGCCGCGCTGCCGGTTCCGGCCTTGCGACCCTCGAAGAGCAGCGGGATGTCGAGCACCAGCACCGCGACGCCCTCGCTGCGCGCCTGCGCCACGCGGCGGGCGATCTCGGCGCCGACACCCGGGTGGACGATCGCGCCCAATCGCGCGCGCGCAGCCGGGTCGCGAAACACGATCGCGCCGAGGGCCGCGCGCTCGAGACGGTCGCCGGGACCGATCACGCCGGGTCCGAACGCGGCCTCGATCTCGGCCAGCATCGGGGACCCCGGGGCCTGCAGCTCGTGCACGATCGCGTCGGCGTCGATCACGCGCGCGCCGAGCGCGGCGAGCAGACGTGAGACGGTGCTCTTGCCCGAGCCGATGCCGCCGCTGAGCCCGACCATGAGCGTCACGCCGCCAGCATGCCATGCGGTCGCCGCGCCGGCCATCGACGCAGCCGCGAGCTCAAGCGTCCGGGCTGGCCCGCTCGAGCGCGTTGCGCAGCGTCGCCTCGTCGTCGACCATCACACAGTTCTTTCCGCTCGCCTTGGCGCGGTAGAGAGCCTGGTCGGCCGCGCTGAAGAACTTGTGGCGATTGCCGCGGAACTCGGCGACCCCGATCGAAACCGTGATGCGGGTCGGCCGCATCGAGTCGCCGAGAATCAGGGATTGCTCCGCGATCGTCGTGCGAAGCTTCTCGGCGAGACGGTAGGCGCCGACCAGGTCGGTATCGGATGCGAGCACGACGAACTCCTCGCCGCCGTATCGCGCGAGCAGGTCGCTCGAGCGCACCACGCCCTCCATCGTGCGCGCGATCCGCATCAGCAGCTCGTCGCCGGCGGGGTGCCCCAGCCGGTCGTTCAAGCCCTTGAAGTCGTCGAGGTCGATCAGCAGCATCGAGAGCGGTGTGTTCGCCCGGTTCACGCGCTTGATCTCGCGCGTCAGCTCGTCCTGGAAGAAGCGGTGGTTGTGCAGCTTCGTGAGACCGTCGGTGATCGAGAGCTGATTCAATACCTCATTGGCGCGCTGGAGCTCGGCGTTGCGCTCCAGCAGGCTGCGGTTCGTCGTCTCGATCTCCATCTGGTAACCGCGCAGCTTGCGCATCATGTCGTTGAAGGTGCGCGTGAGGAGTCCGATCTCGTCGTTCGTGCTGGGCTCTGGAATCGAGAGGTCGAACTGACCCTGCGCGATGCGCCGCGCCGCCTCCGAGAGCGCCTCGATCGGACGCACTCCCGCCAGCGTGATGCGGTAGGCGAGGTAGCTGAACAGCAGGATGATGCAGAGGTCGATCACGAAGACGCGCATCACCGCGGAGAGCACGGGCGCGAAGGCCACCTCGAAGGGAACCTCGACGGCGACGTGCCAGTCGAAGATGCCCAGCGGCCGCGCTGCACCGACCACCTGCACACGGGAAGCCGTCGCATACTCGAGGGCCCGGTCCGGTCCGACGGCGAGCAGCCGGGCGAGGGGAAAGGGGCTGGCGAGTGCGGCGGCGGGGGACCCGAAGATCACGTTTCCTCCCGCGTCGAGAATCGCCACCTCCGCACCCGCCACCGGCCGCTCCTGGGCGAGCAGGGATGGGATGCGCGAGGGCTTGAACACGCCGACCAGCATGCCGCTGCCGTCGGGGTCGACCGGGAAAGGCGTCGCGGCCACCAGCAGGCGCGCCGAATCCGGCGACAGCATGCGCAGAACGGTGCGGTCGACGCCGGTAAGTGGCGCGCGGCGTCCCGCGACGAAGCCGGCGGTTTCGCCGACCACCCGTCGGACGCTGGCGTCGCCTCCGACCACGGCGAATGCGTCGAAGTGCTTCGAGCGGCGCTGCTCGCTCGCGAGGCGGGAGGCCAGCGGCGAGGCGCCCGCGGTTTCTCGGGACAACCCTCGGCGGAGCTCGCTGTCGCTCGCCAGGCTGGCGAGCTCTTCCTGGCCGGCGACCAGCCATTCGAGCAGGGCCTCGCCGGCGTGGGCGAGCGCGGCCGGATACTGCTGCCCGATCTGCTGGCTCAGGTAGGTGTGCGTGGACTGGATCGAGACCCAGCTCACGACCAGCGCCGTCGCGAACGTCGAAATGAAGACGAAAAGAATCAGCTTGGTCGCCAAGCTGTTGAGGGGCTGTTGCGACCGGGGCGAAGCTTTGAGGGACATCGGCGCTAAGGGCTCCCGCGCTCGTGCGTATCGACGGGCGCCGCTGCCCGCTTGATCGGCGGCCGAGCCGGGAGAAGCCCAAAAGGCATCGGGATTTCAAGCGTTTGCCTGCATGGCGCCGCGCGCTGGACGCGCCGGTTCCGCGCCGTTCGGCGACCCCGGCGGTAACTCCCCGCCAACGCGAGGAAATCGGCGCGCGCCGGTTTGCACCGCCCGGGGACGTCCACTACCTTGCGCAAGTCTTTTCAGGGGGTTAGCGGGTTTCTCCTCCGCGGGTCCTGCACTGACCCCTCCCTGGTAGCTCCCCGCTTTGCTCGCGATGGAAGGGACATGGCCGAGTCCGGACAGCGGAGCCCCGCAACCGTCACGCCCGACGCCGCAGCCGATCTCGCGGGGCTGCGCGAGCGCGTCGACGCGGTCGATCGCGGCATCCTCGAGCAGCTCAACGAGCGCGCCCGCCTCGTGCGGTCGATCGGAAAGCTCAAGGCCGAATCCGGGAGCGCGGTGTACGAGGCCGCCCGCGAGCGCCAGATCGTCGAGCAGCTGGCCGCGCACAACGCGGGTCCCTTTCCGACGGAGGGGATTGCGCCGGTGTTTCGCGAGATCATCTCCGCCACCCGATCCCTCGAGGGCGTGTTGCGCGTGGGCTACTTCGGTCCGGAGGGGACCTTCACGCACCAGGCGGCGCGCCGTCAGTTCGGCCAGCTGGCGGAGCTCGCGAGCCTCGGCTCGATCGGCGAGGTGTTCGCGGCGGTGGAACGGCGCCAGATCAATCTGGGAGTCGTACCCGTCGAGAACACCACGGAAGGCGTCGTCACGCAGACATTCGATGCGCTCGCCGAGCACGAGGTCTCGATCTGCGGCGAAGTCGTCCTGCGCATCTCGCAGCAGCTGCTTTCGCGCAGCGGCCGGCTCGACGACGTACGCCGGATCGTGTCGCATCCGCAGCCGCTCGCACAATGCCGGCTGTGGCTCGACCGCCATCTCCCCGGAATCGAGCGGGTCGAGGCGGCGAGCACCGCTGTCGCGGCGCGGCTCGCGGCCGAGGACGGCAGCCTTGCCGCGATCGGAAGCGCGATTGCCGCGGAGGTCTACGGCCTGCGCACGATCGAGGCATCGATCGAGGACCGCCGGGACAACACCACGCGTTTCGTCGTGATCGGCCAGCTGGCGCCGCCGCCATCGGGGAATGATCTGACGTGTGTGGTGTTCACGATCCGCAAGGACGAGGCGGGCGCGCTCTATCGTCTGCTGGCGCCGTTCGCCGAGCAAGGCTTGAACCTCACCTCGATCCAGCTGCGTCCGATCAAAGGCAAGCCGTGGGAGTACCTTTTCTTCCTCGACGTCGAGGGGCACCGCAGCGACCCGCGTCTGGTGAAGGCGCTCGAGAGTGCGACGCGCGTGGCCCACACGCAACGCATCCTGGGCTCGTTCCCGCGCGCCGAAGCGCCGCGCGCCGCGCGCGCAGGGTAGGGCGGCTGATGGCGCTCGAGAAGATCATTCGTCCGCACATCCTCGATCTCGAGCCGTATCAACCCGGCAAGCCGGCGGAGGAGCTCGATCGGGAGCTCGGGATCCAGGGCTCGATCAAACTGGCCTCGAACGAGAACCCGCTGGGCCCCTCGCCGAAGGCGGTCGAGGCCATGCGCCGCGCGCTGGAGGGCGTGCACCGCTACCCGGACGGCTCGAGCTGGCACCTGCGGCGTGCGCTCGCCGCGAAGCTCGGCGTCGACGGCGCGCAGCTCGTCTTCGGAGCCGGGGCCGACGAGATCCTCGAGCTGCTCGCAAAGGTGCTGCTCGGACCCGGCGACGAGTGCGTGTTCGCCTGGCCCTCGTTCGCGATGTACCCGATCGTGGTCCAGGGCATGGGCGCCAGCTCGCTGCGCGTACCGCTCGACACCGGGCTGGTGCACGACCTGCCGGCGCTGGCGCGTGCCGTGACGCCGCGTACGAAGCTCCTCTTCGTGTGCAATCCGAACAACCCGACCGGGACGAGTGTCGGCGCCGAGGCCTTCGATCGCTTCGCGGCGTCGCTGCCACCGACGCTCGTGCTCGCCGTCGACGAGGCCTACGTGGACTTCGCGCGCCGGTCGGACTTCCCGGATGCACTCGCGTGGCTGCGCCGGCGGCCCGGCACGATCGTGCTGCGGACCTTCTCGAAGATCAGCGGCCTCGCCGGCGTGCGCATCGGCTATGGCGTCGCCGATCCCGAGCTCGCGGGCTATCTGCAGCGCGCTCGCCACCCGTTCAACGTGAGCCGGTTGGCCGAGGCGGCGGCACTCGGGGCGCTCGAGGACGACGAGTTCCGCGAACGCACGCGGCGCACGAATGCCGAAGGCATCGAGTATCTGACGCGCGAGCTGCGTGCGCTCGGAGTCGAGGTGTGGCCGACGGACGCGAACTTCCTGCTCGCGCGCGCGGGGGCTGGCATCCAGGCGCGTCTGCTTCGGGAGGGCGTGATCGTACGGCCGCTGACGGGCTTCGGCATGCCCGACCACGTGCGCATCAGCGTGGGCCTGCGCAAGGAGAACGAGCGCTTGATCGAGGCGCTGCGCCGGCTGCGCGAGGCTGCAAATTGACCCCGCGCTTCGAGCGTCTCGCGGTGCTGGGGTTGGGCCTGCTCGGCGGGTCGGTCGCGCTCGCGGCGAAGGCGAGGGGTGTGGCCGGTCGTGTCGTGGGCGCCACGCGCAGCCCCGATGCGCTGGCGGACGCACTGCGACGCGGCGCGATCGACGCCGGCGCGAGCTATGCCGACGCGGCTCGCGAGGCGGACCTGGTCGTGCTCGCGACGCCGGTGTTCGCGATGGCCGAGGTCGTGCAACGGATCGCGCCGGTGCTGCGCTCCGGCGCCGTCGTCACCGACGTCGGCAGTGTGAAGGCCGTGCTCTGCGAGACGCTGCCGGGACTGCTGCCTCGCGGCGTGAGCTATGTCGGAGCGCACCCGATGGCGGGCAGCCATCTGCGCGGCCTCGAGCATGCGCGCGCCGATCTCTTCGAGGGCGCGGTCTGTATCGTGACGAGCTCGCCGGACGCCGTCGCGTTCGAGCGGACCTGTGAATTCTGGCGCGCGCTCGGCGCGCATGTGGTACACCGCGACCCGGCGCAACACGACGCCGAGGTCGCCTGGATGAGCCACGTGCCCCACGTGCTGGCCTTCGCCTTTGCGGGCGCCCTCGAGGCGGCGCCGCCCGCCGCCCGCGCCGTTGCGGGGGCGGGATTCCGCGACTTCACGCGCATCGCCCAGAGCGATCCCGAGCTGTGGGGTGACATCCTCACGGCGAATCGTAAGGCGCTGGCCGCGCCGCTGGCCCGCGCGCTCGAGGGACTTCAGGATTTCGCGCGCGCGCTGGAGGCGAACGACGCCGACGGCGTGAAGCGGCGCATCGCCGCGGCGCGCGCGGCGCTGGCACGGATTTCGACGGCGAACTGCGGCGCCCAGCTCGCAGGCGCCCAGAGCGCAGGCAGGGGACGGCGAGAGACGCCGCCCGCGACGCGGCAACCCGAACCCTCGGAGGCCTCACGCAGAGGCGGCCGGGGCAGGAGATCAGACGAACCCCAATGAGTCAGGGACCGACAAACTCCGGCGAGCAGAGCTTCGCCGAACTCTTCGAACAGAACGTCAAGACCATCAAGGAGGGCGAGGTCGTTCACGGCACGGTGCTGTCCGTCGACGACGAATCCGTCCAGATCGACATCGGATTCAAGTCCGAGGGCCTAGTTCCCACCTGGGAATTCATGGATGAGGACGGGACGATCCTGGTCAAGCCCGGTGACGTCGTCGGCGTGCTGGTCGAGGAAGGCGAGGACGGCAGCGGCCGCATCGTGCTCTCGAAGGAGAAGGCCGACCGGCTGTTGATCTGGGACGAGATCAGCCGCGCCTACAAGGCCGACGAGCCCGTCGAGGGTGTGATCGTCGCGCGCGTGAAGGGCGGGCTGGCGGTCGACATCGGAGTCAAGGCGTTCCTGCCGGGCTCCCAGGTCGACCTGCGGCCAGTTCGCAATCTCGAGCACGTCGTCAACCAGCGCATGAAGTTCAAGATCATCAAGTTCAACAAGCGCCGCGGCAACATCGTGCTGTCCCGGCGCGCGCTGCTCGAGACCGAGCGCAAGATGCTGCGCGAGACGACGCTGACGACGCTGGCCCCCGGCCAGATCATCGATGGCGTGATCAAGAACCTCACCGACTATGGGGCCTTCATCGATCTCGGCGGCATCGACGGTCTGCTGCACGTGACGGACATGTCGTGGGGTCGCGTGAACCACCCGAGCGAGCTGTTCCAGGTGGGCGACGAGATCAAGGTGAAGGTGCTCAAGTTCGACGCCGAGAGCGAGCGGGTGTCGCTCGGGCTCAAGCAGCTGCAGCCCGATCCGTGGATCGACGCGACGATGCGTTACCCGCTGCAACGCCGGGTCCAGGGTCGCGTCGTGTCGCTCGCGGACTACGGCGCCTTCATCGAGCTCGAGCCCGGCATCGAGGGTCTGATCCACGTCTCCGAGATGTCGTGGACGAAGCGGATCAAGCATCCCTCGAAGGTGCTCTCGGTGGGCGACACCGTCGAGGCGATCGTGCTCGACGTGGACGAGCGCGAGCGCAAGATCTCGCTCGGCATGAAGCAGATCGAGCCCAATCCGTGGAGCGTGATCGAGCAGACCTATCCCGTCGGGACGCGCGTGCGCGGGACGATCCGCAACATCACGAACTTCGGGATCTTCGTCGGGCTCGACGAGGGGATCGACGGTCTCGTTCACGTTTCGGACGTGTCGTGGACGGAGCAGATCAAGCATCCGGGAGAGAAGTTCAAGAAGGGGGATGTCGTCGAGGCCGTCGTGCTCAAGATCGACAAAGAGAACGAGAAGTTCTCGCTCGGCATCAAGCAGCTGGAAGCGAACCCGTGGGACGAGATCTTGAAGCGCTATCCGGTCGGCAGCGAGGTGACGGGCACCGTCACGAGCCTCGCCGACTTCGGCGCCTTCGTGAAGCTCGAGGACGGCATCGAGGGGCTGATCTACAACTCGGAGCTGTCGGCGGAAAAGGTGGAGAACCCGTCCGAGGTGGTGCAGCCGGGGCAGATGGTGAAGGCGCTGATCGTGCGCGTCGATCCGGTCGAACAGAAGATCTCGCTGTCGATTCGTGCCCTGGGTGATCGCGAACAGCGCGAGACGCTGAAGAAGGTGGCTGCGCAGCAGTCGCAGACACAGACGACGACGCTGGGCGATCTCCTTGCCGGCAAGCTCGGGCGCAAGACGGAGTGAGGGAGTGAGGTGATGGCGATGACGAAGAGCGGGCTGATCGAGGCGGTCGCCGAGCGCACCCCGCACATCTCGAAGAAGGACACGGAGATCGTGGTGAACACGATCTTCGACTCGATGACGCGCGCCCTCAAGCAGGGCGAGCGGATCGAGATCCGGGGGTTCGGGAGCTTCCAGGTGAAGGTGAGGGAGGCGCGCGAAGGGCGAAACCCGAAGACCGGGGAGCCGGTCCATATCTCGGCCAAGCGGACGCCCTTCTTCAAGGTCGGCAAGGAGCTCAAGGAGATGGTCGACGGCGTCCCGCTCGCCTCGCTACAGACGAGCGAGGATGAAGACGAGTCCAGCTGACGCGCGGCGACGCGGGGGCGGGTCCATGCGGGTGGTGCTTCGGCTCTTCTGGGTCGTCTCGTTCGTGGGAGTGCTCGTGCTCGGCTGGTGGTTTGCGGCCGCGAACTCCGGGCCGGTGCCGGTCTCCTACGTGTTCGGCGAGCTCGCGCCGCTGCCGCTGTGGCTCGCGTTGCTCGTGGCCTTCGCCTCCGGCGCGGTGCTGGCGGGCCTCGTCGGCGTCTACCAGGCGCTGAAGCGCGGCCTCGTGATCCGGCGCTATCGCAAGACGGTGCGCAGCCTCGAGGCCGAGGTGCACGAGCTGCGCAACCTGCCGCTCGCGACCGGCGAGCCGGCGAGCGCCGGCGGCGCTGGCGAGCGTCTCGAGTCTGCGCCTCGCAGCGCCCGCGGCCGGGGCGGCTAGCTACGATGGGCTGGCTCTCGCGGGCGTTCGGGGGGGACGCGCGCGCGCCGAAGGACGCCGAGACCGCGCTGCAATCGGCGCTGCTCGCCGTCCTCGATCGCGATCTCGATCGCGCGGAATCGCTGCTGAGCGCGGCGGTGCGGCTCGCGTCGGACGACGTGATCCCGTACCTCGCGCTGGCGAGATTGTTTCGCATGCGGGGTGAGATCGGGCGGGCGATTCACATCCACCAGAACCTGCTGCTGCGGCTCGAGTCCGATTCCCCGCTCGGCATCCTGGCGATGGCCGATCTCGGCGCGGACTTCGCGCAGGGCGGTTTCCTGCGGCGCGCGATCGCGTCCTACGAAGAGGCGCTGGCGCACGACCCGAAGCACCTGGCCTCGCTGCGCGCGCTGGTGCGATTGCACTCCGACGCCCGCGAGTTCCCGCGAGCCATCGAGGTGGCGCGTCGGCTGGCGCGCCTCGAAGGGCAGGACGCAGCCGCGGCCGAGGCCGAGCTGCGCGTGGCGATGGCGGACGCGGCGCGCGCCGAGGGCCGGAGCAACGAGGCGCGCAAGGCGGTGAAGCGCGCGCTGCGGCAGAACGAGCGATGCGTGCGTGCGTGGATAGTTTTGGGCGAGCTCGAGGCCGAACGCGGGCGCGCGAAGGCGGCGCTCGCGGCGTGGCGCCGTGTGCCCGAGCTCGATCGCCGCGCGGGCCCCCTCGTCTACCCGCAGCTGGAGGCCACCTACGCCGCGCTCGGCCGCACGCGCGAGTTCGAGGCTTGTCTGCGCGGGCTGCTCGAGACCCGGGCCGACGACCGCGGAGCGCGTCTGGCGCTCGCCCGCAGCCTCGCCGCGCGCGGGGATGCCGAGCCCGCGCTCGCGGAGCTCGCACGGGTGCTGCTGAGCGACCCCGAAGATCTCGAGGCGCGGGCTACGCTCGGCCGGATCCTGCTCGCCGAGCGGCGCGACGCGGAGGCTGCGAAGGCGCACGCCGAGCTGATTGGTGCGCTCGAACGTCAGGGCCTGCTGCGCGTCCGGGAGTCGCTCGCGTGACGCGCTCTGCTCTCGAGACACCGATGATGCGCCAGTATCTGGCGATCAAGGCCGAGCACCCGGACGCGATCCTCTTCTATCGCATGGGTGACTTCTACGAGATGTTCCTGCGCGACGCCGAGCTCGCGGCGCCCCTGCTCGACATCGCGCTCACGACTCGCGACCGCGGCAAGCCCGACGCGGTGCCGATGTGCGGAGTGCCTGTGCACGCCGCTGACGCCTACATCCATCGCCTCGCCGAGCTCGGACACCGCGTCGCCATCTGCGAGCAGGTGGAAGACGCTGCCCGCACGGGCGGGCGCCGCCTGGTGCGCCGGGAGGTGGTCGAGGTGGTGACGCCGGGGCTCGCCGGAGATCCCGGCGGGATCGGTCCCGCGCAGGAGCTCGTGCTCGTCGCACTCCTGCCGGGGGCGGTGTTCGGCCTGGCCGCGCTCGACGCGAGCACGGGCGACCTGCGCGCGACCGAGGTCGAGGCGTTGCCGGGGGAGGTGCTGCCTGCCGCGATCGCGCAGGAGCTGCTGCGTCTCGATCCGCGCGAGCTGCTCTGCCCGGAGCCGCTGGCGACCTCGCTCGCCGAGGCGCTCGCGCGCCTGCTCCCCGCTGCGGCGCAGACCGCGGTCGACGTATGCCGCTTCGAGCCCGCGCAGGCGCCGGCGTTCCCGCACGGCCTCGACGCCGGCGCGACCGGCGCGGCATCGCGGGCTACCGCGGGACTGCTCGCGTTCCTGGCGGCGCACCAGCCCTTCGCGTTGAATCTGATCTCGCGACTTCGCGCCTACCGCCTCTCGGAGACGATGGTGCTCGACGCGGCGACGCGCGCACACCTCGAGCTGTTCCGCAACGGCGAAGACGGCTCGCGCCAGCGCACGCTGATCGAGCGCATCGACCGCACCGCGACGGCGCTCGGCGCACGACGCCTCGCGCGTTGGCTCGCCTATCCGCTGCTCGATCCCGCGGCGATCGCGGAGCGACAGCGGGCGATCGCCTGGCTCGTCGATCGAGACCGGCCGCGTGCGCGGCTGCGCGAAGCGTTGCGCGACGTGCGGGATCTCGAGCGCGCGCTCGCGAAGACGGCGCGGCCGTCCGCGACGCCGCGCGATCTGGGCTCGCTGCGCGGATCGCTCGGGGCGCTGCCCCGGGTGATCGAGGCGCTCGCGAGCGGCGACGCGGACGGGCTGGCGACCGCGGCGCTGCGACCGGGTCTGCTGCGCGCTCCCGAGGCGCTCCCGGAGCTCGCGCGGACGCTGCGAGAGGCCCTCGTCGATGAGCCGCCGGCCGTCGCCCGCGGCTCGCGTGGCGCGAACGAGACGGGCTACGTGCGCGACGGCTTCCACGCCGAGCTCGACGCGCTGCGCGAGGCCGTGCGCAAGGGACGCGAATGGATCGCGGGCCTCGAAGTGCGCGAGCGCGAGCGCACGCGCATCGGTTCGCTCAAGATCCGCTTCCATCCGGTGCACGGCTACGGGATCGAAGTCTCGAAGGCGCAGCTCGGTTCGGTTCCGGCCGATTACGAGCGCAGGCAGACGCTCGCGAGCGCCGAGCGCTTCACCACGGCGGAGCTGCGCGAGATCGAGCAGAACGTGATCGGCGCTCACGAGCGGGCCGCCGCGCTCGAGCGCACGCTCTTCGAATCGCTGCGGCAGGCAGCTCTCGAGCAGGCGGCGGCGATCGGCGCGGCGGCCGATGCGGTTGCCGATCTCGACGCCTTCCAGTCGCTTGCGGAAGTGGCGCGTCAGGACGGCTGGGTGCGTCCGGACGTGGATGCGAGCGATCGGCTCGCGATCCGCGCAGGCCGCCACCCCGTCGTCGAGCCCCTGCTCGCTTTGCCCGGCGCCGAGGCGTTCGTCCCCAACGACAGCGATCTCTCCCCAGATGGACCGCAGCTGCTCGTGCTCACCGGCCCGAACATGTCCGGCAAGAGCACCTACCTGCGCCAGGTGGCGTTGATCGTGCTGCTCGCGCAGATCGGGAGCCATGTGCCCGCGGAGAGCGCGCAGGTGGGTGTAGTCGACCGCGTCTTTACGCGGGTCGGCGCGAGCGATCGGCTCGCGCGCGGCGAATCCACCTTCATGGTCGAGATGCGCGAAACCGCCGAAATCCTCGCCTTCGCTTCGCGACACAGTCTGGTGATCCTCGACGAGATCGGACGCGGGACCAGCACCTTCGACGGCCTCTCGATCGCCTGGGCCGTCGCCGAATATCTGCACGAGACCCCCGGGCTCTCGCCGCGCACGCTGTTCGCGACGCACTACCACGAGCTCGCGGATCTCGCACGCACGCATGCGCGCGTCGGAAACGCCCACTTCGCCGTGCGCGAATGGGGCGAGGACGTGATCTTCCTGAGGCGGCTGCTGCCGGGCGCCGCGAACCGCTCCTACGGCATCCAGGTCGCGCGCCTGGCGGGCCTGCCGGCCGTGGTGATCGAGCGCGCGCGAGAGATCCTGCGCAACCTCGAGAGCGGCGAGCTCGACGAGCAGGGCCGCCCGCGGCTCGCGGGAGCGGCGAGCGATCCGGGCCGCCAGCTCGCGCTGTTCGCGTCGGGCGCGCCGCCGCGCGATCCGCGCGAGGACGCAGCGCTGGCCGCCTTGCGCGCGCTCGACCCCGAGCGGACCACGCCGCTCGAAGCGTTGGCGCAGCTCGCTCGCCTGCACAGCCTGCTCGCGCAGGAGCCGACATGACGCCGCGCCGGCTGCTCGTGCTGGCGTGCCTGCTCGCCGGCTCGCTCGGCGTCGAGCGGCCCGCGGGCCTTGGCGACGTCGTCGAGGTGCGTCACTGGTCGTATCCGGACTACACGCGCGTGGTGGTCGAGCTCACGCAGCCGGTGCGCACCGTCGTGCGCGAGCTGCCAGCCGACCGCGGCAGCGGGCGTCCCGCGCGCCTCTACCTCGACCTCGCAGGGGTGTGGGTCGGCCGGCGCTTCGCGGAAGGCCTTCCGGTGGGAGACGGGCTGCTGCAGGGGGTTCGGGTCGGGCAGAACACGACCACCGCGGCGCGCCTCGTGCTCGATCTCGAACGCTACGACCGCCACCGCCTGATCGAGCTCTCCCACCCGGATCGGGTGGTGATCGATGTCTACGGGCGCCGCCGCGGCGAGCGCACACCGGATGCGCGCGGACGGCCCGACACGCTCGGCCGGCTTCCGGTCGATCTGCGTCCGGTCCAGACGATCGTGATCGATGCGGGACACGGAGGCCGGGATCCGGGCGCGATCGGCGTCGGCGGACTGCGCGAGAAGGACGTGACGCTGCGACTCGCGAAGACCCTGGGGGAGAAGCTGTCGGCGCGCGGCTTCGCGATCGTCTACACGCGCAAGGACGATCGCAGCATCGGTCTCGAGGAGCGCACGGCGATCGCGGAGTCGGTGGGGGGCGATCTGTTCGTATCGCTGCACGCCAACTCTGCGCCCAGGCGGTCGGTCGCCGGCATCGAGACCTACTACCTCGATGCCAATCATGAGCGGCATAGCCTGGGGGTCGCGGCGCGGGAGAACGGCATTCCGCCCGGCCAGGTCGATGCGCTGCAACGCACGGTGGCGAAGCTGCGCGTCTCCGAAGTGTCGGTGCACTCGCGGCGCGTGGCGAACACAGTGCACCAGCAGATGGTCGCGGGTCTCGCCGGTCGCTACGCCGAGGTGAACGACCTCGGCGTCAAGAAGGGGCCGTTCTACGTGCTGTTCCTGTCGAACATGCCGGCGATCCTGGTCGAGGCGGGCTTTCTCACGAATCGGGGCGAGGCGCGCCGTCTGCGCGATGTCGACTACCTCGACGATCTCGCGCAGCAGATCACGATCGGGCTCACGCGCTACCGCGACGCGAGCGCGACCGTGGCGCTGCGGCAGACGCCGTGAACCGCGGGCCCTCGATCGATGCCGTCCTGGCCCGCGTGCAGGATGCCTCGGGCGGCCTCGTCGTGCCCATCGTACGCCAGTACCTGGGAGACGTGCGGGCCTTCCTGCGCGAGCTCCAGGTCTCTGGCGCCGGCGGCGCCGTCGTGAACGAGACGCACTCGAATCTGATCGACCGGCTGGTGCGGCGGCTCTTCGAGTTCGCCGAGGCGGCCTACTTCGCCCGCGGGGCCGAGGCGGATACCGACCTGTGCGTCGTCGCGGTGGGCGGCTATGCGCGGCGCGAGATGAGCATTCAATCGGATGTCGATCTGCTGTTCCTCTACCGCGACTCGCTCACCCCCTACGTCGCCTCGGTCGCCGAGCGCGTGCAGCAGTGGCTGTGGGACGCAGCGCTGACGGTAGGGGGAGCCACGCGCACGATCGCCGACACGGTCTCGCTCGCGTGCGAAGACGCGACGGTGCAGACCGCAGTGCTCGCACCGCGCTTCCTGGTCGGCAGCGGGGTGCTCTTCCACGAGCTGACGGAGGCGTTGCGCGTCCAGGTCTTCGCCGATCCGGCGCGCTTCATCGAGAATCAGCTGGCGGGCATGGCGGAGCGCCACATGCGCTTCGGCGATTCGCTCTATCTGCTGCAGCCGAACCTGAAGGACGGCGCCGGCGGGCTGCGCGACTACCAGGCCTCGTATTGGGCGATGCAGGCGACGCAGCCGAGCGCGCGCGGTCGCGAGGATTTCCTCCAGCTGGGCCTGCTCAAGGAGGAGGAACTCGCCGAATACGAGGCGGCGCTCGATTTCCTCTGGCGCGTGCGCAATCAACTCCACCTGCTCTCGGGCCGCAAGAACGACCAGATGAGCTTCGAGCTGCAGGAGCAGATTGCGGAATCCCTTGGCTGGGCGGCAGGCGATGATGGAGACGCCGAGCTGCCGGTCGAGCGCTTCATGAGCGAGTACTACCGGCATGCGCGTGTGGTCCAGAGCTGCTCCTCGCTCGTGATCGAGCAGTGCCAGGCCCGGCTTCGCGGCAAGCCGAGGCAGCGCAAGATCCAGGAGATCGAGGAGGGCTTCCGCGTCGCCGACGGCCAGCTCGAGATTCCGCACCCGCGCATGCTGCGGGAGCGCCCCGTGCGGCTGCTGGGCGCATTCGCGGTCGCGCAGCAGCACGACGTGACGCTCACGCGCAAAGCGCGCCGGCTGGTGCGCGAGAACCTCGACCTGATCGACGATGCCTTTCGGGCCAGCCCGGAGGCGGCCGAGGTCTTCCTCGGCATCCTCGGCTCCGAGCGGCGCGTGATGCGCTCGCTGACGGCGATGAACGAAGTGGGGCTGCTGGCAGCCTTCCTGCCCGAGTGGGCGCACATCGTCTGTCGCTGGCAGCACGTCATGTATCACACCTACACCGTAGACGTTCACTCGATCTTCCTGGTCGAGGAGCTGCGCCGGCTCTGGCAGGGGAAGTACGAGCAGGCGGTTCCCGAGCTCACGGAGCTGATGCGCGGCTGCGACGATCGCGCCGCGCTCTTCCTGGGCTGCCTGCTGCACGACATCGGCAAGGGCTTCGGCGGCGACCACTCCGAGAAGGGTGCGGAGCGCGCGCGACGCTGCGTCGAGCGGCTCGGGATCGCCCCGGAGCGGGTCGAGCGCGTGATCTTCCTGGTGCAGCACCACCTGCTGATGTCGCATCTCGCGCAGAGCCGCGATCTCTCCGACCCGAAGCTGATCCTCGAGTTCGCCCGCGTGGCGCGTGATCGTTCGCTGCTGCGCGATCTGTACCTGCTCACCTTCGCGGACATCCGTGCCTCGTCGAAGAAGGCCTGGACCGATTGGAAGGGCCAGCTCCTGCGCGACCTCTTCGAGCGGACGTCCGAGTTCCTCGAGACGGGATCCGACGACCCCAGCACCGCGCTCGAACTGATCGACGAGCGTGTCGAAGTGCGGCGGCAGGCGGCGGCAGACGAGCTGCAATCGCTCGGCGTCGCCGAATCCAAGGTGCGCGACTACTTCGAGTCGATGCCACGCCGCTACTTCATTGCCCACACGCCACGCCAGATCGCCCGGCATGCGCTGGTGGCGATCGCCTTCACGCGGGAACGCGTGATGTCGACGGCGGTGCGCGAGATGCCCGGCGGCTCGTCGGAGTTCATCCTGTGCACGCGCGACGTCCACGGGCTGTACGCGAACGTGGCGGGAGCGCTCACGGCGCACGGCATCAACATCCTCGGCGCCAACGTGTATTCGGCGCGCTCCGGCGTGGCGCTCGAGGTCTATCGGCTCACCACGCCCAGCGGCGGCGACGAGGAACGACGCCTGTTGTGGGCGAAATTCGAGCAGACGCTGGCGGATGTGCTCTCGGGGCGGCAGCGCGTCGCGGAGCTGCTCGCACGCCGGCCGCGCCCGGTGGGCCCCGATCGGCTGGCCTCGCGCAAGCCGGCCACGGTGGTGGCATCGAACGAGGAGTCGGATTTCTACACGATCATCGACGTCACGGCGAACGACCGGCTGGGGCTGCTGCACGATCTGACGCGCACGATCGCGGACCACGGCTGCGAGATCTACATCTCGAAGGCGGCGACCGTGCTCGACCAGGTGACGGACACCTTCTATCTGAAGGACGGGCAGGGCAAGAAGCTCTCCGACCCCGAGGAGATCGAACGGCTGCGCGCTGCGCTGCTCGCGGCGGCAGAGCGGGGAGAGGCCGGGCTTGGCGGCAGCTAGGGGCGCGGAGCTCGCGGCGGCCGTCGACGGGTTTCTCGCGTCGGCCGCGGCGCTGCGCGGCCTGTCGCCCGCGACGATCGAGGCCTATGGTCGCGACCTCGCGCGTCTCGTCGCGTTCCTCGAGCGCGCGGGCGTGGGCCGCGCCCGGCAGATCACACGCGAACACGTGACGGGATTCGCGGTCGCGCTCGAGCGCGATGGGCTCGGCGCGCGCAGTCGCGCCCGCGCGCTGGTCGCGGTGCGGCGCTGGCTTCGTCACCTTGGCGCCGAGGGGTTGCTGCGAAGCGATCCCTGGCAGGGCGCGAGGCTTCCGCGCTTCGAGCGACCCCTCCCGCGCGTGCTGCGTTCGGACGAGACCACGGCGTTGATCGAGTCGATCGATTCGGGGACGCCGTTCGGCTTGCGCGATCGCGCGATGCTCGAGGTGCTCTACGCGGCCGGCCTGCGCGTCTCCGAGCTCGTGCGGCTGCCGCTCTCCGGTGTCGATCGCAGCGCGGGCGTGCTGCGCGTGCAGGGCAAGGGGCGCCGCGAGCGGCTGGTGCCGCTCGGCGCGCCGGCGCTCGAGGCGCTCGACGGCTGGCTCGCGGAGGGGCGCCCGCGGTTCGCCCGGGCCGATCGGCGCGCCTGCGACGCCGTCTTTCTGTCGCAGGGCGGGACGCCGATGACGCGCCAGAATTTCTTCACGCGCTTGCGCGGGATCGCGCTCTGCGCCGGGATCCCGACGTCGAGCGTCTCGCCGCACGTGTTTCGCCACGCCTTTGCGACCGACCTGCTCGAGGGCGGCGCGGATCTGCGCGTCGTGCAGACGTTGCTCGGTCACGCGGACCTCGCGACCACGCAAATCTACACCCACGTGAGCCGCGCGCGGCTGCGCGAGACCGTCGAGGCTCGCCACCCGCGCGGCGGCGGGCGGCGCCGCGGGACCGCGCCGTGAGGGAGCCGGGCGCGGACGCGTTCCTGCGCGCCGTGCCGCCGGCCATGGCACCGCTGCTGCGCGCCGTGCTCGAGGCGGCCGACTCGAGAGGACTTGCCGTCTATGCCGTCGGCGGGCCCGTGCGCGATTGGCTGCTCGAGCGCGGGATCGCCGATCTCGACCTGATCGTCGAGCCGCGGGATGGGGACGGCGCGGAGTCGCTCGGGCGCGCCGTGGCTCCCGACGCGGTGCGCCTGCGTAGTCACGACCGCTTCGGCACGCTGAGCCTCGAGGGACCGGCGTGCGTGATCGACCTCGCGACCGTGCGCCGCGAGACGTACGCGCACCCCGGCGCGCTTCCGACGACCGAGCCCGGCTCGCTCGAGGAGGATCTGCGGCGCCGCGACTTCAGCGTGAACGCGCTGGCGCTGGCGCTCTCGCAGGCGGCGCGCGCCCGTCACCGCGGCGTGATCGATGTCGAGGATGGCTTGCGGGATCTCGAGCTGCGCCGCCTGCGCGTGCTCCACGCCGCGAGCTTCCGCGACGACCCGACGCGTGCACTGCGCGCGGCGCGTCTCGCACCGCGGTTGGGCTTCACGCTGACCCGCGATTCGCGCGCCGCGCTGCGCGACGCGCTGCGGCTCGGCGCGTTCGGTCGCGTGAGCGGTGATCGACTGCGGCGCGAGATCGAGAAGCTCTTCGCCGACGCGGCGCTCGGGCTCGATCCGACGCTCGCGCTGCGCCTGCTCGAGAGCTGGCACGTGCTCGGCGCGCTCGAGCCAGGCCTGCTGCTTCCGCGCACGGTTCACGCGCCGCTGCGTCGGCTGGGGCGCGCGGTGGTCGCGCCGCCCTGGCGGCACGGGCGCTGGCGGGTCTGGGTTTCGGGGCTCGCGCTCTGGCTGGCTCCGCTCTCGCCGGCCCTGCGGCGGCGGACGCTCGCGCGCTTCGCCGTGCGCGGTGTGCTCGTCGAGACGGTCTCCGGCTTCGCGAAGCGGAGCGAGGAGCAGCTGCGCACGCTCGCGCGCGCCCGTGGGCGCGGCGCGATCGACGCTGCGCTCGTCGATCTCGACGAAGAGGCGCTGCATGCGCTCTGGGCCGTCGCCCCTCCCGCTGCGCGCCGCCGCGTGGCGCGTTTCGCCAGCGAGGATCGCGGACGTCGTGCGCCCGTGAGCGGCGCCGACCTGGTGGCGATGGGACTCGCGGGCCCGGAGATCGGGCGTGCGCTCGCTCGCATCCGCATCGCGTTCCTCGACGGCGCCGTGCGCACGCGCGAGGAAGCGGTCGCGCTGGCGCGCGAGCTCGGGGCCCGCCGCCGCCGGCGCGGCGGGCCAGAACGGCCGTAGCTCGCTTGCTGGACTCGGGCCGATCGACCATACTGGTCGAGCCCTCCTCCGCCCCGACGAGTTCCTCCGCGCGGAGTCGCATGAGCATCTTCGCTTCCCCTGACGATCGCGCCCCCGGCTCGTCGCCGGACGGGTCGGGCTCGCCCTACGCCGTCAAGCTCGCCCTCTTCGAGGGCCCGCTCGACCTGCTGTTGCATCTGATCCGCGTGAACGAGGTCGAGATCACCGACATTCCGATCGCTCGCATCAGCGAGCAGTACCTGGCGACGCTCGAAGCGATCCGCGATCTCGACCTCGACGTCGCCGGCGAGTTCCTGCTGATGGCGGCGACGCTCGCCTGGATCAAGTCTCGGATGCTGCTTCCGCCCGATGGTTTCGAGGCCGAGGGGGAGGGCCCGGACCCGCGCGCGGAGCTCGTGGCCCGGCTGCTCGAGTACCAGCGCTTCAAGGAGGCGGCGGGCGAGCTCGCCGGGCGCCGCTGGCTCGGTCGCGACGTCTTCGAGGCGCACGTCGTGCCGCAGGAGAGCCGTCCGGAGTCGGAACGCGAGATCGAGGTCGGCCTGTTCGAGCTGATCGACGCCTACCGGCGCGTGCTCGCGCGCGCGGGGCCGAGCGAGGCGCCGCACGAGGTTGCGGTCGAGACCGTGACGGTTCGCCAGCGCATGCTCGTCGTGATGCAGGCGCTCGAGCTGCGGCCGTCGCTCGAGTTCACGGAATGTCTGCTGGCGAGCGACGGCCTCCCGCCGAGCCGCGAGCTGTTCGTCGCGACGTTCCTCGCGATCCTCGAGCTCTCGCGCCTCGCCGCGCTGCGCCTCTATCAGGGGGTCGACGTGCGGGGGGGGCCGAGCGGGCCGATCCACCTGCGCCGCTCGGAGGAGCCGGGCGGCGGAGTCTGGACCGATCAAGTCGCCGAGGTCATGTGAGGAGAGCGCCATGGAACGATCCGAGCAGCGCAGCATCGCCGAAGCCCTGATTCTCGCGTCGCCCGAGCCGATCCCGTTGGCGCGGCTGTCGTCGCTGATTCCGCGCTGTCAGCCGTCGCTGGCGCGTGCGCTGGTGGGCGAGCTCAATTCCGAGTACGCCGCACGCGGGCGCGCCTTCGAGATCTGGGAAATCGCCGGTGGCTTCCAGCTCCGAACGCTGCCGGCGTTCGCCGCCTACGTGCAGGCGAGCCAACCCGAGCGGCCCCTGCGCCTTTCCCATGCCGCGCTCGAGACCCTCGCCGTGATCGCCTACCGGCAGCCCGTGACGCGTGCCGAGATCGAGTACGTGCGCGGCGTCGACGCTGGCGCCGTGCTGCGCAGCCTGCTCGAGCGTCACCTGCTGCGGATTGCGGGGCATCGCGAGGTTCCGGGGCGGCCGCTGCTCTACGCGACGAGCCGCCGCTTCCTCGAGATCTTCGGGCTGGCCCGGATCGAAGACCTGCCGACGCTGCGCGATCTGGCCGAGCTCGCGCCCCCGGCGACGGGCGCGGACGATCCGACACGGATCGGGGTTGGCGAGGGCTCCGGCGAGGCCGCGTCGCACAGCCGACTCGAGAGCGACGCCGACACTGAAGAGCAGCGCGACGACGAATCCGAAGACCAGCGCGACGACGACGCGGACGCTCGGGACGACGATGCTGCGGAGGATCGGCTCGACGACGCGGCCGACGATCTGGACGGCGACGACGACCTGGACGACGGCGAGGACGAGCCGCACGGCGAGCCGCACTAGGCTCCCCGGACCCCGCGTACGCCCGACCCATCAGCCCTGCGCAAGCGCGCTCCGAAGCGCGGCCGGCGTCTGGGAATTCTGCCCGAGAAGCTCTGAAAGCACCTCGCGAAGTTTCTGTAATCTCTTGATTTAAAACATGTTTTCCGTCTAGAATGGGCGCGGTTCGATCCACCCGGGGGTAGGCTCCCTTGCAGCGCTCGAGACCTGCTGTGCAGCGGAGATTCGGGCTTGCGGGCGCGGCGCTGGCCGCGCTGCTCGCAGGCGCCAGCCCGGCGGGGTGGGCGAGCGTCACCGGAGTGTGTCCCGACGGGAGCATCTTCGTAGTGCAGCGCCCCGAGTCGATTCCCTGCGCGAATGCGAAGCAGGTGGAACCGGGCGACGTGCCTCCGCTCAAGCCCGAGCTGCTGCCGCGCCCCTATGCATGGGAAGTCTTCAATCAGCAGCAGAACCCGAACAATCCGTACAACCTGATCGATGCGGCACGTCAGGTGCGCGAGACGCGAGCCGCAGAAGCCGCCGCCAACACCGCTCCGCGCGCGCCGGTGACGGCGGAACACACGGAGCAGATCGCGTCGAGCTCGCCGCCGGCGCCGAACGGGCCCCTGGACACCGCGGGTCCGCTCGACCTCGGCCTCAGCGAACAGGAGGCGCGCGACCTCGCGTTGATCGTCGACCTCTCGCAGCAGCGCGCTCCCGCTGCGTTCGCACGCGGTGACGGCGGCGCACCGACGCTCTCGGTGCGCGTCGCGCCATCGGCGGCGTTCGAGGCGCGTCTGCGCGAGGCGTGGGCCCGTCGCGGCCGGTCGCTCGCGGGCTCGGTCGTGCTCTTCTCGGCTCGCGCGGCGGCGCCCGAGTCCTTCCATCCGAACTTCACGTTCGTGCAGGGTCACCAGGCATTCCACCCGGATCCCTCCGATCCGACGCAGCTCGGCTTGATCCGCGGCGACCTGGGCGATCTCGCACCGGAGTCCGACGTGCTCGGCTACGTCGTGTTGCCCGAGCACGTCGAGCTCGCGCAGCCCCTCGACATCTACTGGGACGACCGCCAGATCACCGCCACGTTGCGGCCCTAGCGCACGGGGCCGCTGCGGTTCGACCCCGTGCCCGAGGTGCCTCAGCGCGGAAGCGTGATGTAGAGCTGCGTGTAATAGAACGTGCCGTCCGAGGCGCGCGCGATCCCGATGCCCGTGGCGTTGAAGGGCGGCGCATGGAGATTGCGACGATGATCCGCCGAGTGCAGCCAGCCCTGCAGGATCTCGGTGTTGGGATCCGGACGGCTCGGAATCCCCGCATTCTCCGCGGCGAGTGTGAAGCCGGACACGCCAGCGCCATGCAGCCGGTCGACGGGATTGCGCCCCTCCGGAGACACGTGGCTCAAGTAGCTGCGGCGGGCCATGTCTTCGCTATGGGCCCTGGCGACGCGGTCGATCTCGGGGAGTCGGCGCAAGGGGATCAGGTGCTGCGATGCGCGGACGCCGTTGACCTGCTCGTGAAACGTCGCCTCGAGTGCGCCGAAGAGCGCCAGCTCGGCCGGCTCGGCGTTGGCTGCGCCGGCGCGCAGGGGCCAGAGCAACAGCGCGAGCCAGAGGCCCAAGAGGAAGGCCGCGGCCTGGACGAGCGTGCGCGGCACGAGCTCAGGGTGTCGCGTGCGGCGCGCCGGCCTGCGGCGCCTGGGCGGTTCCGTCGATCAGCTCGCGCCGCGAGAGACGGCCGTTCTCGTAATACGAGATCACGTCGATGCGGCCGTCCTGGTCGGTGTCCTCCTCGCGGCGCGCCATCCGCTCGTCGCCGTCGTAGTGCACGATCACGTCCGCTCGGCCGCTGCCGGTGGTGTCCTGCTCCTCCCGCACCAGCTTTCCCGCCTCGTAGAATCCGACGCGATCGCGGAAGCCGTTTCCCGTCGTGTCCTGCTCGTGGCGTGTGATCACAGCGTCCCGGTAGAAGGTCCAGGTATCGACGGCGCCGTCGTGATTCGTATCGCCGCGGCGGCGCGCGACCTCGCCATCCTGGTAGTCGGTCCAGCTGTCGACGCCGCTGTCGTGGTCGGTGTCTTCCTCGACACGGCTCACGCGATGGGTCGCGCGGTCATAGAAGATCGTCTGGTCGGGTCTGCCGTCGAAGTCCTCGTCGAGGACGCGGCGCACGATCTCGCCGTCCTCGCGGTAGATCCAGAGATCGATGCGTCCATCTTCGTTGCGATCGACGATGCCGTCGGCGCTCGCGTCGGAAGCCGGCTGCGGGCGCGCGGCGGCCTGCGCGCCTGCGCCGGACGCTGGCCGCGGCGGCGTCGTCTCGGCTGCGGGCGCGCGCTGCAGCGATGCGAGCTCGTCCCCGATCGAGGGCGCGGCCTGCGCGCGCGCGCCGGCGCGCGGCGGCGCCGCGCCGGAGGCGGCCGGGGCGGCCGATGCCTGGCGCTGATCGAGCTCGCGATTGAGCCCGTCGAGCATGCGATCCTCGTAGCTCGCCGCGGACGGCTTCGGGGCGAGCTGCGGCCGGGGCGGATCGACGCGCGGGACCGCGGGCCCCGGCTTCTCCTCGCCCTTGATCGCGTCCGCCGCGGCGACGAAGGGCGCCGCCACCACGGCGAAGGGCAGCGTCAGATACTTCAGCCAGATCGGCTCCTCGTGGCTGCTGCTGTGTGTGACCTCGTCGACGCGGGTTCCGCCGATCATCGTGAGGCCGCCGCCTCCAGCGGGCGTCCCCGAGGACGATCCGGAGCTTGCGCCTCCCGAGGGGTACCCAGAAGCGCCGGCCTCGGGGCTGCTGGACGCACCGGCGCCGGACGGAAAGCCCGGTGCGGACTGGCCCGGCATCAGGATCGTGGCGCCGACACCGGTGTCGACGATCGGCGTGCGGTCGACATCGCGGCTCGTTGTGCCGTAGTAGACGCAGCCGGGTGCGAGCGTCGAAGCTGCGATCAGCGCGACGGCGTGCGAGCGGAAGTTCAGCATGCGGTCGTACCTCGGGGGAGGTCCCCCGATCGGGATCGCTGCAAGAAACGTGCGCGCGCCGTGATGGCCCGGGGAAGGGTGGGTTTCACTCGGGGAACCCGCTGCGTGCTGCACCGATTGCGCACGAGCTGCCGCTCGTGGCTTGCTCCGCAGAGGGAAGCCGTTTTCCGAATTGCCCCGTCGCCGACTTCCACCCCGCCGGGCACGCGATACCCTCGGCGCCAGGGAGGATCCCGCGGCGCGATGTGCGGTCGATTTTCGCTCACGGCGACACCGGATGAGGTCTCCCGGCAATTTGGCCTTTCCGAGTCGCCGTTGCTCTCGCCGCGCTTCAACATCGCCCCCTCCCAGCCGATCGCGACGATCTCGACCGCCCCGGAGAGCGCGAGCTGCGTGCTGGTTCCGCGCCGCTGGGGCCTGATTCCTGGCTGGGCGAAGGATCCGAAGATCGGCAACCGCATGATCAACGCACGCATCGAGACGCTCGCCGAGAAGCCGGCCTTCCGCGCCGCCTTGCGCAAGCGCCGCTGTCTCGTGCCTGCGAATGGCTTCTACGAGTGGGCAGCGCGGCCCGGCGGCGCGAAGCAGCCCCATCACATCGCGCTCCCGGGCGGGATCTGCTTCGCGATCGCGGGGCTGTGGGAGAGCTGGCGCGACCCGACGGGCGCGAGTGTCGAGTCGTGCACGCTGCTCGCGACGGCCGCGATCCCGAAGCTGCGCGAGGTGCACGACCGGATGCCGGTGATTCTCGATCCCGCGGACTACGCGATCTGGCTCGCTCCCGGCGCCCCCGACGACGAGACGCTGCGAAGGCTCGCTCGAGGCGCGGCCTGCGAAGCGCTCGAGCTGCATCCCGTCGGCCGGCGCGTGAACGATCCGCGCTTCGATGATCCGGCCTGCCTCGCGCCCGCGGGCGGCTCGGGCTGAGCGTCGCCGTCAGCCGCTCACGTCCGGTCAGCCTCTGACGTCCGAGCCGGACTGGACGTAGGCGCGCCCGCTGCGATAGAGGGCGAGGCGCTCGTGGATCGACGCCGCGAGCTCGTTCTCGTCGTGCCGCGAGGCCAGGTCCTCGGCCTCGGCAGCAGCGAGCACGGCGGAGTCGAAGCGATCTCCGGCCGCGAGCGCTGCTGCGAGGATGTCGAGCGCGTTGGGGTCACGGCGTCCGGTCTCGATGACGAGCGCCTCGGCGAGTCGGACGGCTTCCTCGCTGTTGCGCGATTCCGGGTCCGGGCTGGTTGCGAGCACCCACGCGAGCTGCATGCGCAGGCTCGCTCGCGTGGGCTCGAAGTCGATCGCGGCGCGCAGGTGACGGATCTGGTGCTTCGGCAAGCCCATCACGCGTGCCATGTTGGCGATCCGGGCATGGATCATCGCGGACGGGGGATCGACCAAGAGCGCGCGCTCGAACTGGGCAAAGGCGCGCTCCGGCTCGCCGCGCTTCAACAGCAGCTTGCTGGCGCGGTGGAGATAGCGCGGATCGTGATTCGTCTCGAAGCCGTGTTCCCACGCGGCGATCGCGGCTTCGGGGTCGTTGCGGAGGACGTGCACCATCGCGAGCGCGGCCCATTGCTCACCCTGCGGCGAGCGCGCGAGAGCCCGCTCGAACTGCGCCACCGCGTCGTCGAGCCGACCGGCGGCGAGCAGGGCGTGGGCGATGGGGTAGCGCTGCTCGGGAGCATCGAGGCGCAGCACGGCGAGCCAGTCCTGGATCGCTGCGGCGCGGGCGAGATCGCCGCGCTCGAGTGCGGCGGCCACGCGTTGGCGTGCGCCGGTCACCAGCCCCACGGCGCCGAAGGCGATGAAGCACGCGACGAGTGCGATCGTGCGGTGAGCCGGCCGGCGCATGTTCGCAGTATTCCATTGCGGCCTCGACCGGTAAAGGCGACGCACCGCCCGGTCTCGGAATCCCCGCCGCTGGCGCGCACCGCGGGTCGATCGCCCGGATCGCAGCGCGGCGGTGCCTGCGCCGAGCGAGTGCGGCTCGGCTTGCTGCTATAGGTAGCGGCGATGTCGGACACCGAATTCGATGTGATCCTCGTGGGAGCCGGTCCCGGCGGCTACATCGCCGCGATCCGCGCACGCCAGCTCGGGCTGCGAGCCGCCGTCGTCGAGCGGGAGCACCTGGGCGGCATCTGCCTCAATTGGGGCTGCATTCCGACGAAGGCCTTGCTCCGCGCTTCCGAAATCCAGCATCTGCTGCGCCATCTCGACGCTTTCGGCTTTCAGGCGGTCGACGTGCGTTTCGATCTCGAGAAGGTCGTGGCGCGCTCGCGTTCGGTCGCGAAGCGGCTCTCGGCCGGCGTGAAGCACCTGATGAAGAAGAACGGGATTCCCGTCTTCGACGGACGTGGACGTCTCGCGGGTCGGGGTCGCGTCGCGGTCGAACGGGAAGGCGCAGCGGCGGTGCAGCTGACCGCACCGCACGTGGTGCTCGCGACCGGCGCGAGGGCGCGCACGCTCGCGGGCCTCGAGCCCGATGGCGAACGAATCTGGACCTACAAGGAGGCGATGGTTCCCAAGAGTCTTCCGGGCTCGCTGCTGGTGGTGGGCTCGGGCGCGATCGGCGTCGAGTTCGCGAGCTTCTACCGCGACCTGGGCTCCGAGGTGACGCTCGTCGAGATCCTGCCGCGGATCCTCCCGGTCGAGGACGATGAGATCGCCGCCGCGGCGCACAAGGCCTTCGAGAAGCAGGGCATCCGCATCCGCACCCAGACAACGGTGGTCTCGGCAACGACGGACGCCGATCAGGTGGTCGTCGTGCTGCGCGGCGAGGATGGCGCGACGCAGTCGCTGCGCGTCGACCGCGTGATCCTCGCGGTCGGTATCACGGGCAACGTCGAGGATCTCGGACTCGAGGGCACCGGCGTGCGCATCGAGCGCGGACACATCGTGGTGAACGAATGGCTCGAGACGGATGAGCCCGGCGTCCACGCCATCGGAGACCTGGTCGGCCCCCCCTGGCTCGCCCACAAGGCGAGCCACGAGGGCGTGGTCTGCGTGGAGCGGATCGCGGGCTTCGCCGGCGCGCACCCGCTGGATGCATCGCAGATTCCCGGCTGCACCTACTGCCGGCCGCAGATCGCGAGCGTCGGGTTCAGCGAACGCCGAGCGCGAGAGCTCGGCCACGCGGTGCGGGTGGGGCGTTTCCCGTTCCTCGCAAACGGCAAGGCGCTCGCGCTGGGTGAGCCCGAGGGCTTCGTGAAGACGGTTTTCGACGCGCGCACGGGCGAGCTGCTCGGCGCCCACATGATCGGAGGCGAGGTCACGGAGCTGATCCAGGGCTTCGCCATCGCGCGCACGCTCGAGACGACCGAGGCGGAGCTGATGCGGACGGTGTTCGCGCACCCGACGCTCTCGGAGTCGATGCACGAGGCCGTGCTCGACGCCTACGGTCGCGCGCTCAACAACTGAGCCGCTTCAGCCGGACGCAGCCCAGGGGCAGGGGACTCGGTCAGAGCCCTGCAATACCTCGCGTTACCCCCGGGGATAATGTGGTGTGCTCGGGAGGCCGAAAAGATGGGGTGAAAAGGATGCGGTCTCCCGAGCTCGTCGTTTGGAGATAACCGTCCCCCTGGGACGCGTTGCTCCTCGAAAAGAGCAAACCCGGCGAGAGCCGGAGACGCAAAGCCAGTGCCCGACGCCGGGGGGCCCCGGCAGGGTCGAACGGCTGCCGAAAGGAGTCGCCCATGCGCGAACGTCGCACCTGGACCGCTCTGCTCGCAGTGCTCGCCGCGCTCTGCCTGTCTTCCGGGGGCGCGCCGCGCGTGGGCTTCGTGCCCTCCGGGTCGGACGCGGTCGCGGGCGATGCGCCGTGGACCCCGGAGGTCCCGGCGATCGAAAGAATCCTCGGCGAGCTGGGCGCGCCGCTGCTGCCGGCCGAGCGCGGCCGCGTAGCGCGCACCGTCGCTTGGGAGGCTCGCCGCGCGGGCTTCTCTGCCGAGTTCGTGCTCGCCGTGATCCGGGTCGAGAGCGGCGGCGATCCCTTCGCCGTCTCTGCGAAGGGCGCTCTCGGGCTGATGCAGCTGAGACCCCGCACGGCCGAAGCCGTCGCGCGCGGAATCGGCGTGCACTGGAACGGCCCGGTCACGCTCTTCGACCCCGTGGCGAACGTTCGCCTCGGAGTCGCGTATCTCCAGTGGCTCCGCGCGCGCTACGGGAGCTTGTCCATCGCGCTCGCCGCATACAACTGGGGTCCCACGCGCGTCTCCGAGATGCTGCGCCGCAGCGAGCCGATTCCCGCCGCGTACAGCCAGCGCGTATTCGAGGCCTGCCGGGGGCACCGGGTGCTCGAGGGGCGGCGCGCGTGAGATCGGCGGAAGGCGGGACCGGGCCGCGCCGGCCGCACATGGCTGAAAGAAGTGACTTGTCGGTTTCTTTTTTCTCCGGCTAGTCTGAGGCGATGCCGCGTGTCGCTCGCGTCGTGCGGTCGCTCGCTTCGCCCGCCCAATCCGCGGCGCAGCCTCGCCTCGCTCGAGCGGCGAATGCGGGCCGAGCAGGAGGGCTAGCGCGGTGTCCGATCTGATCGCCTACGCGACGCCCGTGTTCATCGCGCTGCTGCTGCTCGAGCTCCAGCTGGCGAAGCGCCGCCTGCCGGCGGGTGCGAGGGGCTTCGAACGCCGCGACATGTGGGCGAGCCTCTCGATGGGGCTCGGCAACGTCATGGTCGCCGCGCTCACGAAGGGCGCCGCTGTCGCGGTCTTCTTTGCCGTCTACGAGCACCGCGTCTTCGATCTCGGGACGGGCGCCGCCGCCTGGCTACTGCTCTTCTTCGCGGAGGACCTCTGCTACTACTGGTTCCACCGCATCCACCACGAGGTGCGCTTCTTCTGGGCGGCGCACGTCAATCACCACTCGAGCCGCCACTACAATCTCTCGACCGCGCTACGCCAGTCCTGGACCACGCCGCTCACGGGTCCGATCTTCTGGGCGCCGCTCGCCCTGATCGGCTTCCACCCGTTCGTGATCCTGACGGCGCAGGCTGTGAGCCTGATCTACCAGTTCTGGATCCACACCGAGTTCATCGGGCGACTGGGGCCGCTCGAGTGGGTGCTGAATACGCCCTCGCACCACCGCGTGCACCACGGCTCGAACGTGGAGTATCTCGACCGCAACTATGGCGGCATCCTGATCGTGTGGGACCGACTGTTCGGCAGCTTCGAGCCCGAGCGGGCCGCGGTCGACTACGGCCTCACGAAGAACATCCGCAGCTTCAATCCCTTCCGGATCGCGTTCCACGAGTGGCTGGCGATGTTCCGCGACGCCTGGTCTGCGCGCTCGTGGCGCGACTGGATCGGCTACCTGCTGCGGCCGCCGGGCTGGAGCCCCGACGGCAGCACGCTCACCGCGCGCCAGATGCAGCGACAGCGAGCGTGATCGCGCGCGTGCGCGCCCCAGTCCGGATCCGGCGAAGGGATCGCCGACGGCGATGAGCGGCGTCGCGACGCAGAGCGCGAGATCCGCTGCCGAGCCTCGCCAGCCGGTGCCGCGCGACCGCGGCGGAGCGATTCCGCTTCAGACCTCGAGCTCGAGCATCGCGCGCGCGTCGTAGCGGCCGGCGAGCCGGGAGAACGCGTCGAGCAACCACATCTGGAAGCCGTATTTTCGGCGCAGGGCCCGGTAGGCCGCCGCCAGCGTCGCCGCATCATCGACGCGCCGTGCCCGGCCCGGGAGCCAGGGTCCCTTCAGGCGACCGCGCACGCCGCACGGCGCGATTCGGATCGCGGGGTTCGCCCGCAGTCGCTTCAGCTTGCCTGCCGTTCCTTCCGTGAACACGTAGAGCCGGCCGGCGTGCGCCGCGAACCACACCGGTGTCTCCACCGCGACCCCGCTGCGGCGGAAGGTCGCGAGATTCAAGTAGGCTTCGCGGTCGAGGCGGGCCAGCGCGTCCGGGTCCATCGATGATCTCCTTGCCGCCGCGACTCTAGCTCAGGCGCTGGCGCCGATCGCGCCAGCTCGCGAGCAGCGCGCCGGCCCACAACCAGAGGGTGGCGACCGTATAGGCGCCCCACGCCAGCGCGAGCGCCGCGACGCGGTCGCCGACGACACCCGGCGATGTCATACCGAACACGAGCGCGGGCGGTACGACCCAGGCAGCGGCGGCGCGGCTCCGGCGCTGGAGCGCCCGCGTCACGCCGCATGCGAAAGGCAGCAGCAGGACCACGAAGTGCGCCTTCCGCGAGAGCGGCGCGATCAGCACCATCGCCGTGGCCACGCTGGCGACCTCGAGCAGCCAGCGGGGCGGGTCGCGCGGCGGGCGCACGCCGAGCGCGAGCGCCGTGATCAGCCCTACGAGCAGTGCGACCGCCTGGTAGATGGATTCGGCCGTGCGCGGCGACCAGGAGACCGCGTTCACGAACACGGGCTCGTCGTGATGCGCCGCGGCCTGCGTCCAGGTGAGGTGACGTCGGAAGAGCGCGCGCAGCGAGTAGCCGTGCGTTCGGCCAGGCGCCTCCACGCGGGGCTGGGCTGAACGGGGCGCGCCAGGGAGGACGGGTTGAACGACGGCCCGTGCCCAGGCGAGATTCGCGTCGAGCGCCGCGCGTGGCCCCATCGCCAACGCGGGCAGCAGTCCTCCCAGGATGACGATCCCCGCCGTGACACCGGCGCACGCGCGCCACTCACGCCTGGCGGCGTAGTAGGCCACGAGCAGCAGCGGCGTCACCTTGGCGACGATCGCGAACGCGAGGGCAAAGCCGCCGAGCGCCGCGCGCCGACGCGCCACGAGCCAGACGCTGGCGACGATCCCGAGCAGCACCCAGTGGTTGGCCTGGCCATTGCCAAATTCGCTGTCGAGCATGCGTCCGCTACACAACAGTGTGAAGCCTCCGACGGTCCAGGCGGCCGCCCCCCGCGCAACGCCCAGCATGTCGAGACAGAGCCAGAGGCTCCCCAGCACCGCGGCGAAACCGAGCGCGGTCCAGACGACCGCGGCTGCGGCATGCGGCAGGGCAGCCAGGGGGACGAGCAGGACGGCGAAGCCGGGCGGATAGACGAAGGGCCGACCGCTCGGTCCCTCGACCGCGTAGGGATCGGCGCCCTCGAGCACCGCGCGCGCGGCCGTGTAGTAGACGGAGAAATCGTTGATCTCGACGTTTTCGTGCGCGTAGCTGACGAGCAGACCGGGCAGCAGGAGCACGGCCAGGATCTGGAAGCCGCGACTCGCGCGCGCGACCCAAGGCGCGGCGAGAGCGCCGGGCGCGGTCAGCGAGCTCGCTCTGGCGCCGAACGTCTCGAGGCGACCCGGCTCCCGCATCGGTGCAGCATACTGCCGAGCGTCTCGGCTTGCGCCGCCTGCGGCTCGTGGTATCTGACGCAGCCGGACGCCAGTTCGCGAGAGGTGCATGGACGCCCCGATCCGATCTCTCGCTCTGTGCCTGCTGTTCGCGGGAGCGGCGGACATGGCGGCGGCCGAGCTCGCACCCGAGGGTCTCGGCGATCTCCCGGGCGGCGAGGTATCGAGCGAGGCGTTCGGGGTCTCGGCGGATGGACGGGTCATCGTCGGCCGCAGCCAATCGGCGCACGGTCCCGAGGCGTTTCGCTGGGAAGGCGGGATGATGCGGGCCCTGGGCGATCTGCCCGGCGGTGGGTTCGCGAGCGAGGCTTCCGGTGCGTCGGCCGACGGCGCGGTCGTGGTGGGGCAGGGCCGCGGAGCGAGCGGACCCGAGGCCTTTCGTTGGGAGGCCGGCGTCATGCTCGGTCTCGGCGACCTGCCGGGCGGACGCTTCGCGAGCACGGCCTACGCCGTCTCGGCCGATGGTGCGGTCATCGTCGGGCAAGCGGTGGGAACGGCGGGGCCCGAAGCGGCGCTGTGGCGCGGGGGCGCGATCGCGGGCCTCGGCGATCTCCCGGGTGGCGAGTTCTTCAGCGAGGCGTTCGGCGTATCTGCCGACGGCACCACCGTCGTGGGCTTCAGCCTCTCGGCGCAGGGCCCGGAGGCATTTCTCTGGCGCCATGGGCAGCTCACCGGCCTCGGCGATCTTCCGGGCGGCCGCTTCTACAGCAAGGCGTTCGCGGTCTCCGCCGACGGCTCGGTCGTCGTCGGACAGAGCGAGTCGGCGGCGGGCCTCGAGGCCTTCCGCTGGGAGCAGGGCGTGCTCCGCGGTCTGGGTGACCTCGCCGGTGGACGCGTGAACGCACTCGCCGCGGCGGTCTCGGCCGACGGGCTCAGCGTGGCCGGACAGGGTTGGTCCAGCGCCGGCTTCGAGGCCTTTTTGTGGCGAGGTGGCGCGATGCAGCCGCTCGCTGATCTGCCCGGGGGCGGCTTCTCGAGCGAGGCGTTTGGGCTCTCGGCGGACGCGTCCATCGTGGTCGGGCGCAGCCACTCGGCGCACGGCAGCGAAGCCTGTCGCTGGCGAGCGCGCTGATGCGCCTGCGCCGTCTCGCTTTCCTCGCCGGACTCTTCCTCACCACGCTCGCCACGCTCACGCTCGAGCTGCTCGACACGCGCCTGCTCTCGGTCCTCACCTGGTACCACCTGTCCTTCTTCGCCGTCTCGACGGCGATGTTCGGCATGTCGGCAGGCGCCGTGCGCGTATATCTGGGAGGGGCGCGTTTCTCGGGCGACCACGCGCCGCGGGCATTGGTACGCGCGACCACTGCTCTCGCGGTCGCGATCCCCCTCGCTCATGCGGCGAACCTCTACATCCGGATCGACGTCGAGCCCTCGTTGCTCGGCGAGCTCGCGCTGTTTGCGACCACGCTCGCGCTCGCCGCGCCTTTCTATCTCTCGGGTGTCGCCGTAGCACTGGCGCTCACCCGGGTACCCGGACCGAGCGGTCTCGTCTATGCGGTCGATCTCGCGGGCGCTGCACTGGGGAGCCTGCTCGTGGTGCCGCTCCTCAAGGCGCTCGACATCTCCTCGGCTGCGCTGGCCTGCGGAGCTGTCGCCGCCGCGGCCGGCCTGTGCTTCCGCGTCTTCGAGGGGCGGTCGAGCCGTGTCGCGGGCATCGCGCTGGTGCTGCTCCTCGCGGTCGCGACGGGAGCGAACCATGCGTCCTCACGCGGGCTGCGCGTCGTCTACTCCAAGGGGCAGCGCATCGACCGCGACAGCATCGCGCGCGAATCCTGGACGATCCACGGCCAGCTGGTCACAGGGTATCCGCGCGCTGGCCCACCGTTGTATTGGGGGCCGGGCAAGGGCGCCTGGGACTACACGGTCGAGTCCGTTGGGATGGCGATCGACGGCTGCGCCGGGACCGCGCTCACCGCCTGGGACGGCAACCCCGATTCGCTGCGCTGGGTGCAGCACGACGTGACGGCCTTGCCGTATCACCTGCGTCGCGGCGGGAACGTGGCGGTGATCGGCGTCGGCGGTGGACGCGACCTGCTGACGGCGCTGTGGGCGCGCAGCCGCTCCGTCACCGGCATCGAAGTGAACAAGGGGTTGCTCGACCTGCTGCGCGGCGAGCTGCGCGAGATGGCGAACCTCGCCGACCGCCCCGACGTCACGCTCGTGCACGACGAAGCGCGATCGTGGCTGACGCGCACGCCGCAGCGTTTCGACGTCTTGCAGATGTCGCTGATCGACACCTGGGCCGCCACGGGCGCCGGAGCGTTCACGCTCTCGGAGAACGGCCTCTATACGGTCGAGGCGTGGAAGATCTTCCTCGACCGGCTCACGCCGCACGGATTGCTCAGTGTCTCCCGTTGGTACTCGCCCGTGAATGCGTCCGAGACGAGCCGATTGCTCGCGCTCGCCACCGCCGCGCTGCTCGATCGGGGCGTGGCCGACCCGCGCCGTCACCTGGTGCTCGTGGCGGGCGGTGGGGTCGTGGCGACGCTGCTCGTCTCGAACGAACCCTTTACGCGCGCGGAGGTGGAGCGCGTGCTCGCGGTGCAGCTCACCTACGATTTCAAGCTGCTGCTCGCACCGGGTCTGCGGCCGGCAGACCCGCTGCTCGGTCGCATCGCGTCGAGCGGATCCGCGTCGGAGCTGGCGGAGGTGCTCGAGAGTCTGGCGTTCGACTACTCGCCGCCCCACGACGAGCGTCCCTACTTCTTCAACCTTCTGCGGCCGCGCCAATTGCTCCGGGGCGTCGACCTCACGCAGGCAACGGGCGTCATCGCGGCGGGGAATCTGCTCGCGACGCGCACGCTGATCGAACTCTGGGTGATCTCGCTGCTGCTCGTGGCGCTCGTGCTCTTCGGGCCGCTCGCGACCGCGGGACTGCCGCGCATGGGGCGCGGGCCTTTTGCGTCCGCCATCGCCTACTTCGCGCTGATCGGCGCAGGCTACATGCTCGTGCAGGTGCCGCTCATGCAGCGCTTCTCCGTGTATCTGGGTCACCCGACCTACACGGCGGCCGTGACGCTCTTCTCGATGATCCTCGCGACCGGCGCCGGGAGCCTGCTCTCGGACCGCGTGCCGATCGAGAGCG
>Ga0210377_10000243_pt1 | contig 51923 bp, 41 predicted proteins | sample PLM4_65_b1redo_FD_155480 | JGI IMG/M metagenome (GOLD analysis project Ga0210377, IMG submission 155480) | Groundwater sediment microbial communities from an aquifer in East River, Colorado, USA - PLM4_65_b1 redo | ecosystem: Environmental > Terrestrial > Soil > Riparian zone | place: USA: East...
GAGCCATTGGAAGATTTTTGATTTCATATTTTTGTTCCGTGACAACACAATTCCTGCAGGTGCTGATTATTTTTCTGCCAGCAACATTCGCAGGTCGTGGACAATGTCTTCTGGTTCCGTATCCGGGCTGAATGTCAGCCGCAGGTTGCCGTTCTTATCGATCACATATGAAAAACTCGAATGGGTTTCCCCTCCATCCAGGACGGTCACATCATAAGCATCCCATACTTTTTTCAACTCATCGACGGTCCCTGGAATACCCGCAAACGAAGGACTGAATTTATCAAGATAATCATGCAAGACCTGCGGTGTATCGCGGACAGGGTCTGTGCTCACAAGCACCACTTGAACATTATGGGCATTTTTGCCTAATGTATCAAGCGCCAGTTTGATATGGGCCATGGTCAATGGGCACTCATAGACACAGTTCGTGAATCCGAAAGATATGATCACCACTTTCCCTCGCATATCGCTTAACCAGAATGGTTTGCCGTTTTGATCCGGTAAACCGATCTCGGCTGCGGGTGTGGATGGATCGATCATCTCGCCGCGAAAAGGTGGTTTCCCTATGCATCCAAAAAGAATGAATAAGAATAAAAGAAAAAGAGGGGTCTTCAAAAGGATGTTTTTGACTCTCATGGCGTCATCATCTCCTATTTCGCATCCACGGGTTCCAGGGCTGTATCACCGAACAGGATCGTCACAGGTGTTCCGCGTTTGATGGAGTTCCCACCGTTCGGGAACATAATGAACAGATTGTGGCTATTCTCGAAATCGATCCCCTGCCCCCTTGCTTCCTGCGAAACGTTTAATTTGACGTTATTACCGATCACCAGGGAAGGGAAGTTTTGCGGAGACTCCAACAGGACTCGTGCCTTATCGCCATCCAAAATTTGTAAACGGAGATCTACAAAGCCGCCGGCCGCGGTCACCGCCAGCAGATTCACCCTCACCCCATATTTTTCCTCGAGGACAGCCTGCGATATCGTGACCGTATCAGGTGGAAGAACATTTACTCGTAAAGCCTGATTGAATTTAACGGTGTATACGGAAACTGAAACAAGAGCGATCACGAACAGGGCGAGCAGCAATATCCCTTTCGATAACGGATTGGTTGTTGCGCGGCTGGCTTTTACATCCTGCATAATGTGATTGCTCCAGAATGGTGGTAGGAAGCCCTGGAAGAAATATGAGAACAGGGCTTCCCACCAATAAAAAGTTGACTGGCTGGAGACCCAGATCGAATCTCCAGCCATATTGCACGTTTACAGACTACGGCAGATCGAACGCGTCCACGTCCCGATCGGCACCGGTCAAACCGGCTGCTGTACCGTCGAAGTACACTGACCAAACACCGGCGTTGTAATACACAACATCTTCATCCTGGACTGCCCCAAGGACCGGCACGGTGGAGTCGACGCTGTATGAAATGTAGAAGTGTGTAGCGTCAACCCGGACGAAGCCATCGACATTGTTCGTTGACCAGCCAAGGACTGATGCATCATAGATGCGGGTGTATGAACTGCCACCGTTCCATCTATAGATATCGGCATCATCGCCTGTGCCTCCAGCACCGGGTGGTATGATTGTGTTGTCGGTCGAGAAGTAGATATTGCCAGGACCGCCTCCACCAACAACGCTAATCGCATCCAGATCTGTGGCACTGCCACCTGTGAGACCGAAGGCGCTGCCATCGAAGTAGAGAGACCAGCTGCCAGCGTTGAAGAACACAATATCTTCATCTTCCACCGTAAGATCTGGACCAGGGATTGAAATGGTGACAGTACCGGTGAAGGATATGTAGAACTGGGTGGGACTGACCAGATCGAATCCGTCGGCGTTGGCACTCGCAGGCACTCCGAAGGCAGTGGCATCGAATGGTCGGCTGAAGACAGAACTGTTCCAGAAGTAGATGTCAGCATCGTCCGGTGTTCCACCCAACCCTGGCGGGTTGGTGGTGTTTCCAGAAGTTGAGAAGTAGAGGCTGCTGCTAACAGGTGAGATGGTATACGTCTGGCCAACGAAAGGCAAACCAGTACTAGCCATTGCGTTCCCGGCTAAATCCTTGATGTTGGTTGCAGATGTCAGGTTGAGTCCCAGGGTGCCAGAACCAGTGCCAGTCGAGACTGTTACAGTCCGGGTGGCGCCAGTGCCTGAAACCGAAGTGATCGACGCGCCTGTGACACTACCTGTTGTCACGAGTGCAAAGTTACCGCTTGCCACTCCAGTTACACTTTCAGAGAAAGTGACGAGGAAATTCACACCTGGACCAGCGGTGGGGTTGGCGTCAACCCGGTTAATGCTGGAGACGGTCGGCGGGGTCCTGTCGATAACCAGGGTAACCGTGCCCATCGCGCCCCAGTTGCCCGCGGCATCCTTGCCATGAACATAGATCGTGTGGTTTCCGTTGGCAAGGCTGTTGATCACAACGAGGGGGATGTCGCCATAACCGGATTCGGTCGGGCTATTGAACACGCCGTCATTGGCAGCGAATGCAAAGCCTGTGCCATTCGCTCCAACGGTATCGATGAAGGCCTCGCCTGCAACGACTTTCGCATTACCACTCGAAGCATCGTTAAGGGTGGCACTCACCCGCACTACTTGCGTGGTTGAGTTCAATGGCAGTGTGCCATTATTAGGATTGGGGGCCGCACTCACACCACTGGCGGCTGGACCCGTTTTATCGACGATCAATGCGATGGTCGCAGTTGGACCCCAGGTACTATTCACCGAATCCATGCTGTGAAGGGACACAGTGTGCGATCCTTCAGACAAGGCAAACACTGTTGCCGCCGGGATAGTGGCAGATAACCCTGAGGTTGGGGATGCGACCGAAACATTCATGGGTACCGGCGCGCCCGCATCGATCCAGTATTCTGCGGCGACGATATTGCTGTTGCCTGTGGCGGTGTCATTGCCCGTTGCTGTCAGGGAAACGTTCACGCTTCCGTTCGCGGGGTTGGGTGACAAGCCTAGATTGGTCGTGTTTGGCGGAGTGTTATCCACTTTGAGGACACCCAGTGCAAACGGTCCCCAGTTACCGGCTGAGTCCAGACCGTGTACGTAAACGGTATGGTTGCCAGTGGAGAGACTTCCAATGGTCCCTCCGGTAATCGTTTCAGAAACGCTGATGGGTCCAGGGGACCCAAACGTTCCGATCATCGCCGTACCGGTCCCGTTTGCGCCAGCCGAGTCGATAAAGTATTCAGCGGCTGTCACGTTCGAGTTGCCGGTCGATACATCACTTACGGAAGCAGTCAGGCCGGCGTTCATGGAGCTGTTCACTGCACTTCCGGGCAATGAGACGTTGCTCGTGGCAGGACCGGTCGCATCAGCACCTGGAGGAGGAGCTGTTCCCACTTCGATGAACGTGATCATGCCCCCAAACCCTGCATAGATAGTGAGACCAGTGTTATTGCGCAACATCATGTTGGTGTCGTACACTGCAAACTTGCTTCCGGCTGTGGCTGAAAGCGGGACAGTGCCGATCGTATCCAGGGTTTGTCCCGGAGCGATCGATTCAGCCACCACCCTGTGAGCGAACAGGAATGGATTGCCATCCTCAGCGATCACGCGCTGGGAGAAACCCAGCACACCCATCGAATGGCTGGTCAACCCGGCATTAACATAGCGTAGGAGAATGTCATCTCCCGCTACGCCAGCGATCGCAGCCGTACCCGGATATGCCTTGCCGTTGATCAACAGGTACTTCGGTTTGTAATTGCGAATGTCGAAGCCGGCAGGTGAGGCGTTGTTGTTCAACACAGTGTCCAATTCGCTGAGCACCAGTACCGCTTCACTGTCGTATGCAGTGGATACATTGTTATATGCCTGTCCCGCTGTCGCCGGACGCACGATCAGGGCACCGTACATTCCCATCGCCACCTGGATCTGCCCATTGGGTGTGAGGCCCGCCTCATAGAGGAAGGTGCCGGGATTGCTGGCTGTAAAAGTATAGGTGGTCGATCCACCTGCACCCACACCCGTCGTATCGGGAGCCAGGTTCTGCCCCTGGAAGAGAAGCGATGTCGCGTTCGGGATATTCAGATTGTTGAGAGTCACCCCCACGCAATCTCCCACATTGACATCCAACACGGGACCAGGAATACTGGCGGGGTCGGTCGCTCCCGTGGGACCACTGCTGTACCCCCAAATGTTCACAGTGGGACTTCCGGAATAAAGGGTAGTTGTGCCGGTCTTTGCATACAGATCAAAGGAGATCGTAGGTATGCAGGCCGCGTACGCAGCTGATGGAGCGGGACCAGAGCCAAACATGGTCACGACCAGCAGGAGCGCCATCATCAACTTAAAAGCTGTTTTATGAATAGTGTGCATGGTTTTCTCCTTGCTCGGCCCTATGGACAATTGTTGGGCTGAGGCGGATCGATCCTCAAATAAGTGATCGGACCGGACATGGGCTGACCCCATGCATCCAATTGGAAGAGTGCATGGTTGTGCGAGATGATGTAATACTCACCGCACTGATTGAGAGTGGTGCTGCCGGGAGGCAGGGTTGCCGTCTCGCCCAGGTAGGGACTGCCACTAAAGAATTCTCCCAGGGCGACATTCACGAGATCCGGAACGGTCACGGGGACGGGATTCGATGGGCTATAACCTTCAGCGTCATACCATTTGAAGACCACATCCCAGGTTTGTCCGGGCCCGATGTTGACAGCAAATTTCTCGTAAGAAAGGTCTTCACCGCCCGGACCCTCCAGTGGATTCCCGTCACGGCCGATGACCAGTCCATTTTGGCCGTGGGGGTGGAAGGGATAGTCCTCCGTCCCAACGTTGATGAACCTCTCCAATGCCGGATTGGGATGGGTGGTGGCATCATATGGGTAGATGCGCGCCAACGCACCATACGGCTGACCCGGTAACCAGGATGCATCATTGTCTGCGATGCTATCGGGGAAGCCACGTCCATTGATCATCCAGTAGCGGGCACGGTAGTTATTCATATTGAAACTCAATCCATCTCTCATTGCCTGGTGCAGATATGGATCGATCTCGGAAAGGATCGCAATGAACTCTTCACCGGCAGTGAACTGACTGTCAGCCCGGTTATAAACAAAGTTCGCGCCCATTGCCGGTCGCACGATCAATGCGCCGAATAGCCCCATGGCAACTTGTTTCTTGGTATCCGTGCCGCTTTCATAGATGAATGTGCCAGGTTTGCCTGCCACAAAACTATAGGTGACACTTCCACCGGGAGGAGCACTCTTTACCATTGAACTGAGCGTGCCTCCGGTCCCGTTGAATTCAGGTTGGTCGGGAACGCCGTTCGCCAGGACATTCTCCTGTCCGGGGAACATGATCGAAACCGAAATATTCAAGTTGTTTTGAAGGATGACTGTCACCGTTTGTCCTTCATTGACGCACAATACTGGTCCCGGGTGTTGGAAACCACCGCCAGCCAATCCATAACTCCACATGAACATGGTGGTCATGTCGGGCATCATGATATAACCCGATTCGGCAGTCAGCGTGAAATTGGGACCCGTAGTGCAGACCATTCCCGTAGGCGGGTTCAAGGCTTTTGCAGATCGGGTGTGAGCCGACGGTACGACCGCCAGCAACCCCATCAGCAGAATAAGTCCTAACCGCATCCATTTAAAATTTGAAGTATGCATTTTCTGCTCCTTTTTAAACCCGACGGGTTAATAGTTCACCGCGTCATTGAAGTGCGCCTGCGGACCCAATCCACCTGCAGGATAGACACGCACTTCTGTGCGCTGTCCGCCAGCACCGCCTGCGGAAAGGTTGCTCACCTGGGTGTAACGACGATTGTAGAGAACATAAGTATCAAAGCCTGGTCCACCACCAATGTAGGCGGGGGCCTCGAAGATCACATCAAAGCTTTCACCGGGTCCGATCAGGAGGGTATCTGTCTCGTAGCTGGTGTCAGTTCCATCGCGGCCCTTCATCGGGGTGGCATCGCGTCCGACCACACGCATCTTGATGCCAGCCAGTGTCATCGCGGCTTCGCGGAAACCCAGGTTTGCGAAGCGCAATAAGACCCGCTCCCCTGCTTCGCAGGTGACCAACGAGGAATGAGGTTGGTATTGCAGGCGGGGATCCGATGGGACAACCAGGTCACCGGTATCGGGGTCAGTCTCGATGACCAGGGACTTCGTTGAGGCCGCTATATCAATCGGTGAATTGGGCAGCAGAGTATCAGGATAGACGCGCCCATTGAGCAGGCTGAAGTCCGCCTTGAAATCTGCCCAGAGGTGCTCTTGAATGTGTGCACCGTTCCAACGAGCTTTTAGCCACACCTCGCTCAGGAACATCGGGAATTCCCGGTCATAACCGGTGGAACCATTGCCATCGTTATAGGCAAATTTGGTAAAACCGCCAAAGCTCTGTCCATCCTGCAGTGGGCGGACAAAAACGATGCCTGTCATACCCATGTGCACATGCTCAACATCCTCCACGTGACAGTGGTACATATAGGTGCCAGCGTCACGGGGACGATACACGTATGTGAAGAGTCCGCCGGTGGGAATGGCCACCGAGCCTGTCGGTTCGCCATCGAAGAATGGAATGACATTACGGAAACCGTGCCAGTGCAGGGTGTGCGGATCCGTCAGGTCCGGGCGGATCTGGAGTCCCAGGTTGGTGACTTGTAATTTGAAGTCCACAGGGTTATCCGGGTCGAATTGGTTCACCCAGAAGAAAGGCGCATTGTGTTGTGTCTTCATCTTCTGGTTCTGCACCTTTTCAGCCGCAGTCAATCCGCCGACACTATCTACATAGTGCGTCACATCGCGAAAACCGAACATGTAATTTGTGAAGGGGGCAGGCGCCATTACATCAGGATGATATGGAGAAACATACGGAGGCGGGTTCCACATCCATCCGTCCGTGCCCGCAAAAAACAGATCATAATCACCTGCGGCATTGACTACCTGCTCTGGCATCAAAGTCTTACGCAGGAACTGTGGCAGAAGGCTTGCCCCAGTCACAGTTACGACTGCGCCACCTGCCAGTTTTAGAAAATCTCGTCGAGAAAATCGCTTATTCATAGAATCTCCTTTTCAGATCTGGCTGGAGGCTGGTTCATGGAACCAGCCTCCAGCTGGGAACTGATCGACTAGGGCAATGTGCCGCCGCCGAAGTTATCGAAACGAGCATCACCAGAGCCTGAGAAGCTTCCTGTAAACCAGACTCCGATCCGGCCTCCTGCACCAGCGCGTGCTGTCGGCCACGGGTTTGCACCGGATGTCACATTGAAACTGCCGATCTGTGCACCGTTCTTGTAGACCAGGACAGTACCGTCGGAGAGCGTCCGTACACCAAGTGTGTCACCCGCTACGAAGGATACAGAGATCGTGCCTCTCGTTTGAACTCCTTGTACAGGGGCGCGCGTGCGAACTGTTACGTTGCCGCCACCATAGGTGACCCTGATATAGGATGCGTTACCCGAGGTTGGCGAGGTGCCATTGAGCTTGAGGAGCAAACCTTGTTCCGTCCCTCCGCCGACATCCGTGAAGGTTAAGAACGCTTCCTGGTTGGCTCCAAAGGAGGCTGCATTCCAGTACACTTGTCCACCGGTACTACGTACCTGTACCGTATTGGCATCGATGCGGAAGCTGGACAAAGCAACGGTGCCTGCCCAATTGCTACCCAGGGCGCCGTCGGCACGGTTGAAGTTATCCAGCACAAGCGTGGTCGGGAAAGCCACCACTGGCGAGGCTCCAACTTCATCTGCACCTTTTTCGAAACCACCACCTGAGGGCCGTGCCTGGTTATCAATATCAAACCCGGGGGCATTCAAGATCGCTGGTGCCTGTTGGTAGGATGGTACGGCTTTGGATGCCGCGCCGCTGTTCACTGCCGCAGAATTGCTCACTATGTGGTAGTTGCCCATAAGTTGCGGTGGCAGATCAGCCGTCACTAGGATGGCACCGATGAAGTTGATATTCGTGCGCCAGGATGTGAAGGAAACACCGACATCGTAAGGTGTGATGACCAGGGGGTTGACGTTTACATTATTGGTTCCACTGGCAGTCGTTCCGTTTGTCACCTGCAACATTGTATTGGTTGGTGCGAGGTTACCCGTGCCATCGATGGTGCCCATATCCCAGTTGTTGATCGGGAGTACGTCACCGGGTGCGCCGATCCCATGCACCATGTTGATCCCGCGCGTCCCTGCCCTGTTATCCCAGAAGATATTATTGAAGAGCAGGGGATTGCTGAAGATCGGCGAGCCGCCAGGCAATGTATTCTGCAACTGAGTGCTGTTCTGCCCGGTGGCTAGGCCTGCAGGCATGGGCTGTCCATTGCTGGTTACAGCTGTTGCGGTTGTAATGTTCTTCATGACCGTGTTGTTGTAGATGCGCACATTGGGTGCATCATCGAGGGCAATGCCGCCTCCCAGGTGTGTGGAGACGTTGTTGACGATCATGTTGTTATACACGTTCATCGGGAAGTTGCCTGCCATCAGGAAGCGCAAGCCACCGCCATCATCGTCCGACAGGTTACCCTGGATCAGATTGTTGTAGATGTTTACTGCTCCCGATCCCTTGGCGCCATTCGTCGTGCCATAATTTGCTGCGGGATCGACAGGAAGTTCACCAGCAATCATGATGCCGGCACCCTCATCGTATGAACGGTTGAAATAGATACGGTTATCGTGGATGCTCCCATTGGGGCTCAAGCCGTAGTGGCTGATGCCGCCGCCATATTCTGCAGAGAAGTTGCCGCAGATATCGTTGGAAGCGATCTCATAGTTTGCGGAACCATTGTAGAGCCCGATGGCACCCGCAAGGTTCGTTCCGGCATTCGCAAAGATACGGTTGTTCGCGATGCGAATATTATCGTTCTGCTGATCCGTATCAGGTGCGGGCAGGTTGGGTGTACCAATACGGATGGTGCCGAACGTGCCGCCGTTATTTTGAACCGTGTTATTCGTGATCTGAAGATTCCGGGCAAAGGCATTGACAAAGATCGCACCGCCCTGTGCTTCAGCATTGAAGGCTGCGCCCGGTTCAGGTAAACCACCGAAGATGGCGGAGAGATTGCCGGGGAAGCCCATCTGGTCTCCGCCGCGCAGATCGAAGCCGTCAATCGAGGCTTTATACGTGGAGCCAAATACGCCAGCCCGAGTGGGGCTCGGCGCGCCGTTTGCCGATGCGAGCACATAGATCACCTGACCTTCAGAAACGGTCTGATTGCCATCCCAGGTGAGTCCTTCGAGTTTCACGCGCCAGGCTTCCGCCAGGTCGGTATCACCACCGAAAGCAAGACCGTCGATGATCGATCCTTGTACGGGTGTGTTATCTGCATAAACACCACCAGGACCGACGCCCTGCAGTTTCACGGGCGCGTACATGATGACGTTCTCGTAGTAAGAGCCGCGTCCGTTGTAGCGCGGGTTGCTGTTATCCACGGCTCCGGGGTAGACGACGACCAGGGAATCCACATACGGATCCTGTGCCGCCGCCGCGTCGATCGCACTCTGAATGGTGCTGTACGGATATCCGGGTCCGACTTCGAATAACGAAGGCATATAACCTGGAATGGTGTTCGTTACCACATTGACAGTTCCACCACCAAAGTTATCTATGCTTGCCTCGGTACCAGCTGTCGTTCCGGTCCCTTCAAAGCGGACGCCAATACGGCCTGTCCAACTTCCTGTTGCCGGGATGGTGGTCTGTGTGACCACAACTCCATTCTTATAAACAATGACCGTGCCATTGCTCAAGGCGCGTGCGCCAAGCTGGTCACCGTTCGCAAATATAGTGCCAGGGCCCGTGGCAACCCAATTGTCTGTGATCACACCCCCGGATTTCGTACGGATGCGCAAACTGGCGGGATTGTTGTCAACAGCGACTTCGATCCATTGAGCTGTGGCTGAATTGGGATTTGAACCTCCACTAAACTTCAGCAAGAGTCCCTGCTCATTTGCACCTGCAAGGGTCGAAATTTGCGAGAAGCTAAAGTAGGCATCCTGGTTAGCGCCAAAGACAGTGAGTCCTGTTAGACCAAACCACGAATCGTATGCTGCGTTCCCGGTTCGGATATGCCCGAGTCCGCCATTCTTCGAGAACACGCCGGCAGGTGCATCGCGATTCCAAAGCGGTCCAAGATCGTTCGCCAGATTGGGAAGAATAAAGGGAACGGTGGTGAAGGTGTCCAGGATGCTTCCCGATGGGAATGCCGGAGCAGTTATCGTTGTAATATCATCGGCAAGCACGTGGAAGGTCAAACCGTTGACCGTGCTCATCCCATTCGCCGAGGCGATCCTTAGCTGATGCACGCCGCGTACGGTATTTGCCGGTACAGTTACATCGATGTGTGTATTACTCCAGGATGGGGTCGGAAGGTTTACGCCATCAAGCGTAACCTGACCAGAACCCTTTACGTCGCCGAAGCCCAATCCATCGATGGTGAACGTGGCATCCAAGCCGCTGGTCAGATCAACATACGGCTTTGAGACGGCAAAGAGTTGCGGCTGAACGGGGGCAACCATGCAGGCAACAGGAACGAGAGTCTGCGTGCCTGGGATTTGCACTCCCACACCAACTTGCGTGGGAGCAAGATCGGTGGGTATCAGCGCGCCTGGGAAAGCTTCGAACTCTGCCGCGATCGTGCGGAACTGCGGGTTGTAGTTCGCATTCCAGCGTCCGGGAACACCCGGGTCATTGCCCACGAAGCGATACATCCCTGCACAGACACCGGATGGTGTTGGACAGTTGATGCGATTGGTCGAGGGCATTAATACATCAAAGATGCCGTTATAGTCCGATTCAACGGTGTAGATCAACCGGTTGGTGAAATCATAGATCCCTACCGGTGCGAATGGAACACCTGATTTCTCACCATACAGAATGGATTTGGGATCGCTTGAGAAGTTCAGATCATCCACAATGAGTCCAGAGAAGCGGCCAGGGATCGGCACATCAGTGAACATGTTGAAGGTCGGGGCGATCGAGCGCTGGTCACCGAGCGGCACCAGTTTCACATCGCAAAGCGGTCTCGGCTGACCCTCATGTTCAAGGGTTCCCCCGAGGTCTGCAAAGGTCGGGTTAACGACCGGCATGGAACCAGGTACAGTAACGCCGACAGGCACACCATTGCCACCTTCATCCACAAGCCCGGTTCCAACAATTTCCGGATAGCCATCCGTGTCAATGCCTGCCACATCTACAATGTGCAATGTACCTACACATGCAGGTGGCGGAACCTGTGGGATGAATTGATCGCCGTTGGCGATGTTAATATCTTCTTCCCGCGTCACTTGATACAATGGTTGAGCCGGGTGAACAGCATCAACTCCATACATATCGCCTTCAGTGGGAGAAACAATTTCGACCAGATAATCACCGGCGGGCAGCGCAGCGAAATCTCCGCTGACGCACAAACCGGAAACCGGGTCGAAACCACCGGCGCCAAAACATGCGTCACCGAAACCATAGTTGCCATCCACAGCCGCGGCGAAGTTTGTGCCATCCCAGTTGGGACCGTACTGCACACCCATCAGAGGACCTTCGAGACATCTCGCATTCGGGTCTAGTGGCAGCACATCTTCATCCAACCCGTGGATGAGGGGGTCACCATTGACGTTACGCGCCACACATCCTGAGGGTGAGACTTCACCGGTCGGCTGTTCCCAGGTCTCGGTAATGGCCTGATTGAGCAAGGCGCCATGAGCATACGAACCGTCAGCATTCAATGCATAGAATCCATTTGCATCACAAGGCGTGACATCGTCGTAGGGACACGGCACTGGTTTATAAAGATTCACTGTGATGTTGGGGATGCCAGGTTGCCAGTCCTCGACTGCCGCCAGGGACGGATCCAATTCATTCCGTGTGGTGTCATAGCTGACCGTTCCCACGATGCCGCCGTTCGTGCCGGGATCGTAATGTTTCACCCCCCAATCGAGACGGCCTCCCAAACCAATGATCGGCAGTACGTTGACATCCACACCTGACCCAAGCACTGTGGTTTCTTCAGGCTGGTTATCTGCCTGGAAGGTGATGCCGGTGGTCATGAAGCCATCTGCATAAGCCTCCTCAACGAACCACTGGGTCAATGGATAGGCGTTCTCCATATAGTAATAACCATTGGCATCCGTTGGAACAAGGACTGCGCCGCGGTCCATTACCGTATTATCACGTTTCCGCATCACGACCGGGAAGTTGGGAATGCCCGGTTCTCCGGAGTCCATCTTTCCGTTTTCGTTGAGGTCGTTGAAGACATACCCATCAAGGGTGGTCCACCAGCCCATCATGGAGATCGAGCCGAGGTCGACCAATTCACCGTTCCTCACGGAAACATTTGAAAAATTGAAAATATAATCCTGCGGCTCATCCCAGACGCCGAGAGAGTAATCTCCGTCCGGAACGTTCGGGATACTGAAAGTTCCATCAGGATTCCCCTGTCCGATGTAAACAGCGGTATCCCCACCGTTCAGGTCAGACAAAGCTACCCATGGACTATCAATTGGATGATTCGGTTTTCCACCGAGCAATCCGGGCTCGCCTGTAATGCCACCCACGGGGGGCCAATAGGCATTGACCGCAAGCGCAAGTCCACGGATCTCGCCGGTTCCAGGCGACATCGTATCGGATGGCTGTACAAAACCAAAAATGGCAACGGGGAAGGGTTCTCCCGCCACCACAAACTCGGTGTCATAACCGGTTGCGCCTTCCATTGCCCACCAATCCCAATCCTGGTTGCCTTCCAGTGTTGTGGTCTGGATCCAGTTGGTGCCATCAGGCCTGACCGCCACAAGGGCGTATCGTCCAGGACCAAGGTGAGGGATGGCAAGATCGCCGTTCGCATCGCTGACGCATTGTCCGCCAGTGCCGGGGACCGGGACTGGTACCATGTCTACGTCCAGGAATGAGGCGGGGATTTGGAACGTAACCGGGTCTTCACCCTCATACCGCGTGCACAACGGGTTACCGTACACATCGGTGGACACTTCGCCAATGTAATCGCTGATGTGCCCCACGAAGCCAGCCAGTCCTTGTTCAGCGGGCATGTCGGGTGCACTGTTTGTGGGCGCCGTATCAGCAAACACTTTGGCACGGATGGTCGCATCCGGTAGCGGATACGGCTGCATGGCAACGGTGACAGGATTGGTATCGGACACCGGCATCACGAAGTGGGCGCCATCCAGCTTGTATCCGTCAGCCAGCACGGAGATCAGGTAGCGGCCATCAGGCAGGTCAATGCCGCTGCTGTTAACGCCGTTGAAATCATCCTGATCACCCTGGGTAAAGATCGGGCTGGAACTTTTTATGCCAGCTATGGAAGTCCAATTGCAGGAATCAGGATACCCGGGATCGTCTGGTGTACAGCCGTCCCCGGGACTGCGCTGTTCCGTAGTTCCAGTGTTATCAATGTTGATGATGTATTTGAAATCGGTGACCGGCGTTGCATCCGTGGCGCTGACCACATTGAGACTTAATGTGTTGGTCAAAGCTGCCAAAGGAGCCGGGTCTGATTTTGCCTGAACGCTCATTGAAGATGAGCTTCCCAAAATCATTGCAGAAATTACCATGGTGCTTAAAAGGAAATTCCATGCACGAAAGCGATTTTTTAACTTTTTCATTTCCATGTTTTCACTCCTTCTTGGTTGGGGAGATCGGTTAAACGTACTAAAATGTGAAAAATGACGGTTGACATAGTCTCCTTTCTTCGGTTTCTACATAGAACAGTTCAAACAGGTTTAATAACGAGCAATAAATCACTCAGATCGGTAACCAGTTTGTCTTCCTGGCTGAAAATGTGGATCCAATTGGTGTCCTCGCTGACAATGATCACTTTGGGCATTGGATGGATCGTCAATAAATGTGAGAGCGAATCAATTCGCGAAAACGGGATGGATTCGCTGAACAACACAACATCGGGCTTGGTCTTTGAGATGTCATCCAGCAATTCCTGAACATCCCCGGCCTCACTTATTACAATTTCCAAATCACTTCCCCATGTCAATAGACTGGCGAAGGCTCGTTTCAAGAGTACATCTGCCTCCACTACAAGAACACATGGTGTTTTGATCGAAATCATTGAGAAGCCAGTTCCTTTTGTGTTTATCTTACGTATTAAGGTAAATATTGTCGATTACCCCGCAGTTAAAAACAGGATTAAAAAAGAACCATTTTTACAATGGTTCTTTTCGCAAATGGTTAACCCTACGGGTTAACCACTCTGAATTGGGATGTGTTTGACCTACTTCCCGGCCCCATTCCTTTTCAAACCCATTTGTCGGGCAATCACCCCTGCCTGACGCCGGTTGTTGATCCCCAGTTTGTCGAGGATGTTGTGAATGTGATGCTTTACAGTGTTCTGTGAGAGGTACAAACGCCGTGCAATTTCCGCGTTGGAAGAGTCGTTCTGTAATTCGAATAATATGTCGATCTCCCTGGGACTGAGTCTGCTGACAACATCCTGACTGGGAGATGTCATGGCAAAGCGGGAATATTCCAACACTTTGCTCATCATCTTCCGGGACATCGCGATCTCGCCCAGGTCTAGCGCGCGCAGACTGGCAATGAGCGAAGAGCTCGAAACGTTCTTGAGCATATATCCCTTAGCTCCCAGGCGGATCGCGGAAAGCAGGTTTTCATCTGTTTCGTAAACCGTCAGGAAGACGATCTTGCAGGCCGGCAATTGATCCAGAATGATCCTGGTTGCCTCAAGCCCGGTCCCATCTGGCAGGGAAAAATCCATGAGGATGATATCGGGTTTCTGGAGAAAAGCCTTTTCGATCCCTTCATTCATCGTCCCCGCCTGATCCACCACTTTAAAATCCGGAGTGGTGCCCAGAAGACTGATCAACCCTTCGCGAAACATGACATGGTCATCGATGACCATCACCTTTTGAATACATCTTTCCTGATCGCTCATATAGCCGCCTCCTTGATCAAACCGATTGGTAGGGAGATCGACACAACCGTTCCGGAGTCTGCGGAAGAATCGATCCTCAACTTCCCTCTGATGTTTGATATTCGTTCCTGCATGATATCCAGACCGAAATGTTCGTCTTTCCTGACCATTCCCAGATCAAATCCCTTTCCATTGTCGGCCACTGAAATATCGAGTACAGCATCATTCCAGCCAACAAGTATATCCACCTTGTCGGCGGTGGCATGCTTCTCCACGTTGGCGAGAATTTCACGAAAGGTAAAGAAAATTATCTGCTGGGTATCGGGCGCGAGGTGTATGGGGTTTCCAACAGACTTGAAATTGAGGGAAAACCTTGCCCTGCGCGAAACTGCTTTCGCATGTTCATTCAACAGGTTTGTCAGATGAGGAATCGTTTCAGGCTGTATTTTTTTCAGGATGTCCCGCACGATTTCATAGGAGTCGTTTGCAACCTCCCGCAGACGTCTCAACTCTGTTCGCATCTCTCTGGAATCGTTGATCTTTTCCTGCGTGCCAAGCTGATCCAGTTTCATGTGCATGAATCCCAAATTCTGGCCAAGTTGATCGTGGACATAAGAAGAGACAATTCGCCGTTCTGCCATCGCGACTTCGGCTGATTGCATTTCGGAGAGTCTTTTGTGGTCCTGGTTGGCCTGGAGGGCTACGATGATTTCATCCTGGATGTTGTTGAATATTTGCTCCTCATCGCGGGATAATTTCGCCTCGGGATTTACCCTGAACCTGATCGCGGTGGTTGGAATGTTTTGATGGGACAGTTTCAGGCTGTATACATAATACGAACTGTCATCATCATTAGAGCACATATGAAATGTGGGCCTATCATCGGGGGACTTTTCCAAACACTTCTCGCATTGAATCGTGGGATCCCAATTCATTATCTCATGGGACAGCCCATCCTCGATCCAGTGGCTTGCTATTTCGAATTGCCCGCTTAACGAATTGCGAATTAATAAATAGGCCTCGTCAACAGTTGCGATCTTGCCTGGCATAATTGCCAGTTTTTGGATTAAAGTTTCCCAATTGTCATTGTTCATAAGTTCCAAACTGAGACGATGTTTATAATCCAGGATTTTTACAGCCCGTTTGTGAGCACGATTGGAACGCGCGAATAATTCGGTTAATAAACCAGTGGAAATAAGAAGCACTGCATATTGGAATACTTCGAAATAGTGGAATGCCTGGTTCAATATCCTCAGTACCAAAAATTCCTGAACCTCCACCCATAACAGGGAAAGCCCAATAAATGTAAGGATTAACCAGCGCCACCTTTCGAGTACCCCGGCAATGGATTTAACAAATGGACGAAACCTTTTCCAAAATAAGTTCATAAGGAATCTGCTGTATTCAAGGATATGGTTTTTAATTTAATAAAGATTTTCAGTACGGGCTGTTTCTGGGAATCCATTCACCTATATTGATAAGTCTCCACTTTTACAGATTATATCCTCACATTCTATTAAATAAATAACTCAAGTTGCCACTTTTCTTGTGAGATGTCGTACTGAGCCGATCGATAAACTCAGCGAAGCATCTCTACACCACGATCGAGACCTATCGCTCGCAACGAATATCCCTCACATCGTCCTGACACCTGAACTTGCGCGCTGGTGCAAGTGTGTCCTTCTGGAGGGTGACATATCTGTTGTTAAATGATATCGTGGCAACTCAAGTTAAATAGCAACAATTTTCCACGTATATATATGACGAATTTGACAAATTAAGGTTACATGTCAGTTAAACAAACCTGGTTATTGAATATATTGACCACCCTCGCCAGACTTAAAGAATCCCCGGATTGGGGCTATGTTTGCAAAGTTATTCGTGGAATGCGCCAGTTGAATAAGTGAATGGCTGTTTTGTTATTTGCCGACCACTGGGAGAAGGCAAAATCCTGCAGCAATTAATTATCGAGTGCTCCCTGGTTAATCCAGTCTATGATCAATTGAGCCTGGTCAGGTCTCAACTTGGGACCGGTCTTGGGCATTTCCCGTTCGATCAGGGCTTGCGCCAGGAGACTGTGATCTGCGTCGCCCGGGAGAAGTACCGATCCGTTCTCTGAACCTGCCATGAGCGTTTCATAACTGGTCAGGTTCAATCCTTCCTCTGTTTTTTTTCCGCCATGGCAATTGGTGCAACGACCTTTCAGGATCGGTAAGATATCATTTGCGAAGCTGACTCCCGAAGCAACCGTTTCGGTCGGAATCAGCGTTGGCATCGCAATTTGAGGTGTTTCGGAAATGTTTATCCCTCCAGTGGCCGGGATCATCGGCTTCTCCTCGAAGCCATACAAAATCACCCCACCCAGAAAACCAAGTACAGCTACGAGCGCAAAACTGACGAAATATCCACTAATATAGAGTAGGCGTGCAGGGGAGTGGAACAAGTCGGGTTTTCGCCAACGGATGGTAGAAATCAACAATGTCACTACGAATAAAATAGACGCCAAAACCATCTTGACAGTGGCATTGGGTGCCGCGCCATCATAGGCAGTGGCGTTGTCAAGATACCCTGTGATTCCAGCTGCCAACGTACTAACGGTAGCCAGCGCAATATTAGCAAAGGCGACCTGTTCCAGAACATCACTACGTCGCCAAAGCGCAAGAAGGATGAAAAATAGCGCCGCGCCGGTAAGCGCAATGGGGAAATGCACCAACAGCGGATGTAATGGATGAACTTCCAACAAATTGTAGATGATGCGATTTAAGATATCCATGTTCAAGAAGGCCTGTCCAGGGAGCGGTTTTATGAAAACCGCTCCCTGACTTGGAAAGTAAAATTAGTTGGTGTTGCTCAATTTCTCCGAACTGCAGCGATCCTATTTAGTTGGCAGGGATTGAGCATAAGTCAGCATATCAATGATGTCCTGCAGGGTCCAGTTCATATTGATTCCAGAGGGCATGACTTCTCCAGGCTCGCCGTAGGAAACCTTGTGAACGAATTCCCATGGATTGTCTGCAGCCAATGTACCGACAAATTCCGGTTCAGTGGCATCACCGAAGTTGAGAGCCGTACCGTCTTCACCGTGGCAGGCTGTGCAGTTCGTGACGAACAACTCCTTGCCACGGTTAGCATCGCCGCCAGTGACTGTCTTATCTGCATTGACGAACGCGCTGGTATCGATCTTTTCGCTTTGCAGGAAGGCGACCATCATCTCAACTTGAGCATCGCCCATCATGCCTTCACCGACAAAGTTGTGATCAGGGTTCTTGGTGCCGTTGAGCCAGGCAGTCAAATCTTCAGTCGACATCGCAGAGCTATCCAGGACACCCTTGAAACCGGTCAGATGAGAACCGGAGCCATACGCGCCGTCCACACCTTTGTAATCCCAACCATGACATTCCTTGCAGCGCCAGGTATCGGTGCCGGTGCGGGTGTTGGTGGTCTGGGTGGCCCAGAGAGGCTGGTCAGTTGCAGGAGCATCCACGCCCATCGCCGACATCCAGTTGTCGTACAGCACTCCACCTTCAGAGACGGGTGCAAATAGCGGGAAGGTGGCTGCATATGCCAGAACATTGGCAAGTTCCTCGTCGCTCACACCATCATCCACAAGGGATGGCATGTCTGCAAAACCAGCCTGGCCAAAGCGGATCTTATGCATGAATTCCCACGGGTTATCTGTTGCAATGGTGCCTTGATATTCAGGCTCGCTTGAATTGCCAAAGTTAAGCCCAAGACCTTGGGGACCGTGGCACAGCAAGCAAGTTTCTTCAACGAACGCTTTGCCCGCCGCTGCATCCCCGCCGGCAAGGGATTTATCTGAATTGATCAGGGCAGAGTCATCCCTTAACTCTCCGCTAAGGAACAGTGCCAGGTCGGTCAGTGCCTGATCGTCCATGTAAGCCGAGAAATCATGGTCAGGGTTGGCAGAGCCTTTGAGGATGCCAAGGATTTCATTGGCATCCTTGCCTGACACACCCATCACGCCTACGAAGCCGGTCTTGTGTGAACCCGAGCCATATGCGCCGTCCACTCCTTTGTAGTCCCAACCATGGCATTCCTTGCAACGCCAGGTATCTGAACCAGTTCGGGTGTTGGTGGTCTGGGTAGCCCAAAGTGGATGATTCCCTTCGGGGACATCCATACCCAGTTCTTCCGTCCACTTGTCATAAAGTCTTCCACCGCGGGTGATATCTCCTTCCAGCGGAGGTGGTGCCGGAGTGGGAGGTTCGGTCGCCGCTGGCGCCTCAGTCACTACTGGTGCCACGGTGGCGGGAGCCGGCGTGGCAGAGTTGCCACATGCCGCAAAAACCACCAGTGCAATGCCAGCCAAAAGAATAAAAAAAGCAAATTTCCTGGTCATGGGTATTCTCCTCGGTATTTACTATAAAAGGGTGGAACTTTACTAACCTCAGTTGACGACAGGGCTGCGGGCATCCTCCTTTCCTTTTATATTGGTTCCAATCAGCATTTCTCCATTATAGAGAAGGCAAAATGAAAGTAAATCACCCTATTCGGATAGTTTTAGTATTATTCATAATGGATAATTAATCATAAAAGGATTAACCCTCCACAATTAATTGATTAACCCCTTACAATGTTTTTTCTATATGCCTCTCATGGAGTAGATGCTTATCCATGAATATCGCCCCTCGCTACGGCACTGAAAATGAAACAGCCTATTTTTGTGGACTTTTCTTATGACTGACCAGGGACTTGAATATCACCCTCCCTGCGAGGGCATTGAACCCAAAATGTAACAACCTCTTGCGAGGCTGTTATGTGATCGACCAGGGACTTGAATATCACCCTCCCTGCGAGGGCACTGAACCCAAAATGTAACAACCTCTTGCGAGGCTGTTATGTGATCGACTAGGGACCTGAACCCTGAACCCACTGATTAAGAGTTTCAGAAAATCGAGTCTCCGGTGTCTATGCCATAGAAAAATGGAGGATTTTGTCTCAAAAGTGGCAAAAAACGGTCTATAAATTCTATTGTTTCTAGGGGGTGCTACACCAATTGCACCCGAATTGCACCCAAAACAGGCAAGGCGACTCAAGACTTATAAGAAGAATTCCTGTATAATATTTGTAAAATTATAGGAGCCATTATGGGGCGTCCCGAAAAGACAGTTTTCATAAGTTATCGCCGTACAAACGTACCGTGGGCATTGGCAATTTTCCAAAACCTTACATTCCATGGATATGATGTATTCTTTGACTATCAAAGTATTGACAGTGGGAATTTCGAAAAAGTAATCCTTGAAAATATAAAAACTCGTGCACATTTTCTATTGATACTCACACCATCAGCTTTGGATCGTTGCTCGGAACCTGGAGATTGGCTTCGTCGAGAAATTGAAACCGCAATCGATGAAAAGCGAAACATTGTCCCATTGATGTTGGAAAGTTTTGATTTTGGGAGTCCTCTAGTTAAGGATTCGCTAACCGGAAAACTAGCCTTACTGAATAAATTCAATGGCTTGCGGGTGTACTCAGAGTATTTCTTTGAAGCGATGGATAAACTGTGCACGCGATATTTGAATGTGGCGATAAGTGACATTGATTTACCTGCTTTAAATATCGAAGCAAAAGAAATAACAGAAATCCAGAAAACGGCTGCTAACGAAGCTCAACCAGTCGCAAAGGAAGAGCTTACAGCACAGGAATGGTTTGAACGTGGGTACATATTCTGGAATAGTAAGAATTTTATTGAGTCTATCCGTTGTTATTCTGAAGCTATCCGTCTCAGCCCCGATGACGCCGTTTCCTATTTCGGTCGTGGCGATGCTCGCAGAGACAACAAAGATTTGCAGGGTGCACTGGAAGATTATGATGAGGCCGTCCGTCTCAAACCCGATTATGCCCAAGTCCGTGTCAATCGCGGCAATGCCCGAAGAACCAACAAGGATTTGCAGGGTGCATTAGAAGATTACGATGAAGCTATCCGTCTCAGTCCCTATGACTTCTTTGCATATTCCTGTCGCGGTCGCGCCCGCGGGGAAAACAACGATTTGCAGGGTGCATTAGAAGATTTCAATGAAGCCATCCGTCTCCAACCCGATTTCGCTTTTGCCTATAGAAGTCGCGGAGATACTCGCAGAAACAACAAAGATTTGCAGGGCGCACTGGAAGATTATGATGAAGCCGTCCGTCTCAAACCCGATTATGCTTCTGCTTATTTTGTACGCGGTATCACACATCAGATAATGAAGAATTTTGGTGAAGCAGCCAAAGACTATGAAGAAGCGATACGTCTTAAATTAGACAATAGTAGTATACGGTCCTCATTAATGGCTGTTTTGAGAAAATTAGGAAGAATCTCTGAAGCAGAAGAGCAAGAGAAACTAGCACGGGAATTATTAACAAATGATAATGAGTACGCAAGAGCATGCTTTGAAGCCATTTTCGGAAATGTAGAAAAAGCATTGGGACTTCTCAAGATTGCTTTAGCAAAGAAACAATCAACCAAAGAATGGGCTCAACTCGACCCTGATTTTGAGAGTATCCGTGGTGATCCACGCTTCAAAGAACTTGTAAAGTAATGATAAGTGGCTTTTATCAGAGCGCATATAACATTCATCAGGCGAAATTGGGAATTTTTAGATTGATTTTAATTTATCTTCTGTACCTATGCAAAGCATGGCAGAAAAGCAGATATAGAATTTATGTTCTGTTATAATATTCCAGCACCAAATATCTATTAATTGACGAAATATAACAAATAAGTTATATTAAGGGATTGAAACGATGGCTTTATGGAATCTTGAGTTTTTCCCTTCCGAAGGTGAACGAAGTTCACCCACTGATACCTTAAAAAGGCTTTGCAATCCTACCGAGCAAGCTGAGTTTGTACAGAAATTTAAGACTCTTGGAGAATTAGAGCATAAAAACTGGACATTCAAATGGCTAAAGCCGGTAAAAGGATTTTACCAAGTTACACAGGGTAATTTCCGTGCATATTTTCACATAAACAATAAGAAGATTGTAATTTTGCACTTTTGCAGAAAAGTTACTCAAAAAGCCAGGGATGAGGATATAAATATTTCAGAAGCTAATTGGAGAAGATATGAAAGAGGATAAGATGAGAAAAGTAACATCTTTCGAGGAATTTGAGACTGAGCTCCTGAATAACAGTGAATATAGAAAGGCAGAAAGAAGGGTCAAACCTTATTATGATCTTGCACTTGAGATAATCAAACTTAGAGCTAGTCTCAAACTTACGCAAAAAGACCTTGCTGAAAAGGCTGGCACTTACCAAAGCAGGATTTCGAAAATTGAATCAAGTGAGTTTGATATAAGGTTGAGCACATTAATTAATATTGCTGAAGCGTTGGGCTCACAAGTGCAAATAAGGTTTATCCCAACAAATGAGTCTTATTATGCTCAAAAGGAAAATATCTATCATCAACTATTTGCATCCGAAGTTGTGTCGCAGGCTGGTTCTTCGAATACAGCTTGGGTAGAGCCGAAGCGATCAATTAGTATGCATGGTCAAGGGGTCGCATGAGTGAGAATTTGAAGTATCCGTTTGAGCTAATAAATAGCTTCTTTATTTCTTTGTCATTTAGTCGTGACAAAGAAGTACCCCAACCTATCGAATTACCGACTCAAGCAGAAATTTCTTTTGCAGAAAGAGAATTTCCAATTGTGCAAATAGGCTTAAGAATAAAATCGGAAGAGGGCAAAGCCATTTCCTTCGATGTTCATTTAGTAGGCTTGTTTGAATACAAAGGCGACAAGAAAGAATTCGACGATAAATTACGTGAGCTAGAAAGGGACTTTGCTTTAGAAAGAGGTATAGCTTTACTTTGGTCTAACATTGGTCAATTGGTCAAAGTAACGACAGCACAAATGGGTATCAGTCCGCTAAATTTACGAATGCCACTTGATTTTGGTTCTAAAGAAGAGTTAATGAAACGTTTGAAAGATCCAACGGGAGATGTTCAAAAAGAAAGTCCAGCTTAATGGCTGGGCTTTTCTTCATTTGGTCTTAAATTCCAGATAATCCAACATCCAATAATCGGGGCTAAGATCAAAGGGATATTACTGAAACAGCACCGGAGTAAACACCATGAAAGAAGCTGAATTATTAGGCAAGTTTTTGCCCACCCTTCCTGTTGTTGAACAAGTCAGGGAAAAATACAATATTTTACGAGTCCCACCTGGGGACGATCAACTCAGAGAAATTGTAAAGTACAATTCAATGGCTTAATAAAGCAAAAATACCGCTTTTAGCGGTATTTTTTGTGATCGACCAGGGACTTGAATATCACCCTCCCTGCGAGGGCACTGAACCCAAAATATAACAACCTCTTGCGAGGTTGTTATGTGATCGACCAGGGACTTGAACCCTGAACCCACTGATTAAGAGTCAGTTGCTCTGCCATTGAGCTAGTCGACCATGTCGTGCGGACAAATATTATACCCGAAGAAAAATACGTGTCAATAACGGAATCAGGTTCCGGCTTGGTGTGAAGCGGTAACATTTCCACTGGCAGATACTCCCTCCCCCATCGTGTTTATCCCTGTATAATTGAAATATGATCGAGTTAAATATTCCGGGGCGCGGCGCATTACGGCTGGAACATCTTGTCACGGATGTGAATGGTACACTTGCAGTCGATGGACAACTCATCCCCGGTGTCGCAAAACAGATCAGCGCATTGAATGACAGACTCACGATACACATGCTCACAGCCGATACGCATGGACGACAGGCATTGATCGATCAGCAACTCAATCTCATGGCAGTCCGGATCCAACCGGGAAACGAGTCTGAACAAAAAGCGGAATATGTCCGCAGGCTTGGCGCAGAGACTGTTGTGGCGATCGGGCAGGGCGCGAACGATGCGGACATGCTCAAGCAAGCTGCGCTGGGCATATGCGTGATGTCACAGGAAGGGATCGCCACCGGGACATTATTATCCGCCGATCTGGTCATGCCCAATATAACTGCCGCACTGGAGCTGTTCGATAAACCCCTGCGCATCATCGCCAGTTTGAGAAAATAAAATTCTGAAGCGTGATCTTCGATAAACCTGAATGAATTATTCTGAACCCACATCACAACCCAAACCCGAGCACTCGCCCGAATTCGAGTCGGCGCGCGCACGCAGGCGGCGTGCCCAACGCCGCGCCTATTTCCCCACCGATGAGGAAGGTCGCGCCGCATTATTCATGCACCTCGCCCGCCGCGCTTTTCCATCGTATGAGCTTTTCGTTTTCGCGCTCATCAGTGGTTTGTTCATCGGGCTGGGATATTTCCTCAACTCGCAGGCACTGCTCATCTTTGGCGTGCTCGTTGCGCCGTTGATGACACCGTGGATCGGCATCTCGCTCGCCACCATCGCAGGGGCAGGTCGATTCTTCCTTCAGACTGTCACGGCATTCTTTGTCAGTTCGTTGATACTTTTCCTCAGCGGCTTGCTGGCTGGGGTCGCCTCACGCACCCTGCCGGACTCTGCTCGCACATTTACTGAAGCATTCGTACACAGCCGTCTCTGGTGGCCCGACATTGTTATCATCACCATCGGTGCCATCATCCTCACCATCTCCTTTGTCCGTTCTGAGGATCGCCCCTATCTGCCAAGTGCACTGCTCGCCTATGGCATCATCCTTCCCGTCGGCGCGGCAGGCTTCGGCTTGGGAAGTGGCGTGGAGGGCATCTGGCCCGAGGGCTTGCAAGTCTTCCTCATCCACATCGCCTGGGCAACATTCTTCGGCATCATCTCGCTCTTCTTCCTGCGCTTCTACCCAACCTCCACAGGCGGGATTTCCCTGACAGGATTCATCTTCATCGTATTGATCACATTCGTGAGTCTGCAAACGGGGTTTGTCAATTGGATGAGAATACAGGCGGGTCTTGCAACGCCTGTGCCTGTTTCCGTTACCCAAACAGAGTCCGTCCCGACACCGCTCCCCGGCGTCACACCATCCCCGCGACCTGCACAAACGAATGTATTCATCGGCGTTCCCACCGCGACTCCATCCCGCACACCGAGTCCTGAATCAGTCACCCTCGAAGCGACTCCCATCGTTGACACACCCACCTCCACCATCACAGCAGAACCCACTCCCATCATTGGCATCATCCGGGCATCAGAGGGAGGCGGCGCGTTCATCCGCGAGAAGCCGGGCGGGAAGGTATTAGCCACTCTTGGAAACGGCTCCACGGTCACCATCGTCCCCAATGATCTGCAGGATATCAACGGCATCATCTGGGTGCACGTCATCGCGTTCACCAACGATGTCCGCGTCGAAGGCTGGATGATCCAGACGGTTCTTGTTACCGCCACCCCAGTCGCGGAGTGGCAGCCATCCTCCACACCAGACATTACCAACACGCCATAAATCTTCTCGAAAGTTGACATTCTCCCGAACGACACACTTGCATCAGCGTGCAAGTTCAGGTGTCGGGACGATTTGAGCGTAGCGACACTTGTACCGCACGCAAGTGCCGGGGAGTGCAGGTGAGAATATCCCTCCCATTGGAAAGAGACCCCTTGCTATAGCCCGGCATGACAAATATAAAAAGGAATTAATATGCCCATTCATTTTGGAACGGACGGCTGGAGAGCCGTCATCTCAGACACCTTTACATTTGACAACCTGCGCATCGTTGCACAAGCCATTGCAGATGCGGTAGGCTCAGAGCATTGGGACAAGCAAAGCAGTCCTGTGGACAAGTCAAGGAACGGCGATCAGACCCAGGGTCCGAAAAAGATCGTGGTGGGTTTCGACACACGCTTCCTCTCGGACCGCTTCGCCGGTGAAGTGGCACGTGTCCTTGCCGCGAACGGATTCACTGTCCTGCTCGCGCAAGCCGACGCGCCGACTCCCACCATCTCGTACGCGGTCAAACACCAGCGCGCCATCGCGGGAGTGATGATCACCGCCTCGCACAATGCGCCGCGTTATAACGGCGTCAAACTCAAGGGCGGATTCGGCGGTTCGGCTCTCCCCGAACAATGCCGCCGCGTGGAAGTGTATATCAGCGACAACGAAGAGCAGGCGCGCGGTCCCAACCTGATGGATTTCAGAAAAGCACGCGAAGCAGGATTGATCCAGAAGTTCAACCCTCTGCCCGCCTACTTCGATCACCTGCGAACACTCATCAACACAGACATCATCGCCGATAATCCCCAACGTTTTGTTGTAGATGCCATGTACGGCTCGGGTCGCGGTGTTATCAAATCCTTTTTGCAGGGGACCGGTTGTGAAATTGCAGAGATCCGCGGCGAGATGAATCCCGGCTTCGGCGCCATCCACCCGGAACCGATCGCGAAATATCTCGGCGCGCTGGCTTCAGCGGTCAGTTCGGGGATCGGTAACTTTGGCGTTGTCACCGACGGTGATGCAGACCGCATTGGCGCGATGGATGAACGCGGTACTTTCGTTGATCCGCACAAGATCATGGCGCTTTCTTTGAAGTATCTCGTCGAAAAACGCGGCATGACAGGCGCGGTGGTGCGGACCGTCTCGACCACACGCATGATCGACCGGCTGGCAAAACGGTACGGATTAACACTACACGAAACTCCTGTTGGGTTCAATCACATCGCGGATTACATGATGACCGAAGATGTGCTCATCGGCGGCGAAGAATCGGGCGGCATCTCATTCAAGGGACACATCCCCGAAGGCGACGGTCCCATCATGGGATTGCTGCTTGTGGAAATGATCGCGGCATCAGGCAAAACACTTCAAGGGCTGGTGGAGGAATTACTGGCAGATGTTGGTCCCGCCTTTTATGAACGCACCGACCTGCGCTTAAGTCGTCCTGTTGCCAAGGCGGAGATGACGGAATTTTTAACGAAGCAGGCTCCAGCTGAGATCGGAGGCGAGAAGGTATCCGAGATCAGTCAACGCGATGGCATCAAATACATCATGTCCGATGATTCGTGGCTGCTCATCCGCCCATCAGGGACAGAACCCGTTCTGCGCGTGTATGCCGAAGGCCGGACGCATGAGATGGTCAAGGCTTTATTGGGATACGGCGAGCAGGTGGCAAAGAGCGTGGTGTAAAGAGATCGATTAACAAAATTAGACCCTGAAGATTTCAAAAATCTTCAGGGTCTAATATTTTAAAATTTCGTCTATCTTACTGGTGCCGCTCGCAGCCTTCTTACAAGGAAGATCACGATCACAAGCGCCAGCGCCGCGATGATCAAGCCCGGTGCGCCGATATCATCTGCGAAACCGGTATTTGGCAACGCAGTGGATGTGGCGATAACCGTTTGTGTAGAGATGGCGATCTGCGTGAATGCCGCAGCAACTGTCATCGTCGCCGGGTCAGATGTCGGTGAGACGGTGGCAGTGGCTTCTGCGATCACAGGTGTATTTGTGGGAGGAAGCGTGTTGGTCACCGCCGCTGTCTGTGTGAGCGCCTGGTCAGCCGCGTTCTTCGTCAATCCCGCCGCGATGGTGGCTTGTTGCTGGGTTTGCTGGGCAATGGCGGTCTGTTCCGCTTGTTGCTGGGAGTTATTATTGAGGAAGAGATAACCCACCAGTACACAAAGAGCTATCAAGACCAAAAGACCCAAACCGCCCGCCACAAGAAGAAAGGTGCGGTTATTGGATTCCTCCGGCGGTGTGCCATCATCATAATTCATATTATCGTCATCGTACGAAGTCGTCATGATCCACTCTCCTCTATGTTGCGATTAACAAATATATTATCCCACAACTTCCAGATTAACCAAGGGCACGGTAACGGTCTCGCCATTTTCAAGCTTCACATCCGCCGCGGGTGCACGCAAGCCGCTCTGCAACACGCTGAGGCCTGTGGGCAGATTCGAGATCGTACCGATCATTCCGGCGTGAGGCGGACGACGCATCCGCACCGTCAATCCAACAGAAAAAGTCTCGTAATCATTCGGTTCATCGGGTTCGTTCGTGATCGGCAATGGAATGATCGCTTCGGGTCTGTGGCTGCTGTAACGATCAAAGTGTTCCGCATTCACCGTCACTTCACGTTCCTTGTTGGTCGTCAATAATTTGAACGCGGCGGAATTCATCGGCATGGCGCCGAACCCATCCAGCACCAGGATCGGATAGCGCATCTGGTATGCCGTCTGGATCAGAGGCGATAACATGCTTGATATGATCAATCCGCGGATGGGCAACTCCGCCGCGGCGCGCAGGGCATCGGCGTCGCGCAAATGTCCGCCAAGGATCACGGAGCCGCGCAAGCTCACATCGAGTCGATCCGCCATCAGCACATCGTCCGGTTTTTCGATCAAAACCCGCATCAAGCCGTTGTCGATTCGCCCGTTCCCCCACACCCCTTGAATGAGCGCGCCCGCAGTGCGGATCACCACGCCACGCTCCGGCAGGATCTGGATCACCGTTCCGGGAAGGCCTGCGCGCAGTTCGATGCGCGTATCGCCCACTTCCATCAGAACCTGTCCGCCACCAGCCACCATCACGCGCCCGGGTCGCGGCGCACGGATGGCACGCGAGACCATCCCGCCGCTCTCCGCGATCAACGCGCCCAGCGATAACCGGTCACCTTCATTGACCTTGATCATCTTGTCTGCGGCATTCGTCGAAACACCGAACGTCCGCGCCACATCCAGCAGAACATGCTCGCGTGCAAAACTCGCCTCGGCGATCACATCCGTTGGGCTGACGCGCTGGTTCATGTGCGCGTTCACTTTTCCCGCGACAGGCAGGGACCGTTCACGCACGATCGTTGTGAGAGGCAAAACATGAAGCACTGGAGCCAGCATCCTTAACCTCCCACCGTGTGATACCACTTCTTGATCAACTCGCGCCGCCGCACTGGATCGGAGGGAAGATTCAAAGGCCGACCACGTGCATCGATGACAACTCCCATCGCGCCGCCTGTCACCGGGACAACGCCGCTTCTTCCCGGACCCAGGCCTGCGTCCGCGCGACGAAGCGGTTGCAAAGTCAATTGCGCGGTCTGGCCGCCAGGCAAAGGCAGGATCTCCAATCCGCCAAACTTCACTTCCGACCGAACTTCCGTCCCATCACTATAAGCGAGCTTCGCACGCAAGACCTGCTCGCCGTATTCCGCAGACGCGTTGACCGAGACAACCGTCCCTAATCCGATGAACGCACCAGACTCGATCACCTGCACCGGCAGGTAACTGTTGCGCGTGGCGGCAACACCCAGCGATGGCAGAAGATTATTCTGGTCGAGCAGAATGGGCATGACCCCGATCGGTTGGATCGCATCGAGCAACAATAACAAGCTTTGCCCAAGCGAGGCGCCTTCGCTCACCACGCCCCCACCCGCAAGGATGAGGTCGAGCGGCGGCATCAGATCCACACCTGCTGAACGCGCACTGGCAGGGAAATCCCTGCGTGCAGAGCGTACAGAGAGATACAAAACCTGCCGCGCGATCGCCTGCATGATGGCATGTTCATCCTTTGTGGCAGGGATGGCAGACGGATAAAACGATTTTTGGAATAAATATTCGCGCAAAGTATTCGGAGAGATATCGAGTGGAAGCCAGCGCATGATGCCTTCCAACTCGGTATATTGCAGTAACCCAGTGAGACTTTCACCCAAGCCAAATTGCGGATACACACCCAGCGTAAGATCGCCAGCGAAACCGGCGGCGACCATGGTCGCCGATGCGCCAACATTTACGCTTAACAATCCGCGCGTGGATTCATACAATTTGCTCAGGAAGCGGATCATGCGTCCCTGCGCATACGCGGTCGGCAGGATGTTCCCCGCGGTCCATGTGTTGAGTTCATCCATGCCTTTGATCTGGCGTTCGCGTAATTTCACCACAAGCGAAGCAAGTTCACGACTCGCCGGTGCAAGATCTTCCGTTTCAAGTGACGGACGAATGTTGGGGCTGATCTGTAGTTTGCCCGCGTGACCGCCAAGCATTTCCTGCACTTCCCCGGCAAGTTTTTGGTTACCCGCGTATAAGATCATCGGGCGTTTTTCCATCGGCATCAAATAACAGGCAAGCCCAACGGCTTCCAGCATTTTCTGAATGGAACGCGAGGCACCACCATCGGTGCCACCTGCAAGCAGGACCAATTCAGGTCGGGAACGCACGATGCTATCCAATTGCTGTTCGGGTTTGCGGTGGTCCGAAAGATCGAGCGTTTCAACGACGCGGCTGTAGGTGGTCTCTGCCAGTCGACGCACGCTTTGCAGAGAGACATCCGATAAAAGACCCACGACAACTGTTTTTACAACGGGACCAGCCGAAACTGTCGCGATGACCGCATCCACACCCGAGCCATCGGGTTGGGCAGGTGAGATCAATCCATTATCTGCCCCAAGCAATTTCGAACCAACAACATTTTGCAGGTTCATGATCGCTTCCCGGATGCCGATGCCAATATCCCTGAACGGTGCTTCGGCAGTGGAGGGCGCCTGCCCCGACGCGACAAAACGATAGACGCCTTCGACAACATCGAACAACAATGCGCGCGTCGTTGCCGCGCCCACGTCAATGGCTAATATGGATTCGTTTTGGACAAGGGATGCAGGCATAAGTTAGATACCAAATAATTGTCGGATGAAATTAATTACAGAACTGAGCCGTTCGATCATGGCTGTCAGCGCCGCCAAATACACCCCGGCAAACAGCACACCGAATGTGATGGCAATAAAGAGCCGTCCAAAACGTGCGACCCATTCAAGGAGGATGTTTCGTTTGGGAGTGCCATCGGGTGCGCGCTTTGCACCGAAGTGAAATGCCGCTAGAGTGAGGACAGTGCCAGTGAGCATGACAACCGCCTCGATAAATTTCAGCGCCGGGCTCGCGCTGGAACGAAGATCGAACGCGTCGATCGAAGCCTGAGCTTGTGGAATTAAAGTCCCGAGCAGCGCGCCACCGACAACCGCCGCCGCGCCAACGCCCACGAGCATTGCCATGGCGAAATTCCCGATCCACGAAATACGCGGCGAAAGTTTTGCCAGCAGGGTCGCACCAAGGATCAACGGAATGACTCCGAGGATCAATTGGTTCACATCGTTCGTTTGGAACTGGTTGAGTTTGGGCAGCAGCACATAATAGACGATGACGGTCGCGGCATAACCGGACGATACACCGATGAACAGATATACAGCGAAGCGGAACAGAGGGTTATCCCCGATCAGATAACTGAGGATCATCAGCGTCAGTAAAAATCCCACAATGAGTTCGATGGACATTTGTTGGTTTATCCCTGTTCACCACTCGCGCGGCGCGCGCGGACACCGATCACAAGGCTCCATGCACTGCCAATGATAATCAATACAATGGTCAACAAGATGCCGATCCCAAACGCATCCCAATAGGTGCGGGCGATCCTGTTCTCGGACGGAATATTGTTGGCGTATTCAAAACGTACCGCGTCTGCAAGACCGTTGACCAGTCCCGCCACCTGTTTCGATGAAACATACGGCTGTAGCAATGGACCTGCCTGCGCGCTCGTCACCAGGATCAAGGATTGGGTGGCGAGGGATGGATCGACCTGTTTTGCGATATCCAACTGCTCCACCCAGGTGCGACCGGATTCAGCGTGGTCGGTCAGCACGATCACCGCGGCATATTCGGAGAAGCTTTGCGCGGTCGCAGATGGAATCACACGATTCGGTTGCGTCATAAATCCCATGATCCCTGCGGAGCCGCCGGGTAAATAACCAAGGTTGAAATATCCTTCCCCAGAGATATATCCAAAGCCATCAGAGGCACTGATCCGCGCGCTGGAAAGCAGGCGTTCGATCAACCCGGCACCGTTGGGTGAAGTGGAAAGGAACACCAGACGAGGCTGGTGAGCCAGAATGAGTTGACCCAACACCGGACTGCCCAACGCTTCCATTTCGCCAGCCAGCGAAGGTTCGTAATCCACAACCACCAGCACGGATGCATTATCTGGGATGGCGGCAATGGCTTTGGAGGCCGCATCCAGATCAGGCGGCAGGACGGCGGATACCGGCATCAGTTGCGAACGCATAAAGATGATCACACCAAGCACAACGAAAAGAACACCTGCAATCGCCTGGCGCAACACATTCTGAGATGTGAGTGCCGATAGTGATGTCACCACACGCGGTGCAGATTCGCCGGCGAGGATCTGTTCAAATAATGAAGCGCCCGCCTGTTGCTCGTCTGTTGCCAGCAATTTGAGGGAGATCGCCTTGGGTCGGCGCGCGGAACCAATCGGTGCGGAGGGGATGACGCCGCGTAATCCTGCCAACGGGCCTTCCTTCTCGGTAGGTTGACTCTCGATGCTGGGTCCCGCCTCGGAAAGCACCGATTCAACCGGGCGCATCGCCTGCACCCAGGAGGGAAGTTCAACCGGTGAGAGTGATTCATCCTGTAATGGGGTTTCAGCATTTTGGGATGGTGCTTCATTTATATCAGGCTGAGGTTGCGAGAGCCAATCCGGCATCCCTGTAGAGAAGAGCGAATCAAGCTCCTGGTTCGACAGGGGTTGGGATTCGCTCGGAGATGAGAAAGCGTCCGATCCAACGGAGGCAGGTTCAGGCGTGCCTTCATCCGCATGTCTGTGAGGTGTGTCACGGAGATGTTCCAACGCGCTCGTGCCCAACGGCAGATTTGGCGTCTCCTCGGTGGCGCTCTTGAGCCAGTCAGGCATGTCATCATTGAAGGTGTCTCCGCTCAACGGAGCGGTGCGACGCGGCACGAACGGCGAGATATGCGAAGGAAGATTTTCATCGAAGTCCTTCGGTGGACTGAGTTCATCCGTTGTCCCGAACGGCTTGGCAGATAACGAAGCAGATGAGGCAGAAAGTTCGCCAAGATTGGCAAGCCAATCAACATCTCCCTGTGAAGTGGCAGGTTCAGCAGGTGCAGGTTGTGATGTCTCGGCTGTGCCGCCGGGAGTATTGAGCCAGTCCAGATCCTGAGACTCTGTAGCTGTCGGCTGGGAAGGTTCAGCGGAAGCGGATGCGGCAAAATTCTTGAGCCAATCGAGATCGTCCTGCGGAGTGGATTGAGATGGCTCAGGTTGTTCGGGTTCAGAGGCTTCACTAAGTTTGCCAAGCCAATCCAGATCACCTTCCGAAGAGGAAGGCGTAGAGGCTGGTTTTGGTTGTACAGGTTCGGATGTTCCACCCAGATTATTAAGCCAGCCAAGATCATCCTGTGATGAAGATGGAGCAGAGGCTGGTTGTGCAGGTTCTGCAACTCCGCCAAGAGAATCGAGCCAGCTCATATCCTCCGATGAAGAGGATGGTGCAGGTGTTGGTTGCGCAGGTTCGGAAGTTCCGCCAAGATTATTGAGCCAGCCAAGATCATCAGATTGGGAAGGTTGTGTAACAGCAGGCTGAACAGGCTCGGAGGTCCCTCCAAGAGTATCCAACCAGCTTAAGTCTTCCTCTTGTGAGGGTTGCGAAGCAGTCGGTTGAACAGGTTCTGATGTTCCGCCCAGAGTATTTAACCAACTCAAATCGTCTTGTTGAGAAGGTTGTGAAGAAACAGGTTGAACAGGCTCGGAAGTCCCTCCGAGATCATTCAACCAACTTAAGTCTTCCTGTTGGGAAGGTTGCGCAGGTTCCGGTGTGCCGCCAAGGTTATTCAGCCAACTCAGGTCTTTCTGTGAAGAAGATGACGCTGGAGTAGCAGGTTTATCAAAATTCCAACCTGTATCCTGAGTCGGCTGAGAGGGAGTCTCTGCCTGTTTTGCCGATGCTTCCAAATTATGAAGCCAGCTCAGATCTTCCTTCTCTTCGGGTGCAGGTTGGGATGCAGGCGTAGACGGACCGGGTTTGTTCATCCAACCTGCGTCATCCTGAGTCGCACCGGGTTGAAATGCAAATGGTTCGTCCGATTCTTTGGAGGCGTTCGAGAGCCACGAGGACAATTCATCTTTTTCCGCGGGCGCTTCGGGTTGAGTCGACCCACCCATCCAGGAGGGTGACTCCTCCTGCGGAGGTTCGCTCACCTTTGAAGGTTTCTCCGGCGCGGCTTCGCTCTTATTGAACTGTGCAAAAAAATCAATGGATGGTTCGGGAGTGGCGGGCTCGGATGATTTCGGTTTTACAACAGGATTGATGCTCGCCAGCCAATCCGGGATTTCATCGTCATCATCATCGCTCTGGGATGCGAGTCCTGCCAAAAGATCGGGCACCTCATTTTTCTGGATCCTGGGTTTGGTCGCCGATGATGGAAGTTCACCTTCATCCACAGACTCCCGCCCCTGCTGACGTACATCTCTCAGCCATTCCGGCAGGATCGGTTCCAACTCACCCGTATTCTTCTTTGTTGGTTTTTCACCCGTGTGAACCATGGACTCCGGTTTCAGAGGCGTCTGGCAAAACTGGCAGACATCCAGAAAGTCCGGATTATTTTTTCCACAACTGGGACAACGGATATCAGCCATGCTCAGTTATCCCCATACGGACGGTCCGCGCCAAACAACACGCGCAAGCCGGTCAACAGGGTTCCCAGCGCGATGCCGATCAAAAGACCGCGTGCGCCTCCGCGTGAGAACATTCCAATGAATTGAATAATGACCTGATCATACGGAATTGGGCCGATCGGTGTCGGCATGATCACGAACAGGGAAACAAGCGCAACGACCAAAAAGATCACGGACATCACATCCACGCGGCGGCGCAGAAGACGGACGCTCGCATAGATCAATGTCACCGCAAGGACCCCCATCAATGTGGCTTCCACCGGCACGATGACCGCGTCCACAGATAATCGCATGATCGAGTCTTCGGGTCCGTTCAACAAGCCCAAGCCAAAAGTAACAATAAGGGACAGGACCAGAAGCGCACCGTAACTGCTCCCCTTCTGTTTGGTGCGGATCCTTTCCATTTGAACGGCAACGAGATTGAAGATGCCCACCAACACAGCCATGCCTGCAATGACAATCGCCCAATCGATCAACAGATTTCGCAATTGAGGCAGCGGTGCAACCGGGACAAAATATCCCAACAGGACGATGATCCCTGCCGAGATGGCAAAAATGGCGGAAAGCACGGATACGATTCGTTGCATTAGATGTTTCCAACCAGTTTCAAGAGAGAACCCGCGAGTATGGCAAGAATGACCAGCCAGCGCAGAATATCCTGCACGTTCAAACTTGCTTCATGAGTTGCGCCGGCACCCATATACGCGCCACCAGCAAACAACTCTTCGCCGACCAACGGTTCCTGCGCAGAAGCATACAGGATCGCCTGCGCGGAAAGGTTGTCGCTCGCCGCGATCAGGCTGTTATTTTCACGGTCCGCTGATTCAGCGACCAGCGCGGCTTCTGCGCCAAGATCGCCCATGATCACACTGGCCGAGACGTTCTCATCACGCGCGATGGGCATTGTCCCTGCGGCATATGAAAATGGAGCGAGACCAGTCAAACGTCCGGTGCTGAAGCGGTACTGTTCCTCCGCACCTGCCGCACGATAACCGGCTAACATCGTATCCTGCGAAAGGATCGCCAGTGTGGCATCGCCTGAAGTGGCGATTGGCGGGCGGTCGCTGACGGAAGTCCGTTCGGCAATGCGTCGCAAGAGCGCGAGCCCAGCCAGTGCAGATCCGCCGCGTGAAGTGAAGAGATTCCCGCGCCCCAATGATATATGAAGGCGCGTACCATTCTCCACGGCGAGACCCACAGCGCGATTGAGGCGTTCATAGGCTTCGATGCGACGCAATACAGCCGGAGTCTTACGGCGTATGAACATAAAAGCCAGCAGGAGGAGTGCGGCGAGTCCCAACAAGCCCAGGCCGATCCAGTTAATATTCATTCCGATACCTCCCCGCGTAAATAACGGGCAAAGGCTTGTGTTTCATTCTCTTCTTCGAGCATGTGTGCAAGCGCATTCGTTTTTTCCCCACCAATAAAAGGCTGACTCATATAGATCGCCTGTGCACCAAGCACAGTTAAAGGAGACCCTGCTTCAAGAAACCATGCGACAAAACCGTCCAATTTGAGTCGTCGTAAGGATTCAGCCCACTGAGACCAAGCCGGTTGCGATTGCATGGGTAAAGTATAGCATATTTTATAAATGCCTTAACCCAGCCATGAGTCATATAAATTTCAGGCACGTTACGAAAATCGAAACTGGACTCCAAAGTCTCCAGACTTGGGGACCATGCAACATCTCCTGACGTTGCACTCCGTTTTTTTTCCTAATTTTGGCGCGGGGACCGTCATAGTATAATGAAATCAGAATTTATTCACGGAGGAACAATGACTGAAAAGAAGATCCGTGTGCTTGTCGCAAAGCCCGGGCTGGATGGACACGATCGCGGCGCAAAAGTCGTCGCTAGAGCTTTGCGCGATGCAGGCATGGAAGTGATCTACACTGGCTTGCGCCAGACCCCTGAAATGATCGCCGAGGCGGCACTTCAGGAGGACGTGGATGTGGTTGGGCTCTCCATCCTCTCAGGCGCACACATGGCACTCGCGCCCCGCATTCTGGAATTGCTCAAAGCCAACGGACAGGATAAGGTTTGTGTCTTTATCGGAGGCATCATACCCGATGAAGACATGCCACGATTAAAAGAGATGGGCATCACGGGCATCTACGGTCCGGGTGCATCCACCGAGGACATTATCAAGGATGTCCGTGAGGCAGTAAAATGAACCTCGAATTACGGGTTACGTTGCAACAAATCGTAATCCGTAATTTATTATTACAGCATGATGTCACTTACAAAATCCGTCCTTGAAGGGAACCGCCTCGCGCTGGCGCGTTTGTTGACCCAGGTGGAGAACAATTCGCCTGATGGTCGTAGCGCGTTGGTGGAACTTTTCCCATACACGGGCAAATCACATCTCATCGGTGTGACGGGCGCGCCAGGAACCGGAAAATCATCGCTCGTCAACCAACTCGCCCTGCTCTATCGCAAAAGCCACGAGAAAAAAGTTGCCATCGTTGCCGTGGACCCATCGAGTCCATTTACGGGCGGCGCGGTGCTCGGCGATCGTGTGCGCATGCGCGATCTTTCCGGTGACAGCGGAGTCTTCATCCGTTCGATGGCTTCGCGCGGTTCACTCGGCGGCATCGCGCAGGCCACAGCCGCCATCGCGCAGGTCTTCGACGCGGCAGGCTATGAGATCATCATCATCGAAACCGTCGGCGCGGGACAAAGCGAAGTGGATATCGCCCGGCTGGCGCATACCACTCTCGTTGTGGAAGCTCCCGGATTTGGCGATGACATCCAGGCCATCAAGGCAGGGATTTTGGAAATCGCCGATGTGCTCGTCATCAACAAAGCGGACCGCCCCGGTGTGGAAAACACTGAACGTGCGCTTCGGACTACGCTCGAGCTTGCTCATCCAACGACGCGCGTCTTCCGCCATCACGGACAGGCGATGACCGTTGCAGGACCAGTGACCGATCCCAATTTGTGGATCCCTCCCATCAATAAAACCGTCGCCACTGAAGGCAAGGGCATCGCAGAGTTGGCAGAGTCCATTGCCAGGCATGCGGAGCACCTCCGTCAAAGCGGGGATTGGACAGCTCGAGACCGCGCCAGGTTAGGGTCCGAGATGGAAGCGTTATTGCAGGAAACACTCATGACGCGTTTCTTTGAGAACATCCAACAGGAAAAATATGAGCAGGTCATGCAGAAAGTCCTGAACAGGGACCTCTCGCCGTATGAAGCGGTGAAATCCCTATTAAATGACCATAAGGCTAATTTGTAGATGGAAGCAAATGAAATTCTGGCTTTGATCAATGAAATTACACCGCAATTAAAAGCCAGCTTGAAGGACTGGTACGGGACTGGCGCGGTGCTGATGGATTCGCCGGAGATCAAGCCGCGTGATTGGTCTGTTTTCATCCGCTATAACGTTCAGGTAGATCAGGACAAAAGGAAAGCCATCCTTGTAAAGATCCGCCGCCGCCCTGATGAAAGCATCATGGCATCGATAAGGGATATTAAGTTGGTAAACGAAGGCAGGGATGATTTCAAGGCTTTACAAGCCATAGCGGGCTTCTTTACAGAAACCGTTAAAACCACAAATAATAAATTCCAAACAAATCAGGGTTCTTTCAAAAAAGAGGAAATGGAATTTTATACCTCCATCCGTCCGCTGGTATTTTATGAAAGATGGAGCGCGCTGGTCATGGAGGAATTGGAGGCGCGTCAATTAAGGGAATTTCTTCTCGACATGCGGATGTCGTTTCAAACATCCAGACATAAGCAATTGGAAATGTTCCTCTTTCGCACGGGCCGCTGGCTGCGCGTCTACCATGAACAGCTTGGCCAGTTACACGATGGAGCCTTCTATAACGACAACATCCATGGGATCATCCAAAAGAACCTGCAAATGATCGAGTCGGCCAGTGGAATGGATTTCGAACAACTTCGTTCCATCCTGGACAAGGCAAGGGAAAAACGCAGGGACCAATCGATCGCGCATGGCTTGCTTCACTGGAATTTCGATTGTGCCAATGTTCTGATCTCCACCGACGATCGCGTTTGCATTCTCGACTCGCATTTTATTGACGGTCCCATTTATGTAGATATCACCAAGATCATGACGGACCTTCAAACCTATATTTTTCAAACATTGTCTCAAGGCTTGTTTATTCGGGCAGATCAGATGAAGCGTTTTCACCAATCCATATTAAGAGGCTATTTTGGCGAAGAACAACCAGATACGACAGCTTTGAACCTGTATGGCATTTTTTCAATACTCGAAAAGTGGCAAACGGATGAAGAGACATTGCAGGATAAGATCGAAAAAAAAGAAACATCCCGGTATTTTTATCAGGCTTTCGCTGGGTGGAGAAGAATTTATTTCAAAAAACTGATCAGTTCACACCTGCGGCAACTGGCAGTGGATGTATCATGATCAGAAAACACGGTGACCATGAACTTGAAACAGGATGCCCGTATGAAGGAAACAGCAAAAGGAGAAGAGTTGATGCCACACGCTCATCATGATATGAAGATGTATGGTGAGATCAAATTGTACGCGGGATCAGGTTCCCCGGACCTGGCTCAAAAGATCGCCGATTATCTTGAACAAAAACTGAGCCCAAGGGAAGTGATCCAGTTCCCCAACGAAAATATCTTTGTTAAATTGAACAGCAGTACACGCGGGCAGGATGTGTATGTCATCCAGACCACATCATCGCCTGTGCACTACAACCTGATGGAATTGTTGATCATGATCCAGACCGTCCGGCTGGATTCCGCCGCGCGTATCACTGCAGTTGTCCCCTATCTTTGCTATGGCAGGTCGGATAAAAAAGACCAGCCGCGCGTGCCCATCACTGCGCGTTTGGTGGCTGATATGATCGAGAGCGCAGGCGCAGACCGTTATATGACCTTTGACCCGCATGCCGGGCAAATTCAGGGATTCTTCTCCATCCCTGGAGATGTTTTGACTGCTTCCCACATGATCAGCCAATACATCAAGATCAACCTGCTCAACGATATGCAAGACCCGGTTGTGATAGCCACTGATCTCGGCTTCGCCAAAAAGGGACGCAACTACGCCCTCGACCTGGACCTGCCCATTGCCTTCATCGAAAAACGGCGCACCGGTAATGATGCCCAAGCCGAAGCATTGACCCTCATCGGTGAGGTGCAGGGACGCGATGTGATCATTGTGGATGATGAAGTGGATACCGGCGGTTCCATCGTGCAGGCGGTGAATGTGGTCAAGAACAATGGTGCACGCGACGTATATCTCGCATTCATCCACCCCATCTTTTCGAGCAACGCCACGGAACGCCTGGCGGCTTTGCCCATCAAGCACATCCTCACAACAGATACGGTTGCCATCCCCGATGAAAAGATGAAACCACTGGAAGGGCGCGTCACCATTCTTTCGATCGCGTCCATGCTGGGCGAGGTTATCCGCCGCGCCCATGAAGGAAGAAGCGTCGGAGAGATGTTCAACGAGTAAAATAGCTATTAGCATTTAGCAAGAGCTGAGGCAGTTGCTAACCGCTAAGAGCCATGAACTAACAGCTACCTATGCCTGAACTTCCTGAAGTAGAAACCATTGCCCGCAAATTGAAACCCGACCTCATCGGCAGGACGATCCTCTCGGCCGACCTTCGTTGGTCGCGCACGCTTGCCACGCCCTCCCCTCGAAAATTCAGGGAAAAGATCAAAGGTCAAAAGATCCTCGATGTCGGTCGCCGCGCGAAATATCTCAACATCCAGCTTGATGATTTCAACCTGCTGATTCACCTGAGAATGAGTGGCGACCTGTTCATCAAAAACAGTACAATTCAACTAGAAAAACATGACAGACTTGGATTAAAATTATCAGGTAACAGGTCGCTCATCTTCAACGATACGCGCAAATTTGGGCGCGTGTGGCTGACGCCCCATCCGGAAGAGGTGCTCGGCAGACTCGGGCCCGAACCGTTGACCAGGGTATTTACCCCGCAATGGCTGCGCAACGCATTACACAACAAACATCGTCAACTCAAGCCATTGCTGCTCGATCAAACATTCCTTGCCGGGCTGGGCAACATCTACACCGATGAAGCATTGAACATCGCGAAACTGCATCCAGGCGCCGCGTCCGATACAGTAACCGCGAAACAGGCTGAAGCGCTGCATGAAGCGATCCGCAAGGTATTGAAGGAAGGCATCCGCCGCAACGGAGCATCCATTGACTGGGTCTACCGCGGCGGTGAATTCCAAAATCATTTTCGAGTGTATGACCGCGAAGGAAAACCCTGTCCCACCTGCGGCACGGAGATTGTCAGGTTCGTCGTCGGTCAACGTGGAACACATATTTGTCCAAACTGTCAGCGATTGAGGTAATCATGGAAGGATTTACATTTACGCCAGAGTTAGGCCTGCTAGTCGGAGGGTTCATCGGCATGATCATCGGCTGGGGGATCGGATTTTTCGATTCCAACCGGAGCAGCTCCAAAAAAATTAAACAGGCGGAAGAATCTGCCCAGATCGCCCTTCAGGAAGCCAGGGATAAGATCGCGCAAGCCGAAGCCAACCTGGCATCCATTGCCGCCACACCTGTTACAGTGGATGACCCCGGGCTGTTGCGGATCAAAAATGAAAATGGAGCAATAACCCTCGACCTGGATGGAGTGCGTGCGAATCCCCCGGCATTATTTCCAGAACAGCGCAAACGTTTGATAGAAATGTTGAATGTGATGCGCCCATGGCTGGAAAATAGACCCGCACCCATGCCCCCGCCTCCCCCTTCGACTCCGCTCCGGGCGATGCCTGTCGCAGATACCCGTCAGGGTGTTCCCGTTAATACATCATCCGTCTCGCAACCCGTTCCACCGAACCTCACACCTGCGCCCGCGCCCAAGAAGGATGATAAACCCGCCACCGCGCCCATGAGCATGGTGGGACAGATCAACGCCATCCTTCAACTCCGCATTGCCAGTACGAAACTTGCCGAACAGGGAGTGACCATGATCGAGTCACCCTCCGGCGGCGTATATGTCTATGTTGGGTTAAACAAATTCGAAGGGGTCGATGCAGTGCCCGATGAAGATATCAAAGCCGCCATCCGTGCCGCGATCGCGGAATGGGAAAGAAAATATACACCGGGGCTTGGTTAGGTGCGTTTCAAACGAGCGGTGAGCACCGGGCAATGCGCGTTCTCCGCCACATCGGCAGTGACATTGGGCATATACATCTGGCGTAACGCGCTGGCGCTGTACGCTGAGCCCATGCACACCAGGTCATAATCCCCCTCTTTGATCTCAGCCAGAATCTCCTCCACTATATTTCCCTGGCGTGCGGTCGCCTTTGCGTTCAATCCAGCCTTCGCGGCAACATCCAGCGCCTGTTTCATACTGCGCCCCGGAAGCGTATCCGTTTCAGCAAGATCCTTCAAATGATCACGCACATCGCGCGTGGAAGGGTAATCGAGATCGGTTGGAGGGATCACATGCAGGATGGTCACATCGGCATGGCTCGCCGTCGCCACCTGGAACGCAAGGTTCTCTGCTACCACCTCATAGCCCAATCCCCCCACGCTGATCAACAACTTTTTCATGGGCAATCGCACATCAGGTACGTAGAGGATCGGTCCCTGCACCTTCTCCATAAAGGAACGGATGGAACGTCCCGTCAGCCAGCGCTTCAACTGCGGGCGTCCCAACGGACTCACCACCGTAATGTAATCGCCGCGATTCGCTTTTTCGGGGATGATTTCTTCCGCGTCGCCGTTCTGGACCTCGAGGCTGTATTCCAGACCCATTTGCTTGAACAAGCTGACAGCGCGTTCGAAGATATCCTCCAAAGGATGATGATCGTCTATCGCCGCGGGACTCAGGTTCTCGGTCACACCCAGAAGCGTGATCTTCATCCGCATCGATCCAGCCAGCCACGCGCCATACTCGATCGCAGGCCATGTCCCCATAAACCCATTTGTCGTGATCAATAATTCCGTAGACATCAAAAACTCCGTTTGCCGTACAAAATGACACCCAGTATCCCCGCCCCCAACAGGACTACCGGCGATGGAACCTCGAACCAAAAACCGACCGCGCTGAGCACGGCGATGAGCACCACGCGACGGTCTATTTTTTGCCGTGAACTGGCGCGAAACAACTCCCAGGATACAACCACGATCAACGCCGCCACGGCAGGGCTCATCCCAGCCACAAAACCTTCGATCCAATTCTCGTGCTGGAATCTTTCAAGGATCGTCGCCACGATCAACATCATGACGGTCGGCGGAAGGATCGCGCCGAGCAAAGCGGTGAACACACCGGGAATCCCGCCTGCGGCAAAGCCAACGAACATGGCCAGTTTGAGCGCTTCGCTCCCGGGTAGAACATTTGAAAACCCAACTGCCTCAACGAATTGCGCTTCCGTCATGATCTTGCCAACCGCTTCCTTATAGAGCAAGCCAATCGACGCGGGACCTGACGGCGAAAGGATGTTCACTTTGAGGAACATCCAAAGCAGGCGCGTCCATACTAAAAGCTTTAATCGATTCATGAAAACAGAAATATCCCCACGATCGCCGCGATCACCACAACAAGACGTTCGGGCACTTTGAGCATCATGCCGATCAGGCTCACGATCCCAATTGCCCAACCACGCCAATCTGTCGCGCCGCCTTTTTGGAAGATCTTCCAGGCGGTGAACAACATCAACACTGAAATGGCAGGCGCCAGCCCCTCTACAAAATTACTCACCCAGGCTTCGCGCCGGATGCGGTGTAGGACGAAGGTGATGCCGAGGATGATCACGGTTGGCGGCAGAATGGACGCCGCCAACGCGACCAACCCACCCGGGACTCCAGCCACGGCATACCCGATATACATGGCAAGTTGCAAGGCGTCACTACCGGGTAAAACGGACGATAATCCCACGGCCTGCACAAATTGACTCTCGGTCACCAAACTGCCCACCACCTCATGGTAAAGCAAGCCCACCGAGGCGGGTCCCGATGTGCTGAGCAAATTCACTTTGAGAAATAAGAGAAAGAGTTGAAGGAGTTGTTCCAAAGCCTGTCCTTTTGAATGGGCACAATTGTAACGGCAAAATAAAAGCCGGGTTCACCTCATTAAGATGAACCCGGCCATGGGATCAGATACTCGTATTATGGTTGTAGAATCCCGCGATCCACGAAGATGGCACGGACAACCAGCGCAGTGGCTTGGCCGTAGAGATCTTCAGCAGTATCCACCGTCGCTTGAGCCGCAGCCGGCATGGATGTGTCGGGGGCAAAATCGAACTGTGCTTTGAGAATGATCGTATCAGCCGTGACATGACCCAGGGCGTTACGTATATCCCAAAGGGCACGCGACCAGATCAACCCATCGTGATGGACGCGTCCATTCAAATCATTAGGATAGTGTAGATTTGTATCTACTCGACGCAGACAGTGCGGTGTGCCCGCTGTGTACGAAATTGAGTCCCAATCTGCAACACAGGCAGGGTCAGAGGTTGGTGCAACAACATCACTGACAGTCACCGCAAAGTAATCGCCAAACCCTTCGCCAATGGAGCCTGCTTCCACGGAACCTCCAAAGCCGAACGGGGTCATTTGCGAATCCTGTATGGCGTGACCATATTCGTGCAAAATGACTTCCGCGTCCTCGGCATCATCCACACCGCCCTTGCCAAACCGCAGGACATCGTGTTTATCCCATGAATAGGAGTTATCGAGTCCCCACTGATTGATGCGAATATCCTGTGATTCCATATTGATCGACGGATAGTCTGTCCCGAAGCCAAGGCTTTGGATATATTTTTGCGCTTCAGTAACCCAGTAATAAGCCATCACCTGCTCAAATCGGTCATCGTCCCTGGTATAGATGAAGGTGTTGGTGTCCGAGAAAGCTGGGTTCCCCGTCTCATTGCGGATATTCGCCCAATCTCCGCGCAAATAACCGCTTCCATCGAGATTGGTCAGCGTCACTACTTGATAGGCAGGTTGAAGGGCTGCGTAGTCCGCATCCTTTTGGTCTGTCAAAGTTTGGTCGCCCAGGAACGCGACCGGGTTCGGCAGGAATACCTGTCCTGTGCCGGTGGAGGTGCCGGGTCCACCCTTGTCAGCCAGCACACTGCCTGTCAGGACAACCAGCAAAACCATCACGAGCAAGCTTGATCCAAGAACTGAACGGAATTTCATACATGCCTCCTCACTGTAAATTGGATGGTGAACGAACTTATGGAAACAGTATAGATGAAAAGCTTCTCCCATACAATCACCATTTTGTTACATGTGAATCCGGTGATGAAGTATGGAACGGTGTAAAATAGAAAAACAATCTCACCCTGGTGGAGAATAACCATGGCTCAAAACGATTTTCGCAAGGAAAAAGATTCGCTGGGAGAATTGAATGTCCCGGCTTCGGCATATTATGGCGTGCAGACACAGCGGGCAGTGGATAACTTTCCCATCAGCGGACTGCGTCCCTGGCGCGCATTCGTCTGGTCGATTGCGGCGATCAAACGCGCCGCGGCGCTCGTGAACTTTGACCTGGGATTGTTCAACGACCGCGAGGTGGACGGCAATCATTTCACCGCCAAACAACTTTCCGATGCCATCGCTCAGGCAGCCGAGGAAGTCATGGATGGCAAGCTCAACGACCAGTTCGTCGTTGATCCGTTCCAGGCGGGCGCGGGGACGAGCCACAACATGAATTCAAATGAAGTCATCGCCAATCGCGCCACCCAGATTTTGGGCGGTGAGATCGGCAGGTATTATGTTCACCCGAACGATCATGTCAACATGGCGCAATCCACAAACGATGTGATTCCAACCTCCATTCGTCTTGGCGCGTTGTGGCGCGTGGATGAATTACTCGACTCGTTGAAGAATCTTCAGTCCGCGCTGGAAGCCAAGTCAAAGGAATTTGACGATGTTCTCAAATCAGGTCGCACACATTTACAGGATGCCGTGCCGGTACGATTGGGACAGGAGTTTGGTGCGTATGCCAAAGCCATCGAGCGTGATATAGAACGTGTCCGCAGGTCGGCTGAGGGGCTGCGAAGGCTTGGCATCGGCGGGACAGCCGTCGGGTCGGGTCTGAACGCACATCCTGAATATCACGCGCGCATGGTCAGGAAATTATCCGAGTTGACCGGGCTTGAATTACATACATCCGACAATTTATTCGAGTCGATGCAATCGATGGCAGATGCGGCGGACTTCTCCGCTTCCATGCGGACTCTGGCGTTGACCCTCATCCGCATCGCTAATGATTTTCGCCTCCTTTCGTCTGGACCTTCAACCGGACTCGATGAAATCAGGTTACCTGCTGTGCAGCCGGGATCTTCGATCATGCCCGGTAAAGTGAATCCGGTTTTGGCAGAGATGCTCGATCAAGCCATGTTCCACGTCATCGGCTGTGATACCACGGTAACCCTCGCCGCGCAGGCGGGACAATTGGAATTGAATGTGATGATGCCCATCCTTGCGCACAACCTGTTCGAGATGATGCAGGTATTGATCGGCTCGGTGAACGCATTCACCGAGCGCGCCGTAAAAGGTGTGACCCCCAACCGCGAAAAAGCGGAGGGTTGGCTGGCAAAGAACGCCATCATCGTGACTGCGTTGAATCCTGTGATCGGATATTCGCAAGGCGCTGCGTTGGTGAAGGAAGCGCTGGCAAAGAATGCATCCATCAAGGAATTGGCAATCGAAAAAGCCAAAGCTGGCGCGCTAAAACACCGCGACGAAGACCGGCTGGTGAAACCAGAAGAGATCGAGTCCGCGTTGGGTGATCTACGCAAGTTGACAGATGGAGGGATTGTAGGCGGAGTTGTGGGCGGAGGATAATAGTCCGGTATAAAGATTGTCGGGACATGGCAATGCGGTGTCCCGACTTTTTATATAATGCCCACAGTCACAAATTGCGTTCTCCAACCTTTGAAAAAGCGCAATTTGTGACCGCCCTGGGTATAAGTGCAGATTCCGTCGAGGGGATTTTCACATTGTGGTGTTAGTTATGCTATACGTCCTGCCGCAGGAGAACCAATGACCGCCACTCAACAAATCCCCCGCCTCTCGTTCTGGAAAAAAATGATCTACGGCACCGGAGATTGGAGCACTGCCAGTTTCGGCACTTTGCGCCAGTTGTTCTATGCCATCTTCCTGACCGATGTGGTCGGGCTGGAGCCGAGACTGGCTTCGTTCGTGGCGCTGGTTGGCATTCTGTGGGACGCGGTCAACGATCCCATCGTGGGCACATTGACTGATCGCATACGTACACGTTGGGGACGCAGACGTCCCTTTCTTTTGTTCTTTGCCATTCCCTATGGTGCAAGTTTTCTTCTGTTCTGGTGGGCACCACCGATAGAGAATCAAATCTTGCTGGCCATCGTGGTCTGCTTCGCATTTATCCTGGCGGATTCCTTGCAGACGCTGGTGTACGTTCCCTTCATCTCACTGCTTCCTGAAATTGCCCCCGATTACGACCAGCGAACGGAACTCACCGGCTTTCGGATGTTCTTCAACCTGCTCGCCTCTCTTGTCACCGCCGTAGCTGCTCCCGCCATCGTGGACTCGGTCCTCGCCTCGGGCGGAACCCAGCAACAGGGCTACATGCTGATCGCTGCCTTATTTGGTGGGATGGCGGCGCTCCCCTTCCTGTTGATCTTCGCGGTCATACGCGAACGGACTCGCAGTGCGGAGGAACAAAAAAAGGAACAGGAGACCCCGTTCATGCTAGCAGTACGCACCGCGTGGAGCAATATTCCCTTCCGTTTTGCGACTGTCCTCTATATGCTGAATTGGATCACATTCGATCTGGTCGGTCTGAGCCTGCCGTTCTTCCTGACTTATTGGGTGGCTCGCGGGAATCTGCTTGAGAAGGCACTCGGCTTGCCCATCGAGTCTGCTGTCTTTGCGCTATTGCTGATCACTTCGCTGGTGATGTTGCCATTCTGGATCTGGTTTTCAAATCGCTTGAGCAAGAGGAGTGCCTACATGTTCGGGATGCTATTCTGGGCTGTGGTGCAGTTGTTGATCTTCAGCATCCAACCCGGGCAGGTCAATTATGTTTTGATATTAGCGGTGATGGCTGGTATCTCCGTTTCCAGCGCCCATGTTTTGCCTGATGCCATGTTCCCAGACGTGATCGAATGGGACGAACTCCGCACCGGACGGCGGCAGGAGGGCATCTATTACGGCGTGATGAACTTCGTCCGCAAGACCACCGGCGCGCTGGCAATTTTCATTGCCTTGCAGGTACTGGGATGGTTCGGGTACCAGACTCCTCCTGAGGGCGCGACATCCTTCCAACAATCGGCGGCTACATTGGGAGCCATCCGCTTTTTGATTGGACCGCTCGGCGCGGTATTGCTATTCAGCGCCATCGGCATGGCATGGTTCTATCCGCTCACGCGCGAACGCCATGCCAGAATCCGCAGTTTGCTGGCGCGTAAGAAGGATCGAAACCTTCCATAAAGCTGGAACCAAAAATAAAACTCCGAGACATTTTTCACGTCTCGGAGTTTGTTTTATTTCCTGATACTTCGTGCCCTCATTACATACTTGTTCACCCCTCCAAAGCGATACTTGTATTCCTCATCGCCGCGCATGAAATCGAATTCGGAGCGTCCGTTTTCGCAGCACCATTGAATAACGTGACCGAGCAGGACCCAGCCGGGGGAAAGTTCCATGTGGTCGCGGCTGACGCCGGAGTTATAACCCCATAGTTTATTTTTGTAATCAAAATTTAAAGATGCGGCAACTTTGGCACCATCGATTTCAAGAAATGCCAACCAGAGGTAATTCCCCTCGAACGCGGCGCGGATGGTCACCGTCATTTGCTCACGCATGGCAGGATGCAGAAAATTTGCCTTGTTGGGATCCTGTACCATCAAATCGAAAAAGGCATTGATTTCCTTTTCAATCTCTGCATTCTTATCCACGACCACAAAGCGGACATTCAGATCCGACTCAGCGGCGCGCCTCATCTTGCGGCGGATCTCATGCCGTTGTTTCTTTTCGACGCGCGAAAGGTATTCTTCGAACGATCCATTCAACGCGATACGCGGGGTGGGACGATAGATCTCCTCGTGATAATTCCAGTCGATCCGTTCAGACTCCATTTTGAGGGCGGCGAGCGTGGGAGAGGAATCGGGGAGGTTATACCAATCGATCGCGGACCAGTGACCAGTGTGGGAAGAGCCGAGAAAGTCGAGCAGTTCAGAAAGGAAGCGCGGCAGATCCGCTTCACACACGATCAAATCCAGATAGTCTGAGATCTCGATACTACCGAGGAGCATGAGCGCCTGCTGACCATCGTACTCAGCGATGAAGAGCGGAGCGATCCCAAGGAGTTGGTCATTTTCAGTTGCAGATGCCAAAACGAGTTTGGGTGGCTTCGCCTGGCCATCCGCCCCTGCATTCCATTCGCCGCCGCCGAGGGTCTTCCACCATTCGCTGAGGTATTCGTAACGGGAGAACGGGGTGTCGGCAATGCTTTGTTCCACGAGGGTATTCCATGCAGCCGGGTCAATTTCAGAGAAGTCTTTGTGAAGGGTGAAGTTCATTTTCAAAAATTTGCCACAGAGTCCACAGAGTTTAATGAGTTTTAAATTCTTTACCCAGTATCTCTGTGCTCTCTGTGGCCATTCCTTTATGTATTGTTCAAATTTTACCAGTATAATGATAGAAACTTTTTCGATAATCTTACGCCGTGCCTACATTCGATCTCAACATCCTCCCCATTCACAGAATCAACGGACAGGAGTCGGCCGACCTGCCCGGTTTGCTGGCTGTCACGCCGCCGCGTAAAGCCGCACGCGGACGCGAGAAGGACAACCTGATCGTCTATCTTATGCTTTCAGGCAATGCCATCTTCTCCGCCGCGGAACTTACACAGTTGAACAACACCGCCGCGAGTCTCTTCTATCAATCACCCGGCTCGTTGACCTCCGCCATGCGCAAGTCGGCAGAGACCATCAATACGGCACTGCTCCAACGCAATCTTTCCACATCGGGGCGTGGACAGTACGCGCTCGGTTTTTTGGTGCTTGCCGCGGTGCGCGAGGCGCAATGCACTTTGTTGCTCAGTGGACCGACACATGCCGTGTGGGTCGGCGAGGGAGGAGCGCGTCACATCCACGATGCCGCGCTATCGGGCAAGGGACTGGGGTCGAGCCAGAGTTATCAAAACTATTTCTCGCAGGTCGAGTTGCATCCGAATGACCTGCTTGTGTTGTGCGGAAAATTCCCCAAGGATTGGGAAGCCGATCTATTGAGCGAACGTCCACCCGCCTCAATGGATGCCGGCTATCGCAAGTTGACATTCACCAAGGGCGACTTGAACGCGGCATTGATACAGGCAAAGGGTGGACAGGGGACGATCACCATCCTGCGACCGGAAGTCAGTGCCTCGCATCCTTCTTCATCGAGACCTGTTCCCGTTATACAAGAGTCGGTCGTTTCTGAACCGTTCGAACCACCCACTGACGAAACATCCGAAGGGACCATCGAGCAGGAGGGGTATACCTACCCTTCGCCGTCTTCGACTCTTCGTGCAGAAGAAACCCAACCCAAGCCTGAACAACCATCCATTACCGAAGAAGAACTCGATGAACTCGTGGACTTCGCCGCGCACATGGTGCAACCCTCGGCGTACGCGATCCCGCCACAGCCCGAAGAAATGATCCCCCCTCTTCCAATGGAAGAGACTTTCTCGACGCCTCTCTCTGCAACAGCGGCTTCACCTTCCACGCCGCGCAGTTTCCCGCCATCCATTCCACGCGCGAAACCGGTCGAACCGGTGATCGAACCGGTGATCCAAAAAGAGCCGGAGGAAGAGGAGGAAGAAACAGCAGAAATAGAGGAGCCCGTTTCGGTACAGGCCAAATCCGAAAAATCGGATGCCCACGCGGAAGCGACGCGTCAGATGGCAAAGGTGATGGTCAGCGGGATCCAGACCGGGCGGCGCGTGAACGAGCGTCTGGGAACGTTCCTGCAGAGGTTCATCCCGCGCTTACTTCCGGGTGCGGAGGGCGAATCCCAACAAAAGTTATTCTTCGTCCCGACCTACGCAATGGTCTTCATCGCGGTCGTCATCCCGGTCATCGTGGTGACCGTCGCATCGGTGATGTACCTGCGTTTCGGTCAGAGCGTGCAATACGACGAGCTATATCGACAGGCACAAAGTGAAGCCGCGCGCGCTGTCAGTGAGACCGATCCCGCCCGTCAGCGGGCAGCATGGCAGAATGTGTTGACCATTCTCGACAAGGCTGACACGTATCGCGAGACAGAAGATTCGAAAACACTGCGCACCGACGCACAATCGAGCTACGATAACTTGATGGGTATTGCCAGGCTTGAATTCATCCCCGCCTTTACAAATGGACTTGGCGGATCGACACAGGTCAGCCGCATGGCGGCAAGTGAAAGCGATCTGTACATGCTGAACGCCGAGGGCGGCAATATCCTTCATGCATCTTTCACCGGACGGATCCTTGAACTCGACGGCGCGTTCAATTGTCAGCCCGGCACATATGCGGGCTATCAGGTTGGCACCCTGGTGGACCTGCTTGCGTTGCCAAAGGTGAACGCGGTGGGAGCCAGCGTGCTTGGCGTCGACGCGACCGGAAATCTTTTATATTGTTCTCCCGGTCAGGTGCCGCAAGCATTCACACTCCCCGCATTGCCCAATACCAATTGGGGCCGCATCACATCCTTCGCGCTCGATAATGGAAATTTGTACGTGCTCGATGCCACGTCGCGCTCGGTCTGGGTCTTCGTTGGCGACAATGGCAGTTTTAACAAATCTCCTTATTTCTATTTTGGCAACCAGATCCCGGACACGATCGACACAGCCATTGACCTTGCCGTGAGCGGCGACGATCTCTATCTCCTGCACGCCGATGGACATATGTCCACCTGTAATTTCAGCCGCATCGTTGAGACTCCCACGCGTTGCACCGATCCCACCACGATCCAGGATCCCTACCCCGCGCACAAGGATTTCAACGTGTTCGCGAACGCGCATTTCACACAGATGTCGCTCACCAGCCCGCCGACGCCCGTCATCCTGTTGCTCGATTCCGAAAACCAGAGTGTCTTCCGTTTTTCGCCGCGCACGCTCGAACTGTTGAATCAGGTACGCGGTCATGCGGGTAAGGGTAATCCTTTCAAATCAGGTCAGGTCGGCGCGATGACCGTCAGCCCGAATTATGTGTTGTATCTGGCGATCGGCGATCAGGTCTACTTCGCGACCAACCTGCCATAATAATTCCTAACCACAAGTCCCCTAACGGGGACAATAAAGTTCGCAGAGATTCTTCCTTCCTCTTTCACTTTTGACGCTCGACTTTTGACCTTCGACTTTTTTCGGATATGAACCTCTTTCCCTTCTTTCAACGAAAAGCTACGGGTCCCTCCAGGCCGACAATTGCTCCCAATTCCCCGGATGAGGCCCCTCAACTGACGGTTCTAAAAACCCTCGTCATCGTTTATGACCCCGTCGTGGAACCGTCAACGGGTAAAAAACTTTCGCAGTATATGAGATGGAACAAGGTGGAAGATCTCGGCAAGGGATATATGTCCGACGTTCTGCAAGTCAGCGGAGGACTCGTCCGTCACCAGATCATCCAACGCATCGATGTGGACGCCTTCCCTGCCAAGGTGGATGGAACCGTTTACAACGCGGAATCATTCCTGAACGTAGTCCGCGGCGTTTCACTTCCCTACATACCCCAGGAAGCGGACTATTATGCCATCATCAAACGCTT
>Ga0210377_10000244_pt1 | contig 51917 bp, 60 predicted proteins | sample PLM4_65_b1redo_FD_155480 | JGI IMG/M metagenome (GOLD analysis project Ga0210377, IMG submission 155480) | Groundwater sediment microbial communities from an aquifer in East River, Colorado, USA - PLM4_65_b1 redo | ecosystem: Environmental > Terrestrial > Soil > Riparian zone | place: USA: East...
GGTCGCCGACGGCGCGACCTCGACCTTCATCGGCCTCACCAGCATCTCCCCGGCCAGCTTCATGATCGCCGACGGCATGGTCGCCGAGAACATCATGGTCTGGCGCTTGGCCGGCACCGCCGCCACAATGCGCCTGATGTCCTGGATGAACCCCATGTCGAGCATCCGATCGGCCTCGTCCAGCACGAGGATTTCCAGCGCGTCGAAGCGCACCGTCTTCCGCTGGAGTTGATCCAGCAACCGCCCCGGGGTCGCCACGACGATGTCCACCCCGCGCCGCAGCGCCAGCTCCTGCGGACCGTACCCGACACCGCCGAAGATGACGGTGGACTTAAGTGGAAGCAACGCACCGTAGGTCTTCACCGACTCGCCGATCTGCGCCGCCAACTCGCGCGTGGGGGTCAGGATCAGCGCCCGAGGCGACGTGGCGCGGCGCCCCGCCAGACGCTGGAGGATGGGCAGCACAAACACGGCGGTCTTGCCCGTGCCGGTCTGCGCGCAGCCGAGAAGGTCGCCTCCCGCCAGCGCGAGCGGAATCGCCCGCTCCTGGATGGGGGTCGGCGTCTGATAGCCTGCCCGTTCGACGGCTTGAACGAGTTCGGGCCGAAGGCCCAATTTCAAAAACGGCATGCTGATTCCTTTCTGTGCGAACGTTCCCGTGAACGGGCTCGGCCGCGTGGGTAACGCCGGCCTCATGGCCGACGGCACGCGACGACGGACGGCGTTCCTCGCCGAGACCCGCATCACGCGATCATGGAACCTCAAGAGCGGAGACGAGCCCTGCGAAGGACAACCGACGCACATCCCAACGGGGAAGGGGCCTTCACGACGAAGGCAGCGTGGCGGGCGGGAACACCGACTTTTGGTTCATCAATGCCGAGACTATACCACAGCCCCCGTCGAAATGCCACTCAATAATTCGTCCCGCCCTCAGCCCCCTTTGACAAAGGGGGGATGGGGGGATTTTTGCTTTGCGTTAGGGAGCTTCAATCTGGTATAAGCTTCCGTCGGTCGGGAAGACCGCTTGATCCGCAACGGAGCCACATCTTCACCTAGGAGGAGACATGAAGAACGTATCGGGAATCGGGACGCGGGTGGCGCGCGGCGCGGCCGTCTTGGCAATGCTCGCCGGGGGCCTTGGGATCACCGCGGCGGAAGCCGCGCCGATCGGCGTGCCGGCCGCCACCACGGGGGCGGGGAAGACGACCCTGGGCGGCGAGGTGAATATCTTGCTGGATCGGGATTTGACGGGAACCGGCAGCCTGGAAGCCGAGAGCTCGCAGGTCTATGCGAAGGGCACGATCGGCGTCGACGACCGGCTGGACTTGGTGTTCCGGCTCGGGTTCGGCGACTTCAGCATCGATCCGGGTGGGTTCGACACGGATATCGGTCCGGCCTTCGGCGCCGGGATGAAGGTGACGTGGGCGAGCCTCCCCGAGGCGAATCTCAAAATCGGCAGCGTCTTCCAGACGCTCCGGATCCGTGCCGACGAAACGAATTTCCGGTCGTCCTGGACCGAGTACGACGCGGCACTTGGTGTCTCGATGGATATGACGGCATCGAGAGATCCGAAGAAGAGGCAGACAGAGTTCGCGCTGGTTCCGTACGCCGGATTTGCGTGGTCCGGCGTGGATGTGGACGGTGGACCGGCTGAAGACGACGCCTTCGGCCTGTTCCTCGGCTTCAACGCCAAAGCACAAAGCAACTTCAACTTCGGCGTCGAGCTCCGCCTGGTCGACCAGGCGGCGCTCAGCCTGGGCGCCTCGATGGCCTTTTAGGCCGGGCGATTCTTCTCAGCCGGTGGAGGTCTCCTCCACCGGCTTTTTTATCGCCTCCCCCAGCATCACCGCCACCCAGAACGCCGCGAGCGGCGCGACGTGCAGGACCACGCGGTGCCACACGACGCCCTGGAGCAGGATGTCGTACATCTTGGTACCCTCCGCCACGACTACGAACACGCCCAGCGTCAGCACGACCGGCCAGCCGAAGAAGAGGGACACCGGGTCGACGGATCGACGCCACCACACGACCCATCCTCCGGCGAACAGCGCCCACAGCACGTTCCAGTTCGCCGACTGCCACAGTTCCTGCGCGGTGAACGCGACCACGGTCGGCAACCGATCCACGTGACCGAGAAACCCCGAGGGCTCCACTTCGAGATTGGGGGCGATGCCCCACAGCGCCTTGGCGGCTTCCCACGCACCCCAGACGAGCGCGGGCCACGCGCCGAATCGGACCAGGTCCAGCCAAACCGGCCGCTTCCCCGCCCGTGCATCGAGGACCAACAGCGCGCCGAGCGCCGTGAGATCGACCGCGAACGCGACCGCCCCCTCGTTCTTGGTCCACACCCCGAACGCCGCCAGCCACGACGCGACGAGCAGATCGCTCCGCGCCCGTGTGCGCGCGTACCGCCAGAGGAAGACCGACGCCGCGAGCGTCGTGTACGCGAGCGTGAGATCGAAGTACGCGTCGGTGGCGTGCTGAACCAAAAACGGCAGGCCCGCGGCTAGCCACGTGCCCCCGAGCGCGCCGATCGGCCCGAAGATCTCGCGCAGACCGCCGTAGATGACCAGGAACAGCGCCGCGAGGACGCATGGGAAGAGGATCTTGAACCCGGTGTCGTCCCATGCCCCCTGGAACCACGCGACCCACAGCTCGGCGAGCGACATCCCGATGGGGTAATTGGGGCTGCCGGCCCAGTCCAAGATCCCCGCCGAGATCGTCTGGTCGTAGAACATCTCCTTGGCCTTGAAGGAATGGACCAGCATGGCGTCCCACCCGATGACCGGTTTGTGCATGGCGCGGATCGCGGCCATGGCGACCTTGAGACCAAGCACGATCACCCCGACCCACCAGGCGGTTCGCCATCCCCACCCGAACGACGACACGGGCACGACGCCGTTCGACACCACACCGGCCGTCCGCCGAGACCGGACGATCGCCATGAACCCGGCCCACGCGAGGAGGACGGATGCAATGCCGGTCGTCCGCGTCAGCGGAAGGCCGATCACGGGGATGACGGCGAGGACAACGCCGACCAGCGCGACGCCCGTCCCGAACGCGGTCCCGACGACAAGCGACGGGTGAGCCCGGTGATGGATGTTCAGCCCGATCAGGAGTGTCAAACCGAGGACGAACGGGAGCGCAACCGCCAATACAATCATCGCGGCCGTCATCGGAACCGGTAGAGTGCGTAGAGGGGCCGCTCGATCAGGAGATCGTCGCGGGTCACCCCGCAGGGCTCTTGATGCTGGGCAAAGACCAGGAGGTAGCGGGCCTTGGATCGAACACGGATCGGGTAAAACTGATACCGAACACGGTTCGAAATGATATGTCGCTGCCCGTCGTCGCCGAAGAAACACACCGCGACCGACGCGCCGGGCGGAAGCGTCTGATTGAGGTCGTTCGCCACACCGACCAAATCGAGGCCGTCCATATAGGTGTAATCCTGAGCCGACGTCGCGCCGCCGAACACGGCCCGCTCGATCCGCCAGGCAAAGATCTCAAGATACACACCCAACACCGACAGGACCACCACGACCACGATCACGAGGCCCGATCCCACACGAGTCAAACACCGCGCCCCTCGCGCGTTTCGTACCCAATGGCCGATTCCGATGATCAGCAAGCCGAGCAGCGCCACAACGCTCGCGTATTCGCCGAGCGCGCAATGATCGACCTGAATCGGTTTGATGGTGCTGAGGCTCCACAGCGGAATCGCCATATCTTCTGCCACGGCATCAAGCCCGAAACCAGCCCACATCGCTCGCAGACTGGTCCACCAGGTCGGCGCAAACACGCCGATCGACTCGATCGTGATCGGTTCCCCGGCCTCCCCAACCGGCAAAGCCAGACCGAGGCGTCGAATCTCCCCCGACCAGTCCGGAACATCGGCGACGCGCAGCCAGACCGTCCGAAAGCCACCGCCCCGGATTTGACGCGGGACGGTGAACGTCATGCCGGTATTCGTCTCCCGACCCGAGGGGTCGACCGAAGCCCAGCCGAGGTACGCCCCATCGATCGCCTTCGGCGACCGGATGCGAAGCCGCACGTAGGCGGCTTCTTCTGACGCGAACGCGACGGGGGGCGCGACCAGCGTGGGCGCGGGTCCGGACGGCACGACCACCATCCCGTCCGGCATCCGGCTCAGAGCCCCGACATCGTCCGCCGTCTGCCAGGACGGAACCTGGTCGTCTAGGAAATCCCAGTCAGGAACGGCCGAGGCCACAGCGGACTGGGACATTGCCGCGACCAGAATGAGCAGTGCGACCACCCACATGACCACTCGGTGACGAATCGGCGACTCCATCTCTTCTATCACGCGGGTCGGAATAACCGGGCGAGGCTGTGCCTCGCCCTTACGCCTTGGGACGTGGGCGCCGCGAGCCGGGTGACTGCCGGGCGGCCAAGCGCTCGGCCTCGTCCACCCAGTCCTTGAGGACCTCGATGCCGCCGTTCCAGAAGCCGCGCTCGGTGATGTCCACGCCGAGCTTCGCGAGCAGTCGCTCCGGCGCGTCCGATCCGCCGGCCGCCAGGAGGTCGAGGTACTTCGGGACGAAGGTCCGCCCCTCGTCAAGGTAGCGCCGGTAGAGGGCGAAGACCAGGAGCGCGCCAAACGCGTAGGCGTAGCAGTAGAACGGCGAGTGGATGAAGTGCGGGATGTAGCTCCACCAGCGCGCGTAGTCGCCGGTCAGTGTGACCGAGTCGCCGAACATGGCGCGGTTGGCCGCCATCCACAGCTCGCCGATCCGCTCGGCGGTCAATTCCCCTTCCTTGCGGCGCGCGTCGTGGAGCGTCTGTTCGAATCGGGTCAGGACCACCTGGCGGAACACGGTCGAGCACGAATCCTCGATCTTCCCGCAGACCAGGGCGAGGGAGCGCTCGGGGTCGGTCTCGGCGGTCTGGAGGGCATGGAAGACGAGCATCTCGCCGAAGACCGACGCGGTCTCGGCCATGGTGAGCGGCGGGTCGGCCTGCAGCGCCCCCCGGCCGCGCGAGAGGTACTGGTGCACCCCGTGGCCGAGCTCGTGCGCCACGGTCATCACGTCCCGCGGCGTGCCCGTGTAGTTGACCAGCACGTAGGGGTGGACCGACGGCACCGCGCTGTGCGAGAACGCGCCCCCCCGCTTGCCGGGCCGGAGGGCCGCGTCGATCCAGTGGTTCTCGAAGAAGAGCGCGGCGATCTCCCCCATGCGGGGCGAGAACGCGCCGAACGCCGACAGCACGATCTCGCGCGCCTCGCTCCAGGTCACCGCGCGCTCGCGGGCGGCGATCGGGGCGTAGCGGTCGTAGTCGTAGAGCGCGCCCACGCCCAGCAGCCGCCGCTTCAGCCGGTAGTAGCGCCGGACCAGCCCGTAGCCGGCTTCCACCGCCTCCATCAGCGCGTCGACCGCCGCCTGGTCGATTTCGTTGGCCAGGTTGCGCGACGCCATCGGCGTGGGGAACTTCCGCAGCCGGTCGGTGCTCGCCTGGTCCGCCACCACCACGTTGAACAGGTAGGTCAGGAGGCGGCCCTGCGCCTCAAGCCCGTGGGAGAGGCCGCGCGCCGCCGCCTTGCGTGCGGCGCGGTCGGGCGCGTGGAGTCGCGCGAGGACCTCCTGCTCGTTGAGCGTCTCGCGGCGGCGGCCGGTCGTGACCACAAACTCTGTGCGGCTGATCACCTCGTCGAACAGCCGCTCGAACGCGTGGACGCCGGTGTTGGCCTTGACCTCGAGGATAAGCTCCTCGGGCTCGGAGAGACGATGCGGCGCCAGGCGCCGCTCGACCTCGAGGTAGTGGCGGTAGCGGGCGAGCTCAGGCGAGCCCAGATACGCCGCCGCGCGGCCGTCCGAAAGCGCGCACCATTCGAGGTCGAAGAACGTAAGGTGCTCGCGCACCGCGGTGGCCTGCTCGCGGGTGGATTGGTACAACGCGCCGCGGCGGGAGTCGCCCGTGTCGGCGGCGAACAGCAGCGACGCGTACGACAGGACCTTGCGGATCCGCTCGGACAGGCCCTCCAGCGCGGCCACGGCCTCGGCCAGCTCGGCGGCTGACAGCCAGCCCTTCGCGATCCGACCGCGATAGCGGCTCTCGAACGCGAGCGCACCGTCCAGCGCGTCCTGGATGTCTCGCGCGAGCGCCGGATCATCCGGCCCCGCGTACAGATCGGTCAGATTCCACGACGGGAGGCGGCTGGGCCGCGCCTGCGGTTGTGTCTTCTTCACCTCGGTCTCCTGGTCGTTGGCCGAACATCGTGGCAATCACCGATTCGATCGCCACCTCCTCGATCGACAAATCCTCCACCGGCAAGGCGGACAGCAGCGCCTGCGCGGTCTGCGCCAAATCCTTCTTGGGCACTTCCAGCGTGACGCTCAGCCCGCTCTGCTCGCTGATCCGGCCGAACCGCGCGAGGACGTCATCCGGCACCCGCCGGCCGAGCCGCAGCGTCACGATCTTGTGGTCCACGTAGCGATCGGCGAGATCCGCCAGGCCGCCGTCGTAGATGATGCGGCCGTCGCTGATCACGAGCACCCGCCGGCACAGGCGCTCCACGTCGCGCATGTAATGACTGGTGAGAATCACGGTCGTCTTTTGGGTCCGGTTGTAGTCCTCGATGAACGCGCGGATGTTTTCCTGCGAGACGACGTCGAGGCCAATCGTGGGCTCGTCCAGAAAGAGCACCCGGGGCTGGTGCAGGAGCGCGGCGATCAGCTCGCACTTCATCCGTTCGCCCATCGAGAGCTTGCGAACCTGCACGTCCAGCAGATGCCCGATCCCCATGATCTCGACCAGCTCGCCCAGGATGCGCTCATAGCGGCCGCGATCGATCTCGTAAATGTCGCGGTTGAGCGCGAACGACTCGCGCGCCGGGAGGTCCCACCAGAGCTGGTTCTTCTGCCCCATGACGATCGAAAATTGGCGCTGGTAGGCGGCCTCCCGCTTCCAGGGCACGTGGCCCAGCACGGTGACCTCGCCCGAGGTCGGATACAGGATCCCGGAAAGAATCTTCAGCGTCGTGGTCTTCCCCGCGCCGTTCGGCCCGAGAAATCCCACCAGCTCCCCCTCCTCGATCGAGAACGACACGTCCCGGACCGCGCGGTGGTGGAGCGTCTCACGCCAAAACAGGCTCTTGAGCGAGCCTTTGAGGCCCGGTTCTTTCTTAAAATAATCGAACGTTTTGTTAAGACCTTTGACGTTGATGGCCGCCATCACGAACTCGCGGACGAATAATGCCGCAGACTCACATTCCAGACCGCCATCGCCACGCTCATCATCCCCACCGCCACCGCCACCGCAAGCGCGATCAACCCCCAATCTAGCCGCCCGGCCAGCACCGAGGCGGGGACCGTGGCGATCAGGCTGATGGGGATTACGAACGTGAAGATTGCCTTGCCCAGGCCGCGGTAAATGTCGCGCGGGTAGCGAGCCGTCTCCATAAACGTGTAGACGATGCTGTTCAGCTCCTGCGATTTGATGATCCAGAACACCGCGCTGTTGATGGCCAGGCAGAACGCGTAATAGATCACGAGCGACACACCCAGCATCAGCACATAGAGCGGGATAGCCGCCCAGCCGGTCCCGACGTGGGCGAAACCGTAGCCCACCAGCCCCAATCCCATCAGGCCCTCGCCCAGGCTCTCGGTCAGCGACACGTGCCGGAATCCCAGATGGATGTTCGGCCGGATGGGTTTGACCAGCAGCGCGTCGAACTGGCCGGTGCGGACGTAGTCGCCGAGTTCGAGAAACCCCTGGCGGAAAAGCAGGTACGCGGCCTCGCGGACGAGACCGACGCTGCCGACCAGGATCAACGTCTGGTGAAACGTCCAGCCGCCGATGGTCGTCACGTTCGCGTAGAGGATCGCGAAGAACGCGACGTTGATCCCCATGAAGAACAGATCCATCCCGACCAACAGGACGAAGTTCGCACGGTAGACCATCTCGTTCTTGAGATTCTGCGCAAGAAACGACCCGTAGAGCCGCACATACCGCACAAGCCGCCGCATCGCGCTAACTTCCTTTCCGAACATTCGACCAACGGAGCCCGTTCAGGAATGGCCAGATGCAAGGCGGAAGGAGGGCTCGCGCGCGGAGCGTACTGGGTCGTACGTGAGCACGCGAGCCCGACTGACAACGCCGCAGATGGCCGTTCATGGACGGGCTCCTAGTTCCCGACGGCTTCATACCGGGCTATCCCCCGCGCCAGCACCCACCGCGCGAGTACGTAGAGGGCGACGATCCACACGCCCGCCGCGGCGAAATCCACGAGCGGGTGCGGCCGCCGTTCGAGAAAGATCTGGATGGGCACGAAGACCAGGTACTGAAACGGCAGGCGCGCGGCCACTTCGGCCAGCGCGCGGGGGAACAGGTCGAGCGGCAACAGGGTGCCCGCGAAAAAGAACACGGCGTATTGCAGCATGTACTTGAACACGCGGACCTGGATCAGCCAGAACGCGATCAGGCCGATGCAGAACTCCAGCTCGAACGCGAGCACGAGGCCCAGCCCCGCCGCGACCAGGAACGTCGCGTAAGTCCTCGGATCGGACGGGAACGCGACGTGGGGCCCCACGACGAGCCCGATTCCGGCGGCCGCGAGCAGGATCAGGACCGTTTCAAACAGTTTGCCCGACAGGTTGATCGTGAACCAGTAGGCGAAGTAGTTGATCGGCTTGACCAGAAAGTGCGAGAAGAATCCCTCCCGGATATGATCGATGATCTCCCAGCTCACATAGGAGAGGACGACGCTGTTGATGACGAACTGGAGGAGATAGTAGGTCATCATCTCGGACAGCGAATACGGCCCCATCCGCCCGCCCTCGCCGTAAATCGCCGTCCAGAGGAACAGCAGGACCGAGATGTAGAGCGTGTAGCCGAGGATGTAGATGACGGTGGGCGCGCGGTACTGCAGCGAATTCTGCCAGTTGACGCGAAACACGGTGAGGTACTTCCGCACCGGGGTATTGTACGGAAATCCCCAGGGGGAAGCAAAACAGGGGGGCGCGCCAAAAGGCGCACCCCCCTACCGGCTACACCTACAATGCCCCTTCGCCGGTCTCGCCCGTCCGGATGCGGATGGCTTCGCCGATCGGCGTCACAAAAATCTTGCCGTCGCCGATCGTGCCGGTCTTCGCCAGCCGCACGATGGTGTCGACCGCCCGCTGGACCAGCGCGTCGGCCACCACGACCTCGATCTTGACCTTGGGGACGAATTCCACGACGTACTCCGCGCCGCGGTAGACCTCCTTGTGCCCCTTCTGCCGGCCGAAGCCTTTGACTTCGGTTACCGTCATCCCTTGCACGCCGAGCTCGGTGAGCGCTTCCTTCACTTCGTCCAGCTTAAATGGTTTGATGATCGCCTCAATCTTCTTCATAATCCCCCTCACTCGTGGCTAGGAGTGCCGCCCGTTCAGGAACGCGCCAGATGCAAGGCGGAGCGAGCACCGGATCGCAGCGTACTGATCGTACGTGAGGACCGGAGCGCAGCGACAACGCAGCAGATGGCCGTTCATGGACGGGCGCATCAGTTGTAGGCGCTTTCGTGGTGCTGGCCCAAGTCAAGCCCCATCTTCTCTTCCTCCTCGGTCACGCGCAGGCCCACCAGGGCGTCGACGACCTTGAGAATGATATAGGTTGCGACAAACACGAAGACCCAGGTGATCAAGACCGCTTTGATCTGGATGAGGAGCTGGCCGGGATTGCCGAAGAAGAGGCCTTCGGCCCCCGCCGAGTTGATCGCCTTGGAAGCGAACAGGCCGGTCGCCAGCGCGCCCCACGTGCCGCCGATGCCGTGCACGCCCACCACGTCGAGCGCGTCGTCGTAACCCAGCTTGCCCTTGACGATGCAGGCGAAGTAGCAGAGGGCGCCCGCGCCGATACCGATCCAGATCGACGAAATGGGCCCGACGAAGCCGGACGCGGGCGTGATCGCCACCAGGCCCGCGACCGCGCCGCTCGCGGCGCCGAGCACGGTCGGCTTGCCGCGATAGCCCCACTCCACGAACATCCACGTCAACGCCGCCGCGGCGGTCGCCGTATTCGTGACCACGAACGCGCTGGTCGCGAGCGCCCCGGAGGCCACCGCGCTACCCGCGTTGAACCCGAACCACCCGAACCAGAGCAAGGACGCGCCCAACACGGTGAGCGGGAGGTTGTGCGGCGCGAACGAGTCGCTTCCGTAGCCCCGCCGGCGCCCGATCACGATCGCGGCGGCCAATGCCGCGGCCCCCGAGCTGATGTGCACCACGGTGCCGCCCGCAAAGTCCAGCGCCCCCATCGTGCGGACCCAGCCGCCGACCGCCCAGACCCAGTGGGCGAGCGGCGAGTATACAAGCGTCGACCACAGCACGACGAAGAGCAGCAGCGCCGAGAACTTCATCCGCTCGGCGAAGGCCCCGGTAATGAGCGCCGGCGTGATCACGGCGAACATCATCTGAAAGATCATGAACGCCTGGTGCGGGATCGTCCCCGCGTAGTCGGCGTTGGGATCGCCCCCCACACCCTTCAAGCCAAACCATTCGAGCCCGCCGATCCAGCCTCCCTTGTCGGGCCCGAACGCCAGGGTGTAGCCCCACAGGACCCAGATCACGCTCACCAGGCACAGGATGATGAAGCTGTGCATGATCGTGCCCAAGGCGTTCTTCTTTCGCACCATGCCCCCGTAGAAGAGGGCCAGGCCTGGCGCGGTCATGAGCAGGACCAGCGCCGTGGACGTCAGCACCCACGCGGTATCCCCGGTGTCCACCTTGGGCGCGGCCGGGGCCGCGGCCTCCACGGCCGGGGTCTCCGCCGCCGCCGGTGCCTCCGTCCCGTCCTCCTGGGCCATCCCGACGAACGGGATGGCCAGGAGGACGAGCACGGCCGCAAGACTCATCAGACTTCGCATCACACTGTGCCTGCCCATAGACCGCACTCCTTCCAGCAAATGGTTAGAACGAGTAGATGAACTGCACGCCGACCGTGCTCTGCGTGTCCTTCGCCACGCCCTTATCGTCCTCAAACACGTCTTGATTCGACATGTCGTACCGGTACTCCGCCCGCATTTCGAGGTTGTCGATCTGCTTGCAACCCAGGGTCAGCGTGACCTCTTTGAGCGTCTGTCCACCCACGAAGCTCGTCCGGTACCCGTCCTGGTCGTCAAAGATCTCGCCGCGCAGCGTCACGGAATGTTTCTCCCCCAATCCCACGTTCAGATATGCGGCGTACCCCTGCCACAGCGCCGGACTCGTCCCGCCGACACCATTGACCTGAGAACCCCGGTCGTAGTTGACCACGACCGTGATCGCGTCGACCGGCGTGAGCGTCGCCACCACGTCGATCAGCCCGCGGTTATCCTGGCCGGCCGTGGTCGCCTCAGGCCCGTACATCCCCGTCACCGACAACGCCAGCATATCGGGCAGCGACACCCCGACCTGCAACTCCGCCGTCTTGCCCTTTCCGTCATCCTTCAAGTTGTCCCACCCGTTGTTGACGCCAAGATGCCCCGACAGCATCGGGCCCACCTCGTAGTGCACGCGCAGCCCCGTGTGGGTGAACGGGATCGCGTAGCCGAACAGGAACGATCGGCTGATGTTGTAGTCGCCTGGCGATCTGATCACCTCGGCTCCGTGCAGGGTCACGAACTTCCCGAACCGCCACCAACCCTTGCCGGACTTGAACCCATACGCCGCGTAGGCTTCCTGAATGTCAAAGTCGTTCCTGAGGGTGTCCGGTGAGATGACCGATCCCGCCGCCTGCGTAATCTGCGCGTCGGTCCCATAGTTCAGCACGAGGCCGAATCCCGCGCCGCCGGCCGGAGCGTCCTTCGTAAAGCTCAACTCGGAGTTGTTCAGCAGAAAGCTGTTCGCCTCGGTGTCGAACACACGGAGCGCGTTCACCCGCGAGGCCGGGTCGTTGAGGTTGTACGTGTACGTCGTGTCCACGTACCCGCTCACCTTGGCGCCTTTCACCACGTCCGCCACGTCCGCCGCGTAGGACGACGTCCCCGCCGCGACCGTCGCCACAGCCACTCCCACTGCAATCCCCATCAATCGAATCCGCATTCCCCTCCTCCTCCGTGAGCTCCGTTCGATCGGAGCCTGTGAATGAATACCCGGATAATCCGGGACCTGTAGCAAACGCGGGGCCAGATCATCCACCCCGCGTGACGGGGAGGAATCATACACAGAAACGCAGAAAGATTCGAGCCGTGAGTCCTCAAGACGCGGTGGACCGTCGTTCGAACGACAAGAAGGTCAGACACTTTTGTCGACCACCGACACTTTTGTCGAGCGCACGATGCGGTACTTTTTCATCTTGTACCGCAGGACCCGTTCGCTGATGCCGAGCCGGCGTGCCGCGTCGGACTGGCGCCCTCCAGAAGCCTCCAGCGCGCGAACGATCAACTCGCGCTCGAGCCGTTCGACCGCCTCGCGCATCGACGGGGCCGAGCGATCCTTCCTGCCGGTATTGCCGTTCACGCGGTGTCCCCGCCGGCTTCGACGGTTTTCATGATGGTCCGGTCACGTCCGAGCTGTTCGCAACGGCAGCAGGTGGGGCTCCGATTCTCTCCCCTCGGACGACATCCACGGTCTTTTCACGCATCACATGGACCGCGAGGCCCGCCAATACGGTCTCGAGTCGATCGCACGGGACATCTTCCATGATCTTGACTCCGGCCCCCGGCCGGGTCCCCGACCGCCCGCCCACGAAGACGTCGACGGCGTCCACGACCTGGCCGTCCACCTTGGCCCGCTTGCCCAACAGGCCGATGTCGGCCATCAGGTGATTCCCGCACCCGGACGGGCAACCCGACCAGTGGATCGACACAGGTTTCGTCACGGCCAGCTTTCGCTCGAGCGACCTCGCGATCGCGAGCGCCCGGCCCTTGGTTTCGATGAGGGCCATGCCGCAGTAATCGGTCCCGGGACAGGCCACCAATCCCCTCATGATCTCCGACGGGTTGTAGGGCACGGCTTTCAGCAACGGTTCGTCCTCCAGGAGCGTGCCCAACCTGCGGTCGGGCACGTTGACGAGGACGACGTTCTGCTCGGGGGTGATCCGGATTTCTCCGCTCCCGTACTCGTCGGCCAGACGAGCCAGATCGAACAACTGGTCGGTGTCCAGTCGGCCAACCGGCACGGACAACCCGACGTAATTGAGACCGGGCTGTCGTTGGCGAAACACGCCGATGTGGATGTTTTTCTTCCGAGGGTTCCGCTCATCGGTCCCCGCGCGTTCGAGCGGCCGGCCGACCCGACGCTCCACCTCGGCGCGGAAGCGTGTGCCGCCCCACTCGTCGATGAGGAACGCCAGCCGGGCGCGGTTGCGCGATTCGCGCGGTCCGTGGTCGCGGAAGATCAGGATGATCGCGCTCGCGACCTCGACCGCCTCCTCCGGACGGACGAAGAGGTCCAGGGCGGTCGCCCCACGAAACCCGCCGGAGCCCTGCTTGCCGCCGACCGCCACGTTGAAGCCGTGGACGACGTCTCCATCGACGGTCTTCGACGCCGGCGTCATGGCGAGGTCCTGCGACGCCGAATGCGTGCAGTGCTCCCGGCAGCCCGTGATGACGATGTTGAACTTGCGCGGCAGATCGGTGAATTCACGGTTGCCGACGAAGAGATCGGTCAGCGCGCGCGTGATCGGGGCGGTGTCGAGGACCTCCGTCGGCGCGAGCCCGGTCACGGCGCAGCCCATCACGTTGCGGATATTATCCATCCCCGTCTGCATCGTGTTGAGGCCGACCGCCTTGAGGCGCTCGAGGATCTCGGGAATCTGGTCGATCGTCATCCAGCGCAGTTGCACCTGCTGGCGGGTGGTGAACTCGGCAAACCCGCGACCGAACTCGCGCGAGACCTCGGCGAAGGCGCGGAACTGCGCCGCGGTGACGATGCCGTTGGTCACGCGGACACGGAGCATGAAGTGGCCTGGCGTCGGTGTCCGTAGAAACACCCCGTACCACTTGAGCCGCTGCACGTCGTCCTCGGTGATCGCCTCCCAGCCCTCCTTCGCGTAGCGGTAGAGATCCGGCAGCGCATCCAGACCGGGCTTTTCTTTTTTGAGTTTCTCGATCTTGTTGATCGCCTTCGCTGGCGCAGGCGCCCCGTTCGCGGACGCGGGAGCGAGCGCGAGCAGGATCTCATCGACCAGGCCGGCGCAGGTGCCGCAGCCGGTCGTCGCGCGCGTGCACTCGGCGATGTCTTGGCGCGACGTGCAACCCTTGCTCTGAATCGACGCGACGATCTCACCCTTGGTGACGCTGTTGCAGTTGCAGACGAGCGCGGTGTCGGGCAAATCGGCCGCGCTCGCCGGCACCGCATCCGCCGCCAGGCCACCGAGCAGCGTCGAGCGGGCATCCGAAATGTCGCGTCCGCTCTCGATCATCTCCTGCACGGACCGACTCCTGGAGGTATCCCCCAGGAAGATCGCACCCACGACGCGGTTCTCGCGGATCACGATCTTTTTGTACGTCCCGGCGCCGCCGTCGCTATAGACGAGCTCTTCGTCGGCCTCGGACTGCGCGGTCACCTGTCCCATCGAGATCAGATCGACCCCCGCCACTTTCAGCGTCGCCTGCGTGACCGAGCCCTCGTACCGCAACCGTCCTTCGCCCGCGATCGCCTCGGCCACCACCTTGGCCTGCTCCATCAACGGGGCGACGAGTCCGTACGTTGTGCCGCGGTGTTCCACGCACTCGCCCACGGCATACACCCCGGCCATAGACGTCGCCATGCGATCATCCACGACGATACCGCGATTAACTGTGATCCCGGCGTCGCGGGCCAGTTGCACGTTGGGACGGATCCCGGCGGTCACCAGGACGAGCTCGGCCTCCAATATCTCGCCGGTGGAGAGGCGAACGGCCTCCACCGTCTCGCCGCCGAGAATCTCTTCCACCGTACAACCGAGCCGTACTCCAATTCCCATCCGTTCGATCCGTCGTCGCAACAAGGCGCCCGCCCCTGCGTCGAGCTGCTGTTCCATCAGGTGGCCCATCAGGTGGACGACGGTCACGACCATCCCTCGGTTGGTCAGACCACGCGCCGCCTCCAACCCCAGCAACCCTCCGCCAACGACGACGGCGCGCGTGCGAGTGGCGGACCAGCGGATCATGCCCTCGGTATCGCCGATGTTGCGGAACGTGAAGACGCCGCGCTTGTCCAACCCGGTCATCCGGGGAAGAAACGGGTTGCTCCCCGTCGCCAGAAGCAGGCGGTCGTAGCCGTAACGATCCCCAGCGTCGGTCACCACCTCGCAACGCGACAGGTCGAGGGCCGTGATCCGGCACCCCGTGTGGAGGTCGATGCCGTGGCGTTCGTACCACTCGCGAGGGTTGAGGATTGTGTCCTGGACGGATTTCGCGGCCGCCAGCACATCCGACAACAGGATGCGGTTGTAGTTGACGTACGGCTCGTCGCCGAACACGGTGATGCGCGGCGGCGACGGCTTGGCGACCATCTCCGCCACCGCAGCCACTCCAGCCATGCCGTTGCCGACCACGACGACTCTCACTCGGGATCTCCGGCCCGGCCCGCCGGCGGCGTGATGTCCAATCGCTCGCGCCACTCGCGGCTCAACCGACCGCTCCGGCTCTGTCCACGCAGGCGCTTGATCCCCATCGGATCGGTGCGAAATGCGCGGATCGACCGCACCCATTTCACGCTCTTGTATCCCTGGAGAAACGGCACGACGAGACGCAGCGGCCCGCCGTGCACGTCCGGCAACGGCCCTCCATTGAGTCCGTATGCGAGCAACACGCGCGGGTCGCGCGCCTCGTCCCGAGACAGCGTTTCGAAAAAGCTGCCGTCACGGGAATAGATCGCGTAGTAGCCGTCGCGGTCGGTCTCGACGTCGAAGGCGTCCAACACGTCCGCCAGGCGGATCCCCTCCCACTCAACTTCCTCGAACCAGTTGAAGATCTGACACACCAACGGCACGCGAAGCCTGACGCGGGCGAACGAAGCCAACCTGGACCAGGACGCCGTCTTGGTGACGCAGTCTAGCCCGCAGAGCCCGACGGTGGTCGCCTCCAGCGAGACCGCCTCGGGAATCGGGAAAAGGCACAGAATCGGCATCGGAGCCGCTTCGAAGTCGATCTTGGCAAATTGATCGGCGAATTTCGGGTATTTGACGCCAGGGCGTACCGACATGTGACCTCTGGGGATACCGGTCGAACCGGGTCAGGCGTCCCACAGGCCCGCGCCCGCGCCGGCCGTCCGTTGGACGGGCCGCGCATCGGCGTACTGCAGGGTCCCGAGTACCGCGTCAAGGTCATGGGGAAGCACCGACGCGATCGTGACCCGATGCCCCGCCCCTCGCACGCCGTCCGCGTACGACGCGGCGGAATCGAAGGTATTCGTCACCGCCACCGCTTCCCCGTCGATCTTGACGATGAACATGCGTCCCTCCTTTCGTGAGGTGAACACCTGCGTGGTCCGCATCCGAACAGGGGCGGGAGGAGGTAGCCTCCCGCCCCCCTCGTCGCATCCCCGACAAAGTCACCGTCCGGTCGTCTATGTCGGAAGCGCGCGTCGAGTTCGCGGATCGTTGCTCAGCCACTTACGCAAGAGGAATGCCAGGTCGAGGGAGCGAAAAAACGCGGGGCCTGGCCGCGAGACGACTGCGGGCGCGACAGAAGTGTCGGTCGTCCCACAGAAGTGTCGGCCACGCCGGGAGGATCAGAGGGCCAGCGTCGCGAGGAGCGCGAGCGCCAGCAAGGCGGACACCGCCTGCCAGAACAGAACGGGGTTCCGGTGGTAGAGGGGGAGTCGGTCGTGAACGCGCTTTCCGCCTTGGGCCAAGCCGTTTTCGAGATCAAATGCCATCTCCATCGCGTCGGCGAATCGCCGACTGCTCTCGACGGCGGTCGCCTTGGCCAGCACCGCATCCAGCCACGCCGGCAAATCGGGTCGATGATGCGTGAGCGGCGTCCGCTTGCCAAAGCGGGGGCGCAAAAAGGCTTCCACTTCACCGTAGGGATAGGCTCCCGCGCTGAACATCCGATACAGCGTGACCCCCAGGGCGTAGACATCGGACTGCTCGTCGCCCGACTCACCCTCGAACAGCTCGGGCGCCATGAAGCTCGGGGTGCCCGGAATATCCTCCGTGTCTGAGTCCTGAATACCAGGCAGTCGCGCCACTCCAAGGTCCAACAGCTTCAACCCGCCGTCCGTTGGCAACAACACGTTGTCGGGCTTGATATCGCGGTGGATGATCCGGAGGCGGTTCAACCCGTACACGGCCTTGGCGAGGGCGATCCCGATCCTGACGCCTTCGTCCAGCAAGATCGCCGGGTCGCGCCCCAGGCGCGCTTCGAGCGTCTCGCCCGCGTAGTACGGCATTACCGAGTACAGACGGGTCTTCCGCCCCGGCGGCAATTCGATCACCTCCCCGATCCAGGGACTTGTCACTCGCGCGGCGATCCACGCCTCGCGGACGAACGCGCGCCGGTACGCCGCCTCGCCGGCCACCCGGGGATGGGGGAACTTGAGGACGACGTCTCGCCCCTCGTGGGTGTCTTGGGCCTTGAACAGGCGGCTGTACCGGCCATTCGACACGACGTCGATCAGGCGGAACCCGTCGACGACGTCGCCGGCCTTGGGCAACTCGCCGATCGGCAGCGCGTCGATCCCCATCTCGAGTTCGGCCTCGTCCACCGCGGGCAATCCGACAACGTCCACCACCAACGCCGTGACGTTGTCCCGGCTGCCCGCGTCCAGCGCATCGCGCACCAAGCGCTCGGCGCTTTCCTGGGGAGAGGTCCGTTCGGCCATGATCGCCCCGATGGCGCGATCGGACAATGCGGAATGGACACCGTCGCTGCACAGGACGAACCGATCGTGGAGCTTGAGACCGTCGGCGGTATAATCGACGCGCAGGACATCCTCGATCCCCACGGCGCGATAGAGGACATGACGGAGGTCCGGGTGGCTGTGGGTATGATCAGCGGTCAGTCGCGTCAGCCGGTCGTCCCGGAACCGGTAGACGCGGCTATCCCCGACGTGGATGGTGTGCGCCTGACGGCCTCGGAGCACGATGGCGCTGAAGGTGGTCGCCATGTGTTGCAGAGCCGAATCCTGGCGCCCCTGCGCGCACACCCAGCGGTTCATCGCGTCGAGCGCCCGGCCCGCCGCGCGCTCCACCCCCAGCGTCTCCGGCAGGCCGTAGTAGCCGTCGAGAAACCCGCGCACCGTGACCTCGGCGGCCTGGCGCCCGCCGCGCGCTCCGCCGACGCCGTCCGCCACCGCCGCGACGATGCCCTTGGTCGCACGCTGACGGGCGTCACCGGTATAGGAGGCGACGTAATCCTCGTTGGCGTCGCGCCGTCCCTGCTCGCTCAGAAACCCGATGCGCGTCTGAAGTTCGTGGATGGCGCCAGCATGGATCATCGGCCCGCTATTCTACACCCCCGCACCGGAAGAAGCACGGAACCGCCGAGATGCTGGAGCCTGTTCAGGAATGGCCAGATACAAGGCGGAAGGAGGTCTTGCGCGCGGAGCGTACTGAGTCGTACGTGAGCACGCAAGACCGACTGACAACGCCGCAGATGGCCGTTCATGGACAGGCTCCTCACACCCGCGCGCCGGAGACCGCCCCCCAGGTGGTCCTCCACCGGGACTTGACCACGACCAAACCGAACAGACCGAACAGGGCGAGACCAGAAAACGCCACAAATCCCAGGGAAAAATCCCCCGTGAGTCCTTTCGACCAGCCCAGGGTTCGGGCCAGGAAGAATCCCCCCATCCCCCCGGCGGCGCCCACGAGGCCGGTCATCACCCCCATCTCGCGGCGGAAGCGAAGGGGAACGAGTTGGAACACGCACCCATTACCCATTCCCAGAGCCATGGTGCCAATAAAAAAGACGGCCACCGCCGTCCAGGCCGCGCCGGGCAGCGCAAACAGACCCCACCCCCCGACCTTGGAGACCGACGCGGAATCCCCGGCCGGTCTCGGTCCCTCGGGCATCAAGGCGACGGTCAGATACATGACCGCCACCACCGCGAACAACACTTGGAGAGTCCTGATCCCGCCGATCCGGTCGGCCAACCAGCCGCCCACCGGCCGAAACAAGGACCCCGCAAACACGACGATGGCGACCATCAGGCCCGCGGCGATCCCCGACGCGTGATACCACTGGGTGAAATAGAGCGGGAGAGCGCTGCTCAATCCCACGAAGCCGCCGAACGTGATCGAGTAGAAGAACATGAACCACCACGTGTCGTGGTCCTTGAGCACGAGGGCGTAGTTTCTCGAAGTGACCGGCGCGGGCCGGTCCGGCGCGTCCTTGGCCATCCACGAATACAGGAGGAACACGATCGCCACCGGAATCAACAAGGCGCCGAACACGGCCTGCCAGCCAAAGCGTTCCGCCCACCACGGCACAATCAGCGAATCGAGCACCACGCCCATGTTCGCGGCGCCGGTGATGCCGAGCACCACGCCCTGATACCGAGGCGGATACCAGCGGCTCGCCTGGGGAAGCGCGACGGCAAAGCTCGCCCCCGCCACGCCCAGAATCACCCCAAACAGCTCGACCTCCAGCTTGGTGCCAAGACCGATCAGCCAGGTATAGGCGAGGCCCGCCATCACGACGAGTTGACCCACCTGTCCCGCGCGTTTGGGACCGATCTGGTCGGCCAGGATCCCAAGGGGAACGCGCAGCGCGGCGCCGAACAAAATGGGGATGGCCACGATACCGAACTTCTCTTCAACGCTCAGCGCGAGGTCCTGGGTGATGTAGAGCGCCAAAGGCCCCAGCACCACCCACACCATGAAGCTGACGTCGAAATACAGGAACGCCGACAGCAGCGTCGGCCAATGGCCGGTCCGACGAAATTCCACGAAATCCAATCGATCGACCCTCCTCTTGTCTGAAATTGATCGACAAGGTGAAAAGCAAGGAATGTGCCGTGGTCACCGGAGGCGTGGAGCGACGGCCGCGCGCGGTCGGACAGAACCGTCGAACAGAAGTGTCGGCGCGTCGACAAAGACGTTGGGAGGGACGGGATACGGCGGGCAAACGACCGCGCCTGAGGAGGCGGGTCGTCTCCTCAGGCGCAAGGCGAGAAACGAAGGACGCTTACGCGGCAGCCAGTTTAGCGGCGGCCAACTTGAGCGAGATCTTGCAGCTCCCGCGGCCCTGAAGCATGCAGCTCGATTCGCTGATCACGATGTGTTCGTTGTAGTGCTTGGCCACCCCCTTGGCGATCCCCTTGGCTACGGCACACATCTTCCGCGGCGAGCTGTAAGTGATGACAACCTCGTCCTTGCCGGCCCGACTGACCTGCAGCTCCGGAGGGCGAGCACCGGGGTTCTTGATCCGCACGACCGTGTGGATCGTCCGCTCGGTGTGCTCGATCAAATCCAGCGTCTTCCATGTGGGGTCGATGAGGTTCCCGTACATCTTCAAGAGGTCCGGCGCGATGAACTCGCCGAAATCCTCCAGGATCGCCGCCGCGGGCTTCCCCGTCAGCTTGGCGGCGGCCGTTACCAACGCGACGGCTTCCTGGTCGGAATACTCTTCAATCGCCAGGTACATCTTCGACTTGGGCATCCCGGCCTCTTTCATGAGATTCGCCCAACCGCTTGGCCCCAACCGCGCGTCTACGTACTTCCTCATCTCCGAAAAGATGATCCCGTGCATGGTCCCCCCTTCCCCGCAAAGCGGGCTGCGCAACGTCGGGCGCGATGTCCCGGCCCGAGGCTGCGGATGACGTGACCCTGTAGCGATTCCCCCCTCACGTGCCTTGCGCCCTCGTTACTTGGTCTTCGCGGTCCGGCCCTTCCCGTGCCCCGCGCGCAGCTCGGCGGCATGATCCATCAGCTCGCCCAGAAATTCGTCGGCGGGCTTTAGACCCTGCCAGTGCGTGTACGCCGGGTTAAAGTGGAATGCCCCCGTCTCCATCGCCAGGCTCCCGAACTCCCGCCAGGTGTTCCAGAACAGCAGTTCCGCCTCGGACACCTTTACCGGCCCCGACCGCCACGGCATCGCGTGAAAGAACGTCGGCAGCATCTCCACGCCCTGCCCGAAGAACGGGTTGTACGCCGGCGTGACCAGCCCCTCGGCGTACAGCTCCTTGAGGATCTGCACGGCCTGCGCCCGCAGCTTGCCCGGCACCTCCACCGCCACCACGTCGGCCTGGGCCATGACGGCCTTGATGCGCGCCGGCGAATGGCATAGTTGGCAGCGCGTCAGCATGAGGTTCCGCGCGGTGTCGAACTCCGCCGTCCCCTTCTTGTAGTTCCAGGCGATCCCCCGGTTGGTGACGTGGACCGTGTGCCCGTCCGGCCCCTTCTCGGCGAAGTGGCACGTCGCGCACGTCGGCGCTCGCCCCGCGGGATAGGCCCCGTAGAGCTGATACGCCCACCCGTGCTTGCTGGTGGTGTACGCTTCGTACTGCGGGTGGTCCGGTCCCATGTGGCACTTGGCACACGCCTCCGGCCGCAAGGCATCTTCCTTCGAGAACGCGTGCCGGGCGTGGCACTCCACGCAGCGGGCCAAAAACAGCGCCGGCTTCGCGCCAGCCGAATATGACGCGGGTTGGGTCTGCAAGCTCTGCTGTTGTTGCGCCACCAAGTCGGGGAAGACCTCGCCGATCGGCTTGAGGTGCTCCGGGTCGGGGCCGGCCAAGTTCCATTCCATGGTCTGGCTGTGGCAGAGCACGCAGCCTTCGCCGAACACCTCGTCGCCCCAGTTGTCCCGTTCGGCCAGGCCGAAGCTCGACATCTGGGTGTCCCACCAGTCGGAAATCCCGTGGTCATAGCGCAGATAGCCGTGGAACGGGGTCGTGGCATTCGCCAGCGTCTCCGGCTTCCGGTTCAGCCCGATCCATTCCCAGTACTGGGCGGCGTGGCAGTTCTGGCAGGCCTGGTAGGCGCGCACGATCATCGTGGGCCACCACTCGGCGTACTGCCGCTCGGCCCCGCTCCCGATCGGGGTCGTGCCGTCGAGGCTCAGCGTCTTGAGCGGAAACCGGTAGGCCAGCGTGACGTACTCGTGATGGCCGGTCGAGCCATGGCATTGGACGCAGTTGATGCGCTCTTTGTAATGGCTGCCCCACAGGTAGCGCTCCATCTCCACCGGGTGCTGGCGCTTGTGGCACTCCAGGCATTGGTGGACGATCGACACCCAGTTGCCTTCAAAGTCCTTCGGCGCGTCCGACTTCGCTTGGGGCGGCTTCGAGCCCGGCTTCGCCACCGACCCCGCCCCGCTCATCGCCCACGCGGGCACCGCGCAGCTCAGCAGTACCGCGGCCGCCACGCCGATCATGACCCTGAGTCCGAACCTCCGCATTAGCATAGGGCGCTCCTTCCGCTTACCCGACATGCAACTTCCGCTCGCCGGGCACGCGACGAAGCGCCCCACGGCGGTGATCGCTACGGCGCCGGGTGTCGATAGAGCACAGGGCCCCGTGCAGTCGAAAGAGGGTGACCGCGCCCACCGCGTAGTAACCGAACGCGCCAACCACGGTCCACGGCCGGACCCATCGAAAAGCCTGCGTGAGATTGAGGAACCATTCGATCGTGGTCAATAGTGCGGCGATGCCGAGCACGCCGAGCCACGGGGTCGCTCCGTCCGCCGCGCCCCGGTTGCGGGCCTGATCAAGCATGACGCACGCCCACGTGCCGCCGACCGCATACAGGACCAACTTCTCGACCGGACACCCGGCCAGCACCAGGTAGACGCTCTCCTGAGCGATCCAGAATGGTCCGATCCAGACATTGACCAGCTCCATCCCGAGCGCCGGGACGAGCACCGCCGCGCCCGACACGGCGGCCCATCGATTCCCATTGAAGAAGACATGAACCACGTAGAGCAAAGCGACCGTTGCAATGATAGTGAACCCCCATATCACGTTGACGCCCTCCCTCGGTGGTGCTGCGAAACACAAACGCCAGACAAGGTAACAGGATTAATCAGGACGTCAAGAACTGTTCGGGACGTGGAGCCGGCAATGAATACCCTTATGGACTGTCTTCCCCGTCTACAGCGTGCGGAACGCCGGTAGAGCGGCTCCCAGCGCCACGCGGCGCAGGAGCTCCCAGACGCGCACGCGGACGGATCCGTCCGCACCGCAACGAAAAGCAAGAGTACGGCCAGACCGAAAAGGGAGAAGTCTCGGGCGCACATCGACAAAAGTGTCGCGCGAAACAAAAACAAGGAAGAACAGGGGGTCAGGCGGCCTGCAGACCCTCGTCGGGGAGGGACTCGATATCGAGCGTCCGCCCGGACTCCAGCAATTTGGTAAAACCCTTGGCGGAAAGCGCTCGACTGAAGAAGTGGCCCTGAATTTCGTCGCAGCTATTGGCACGCAGGAAGACCACCTGCTCCCGGGTTTCCACGCCCTCCGCGATCACCGTGAGGCGGAGACTATGCGCCAAGGCGATAATGCTCTTCACAATCGCCTCGTCAGTCGCCTGGCTGGTCATGTCGCGCACGAACGAGGGGTCGATTTTCAACACGTGAATCGGGAATCGCTTGAGCTGGCTCAACGAGGAGTACCCTGTGCCGAAGTCATCGATCGAAAATCGCAGGCCCATGCCATTCAGTTCACGAAGGATCGCGACCGTCGCCTGGGCATCCTCCATCACGATGTCTTCCGTTAGCTCGAGATCCAGTTGCAACAGGGGGAAGTCGGTGTCCCGCAAAATTCTGGCAATCGTTTCAATGAACCGACGATCCCGAAACTGGCGTCCCGAGAGGTTGACCGCCATCCGAAGCGGCGCGAGGCCGGCGGCCTGCCAGGCCTGGCTCTGGATGCACGCGGCGCGGATGGCCCATTCGCCGATGGGCTCGATTAGCCCCGTGTCCTCCGCAATGGGCAGGAACCGGCTCGGCGACACAAGGCCCAGGCCTGGGTGGCGCCACCGAAGGAGCGCCTCCACCCCGCTGATCCGCCCGGTCCGCAGATCGATCTGCGGCTGGTAGTGCAGCAGGAATTCGTTCCGCTCCAGCGCGTGACGCAGACTGTTCTCCAGCGTGAGGCGTTCGAGCGCACGGGCGTTCATCTCCTCGGTATAGAACTGAAACATGTTGCGCCCTTGCGCCTTGGCACGGTACATCGCCGCGTCCGCGTTCTTGAGCAGGCCGTCAATGTCGGATTCATCGGTCGGATAGATCGTGATCCCGATGCTGGCCGTGATGAACAATTCGTGTCCTCCCAACAGAAACGGCTTCGCGAGGGTGTCGAGAATCTTCTGCGCCACCTTGGCGGCGTCCTGGGCTTGAGCGAGGTTGGTCAACACGACGGTGAACTCATCCCCGCCGAGCCGCGCCACGGTATCGCTCTCCCGCACGCAGGCCGCCACGCGCTCCGCCACCGCCTGAAGCAGAAGGTCGCCGGTGACGTGGCCCAGGGTATCGTTGATTGCCTTGAAACGATCCAGGTCCAGGAACATCAGCGCGACCGGCGTCCCGGTCCGGTTGGCCTGCACGAGCGCCTGGCGCAGCCGGTCTTGCAGCAGCATGCGGTTGGGCAGGTTGGTCAGGGCATCGCGGTGGGCGAGGTAGCTGAGCCGTTCCTCCGCCCGCTTGCGCTCGGTGACGTCCCGGAAGCTCCACACCCGTCCCACCGGCTCGCCGGAGAGCATCTGTGGTTGCGACACTCGCTCGAACACCCGGCCGTCCATACATTCCAGCACGTCGAAGCTGGCGGCCAGCGGGTCGGCGTGAAGTTCGCGCACCTTCACGAGATACTCGTCGGGGTCCTGTAGTTGCTCGACCATGATGCGGACCACGCGCTCGGCGTCTTTCGCGTCCAGCACATCCTTGGGAATCCGCCACATCGTCCCGAAGCGGGTGTTGAAGCTCGCGATCCGGCCGTCGCGGTCTATCACGAGCAACCCGTCGGCCGTCGCCTCCAAGGTCGACACCAGCAGGGATGCCGATCGCTTGAGGTCTGCTTGAGACTGCGCGAGAGCCTGCCGGGTGCGCTCCTGTGCGAGCACGCGCTCGACCGCTTCCGGCAGATAATCGAGATACTTGAGCGACTTCGTGACGAAGTCCCGAACCCCTGCCCGTAACGCTTTGATGATCGTCCCCTCGTCGCTGAGGCCCGTCACCATGATCACGGGAATGTCGTGCCCGGCCGCCTTGAGTTTCTCGTAAAAGTCGAGACCCGTGACGCTGTCGGACAGGCTGTAGTCCAGAATGATCAGATCCGCCCCGCCCTGTGCGATCCGAGCGAACGCGTCCTCCGCCGTGGAGGACGTGGCGACGCGATAGCCGGCGCGTTCGAGCCGCTTTCGCTCCAACGTGGCAATCATCGTGTCGTCCTCAACGACCACAATGAATCCACGATTCCCCGTCTCCATCCCAGTATCAGCCATAGCCGGATTCCCTCAGCGCAGCCTACCCCGTCCGCTCCTTGAGAGGGGACGCGCCGGCCCTCTTGGCCATCGCAGCGGGAATCTGCCCCAGCGGGAGCACCTCGTCCACGGCGCCCCGCGCGATCGCTTCCTTGGGCATCCCGAACACGACGCACGTCGCCTCGTCCTGCGCGATCGTCGCCGCCCCGGCCCGCTTCATTTCCAGCAACCCTTCCGCCCCGTCATCGCCCATGCCCGTCAAGATCACCCCCACCGCGTTGGGCCCCGCCTTTTGGGCGACGGACCGGAAGAGCACATCGACGCTGGGGCGATGCCGCGAGACCAGCGGCCCGTCGGAGATCTCGACGGTATACCGCGTCCCGTGCCGGTTCAGGATCATGTGGCGATTGCCGGGCGCGATCAGCGCCCGTCCGGCCGCCACGTCATCCCCCGGTTCCGCCTCTTTGACTTCGATCCGGCACGACCGGTTGAGCCGATCCGCGAACGCCCGCGTGAACCGTTCTGGCATGTGTTGAACGATCAAGAGCGCCGGCGCATCGGGAGGCAGCGCCTCGAGCACATCACGAAGGGCCTCCGTGCCGCCGGTGGAAGCGCCGACGGCGACGATCCGTTCCGTCGCCCCCGATGGCGCCTGCTTCCGTGACGGGGGTAGCACCGCGTCGGCGTTCAACCGCCGCTGCACGGGTCGCTGCCATCCGACCTGCGGCCGAAGACGCGCCCGCGCCGCCCCCCTGACGGCGTCCACCAACAACACGGCCGACTCGTGAAGGAACTCCCGGAGCCCCACTTTCGGCTTGGTGACGATCTCGACCGCCCCCCCCTCCATCGCCAGCAGCGCGGCCTCGGTCCCCGCCCCGGTGAAACTCGAGCAGATCACGACCGGAATCGGATCTTCCGTCATGATCTTGTGCAAGAACGTCAGGCCATCCATCCTCGGCATTTCGAGATCCAACACGATCACGTCCGGCCTCGCCCGTTTCATCTTTTCGATCGCGATGATGGGATCCGGCGCCGTGGTCACGTGGAAACCGGGTTCCTGGGACAACAACGACGTCATCACCTGCCGCACCACGGCGGAATCGTCGACCACCAGCACGTTCAGGGCGCGCGGCGGTTCCCCGAATGGATCGGGAACACCCGAGCCAATGGACCCGGGCATCACAGGTCGTCTTCCGTTGCCATCGCATCCCGCCACCCGTCGGCCCGCGCCACCTGCGGCGCATCCACCTCGCTGGCGTCGGGGATCGACTGATCGGCCAGCACATAGACCGTCGGCCCGGCCGCACGCAGCCGATCCGTGAGTCCGTGAACGCTCTCCACCTGTCCGAGAAAGAGGTAGCCATCCGGCGCCAAATAGTTGAGGAGGCGCTGGAGCACGCGCACCTTGGAATCGATGTCAAAATAAATCAGCACGTTCCGGCAGAAGATCACGTCGAACGGCCCCGCCAGCGGATACGCCTCGTCGTTCAGGTTCACGCGGCCGAACCGCACCATTGACCGGATCTCCGGTCCCGCCTTCATCTTCCCCTGCTGGCGGCCCGTCCCCCTCAACATGTACGCCCTGAGGTACTCGGGGGGGATCTCGTCGGCCTTTGCGATGGACCAGACCGCCGCGCGCGCGCGTTCGACTGCGGTCGTGGACAGATCGGTCGCTTGAATCTCGACATCCCAGCCGGACGCCGCCGGAAGCCGATCCAACGCGACCATCGCCAACGAGTATGGCTCTTCTCCCGTCGCGCACGCGGCACTCCAGATCCGCAACCGCCTCGGCATCACCCCGGCGTCGGCACGGCTCATCCAGATCGGGATCAGGTCGTCCCGCAGGAATTCGAAGTGTTTGGGCTCACGAAAAAAGTGCGTCTCGTTCGTGGAGACGGCATTCAAACAATGGACCCGCTCGGTCCCGTCTCCGTGCAACAGGCGGTGGTAGTACTCGCGGAACGTCCGAATGCCCAACTCGCGCATGCGCCGGGTGAGCCGTCCCGCGAGCAGGTCCTTCTTTCCGGGGCCCAGGTGAATCCCGGCTTCCTCGTAGATGAATGTCTTGAAGCGATCGAACTCCGTCTCGGTCATCGGCCTGATGGCCGGCTCGATGAATGACGCCAGGGAAGAGGGATCGAGATGATCCACGGTCAGGACGAGGGCGGGGAGGGCGCTTCGGCGGCCTCCGGGAGATCCTCGGCCGACAGTACCCGGTCGATGTCCAGGATCAGGACAAACTTTTTCCCGATCTTTCCCAGCCCCTTCAAGTAATCGCCGCGCACAGGGGTGCCGAACGGCGGGGGCGCCTCGATGTCACCGGGCGAGAGGTCCATCACCTCACTCACCGTGTCGGCGATCACCCCCATCACGGTGTGATCGCCGCCCATGTCCGCCTCGACGATCACGACGCACGTCCGCTTCGTGACCGGCCTCTCGGGCAACCCAAACTTGAGCGCCAGATCCACCACCGGCACCACGCTGCCGCGCAGGTTGATCACGCCTCGAACCGACGGGGGCATGTTGGGTACCTTGGTGAGCGCGGCGTCGTACTCGATGATCTCCTTCACCTTCAAAATACTGATCGCGTATTCTTCTCCGGCCAACGCGAATGTGAGATATTGCGTCTGTTCGACGACGTCCTTGACCGCGTCCATCATGCGCTCCGGTTAAAACCGTTCAAAATCCTGATCGGATTCCGTCGGCACCATTGCCAGGTTGCCCCTCGTCATCGTCCCGGCCCCCGCCGCGAACCCCCGCGCCGCCCCTCTCCCGCCACGGCGCCCTCCCCCTTGGCCCGAGACCGCGCGAGGAGCCTGGTGCCGGGCCGCGCCCGACTCCTCGCTCCCCATTTCCCGGAAAAACGACACCAACCGTTGCAGGGCTTCGGCCTGCGAGGTCATCTCATCCGCCGTGGAGGACAGTTCCTCCGCGGCCGAGGCGTTCCGCTGCGTGACCTCGTCGACCTGACTCATCGCCTTGTTGATCTGGGAAACGCCCGAGGATTGCTCCTGGGACGCGGATGCGACCTCCTGGACGAGGTTGGCGGTCTTGCGGATCGACGGCACCAGTTCGACCAGGAGTTGTCCCGCGCGCTCCGCAACCTTCACGCTCGATCCCGCCAGGGTGCCGATCTCCTTGGCCGCTTCCTGGCTCCGTTCCGCGAGCTTCCGCACCTCCGTGGCTACCACCGCGAATCCCTTGCCGTGCTCCCCCGCGCGCGCCGCCTCGATGGCCGCGTTCAACGCCAGAAGATTCGTCTGGTAGGCGATCTCCTCGATGATCGAAATTTTCTCGGCGATCGCTTTCATCGCATCGACGGTCTCGCCCACGACCGTTCCGCTCTCCTCGGCTTCCCCCGCGCCCTTGATCGCCATCTGCTCCATCTGGCGGCTGTTCTCCGCGTTCTGGGTGACCGACGCGCTCATCTCTTCCAAGCTGGAGGTCACCTCCTCCACCGAGGCCGCCTGCTGGCTCGTGCCTTGAGACAAGGTCTGCGACGACGACGCCACCTGCGCCGCCGCGGTGGACAACGCACTGGCCCCGCTTCGCACTTGGCCGATGACCTGGGAAAACTTCTCGACCATGCGTCGGAGGGCGTCGGCCATCTGGCCGACTTCGTCGTTCGACCGGATCTCGATCCGCTGGTCCAAATTCCCTTCGGCCAGGGTATTCGCGACCTGCGTGATCTGAGCGATCCTCCGGCTGAAGTTGCGCACCAAGATCCGGTGGGAGATGGCACCCAGTAGGAGAAACGCGGTCAGCGCGATCCCCACCATCAGCCGCTTGGAAAATTGCACAGCGGCACGTCCCTGTGACTGCGACTGCCTGGCCGTCGACTCGATCAGATCCGACAGCCTCGACATATCGACTTCCAACACCTCGAACAGCCGAAGAAATTCGGGCAACTGAGGCACGGCGAGGGACCGGTTCTGAAACGCGAGCGTGGCGATTTTCTCCGCCTCAACGCTGTATCGATTCAGCACCGGGCGGACGCTGGCGAGGGCGTGCTGGACCTCCGGATCGTCCCCCTCGATGCGGGCGAGACGATCGCGGAACATCGTCGCGTGCTCGGACAGGTCTTCCAAGACCTTCTTCTTCTCGCCGAGGTTGTTGTGTTCCGCCGCCGCCAACGCGACGAACACGTCCGCCTTGAGGGCGTCGCGCATCATATCCGCCTCAATATGTTGCCGGATCGATGACATGTGCGAGACGATGACATCCAGGGCGGCGCTCGACTTCATGAGTCCCCAGTAACCGGAATAGGCGACTCCAAGCACCAGCCCCGCGCCGAGCAGACCAAGGCCAACGAGTTTCTTGCCCACCGTCACATTGAGCTCCATGACACGTTCCCTCCCTTACCTGGTGCTGGATCCCAAGGCGGGGCCGATCAGGCCGCCTCCGCCGTCGCTTGGTTCAGCGTGTGGCGCAACACACTCGGCACGTCCAGAATCAGCGCCACTCGACCATCCCCCAATATGGTTGCGCCCGAAATACCGGGCACACCGTGGAAGAGTTTGTTCAACGGCTTGATCACCGCCTGGCGTTCCCCGAACAGCTCGTCGACCACGAGCCCAGCTTGGCACCCGTGATGTTTGACCACGACGACCTTTTCCCGTGGCGAAGGCTCCCCCGCGGCGGAAAAGAGATCCCGCAATCGGAGGTACGGCAAGGCCGCTCCGCGAAGATTGATCATCCCGCGGCCCTCGGTCCGTCGGCGCTCGCTCATGGGAAGCTCGACGCATTCCAGCACGACATCAAGCGGAATGACATAGGTTTCCTCGCCCACACCGACCACAAACCCATCGATAATGGCCAGTGTCAGCGGAAGGCGGATGGTCACGGTCGAACCCGCCCCGCTTCGACTCTCGATCGCCACGGCCCCGCGCAGGCCGTCGACGTGACGGCGCACCACGTCCATCCCGACCCCTCGTCCGGACAGATCCGTCACCGTCTCGGCCGTCGAAAAACCCGGCTCGAAGATCAGCCGGTACACGTCGTCGCTCGACAGGTGTTGGCCGTCGGCGAGCATGCCCTTCGATCGGGCTTTCTCGAGAATCTTCCGGCGATTCAACCCCGCCCCGTCGTCCTCCACCTGGATGACGATGTTGCCCGCTTCGTGGAACGCGCGCAGGGTGACGCGCCCCGCGGCATCCTTTCCGGCCTGTTTGCGCCGATCCGGAGGCTCGATCCCGTGATCGAGCGCGTTGCGGATCATGTGCGTGATGGGATCCTTCAGATATTCGACAATGGTCGTATCCACCTCGACCTCCTCGCCCTCGATGACCAGACGAGCGAGCTTCCCGTGCGCCTGCGCCACGTCGCGGACGGTTCGGATGTACTGACGAAAGAGGGGGCCGACGGGCACCATGCGAACTTTGAGGATGAGTTCCTGGAGTTCCATGAACAGTCGGTCCGCCTCGCGGTGCGCTTCGAGAATCGCATCCCCGGGGTGGCCGGTGCTCTTCTCCAGCATCTGGCGCAGGCGGCCCTGCGCGATCGCGATCTCCCCGGTGAGGTTGAGCATGCGGTCCAGCTTACCGATATCGACCCGCAGCGTCTTGGCCCGATCAAGCCACTCGCGCGCGTCGCCCTCGCGGCGGCCGAATGGTCTCTTTCGGGCGTCCGTCTCCGCTCCGGCCCCGGCAGGGCTCTCGTCAGGAGAGGCCTTAAGGGTCGCGTCGGCCAGTTGACGTTGCAGGGCGAGATGCGCCGGCTGAGGCTCTTCGACGCCCGCGACGGCGTCAGGCACCATGTGCTTGAGCGCGTCCACGCCGCGCAGCAGCAGCGTGACCAGACCACTATTGACGGCGAGCGTCCGACTGCGCAGGCGCTGGAGCAGATCCTCGAGCGCGTGGGCAAACTCCGACACGCGGGAGAAACCAAAACACGACGCGTTCCCCTTGATGGTGTGCGCGCCGCGAAAGAGCTTCTGAACCAGCTCCTCATCGTCCGGACGTGATTCCAGCTCGACGATGGTCTCTTCCATCTCGATGAGACGCTCTTCGGCTTCGACGAGAAACGTCTGCAGAAGGGCCTTGCGGTCGTCGAGGTCCATCCCATCCGACGGCATCTCGGCTGGCGGAGTCGGGTCAGGCATCGATAGTCATGGGCGATCCATTCTCAGGATGTCGGCGCGAGATTGATCGAGCGTCACAAGGCAGAGTCAAGATAGCATACGGGGAACCCGCGTCAACGCGGGAGGAGTCGGCAAGGCGACACCGGGGGATGGGGTGGAGAAGGTCGAACGAGGGACAGGCCGCGCTAGGAGTGTGTCCGAGTATCTGGGTGGTGGAGCCTGTTCTTACCCCGCAAAGCGGGCCGCGAAACGAGCGCCCGGTTCCCCGGCGCGAGGCTTCGCAAGGTGTGCAGGAGTGTACGGGATTCCGAAGCGACAACGCCGCAGATGGCCGTTCATGGACAGGCTCCTAGAGCGCTCCCTCGCCGGTCTCACCCGTTCGGATGCGGATCGCTTCGCCGATCGGGGTGATGAAAATCTTGCCGTCGCCGATGGTCCCAGTCTTGGCCGTCCGGACAATGGTTTCCACGGCCCGCTGGACGACGGCGTCGGCGACCACGACCTCGATCTTCACCTTGGGGACAAACTCCACGACGTATTCCGCTCCGCGATACACTTCCTTGTGGCCCTTTTGCCGGCCGAATCCCTTGACCTCGGTGATGGTCATGCCGTGCACGCCGAGCTCGGTCAACGCCGCCTTCACCTCTTCCAGCTTGAACGGTTTGATGATGGCCTCGATCTTCTTCATACCCGCTCCTCCGTGTGCCGGGGCGTCGCGTTGGATGTCCCGCGCGGCCTCATTCGCCCGAGTAGGCCCGCTCTTCGTGCTGGCTGAGATCGAGGCCCCGCTGCTCGTCCTCGGCACCGATCCGCAGCCCGACCGTCGCATCGATCATCTTGAGGATGATCCACGTCCCGACGAACGCAAAGAGCGCGGTGACCGCGGCGGTGAGCGCCTGGATCCCGAGCTGACCGGGATTGCCGAACAGGAGCCCTTTGACGCCCACGGACGCCAGCAAGCCGGTGGCGAGGATTCCAAGGATGCCGCCCACGCCGTGAATGCCGACGACGTCGAGCGAATCGTCGTAGCCCAGCCGGCCCTTCCAGACCACCGCGGCATAGCAGGCCGCGCCGGCCACCAGGCCGATCACCAGCGCCGAAAACGGCCCGACGTACCCGGCGCCCGGCGTCACCGTGGCGAGCCCCGCGATGGCGCCGCTCGCCACGCCGAGGACCGTGGGTTTGCCCCGCTGCGCCCATTCGGCGGCCATCCAGCTCAGGGCGCCGGCGGCCGCTGCGATGTGCGTCGCCAAAAACGCCACGGTGGCCGTCGCGTTGGCCCCGAGGCCGCTCCCGGCGTTGAACCCGAACCAGCCGAACCACAGTAGGCCCGTCCCCAGCAGCACCATCGGCAGATTGTGCGGCGCCATGTTGATCGATCCGTAACCCTGACGCGCGCCCAGCACCAACGCGCAGGCCAGCGCGCTCGCTCCCGAGCTGATGTGCACCACCGCGCCGCCGGCAAAGTCCAGGGCGCCCATCGCAACCAGCCACCCCCCGCCCCAGATCCAGTGCGCGAGCGGACTATAGATGAAGGTCGACCAGAGCACGGTAAACACCAGCACCGCCGAGAACCGCATTCGTTCGGCGAAGGCACCGGTGATCAACGCCGGGGTGATCGCCGCGAACATCATTTGAAACAGCATGAACACCTGATGGGGAATGGTCGGCCCGTACGTGGCATGCGGGTCGGTCCCCACCCCCCGCAACCCGGCCCAGTCCAGACTCCCGATCAGCCCTCCTCGATCCGGACCGAACGCCAGGCTATAGCCGTAGAGGACCCAGATGAGACTGACCAGGCAGAGAATGATGAAGCTCTGCATGATCGTGCCCAGCACGTTCTTGCTCCGGACCAGACCCCCGTAAAACAGCGCCAGCCCCGGCGCGGTCATGAGGAGGACCATGGCGGTCGAGGTCAACACCCACGCGGTATCACCGGAATCGATGGCCGGCGGGGCGGGAGCGGGAGGGGACTCCTGGGCGAACGCGGCGAGCGGAATAGCCATAACCACGACAAGGCACACCCATAAACCGAGGTACGAGATCGCGCGGCGCTGGCTGCTCATCGGCAACACTCCTCTGCGGCACTCATCCCCATCATCCCCATGACCGGCGGCTCGACAATTTTGTCGCTCGATACGGCCGGTATGCTCGCATAATCCATTGGCGGGGTCAAGCGTTTCCTGTGTCGGCGGGCGTGATCATCCCGCGTCGGCTCACCACAGTTCAACGATGAGTTTGAAACCGGCGCTCGCGAGCACGACGCCCAGGAGCCGTTGCAGCGAAAGGAGCGAGAATCGGGTGGCGCCCAGGAAGGACCCGATGGCTCCCCCGACCGCGACCGCCGCCAGGAGCGGCGCGGCGAGACCCCAGTCGAGTGACCCGCCGCGGAGAAGCTGCGCCGCAAGCCCGGTCGACGAATTGAGGACAATGAAGGCGGCCGACACCGCTGCGGTCTGCCTGGCGTCGGCCCATCCCATGAACAGGAGCAGCGGGCTCAGAAAGATCCCTCCCCCGATCCCCACCATTCCGGCCAGCAGGCCGAGCACACCTCCCACCGGAAGCCCGATCTCCCGCGCCCGCCGAGCCGGGACGGCCCGACTGCGCACCGCGATCGACGGCACCAGCAGGAAGCGGACCGCGGCTGCCGCAAGCGCGCAGCCGAGGATGAGGCGATAGGCGCGATCGTCGACCGCGAGCAACCCGCCGACGAATGCCGCCGGGATCGACGTGACGACGAACGGGACAAGCAGCCCGGAGGAGAAGTGACCCGCGCGTTGGTACGAGACGAACCCGATCGAAGCCACCAGGATGTTCAGGACAAGGACGACCGGCGTGATCTCGGGTCGGGCAAAGCCGGCAAGGACCAGGAGGGCCAGGTAGCCAGACGCACCGCCGTGGCCGACGGACGCGTACAGAGCCGCGACCAGGAACGCGCCGAGCAGGACGCCGATCCAGGTGGGGTCCACGTCAGACGGGGGGAAGGAAGTTAGTATTCCGCCCGAGTCTTCTGGTGTTGGAGCCTGTTCAGGAATGCGTCAGATGCAAGGCGGAGCGAGGAGTCCCCCCGGAGCGTACTGGATCGTACGTGAGGAGGGATTCCGAAGCGACAACGCCGCAGATAACCATTCATGGACAGGCTCCTACAGAGGAATCGGTCCGCCGGAACCCGCCGACTCCGCGCCCGTCACATCAGCCGGCGGCTCGACCGGGATCCACGAGGGCGCGGTCTCCGCCGGGGTCCGATCGGCGAGCGTGTCGAAGGCACGCGATAGCAGCGTCGTCGCGTCCCACCACCGCCGGGGCGCGTTGAGCATGACGAGCAGCAGGTCCCCCTGCTCACGAACGACGCGCGCGATGAGGCACCGCCCCGCGCCTCGAGTGAATCCGGTCTTGACGCCCACGGCGCCGTCGAAATTCGCCATCATCAGGCGGTTCGTCGTGCGGAAGCGGTAGGCCCTCCGGCCGTCGAGCGTGCGCAGCACGCCGTTGCGGAGTTTCACCGTCTCGGCGAAGGCCGGCCGGTCGAGCGCCTCGGCGGCCAGACGGGCGAGGTCCTGCGCGGTGGAGTAATGACCCGGCGCGTCGAACCCGCACGCGTTGGCGAAGTGCGTGTCGGGAAGATGCAACGCCGCGACGTACGCGTTCATCCTGGCGACGAACGCCACCTCGCTCCCGCCGATCGCCTCGGCGACGGCACGGCACGCGTCGTTGGCGGAGGTCACGAGCATGGCGTCGATCAGATCGCCCAGCCGGAACTGCTGCCCCGCGCGCAACCGCAGCCGGTGGCCCGTCGCACGAGCCGCGTGGCGGCTCACCGTCACCGCCGCGTCCGGATCCCCCTCGTCGATCGCGATGAGCGCCGTCATGACCTTGGTGAGGCTCGCCGGGGCGAGGCGCTTGCCGGCGTTCGCCTCCAACAGCACCTCCTGCCGCCCCAGCTCGACCAGCAGGAGCCCCTTGGCGCGAACCTTGGGCCAAACGACATCGTCGGCGGCAATCGCCGGTGACGACAGCCCGGTGAAGAGGACGAAGACGCCCGCCAACACGGTCCAGCCGGCGAGCGGCACGATTCTCGAAAATCGAGGTCTTAGAGTAACGAGCAGGGGCACAATGGGCGTAACTATAAAAGAAGCCAGCGGAGTGGTCAAGCGGGAACGGTGGACGGGGACGCAGGGCCGAGCCCCCAAAACGAACGGCGCAGCCGAATCGCTGCGCCGTTCGTCAACTCGATGATCTGAGACGTCCTATCCCGCCTTGGCTCTCGCCGCCGAGGGCTTTTCCTTCTTCGCGTTCGCGGCCCATTCTTTCTTCGCGGGCTTTTCCTTCTTCGCGGCCTTGCCCTTTGCGGGTTCGGCCTTGGTCACAACCTTCGGTCTGAGCTCGGTCAGTTCGAGGATCGCCATCGCGGCGCCGTCGCCCAGACGACGCCGGGTCTGCATGCACCGGGTGTACCCGCCCTGGCGATCGGCGAAGCGGGGGGCGATGTCGGTGAAGAGTGTTTTGACCACCGACTCCTTGCAGATGAACGCGAGCGCGCGGCGGCGCGCCGCCAGATCACCCCGTTTGGCCAGGGTGATCATGCGCTCCGCGTAGCCCCGGATCTCCTTGGCCTTGGGCAGCGTGGTCTCGATCCGCTCGTGCTCAAAGAGCGCGGTGACCAGCGCGCGGAAGAGCGCGCGGCGGTGGCTGCTGTTGCGCCCGAGCGGGCGTCCTGCCATTCGATGCCGCATCTTAGACCACTCCCTCCTCGCGCTTGACCTCTCCCCGCGCCTCGGCCTCCGCGCCCTCGGGAGGCAGGATATCCGTGATGTTCATCCCCAGCGAGAGCCCCATGTCGTGGAGCAGCTCCTTGATCTCGTTCAGCGACTTGCGCCCGAAATTCTTGGTCTTGAGCATCTCGTGCTCGGTCTTCTGCACGAGGTCGGCGATCGTCTTGATGTTGGCGTTCTTGAGGCAGTTGGCCGCCCGCACCGACAGCTCGAGCTCGTTCACGCCACGGAACAGGTTCCGGTTGAGGTCCTGGCGCGTCTCCTCGGTCACCGGCACCACCATGGCGTCGCCCTCGTCGAAGTTGATGAAGATCGACATGTGATCCTTGAGGATCTTGGCGGCGTGCCCAATCGCGTCATCCGGCGTGATACTGCCGTCCGTCCAGACCTCCATCACGAGGCGGTCGTAATCCGTGATCCGGCCGACCCGCGCCGGCTCCACCGCAAAGTTGACCCGCTTCACCGGGGGGAAGATCGCGTCGATCGGGATGGTCCCGATCGGCATCCCCTCCTCCTTGTTCCGATCCGCCGGGACGTACCCGCGGCCGAGCTTGACGGTCAGCTCCGCGCTGACGTGCGCGTCCTTGTCGAGCGTGGCGATGTGGATATCGGGGGTGAGGATCTCGATATCCGCGTCGTGGATAATGTCCTCGCCGGTCAGCGCGCCGGGGCCCTTCTTGTCGATCCGGACCACCTTGGGCTTGTCCCCGTGCAGCTTGACCCGGAGCCGCTTGAGGTTGAGCACCACGTCGGTCACGTCTTCCTTGACGCCGGGGATCGTGGAAAACTCGTGCAGGACCCCATCGAACTTGATGGACGTCACCGCTGCCCCCACGATCGAGGACAACAACACCCGTCGGAGCGCGTTCCCCATCGTCGTGCCGAAGCCCCGCTCGAACGGCTCAGCGGTAAAGCGGCCGTACGTGTCGGTCAGGCTCTCCTTGTCGCACTCCAGCTTTCTCGGAGCCTGAAAATCACTCGTCTTGATAATCATAGATATCTCCCCGTTGCAGAATCGCGACCCGTCGCGCGGCGACGCCACGGCACCGGCGGCTCAGCGCGAGTACAACTCCACCACAAGCTGTTCGTTGACCGGCAGGGCAATCTCTTCCTTGGTCGGCAGCTCCTTGACTCGACCCGTATACCGCGTCTTGTCCATCTCCAGCCACGCCGGTACACCGCGGCCGTCCACGCCTTCCAGCGCCTTCTGGATCGGCAACACCGTTTGCGAACCTTCCGGGACCGACACCGTCTGGCCCACGGCGACCAGGTACGACGGGATGTTCACTTTTTTCCCGTTGACCAACAGATGGCCGTGCCCCACCAGTTGTCGCGCTTCCCTGCGCGAGGAGGCGAACCCCAGCCGGTAGGTCACGTTGTCCAGACGCCGCTCGAGCAGGACCAGCAGATTCTCGCCGGTGATGCCCTTCATTCGCTCGGCGCGCTTGAAGTACCCGCGGAACTGCCGCTCCAGCAAACCGTAGATCCGCTTGAGCTTCTGCTTTTCGCGGAGTTGGAGGCTGTATTCCGACGTCCGCTTCATCCGGCCCTGGCCGTGCTGGCCTGGCGGGTAGCCGCGGCGGTCGATGGCGCACTTCTCGCCGTAACACCGCGTCCCCTTGAGAAACAACTTCGTGCCTTCGCGACGGCAGAGCCGGCAGACCGGCCCAATGTAACGTCCCACTAAACCCTCCCCTTCTTCTTGATACTCGTTAACGCTGGCAACATTGCCCCGCGTGAGCCTGTGCAGGAAGGGTCAGATGCACGGCGGAGCGAGCACCGGTCGCGCAGCGACAACGCAGCAGATGGCCCTTCATCCACACGCTCTTACACCCTCCGGCGCTTGGGAGGCCGACATCCGTTATGCGGAATCGGCGTCACGTCGCGGATGAGGTTGATCTTCAGCCCCGCGGCCTGCAACGCCCGGATTGCCGACTCCCGGCCCGAGCCGGGCCCCTTCACGAAGACGTCGACCTGCCGCATCCCGTTTTCCATTGCCTTCTTTGCCGCAGCCTCGGCCGCCCGCTGCGCGGCGAACGGCGTGCTTTTGCGCGACCCCTTGAACCCCTGGTTGCCGGCGCTCGCCCAGACCACGACGTTCCCGGCCAGATCGGTCATGGTGACGATCGTGTTGTTGAACGACGCCTGGACGTGCGCGACGCCGGTCTGAACGTGCTTGCGTTCCTTCTTCTTTCCAACCTTTTTATTGACCATGAAACCTCGCTTGCGTGGTGCAACGTAGGCGCGGTGTCCAGCGCCAAGGCTGCGAGACGGTTGTCACTACTTTTCCTTCTTCTTGGCGCCGATGGACCGGCGGTTCGGCCCCTTGCGGGTCTTGGCGTTGGTGTGCGTCCGCTGGCCGCGCACCGGCAGGCCCCGGCGATGCCGCAGGCCGCGGTAGCACCCGATGTCCATCAACCGCTTGATGTTCATCGCCACCTCGCGGCGGAGATCGCCCTCCACCTTACATTCGCGGTCGATGAGCTCGCGCAGGCGGACCACCTCGGCTTCCTGGAGCGCTTTGACCCGCGTCCCCGGGTCCACCTTGGCCTGTTGGAGAAGCTTGAGCGCCGAAGCCCGACCGATCCCGTAGATCGCCGTCAGCCCGATTTCAACCCGTTTGTCCCTTGGCAAATCTATGCCTGCAATACGCGCCATACTCTCTCCTAAAAATACCTTCCAGAATTGCGATCGAGGAGCCTGTTCAGGAGCGGCCAGATGCAAGGCGGAAGAAGGGCTTGCGCGCGGAGCGTACTGAGTCGTACGTGAGCACGCAAACCCGACTGACAACGCCGCAGATGGCCGTTCATGGACAAGCTCCTACCCTTGCCGCTGCTTGTGTCTGGGGTTGTCGCATATCACCCGGATCACGCCGCGGCGCTTGATGATCTTGCACTTCGAGCAAATCGCTTTGACCGACGACCGAACCTTCATCTCTGTGTCCTCTGTTTCTGTGTCCTCTGTTGCAGGGGCGTATTGCAATACGCCCCTACTTGCTGAACCGGTACGTGATCCGCCCGCGGGTCAGGTCGTACGGCGACAGTTCCACCGTGACCTTGTCCCCCGGGAGAATCTTGATGTAGTGCATCCGCATCTTCCCCGAAATGTGGGCGAGGATGCGGTGGCCGTTCTCCAAGGCGACCCGGAACATCGCGTTGGGCAACGGTTCGAGAATCGTCCCCTGCACTTCGATGGCGTCTTCTTTGGGCATCGTTCGTCGCCTACGCCGCTCGGGTGAGGACCTTCGGACCGGCCGGCGTGATCGCGATGGTGTGCTCGAAATGCGCCGAGAGGCTCTTATCCCGCGTCACGACCGTCCAGCGGTCGGACAGCACCTCGACCTCGTGTCCCCCGACGTTGACCATCGGCTCAATCGCCAGCACCAGCCCCTCCTTGAGCCGCGGCCCCTCGCCCGGCTTGCCGAAGTTCGGCACCTGCGGATCCTCGTGCAGGTTGCGCCCGATCCCGTGGCCGACGAAATCGGTGACCACCGAGTACCCCGCGTCCTCCGCCACCGTCTGCACGGCGTGCGAAATGTCGGACAGCCGGTTGCCCACACACACCTGCGCGAGGCCGGCGTCAAGCGCCGCCTCGGTCACGCGGATCAGCCGCGCCGCCTCCTCCGAAACCCGCCCCACCGGCAGCGTCACCGCCGCGTCGCCGTAAAAACCCTCGACGATCGCGCCGACATCGATGCCGATGATGTCGCCCTCCTCCAGCCGCCGGCGGGACGACGGGATCCCGTGCACGACTTCCTCGTTGACCGACGTGCAGAGCGTCGCGGGATACCCGCGGTACCCCTTGAACGCCGGGGTGGCCCCTTCGCGGGTGATGAATTCCTCAGCCAACCGATCGAGGTCCGCCGTCGTCACCCCCGGTTTCACCTGCTCGCGAAGCAACGCGATCGTGAGCGCCACAACCCGGCTGGCGCGCTCGATCAAGGCAATCTCTTGGGGCGTCTTCAAGATGATCATCACGCTCATGCCGGGCGGGGCGCGTTCAGCGCCTCGTCCACCCGCGCCGCGACCACGTCGATCGGCGCCGTGCCGTCCACCCGGACCAGCAGCCCCCGGTCGCGGTAGTACGCGAGCAGGGGCGCGGTCTCCTCCTCATACACCTTCATCCGCCGCCGGATCGTCGCCTCGCGGTCGTCCTCGCGCTGGATGAGTTCCGCGCCGCACCCGCCGCACCGCGCCCCGGCCGGCGAGGGATCGAACCGCACGTGGTAGATCTTCCCGCACCGGGGACAGCTCCGGCGTCCGGAGAGCCGGTCGACGATGACCTGGGGGTCGGCCTCAAAGGCAACCACGCAGTCGAGCGCCTCGCCGCGCCGCTCCAGCATCTTCCCCAGGGCCTCGGCCTGCGCGATCGTCCGGGGAAACCCGTCCAACAGGTAGCCCCGCTTGGTGTCGTCCCCGGCGAGCCGATCCGACAGCATCCCGATCACGAGGTCGTCCGGGACGAGCGATCCGGCATCCATGTCCGCCTTCGCACGGACGCCAAGCGGCGTGGCCTGACGGACCGCCTCCCGCAGCACGTCGCCGGTGGAGATCTTCACCATGCCCCGGCGCTCCGCCAGCCGTTGCGCCTGCGTGCCCTTCCCCACGCCCGGCGGCCCCACGAAGACCACGCGCACGTCAGCCGCTGCGGCCTCTCAGCCGCCCTTTCCGCATAAACCCCTCGTAGTTGCGGGTGATCATGTGGGTTTCGATCTGCTGGGCCGTGTCCAGCCCGACCCCCACCACGATCAAGAGCGAAGTCCCGCCGAAAAAGAAGGGCAGCCCCGCCTGGTAGATGAGGATCTCGGGGATCACGCACACGACCGCCAGGTAGATCGAGCCCGCGAACGTGATCCGCGTCAGCACGCGATAAATGAAGTCGGACGTCTTCTGACCGGGACGAATCCCGGGGATGAATCCGCCGTACTTTTTCATGTTGTCGGCCATGTCGACCGGGTTCAGCACCACCGCGGTGTAAAAGAACGCGAAGAAAATAATCAGTCCCACGTAGAGCACGGTGTACAACAACGAGCCAGGCGCCAACTGCTGCGACAGGCCCTGCACCCACGCGATCTGGATGAACCCCGCGATGGTCGCCGGAAACGCGATCAGGGACGAGGCGAAGATGGGCGGAATCACGCCCGCCGTGTTGATCTTGAGCGGGATGTGCGTGTTCTGCCCACCGTACACCCGCCGGCCCACCACCCGCTTGGCATACTGCACAGGAATTTTCCGCCGTCCAGTTTCTAAAAAGACGATCGCGGCGGTCACCCCGATCATCATGAGGGCCAGCGCCATCAGGAAAAACGTGTTGAGCTGTCCCGTGTCCCACAGGTTGTACGTGTTGATCGCCGCCTTCGGGAGATTCGCCACGATCCCGGCGAAGATGATCAGCGAGATCCCGTTCCCGATCCCCCGCTCGGTGATCTGCTCGCCCAGCCACATCAGAAAGGCGGTGCCGGCGGTAATGGTCAGCATCGTCATCAGGCGGAACGGCCACCCCGGGTGCTGCACGAACGCGCCCTCGTTCATCCTCTCCAAACCCACCGCGATCCCGAACGCCTGGACGAGTCCGATGCCGATCGTCCCGTACCGGGTGTACTGGATGATCTTCTTTCGGCCCCGCTCCCCCTCCTTCGCCAGCTTGGTCAGGGTCGGCACCACCACCGTCAACAACTGGAGGATGATCGACGCGGAGATGTATGGCATGATGCCCAGCGCGACGATCGTCACCTTGGACAGGGCACCGCCTGAGAACATGTCGAGAAATCCCATCAACGCGCCGCCCTGCGCGTGGAGGAATTTGCTCAGTTCCTCGCCGTTGATCCCCGGTGTCGGCACGTGCGCCGCCACCCGGTAGACGGCGAGCATCCCCAGCGTGAACAGGATCCGCTGGCGCAACTCCTGGATTTTAAACACATTCTGAAGGTTGGTGAGCAGCCGGTCAAACACGACGCGATCCGCCCGCGCGCGCGGCCGAGGCACGGGCCGCCTCAATCACGACCGCTTGACCGCCGGCCGCTTCGATCTTCTCCTTCGCGCTTCGGCTGAAGGCGTGCGCCTGAATCGTCAGTGGCGCGGAGAGCGTGCCCTGGCCGAGGATCTTGACCAACGCCGAGGCGGACTTGATCAACCCCGCCGCGCAGAGACGCTCCGGGGTGACGGCTTCCGCCGCGTCGAAGCGCGCCAACCGCTCCAGGTTGAGCACTGCCGGCTCGACGCGGAAAATGTTCACGAACCCCCGCTTCGGCACGCGCCGAATCAGGGGACTCTGCCCGCCTTCGAATCCGGGCCCCTTCGTCCCGCCCGACCGCGCGGCCTGGCCCTTGTGCCCCTTCGTCGAGGTCTTGCCGTGACCCGACCCGATGCCGCGGCCGATCCGCTTTTCTTTTTTGCGCGAACCCGGCGCTGGGCGCAATTGGTCCAATCGAATCATGCGCGGTCTCCCGGCCGTTCCTCGACCGTGACGAGGTGGGGAATCTTCGCGATCATCCCGCGAATCGCCGGCGTATCCGGGCGCAGCACGGTCTGTTGCAATTTTCGGAACCCCAGTCCCTTCACCACCGCCTTCTGAGACGCCGGCCGCCCGATTGGGCTGCGCACCAAGGTGATCGCCAATTGCCGCTCCGCCTTCATCAGACCTCCGCCCCGGCCGGTTCGACCTGCCGCATCCGGGCCAACACCTCGGGATCGCGCAACGAGGTCAGGCCATTGAGCGTGGCCTTGACGACGTTGAAGGGGTTGCCGCTGCCCAACGACTTGCACAGAATGTTGCGGATGCCCGAAATCTCCATGACCGAGCGGACGGCGCCGCCGGCGATGATGCCCGTGCCTTGCGACGCGGGCTTCATCATGATCCACTCAGCGCCGCAGCGCCCGACGACCTCGTAGGGAATCGTCTCGTCCCTGATCGGCACCCGCAACAAGCTCTTCTTCGCGTGCTCGACCGCCTTGCGGATCGCCTCGGGCACCTCGGCGGCCTTGCCCTTGCCGACGCCGACGCACCCCTGACCGTCGCCGACGACCACGACGGCCGAGAAGCTGAACCGCTTGCCGCCCTTGACCACTTTCGCAACGCGGTTGATGTACACAACCTTGTCCTTCAGCGTCAACTCATCCGGATTGATCCGCTCCAACAACGCCCCCCTCTTTCAGCTCTTAAAAACTAAGTCCCGCTTCGCGGGCCGCATCGGCCAACGCCTTGAGTTTCCCGTGGTACTGGTAGCCGCCGCGATCGAAGACCACCATGGTGACATTGGCGGCCTTCGCCCGTTCGGCCAGCGTCGCGCCCACGATCTTGGCGGCCTCGATCGTGTTGCCCTTGATCCGCGGCTTGATCGCGGGATCGAGCGTGGACGTGGCCACGATCGTGCGGCCGACCAGGTCGTCGATGATCTGGGCGTAGAGGTGACTGTTGCTCCGAAACACGGACAGGCGAAGCCGGTCCTTGGTCCCGACCACCCTCTTCCGTACCCGGCGGTGGCGCCGCTTCCTCGCCTCCACTTTATCTTTTGCGCTCAGACTCATCGTTCTCCTACCTCGTCCAATTGAATGACGCTATCTTATGGAAGCCTGTTCAGGAATGGCCAGATGCAAGGCGGAGCGAGCACCGGAGCGGAGCGTACTGGTTCGTACGTGAGCACCGGACGCGCAGCGACAACGCAGCAGATGGCCGTTCATGGACAGGCGTCTTCTTCACTTGCCCGTCTTGCCTTCTTTACGGATGATCCGCTCGCCGGCGTACTTGATCCCCTTGCCCTTGTAGGGCTCGGGCTTGCGCATGGCGCGGATCTTCGCCGCGGTCTGTCCGACCAGGTATTTGTCCAGGCCCCGGATCGTCACGGTCGTCTGCTTCTCGACCGACGCGTCGATCCCGGTCGGCAGCGGGAAGTCGATCTGGTGGGTGTAGCCCAGGTTGAGGAGCAAGCTCCGCCCCTGCAACTGCGCCCGATACCCCACGCCCGTGATCTCGAGCACCCGTGCGTACCCTAGGGTGACCCCCTCCAGCATGTTCTGGATCTCGTTCCGCAGCATCCCGTGCAGCGATTTGTGGAACTTCTCGTCCGACGAGCGCGCCACGCGCACCTGACCGTCGTCGAGCGTCACCGACACGGCGGCATGGATCGCCTTGGACAGTTCCCCCTTCGGGCCCTTCACGCGCACGACCCCGTCGGCGACCTTCACCTCGACCCCCTTCGGGACCGGAATCTCTTTGCGACCGATTCTCGACATGTGCCTCGTGACTCCCTTACCAGACGTAACACAGGACTTCGCCGCCGACCCTCGCCTGGCGCGCGTGCTTGTCGGTCAGCACGCCCTTGCTGGTCGACAGGATCGCCACCCCGTACCCGCCCTTGACCCGCGGGATCCGGTCCGCCCCCACGTACACCCGCCGACCCGGCGTGCTGACTCGGCGCAGGCCCCCGATGACGGGCTCGTCCTCGTTCATGTATTTAAGTTCGATCTTCAACGCCGTCCGCACCCCCTGGGTCACCAGCTTATAGTGCCGGACGAACCCCTCCTCCTTCAACAGCCGGGCGATCTCGCCTTTGAGGCGCGACGCGGGCATGACCACCGACTCGTGGCGGCGCATGGTGGCATTGCGGATTCGGGTCAACATGTCGGCAACGGGATCTGTCATGCTCATAACGTCTTCGCTCCTCGCGACGGGACTCGGGCGGTCACCAACTCGACTTGGTGACGCCTGGAATATCGCCCTTCAGGCTGAAATTCCGAAAACAGATCCGGCACATGGCGAACTTGCGCATGAAGCCGCGGACCCGGCCGCACACGCCGCACCGATGGTACTCCCGAACCGGAAATTTCTGGGGGGTTTGAGCTTTGTTGATCAGGGCCGTGCGTGCCATCGTTGTCCTCGTGTGTGCGCGCTAATTGCGGAACGGCATGCCAAGTTGCTTGAGCAAGGCCTTGCCTTCCGCGTCGGTCCGGGCGGTTGTCACAATCGTGATGTCCATCCCATGGATCGCGCTGACTTCGTCGTATTTGATCTCGGGAAAAATCAACTGCTCCTTCAACCCCAGCGTGTAATTGCCGCGCCCGTCGAACGACCGCCCGAGCACGCCGCGGAAATCCCGAATCCTCGGGAGAGCAACGTGCAGCAAGCGTTCCAGGAACTCCCACATCCGACTGCCGCGGAGGGTCACCTTGCAGCCGATCGACACGCCCTCGCGCAGCTTGAAGCCGGCGATCGACTTGCGCGCCTTGGTCACCAGCGCCTTCTGGCCGGTGATCTGGCTCAGCTCCTTGACGGCGGCTTCGAGGAGCTTGGCGTTGCTGGTGGCCTCCCCCATCCCGACATTGATCACCACCTTTTCGATCCCGGGTACCTGCATCGGGTTGCGGTAGCTGAACTCCTTCGCCAGGAGGGGAACGATCTCCTGCCGGTAGCGGATCTTGAGCGGCAACACCTCGGTGATCGCTGTCTTTACCATGCCTACCCCTTGTCCACGATCTCGCCGCAGCGCTTGCACCGGCGCATCCGCCGCCCGCTGTCCAGGACGGCCACGCCCAACCGCGCCGGCTTGGCACAGTGGGGACAGACCACCATAACCTTGGACAGCGCCAGCGACCCTTCCTTCTCGATGATGCCGCCCTTGTTCAACTTGCTGGGCTTGGTGTGGCGCTTGATGAGGTTGAGCTTCTCGACCACGACCTTTGAGAGGCTCGGCATCACCTGGAGCACCTTGCCCTGCTTACCGCGCTCCTTACCGCTGAGGATGACCACCGTGTCGCCCTTTCGGATGCGGGCCTTGGTCGGCATTGTTGTCGTTTCAATCGCCATCTCTCGTCTTCCCTTCCTACAGCACTTCCGGCGCGAGCGAGATGATCTTCATGAACTTCTTCCACCGCAGCTCGCGCGCCACCGGCCCGAAGATGCGCGTACCGATCGGTTCCCCCTGGGGGTTGATCAGCACCGCCGCGTTGCGGTCAAACTTGATGTACGAGCCGTCGTCGCGGCGCACTTCCTTCGCCGTCCGCACCACCACGGCCTTGACCACCTCCCCCTTTTTAACGCTGCCCTGGGAGATGGCTTCCTTCACCGTTACCGTGATCACGTCGCCGATCGTCGCGTACCGCTTCTTCGATCCGCCGTGGACGTGAAAGCACATGACCTTCTTGGCCCCGGAGTTGTCGGCCACATCGAGCATCGTGTAGATCTGGATCATGACGCGACGGGCGCCTCCACCGCCTGGACCGGCCGGCCGGATCGCTCGACGATCGACACCACCCGCCAGTGCTTCCGCTTGGACAGCGGCCTCGTCTCTGTCAGGTGCACCCGGTCGCCGATCCCGCACCCGTGTTCGTCGTGGGCCATGTACCGGGTCGTACGCCGCACGACCTTTTTATACTTCGGGTGTATGATCGTCCATTCCACCTCGACCACCACGGTCTTCTGCATCTTGTTGCTCACCACCTGGCCCACGACCGACTTGGGCGCCTTCACGACGTCGTTGCTCACCCCGTCTCCCTTTCCCTACGCTCGTGCCGTCCCGGACCGCTCGGCCTCACGGGCGATCGTATTCACCCGCGCGATCTCACGCTTCACGGTCTTGATGCGCGAGGGGTTCTCCACACGACCGGTGACGCTCTGGACGCGGAGGTGGAACAGCTCCTTCTTGAGTTCGCGCGCCTTTTGGCGCAACTCCTCCGGCGTCAATCCCCGCAGATCTTTCGGATCCATTTAGACCGCCGCTCCCCGCTCGATGAACTTGGTCGCGATCGCCAACTTGTAGGCGGCCAGCCTGAATGCGGCCTTCGCCACGTCGAGCGTCACCCCCTCCATCTCGTACAGGATCCGCCCCGGCTTCACCACGCAGACCCAGAACTCGGGGTTGCCCTTGCCCTTGCCCATCCGGGTCTCGGCCGGCTTGCGGGTCACCGGCTTGTCGGGAAAGATCCGAATCCAGATCCGCCCGCCGCGCTTTACATAGCGGGTCATCGCGATCCGGGCGGCCTCGATCTGCCGGGCGGTGACCCACCCGGGTTCGAGCGCCTTCAGGCCAAAATCGCCGAACGCGAGCTCGGCGCCCCGGTAGGCCTTGCCCTTCATCCGGCCCTTATGCATCTTGCGGTATTTGACCTTTTTGGGACTAAGCATGGGACCTCGCTCCCCGTTCTTCCGGCTTCGCGACCCCGCTGTCCGGCAAGGTCTCGCCGCGGTAGATCCACACCTTCACGCCAATCTGCCCGTAGGTGGTCTTGGCCTCCGCCAACCCGTAATCGATGTCGGCGCGGAGCGTGTGGAGCGGCACACGCCCCTCGCGGTACCATTCGGTCCGCGCGATCTCCGATCCGCCCAGCCGGCCGGCGCAGTTCACCTTGATCCCCTTCGCGCCCAACCGGAGAGCGGACACCACCGCCTTCTTCATCGCCCGGCGGAACGCGATCCGCTTCTCCAACTGAAGCGCGATATTCTCGGCCACGAGCTGCGCGTCCACCTCGGGCTTCTTGATCTCCTTAATGTTGATCGCCACCTGGCGCTTGGTCCACGCCTCGATCTCCGCCTTGAGCTTGTCGACCTCCGCGCCTTTGCGACCGATGATGATCCCGGGTCGGGACGTGTGGAGATTGATCCGCAGTTGATTGCCCGAGCGCTCGATCTCGATCCGCGCGATGCCGGCGTGATAGAGTTTCGCCTTCACGATCTTGCGGACCTTGAGGTCCTCGTGGAGCAGGACGGCGTACTCCTTCTCGGCGAACCACCGCGAGTTCCACGTTTTGATGTACCCCAGGCGAAACCCGATCGGATGGACCTTATGCCCCACGGTTCTCCGCTCCCTTCGGTGCAGCCGCCGCCTTCGCCGTCCGGCGAACCGGTCGCGGCACCGGGCTGACCACCACGGTAATGTGACTCATGCGCTTGTGGATCGCGTGCGCGCGGCCTTGCGGCGCGGGCTGGATCCGCTTCAACGTGGGCCCCTGGTCCACGCACACGCGGCTGACCACGAGGTCGTCGACGTCGCCGATCTGCCGGTCTTCGGCATTCGCGATCGCCGACCGCAGGACCTTCTCGATCACCCGCGCGGCCCCGCGCGCCGTGAACTTCAACGTCGAGATCGCATCGCCCGCCCGCTTACCCCGGATGAGATCGATCACGTTCCGGGCCTTCCGCGGCGAGATCCTCACAAATTTAAGCACTGCCTTGGCTTCAGCCATGTCTCCCCGTCCCCGCCTTACTTCAACGCCGTGGACTTCTCGGTCCTGGCCGCCCCGTGCCCCTTGAAGAGCCTCGTGGGCGAGAACTCGCCGAGCTTGTGGCCGACCAGATTCTCAGTCACGTAGACCGGGATGAACTTCCGCCCGTTGTGGACCGCCAGTGTGTGGCCCAGCATCTCCGGGATGATCGTCGAGCGGCGCGACCACGTCTTGATGATCTTCTTGTCCCTGCTCCGGTTCATCTTCTCGATCTTGGCCAACAGGCTCTGATCGATGAACGGACCTTTTTTCACTGACCTGGGCATGACTACTTCCTTCGCTTGACGATGAACCGCTCGGCGTCCTTGCGCCGACGCGTCTTGAACCCCTTGGCCAGCTGGCCCCACGGCGAGACCGGGTGGGGATTCCCCTGGCCCGCCTTGCCCTCGCCCCCTCCGTGGGGATGGTCGACCGGGTTCATCGCGACGCCGCGCACCTTCGGGCGGCGGCCCATCCATCGCGTGCGCCCGGCCTTGCCGATCGACACGTTCTCATGGTCGAGGTTGCCCACCTGGCCGATGGTGGCCATGCAGGCAGCGCCGATGAGCCGCACCTCGCCGGATCCCAGGCGGATCTGCACGTACTGCGGGTCCCTCGCCATCAGTTGGGCGACTCCGCCCGCGCTCCGTACGAGCTGCCCGCCCTTCCCCGGCTTCATCTCGATGTTGTGGATCTGCGCGCCCACCGTGATCTTCGAGAGCGGGAGCGCGTTCCCCGTCCGGATTTCGGCGTTGGGGCCCGACATCACGGTGTCCCCCACGGTCAACCCGAGCGGTGCGAGGATGTACCGCTTCTCCCCGTCGTGGTAGTGCAGGAGCGCGATCCGCGCGGAGCGGTTTGGATCGTACTCGATCGCCGCAACCTTCGCCGGAATATCCCATTTCTCGCGTCGAAAATCGATCGCCCGGTACGCGCGCTTGTGGCCCCCGCCGCGGTGCCGGACCGTCATTTTGCCTTTATTATTCCTCCCGCCGGACGAGGGGCTGGACGTCACCAGCGACTTCTCGGGCCGATGCTTCGTCAGCTCCTCGAAGGTGGAGCACGTCATCGCCCGGCGGCCGGGCGACGTCGGTTTATATTGTTTCACAGGCATCTTGACACCGTCTCCCCATTGGAGACTGACGAGGAATGGTCAGGTGCAAGGCTCCGCGAGCACCGGAGCGGAGCGTACGTTACGTGTACGTGAGCACCGAAAGCGCAGCGGCAACGCAGCAGATGGCCATTCATCGTCAGTCTCTCAGCTTCCCTCGAACAAGTCGACCTTCTCACCCGCCTTCAGCGTGACGATGCCCTTTTTCCACGACGACCGCGTCCCGGCGAACCGGCCCAGGCGCTTGGTCTTGCCCCGGACGTTGATGATGTTCACCGACTCGACCTTGACCTTCAACGCTTCCTCGACAGCCTTTTTGACCTCGGTTTTGTTCGCCCGAGGCGACACGCGGAACGCGATCTGGTTGTGCGCCTCCCGGATCATCGTGCTCTTCTCGGTCACGAGCGGCGCGATCAAAATGTCGTGCGGATCAACCTTGCTGGAACTCACGACCACACCTCCCCGATCCGCTGGAGATCCGATTGCACGAGGAGGATGTGGCGATGCGCGAGCACGTCGTACACGTTCAGGCCGGTCACGTCCAGCAGCGTGACCCGCCGGAGGTTTCGGCTGGCCCTCGCCAGCGTCCCCGACTCATCCCGATGGATAATCAGCACGCTTCCGTCGAGCCCCAACCGATTGAGCACGCCGACCATCAACTTGGTCTTCGGCTCGGTCAGGGACAGCTCGTCGAGCACCACCAGATCGCCCTGCGCCGCCTTCGCGCTCAGAGCGCCCGCGAGCGCGGCCCGCGCCTTCTTCCTCGGAAACGCGTACCCATAGCCCCGCGGCGTCGGTCCAAACACGGTCCCGCCCCCCCGCCACAACGGCGAGCGGATCGATCCCACGCGCGCGCGCCCGGTGCCCTTCTGCTTCCACGGCTTGCGCCCGCTGCCGCTGACCTCGGCGCGCCCCTTGGTGTCGGCGCTGCCCTGACGCCGCGACGCCTGCTGCATCACCACGGCTTCATGGATCAACACCGCGTTGGGCCGCGTCGCGAAGAGCCCGCTCGACAGATCCACCCGGCCCACCTTTTCGCTCTTCATATTCAGCACGTCGAACACCCGCGAACCGGCCTCACCGCCCGGCACCGTCGGGACGGCGGGCACCGCCGTCGCCGCCCGCTCGCGCGTCGGAGTTGCGGCCTCGCGCCGTGGCGCCGGTCGCTTGGCGGCCTGAGCCGGCGCGGCCGTCTTGCGGCGCGACACGGGCGCTGCCACCGCCCGGCGCGGCGCGCGTTTCGCCGCCGTCGGCTCCGACGCGGCCTTCGCCCGCCGCCCCCCGCTCGACGCGGGGCGCTTCGCGGCCTTGCCGGATGAAGACGACGTCACCGCCTTGCCGCCCGATTTGCGCGTCCCGCCCCCCGGACGCTTGGCCGGGCTCACGACCGGCCTCCGCCCGTGCCCGCGCGCCAAATCTCCACGATCGCGCCGGTCGGCCCGGGAATCGCACCGCAGAGGAACAGCAAATTCTCATCCTCGCGAATCTCCACGACCTGGACGCCCTTGACGGTCACCCGCTCGGCGCCCATGTGCCCCGGCAGGCGCTTGTTCTTAAAGACCCGCGACGGGAATGAGCTGCTGCCGATCGAGCCGGGCTGGCGATGGAACATCGACCCGTGGGTCGCCGGCCCTCCGGAAAAATGGTGGCGCTTCATGACGCCAGCGAATCCCTTGCCCTTGGACGTCCCGGTCACGCACACCCACTCGCCCTTCCGGAACGCCCCGGCGGTGATCGTCTGTCCGACCGCCACGTCCTGACCGTCGGTCGCAAACTCCCGCAGGTGATACGCGGGCGGCACGTTCGCCTTCTTGAAGTGGCCCAGCACGGGCTTCGACACGCGCCGCTCCTTCTTCGGCCCGAAGGATAACTGCGCGGCCCGGTAGCCGTCGGCCTGCTCGGTCTTGAGCTGGACGACCCGGCACGGCCCGGCCTCCACGACGGTCACCGGGATCAATTTCCCCTGCTCGCTGTAGACCTGCGTCATGCCGAGTTTACGCCCGAGAAGTCCGGCAATCACAGTTTGATCTCCGCAATCCCCCGGAATGCTTGGTACCTCATAACTTAATCTCCACGTGCACGCCGGCCGCCAGGTTCAGCTTCATCAGCGCATCGACGGTTTCCGGCGACGGTTCGAGGATGTCGATCAGCCGCTTATGCGTGCGGATTTCGAACTGCTCCCGCGACTTCTTATCCACGTGCGGCGAACGCAAGACCGTGAACTTGTTGATCTTGGTCGGCAGCGGCACGGGCCCCAAAATCTTCGCGCCCGTTCGCGTGGCCGTCTCCACGATCTCGACCACGGATTGATCGAGCACGCGATAATCGTAGGCCTTGAGACGGATCCTGATCTTTTGATTCGCGACAACCACCATATCTCCCTTGTCCTACGCGATGACGCCGGTGATCACACCGGCGCCGACGGTGCGGCCGCCTTCCCGGATCGCAAACCGCAGCCCTTCTTCCATCGCGATCGGCATGATCAGGTCCACTTCCATCCG
>Ga0210377_10000245_pt1 | contig 51701 bp, 40 predicted proteins | sample PLM4_65_b1redo_FD_155480 | JGI IMG/M metagenome (GOLD analysis project Ga0210377, IMG submission 155480) | Groundwater sediment microbial communities from an aquifer in East River, Colorado, USA - PLM4_65_b1 redo | ecosystem: Environmental > Terrestrial > Soil > Riparian zone | place: USA: East...
TCACGAATTCCCACGGATTATTTTATCAGTGAAAATCTGTGAAATCCGTGGCTGTTTTTTTACAGCTTGATCTCAAACACTGCTCCAGCACTCGTTCCCTGCACCTCGGGGAAGAAGGATTCCCACGCGTGAGCAGGCAGGACGCGGTATCCACCGGCTTGCAACGGCACGAGGGTATAGGTCAACACGTAGGTTCCAGCGGGGAGGTAATCGGCGGTGTAGAGGATGCCCTCATCGCGGATCTGCGGTTCGTTGAACAGCCACCAGCCCCATCCGTTCGCGAAAGGATCTTTATCGTCAAACTGCACTTGCACGTCAGTTGAGTCGACTCCAAGCTGGCTCGTTTTGAGAGTGCGATTCAGGATCTCCATACCTGCGGGGATGAAGTCCTCGACCATGACGTAGTATGAGTTGTGCGGCAGGATGAGCGTCAGTTGGGCGGTGACGAGTTGATCAGCGCCGATTCCGATTGTGGAAAGAGGCGGGCAATTTCGCGCTGAGCGTAGGGTCTCACCCGAAGACGAAGCGCAGTTGCCATCCACATACACGCGATCGATCCGCATCCCGGCATCCAATGGTTTCACGTCTTCCACAGGGCGATTGATCTTCAAGACCGCGTTGTAATAGAGTCGTCCAAGACCGTCTTCGCGCGTGATGGTGAGCAGGTTGGGTGAGTTGGGAGAAAGATATTCGAGCGGCACCTGCGCGGTCACAGGCGTGAGCACTTGCGCCCCGGCGACATCCCCGTTCGCAAGCGGACTGCCATTGAGCGTTGCGTTGAACGAGAAGTCCGCGCTGAGGTCGCCAAAGCCGACCATGGCTTCGTTGAGTGCCATCATTGCCCAGGCATTATCGTGACCTATACCCCATCCTGACGGGCCACTCTTGTTGCGGTGCGCGGCGAGATAGCGTACCGCGTTGAAGACAACTTGATTCGCTGAGTCGAGTTGTGCGAGCACATACACAACAACGGAAGTTGTATAAATGGACGAGCCTCTGGTGAGGATATTCGCGCCCGGCGTTTCCCAGTGCGCACTCGATGAGGTTTGTATCGCGCTGGCTTCGAGATTGGAGATCAGTTCGCGCACGCGCGCATCGGCGGGATTAATCTTGTTGAAAATGGACGCGAGCAACGCCGCGCTCGATGGACTCAAGCGGTCGCGTGCATCGTAAAGTGCGTTGATCGTCGTTTCATCAGAACTGTTTGCCAGCGCGAGAGCAAATTGTATGAACGTGATGTCATCCAGTTGTGAGCCGCGCGTGTCATTCGTTATGGTGAAGTCCAATTTCTGCAAATAGACGCCTGCACGTTGGAGCACAGTGTCATTCACAGGGATGCCCGCCCCGCGAGCGCGCAACAACCCGAAGAATACATAGCCGGAAATATACGGGTCAGACTCCCCGCCCCCCTCGGTCCCCCCTGCATGGGGGGAAGTATGCCACCAACCCCAGCCGCCATCCTCATTTTGCAAATTCACCAATCGGCTGACACTAGTGTTGACGTTCTGCGTCACGCGCGCGGAAAGCTCCGGGTCGTTCAATCCTGCATTATTAAGCGCGTGATAGACTTCGAGATTCGGCAGGAAGTACGAAAGACTCGCCTCCGCGCTCATCGACGTATCGGGGACATCCACCGCCTCCAACGCAGATAACAAACTGCCAGCCAGCGAGGGACTTAATTCAAGATCCAGGCCGCCTCCGGCTGAAGGCGTGAACGAGCGCGGCAGCGAGATCACTTCCTGTTGAGAGGACGCGCCGCGCAATGCCCCGCCCGTGACGAATGCCTGTGGCGCGGTGTATTGCAAAATGGGTAGTCCACCCCAAACGGGACGCGTTGAATCTTGTAACGCAGGTGTGCCTGTTGTGGTCGCGGAGAACATAAGGTCTGCCGATTCTGCCAAACCTGCTTTGCCCCACCATTCCACGCGAGTCCTTCCATTGGCAGGGACATTCACCTGCTGTGTGGCTTTATCGGGTTCATCCAGCACAAAGCCTTCGCTTTGCAAATTGACGCTCACACTTAACTGACTTGACGTATTGTTATTGACGATCGCTGCCATCAAGACGTGGTCGCCATTAACCAAGAAGCGCGGGGTGACGGGACGGATGAGCAAAGCCTTTGTCGAAACGATCTCCGTCTCCGCCTGACCAACTTTTGTATCAACGGTCAAGCCTCGAATGTCGACCTTCCACGTGGTGAGAGAATCGGGCAGAGTCATTGTCGCCTGTCCGCGCCCTTCCGAGTTGGTAATAAGCGATGGATTCCAATATGCGGTGTCGGGGAATTTCTCGCGGATGACGGTCACATCTGCTCCGCCCCCTCCACCTAGCCCGCCGGGCTCGAGCAGGTTTCGTCCGCTGTATGCCGCGAGCGAAAGACCGGTATCAATGCCAAGCGGTTGGTTGCTGTAGAAGGCAGGTAGAATATCCTGTGCGTTCGGGTCGGCGAGTGCAAGCGTTGCCTTGTCAACGACGGAAAGCGAGAACTCACCTTCCACAGGTTGACCCGCATTATCGGTCACCTGAACATCAAAGGTGACGTTATCGCGCGGTCCTGCCTCAACCGGAGTCGAAAGAACCTGCACATTCAATTTCTGTGCATCTGGCGCGACCGGGATATTCACCAATCCCTGTCTGAAATCATTTCCCTGTCCCATTACCGTGACACTCACGTATACATTCGGCGCGTCGTCCGCGGTGAGTGGTAATGAATATTGTTTTCCACTCCCGCTTATTGTGATGACTTCTGCTTTTGAAACTGTGCCGCGCTCCACGGTCACGAGCGCGAGCGAATTTGTGGGGAAGGGGTTCGGAATAAAGATGTTCGCGGTATCGCCTGCGTTGTATATGTCCCGGTCGGCTGTGACCTCCAGTCGTTGATTCGGTAAATCGGGCCAGGATGCAGAACCTGCGCCGCCCACCCAGACCAGCGTTTGTGTATGCGCGCCACCACCCGAAACATCGAGCATGAACGTCCCCGCGTTCGGTGGGATGAAGGAAAGCCGCGCTCTGCCATCGGGTCCGGTTGCGAGATTGCTTCCGCTCACCTGTGTGTAAACAGGCCTGTATGTTGGGAATCCGGATTTGCCCAAGTTCTTTTCCCATCGTACCTGTTTGAATTCTGCTTTCAATGTTTTATCACCAGATGGGTTTTGTGCCCAATCCACGGTGTAGACTTCAAAGCCAAGCGGCGAATTTGCAGTGCCAGTCCATTGATCGGGGCGGAGTCCGATATAGAAATCTTCCGGATGGACGCGCAGTTCCGCGCGCGTACTAACGGGCAAACCGGATTCATCCTTCGCGGTCACTTCCAGTGTGACGACTTGCCCCGAGTCTGACTCAGGGATGGCTGGCAGCTCAATGGACAGGATCCCCTCAGGGGTGGTCTGACCCGTTCCCTCCTCGATGAGCTTTCCAAAATAATCAGAGCTGAGATTCCCTGGAAAGTGGAATGCATCAAGCCACGAAGTGTCGATCAGCCCCATGCTGTAACCCGGCAGATAAAAATAATCGGGCTTCGTATAAAGCGCCCAATGCACATCCACATTTCCCGCGGGTGCATCGAAGAAATAACGCGCATTTACGTTCGCCTGCGCGGGCGTGACGGGTTTGATCTCGTCCGCGGAAAAGTCCACGCTCAGGTTGATCTCCGGCTTGCGATATTCTGCGACCTGGAAGGAGAAAAAGAGTTCGAGGATGTTATTCTCGAAAGTGTAATATCCCGGCACGGCATCTTCAGGAAGTTTGAACTCGCCGTTGAACGTGCCATACGGGGAGAGTTGCGCGTTGAACGTTGTGAGTTGTGTGCCGTTCGCGTCCTTTAAGTTGAGCGGTAGCTCGTTAATACTCGGCAATTCATAACGACCATTGAATGCCTGCCGCGCGATGCCGCGAAAATACATCGTTTGTCCCGGGCGATAGATCGGACGGTCCGTGTACATGTAGACTTCATTGTGCGGAGGTTCAACTTGCTGGGCGTAACCGAAATCCCATGCCTGGAAGCCCGATCCCCAGTTGCTGACCGCGAGACCAAAATTGTCATCCCCCGGCTGGCCAAGCATCGCGTATAACGGACGGTCTGTTGCCGGGATGTCGGTTTTCCATATTCCATTTGCATCGCTCGTACCTGAAGCAAGCAAGTTGCCTGCCCCATCATAAATACTTGCAGAAGCACCCGCGACAGGAGTTTGCGTGGGTAGGTCAACCGCCCAAACAAACGCTTCTGTTGCCCCGAGTTTGAAGGTGAGATTTACATGGCTCGATGCGACAATATAAACAACTTTTGAATCGGCCGGCAATTGTGAGGAGGAAATATTGACGTAATAAAGACCTGGAAGGAGTTGGTTGTTCTGCAACGCAAGGTCCAGTTGGATCTCACGCCATTCCGTGGCTGGCAGGTTGAGCGTTTGCGGATAAATGGATGGATCGGTCGGGACATAAGTCTGTTGGTGATCATACGAACCCTGCAATGGGAAAAAATCCTGCAACGATAAAGGCGCGACGATCACATCTGCATTTACGATGTTCGTTGCATTCGCATACAACACCGGGTCATCGGGTCTCACGAACAGGGTGGATGAGCCAGGCAATTGCACGTTCACCGTCGTAGGCAATGGCGGCGTGCGGAAATTCAAAATGAACGTATCGCCAAGCGATTGCCCCCAGCGGTCCTTGATCAGCCCGGATAATTCAAGGACATAATTCGTGTCGGGAATAAATTCCCCTCGTACATTTAAATTGAGACCGTCTTCCGCTTCGTCAACTTCAAATCCATCCAGCGCAGGAGAGACGGACACAAAATTATCGTAGTTCCTTTGCTCGAACGGCGCATTGAACGTAAGTGTCGTTGACCCAGGGCCGGGCTCTGTGGCGATCACAGCAAAATTGTCGAACGTGTTCAACACTGCGCCATAATCCGTTCCAAGCGTCATCCCACCTTGTGATTTTGCCGCTGCGCTCACGTTCAAAATATAACCGACATTGCGTTCCAATATTTTTTCGGGGGCGAAGGTCAGCACCGTTCCATCGTCATTCCACGTGAACTTCCCTTTCAACGTGCCTTCCGTGCCGCTGAACAGGAAGTTGGCGCGCACACTGTCCGCGTCCATGGGTTGGTTGAATGTCAATTTAATTTCCGGGTCGAGCGGGATCGGACTCTCTGTGGAAGGCTCCAATAAAACAACGCGCGGGCGGGATGTAGTGAACGTCCACGAGTTTTGTACGCCTCCATCCAAGCCGACGCCGGTCACCGTTTTCAGATCCGCGTTCAAGCTGACGGTGTAATCCGTTCCCCCTGCCATCGCCGGATCGGGATAAAAGATATACGTGCTGGTATTGATCCACTCGCCGCGTCCGGGAATGGCAGGCTGAATGGTGAATGCTGAGGGCTGAACAGATGCGTCTGAACCCAGAGCAATGACCGGCTGATTAAAAGAGACGGCAATTGCCGCGTCAACAGTCACATCTTTTGCATTTAATTTCGGTAAAAGATTCGTCGCGCGCAAATAGTCTGCAACCGGATAAGTGAGTTCAAGCGGCTCTGCGAGACCGAATCCCGTCACGGATTGGACTGTATTTGCGATCGAAATTTTTAGTTTTGAATTAGGCTGATATGGTTGTGATGGAGCGAAAACAGCCGTCGCTTCATCTGTCCAAGTGAAGATTCCCTGAGGAAATCCACTGATGGATGATTCCACAGATTGTTTGTTCATCCCCTGATTGAAATAAAACGTGATCGGTGTTTGATGACCGATGACACTGTTGACCGGTGGGTCTGTTTCGATCAGTGCAGGCGGCAATGCCTGTAGAAATGTAGTGGGAGTTGGGATGGCGGGCGTGGGGGTGGATAGTCCCGACACGCCACTACAGGATGTAAGGATCAAGGCGATGAGGAGCAAACAATTCAGGGCAGGGGCAATGCGGTGTTTTGTCATAAATCCTCAATAAAATGGATATTCACAATTCATTATACACTTGTTAATTATGTCATTGCGAGGAACCGCGTAGCAGGGCGGCGTGGCAATCTCCGGTTATAGTAGAGATTACTTCGTCGGGCTGAAGCCCTCCTCGCAATGACATATTATCGAGAATCAAAAAGGACACGGTTTCTGTGTCCTTTTTTTTACTGAACTTACTGCGCTGCATTGAACGCGAGGTCAACTGCCTCTGCGATCTCCTGATAAGAGGCGATCCTTCCGGGTTGACCGACTCTCGCTCCATTTACAAACACGCTTGGCGTACCGCTGACCCCTAAATCCTGACCGTACGTGAAATCGGCCTGGATTTTCTCTTCGTATTTGTTCGCATCGAAGCAGTTATTGAAAGCGGTCATATCCAGCCCGATGCTCTCCGCCATTGCCTCCAGGCGGCGGTTGCTCAAACTGCCCAGATTCTCGCCATTCCAATTAGCGAAAATGATCGAGTGCATATCCCAGAATTTTCCCTGTTCATTCGCGCACATGGACGCGTTGGCGGCCTGGTCGGATTCCCCGCCATTCTTCACACTATCTCCATCAAGGAAGGGATAATTGTGGAAGGTGTACTTTGCCTTTCCCGGTGTAATCAGATTTTGAATGATAAGAGGCTCGATGTTATTCGTGAAAAGCTGGCAGGCCGGGCACTGAAAATCCTCGAACACATCCACTGAGACTGTTGCATTCGGGTCGCCCAGGGTCAAGCCGTCGGCGTTGGGCAGGCTGGCCTGTGTTACAGTAATAATATTCTCCACCGATTTTTTTTGTGACACGACCACTGCAACCACCAGAAACACCGCGCCGAGTGAGATCAACCCGATGGTGACCAGGCGGTTGCGCTGAGTCTGACTGCGAAGCTTTTCACGCCGCTCCTGGCGTTTACTCTTCTTTTCTGTGCTCATGAAGACTCCTTGATGTGAATATACACAGGCTGATAATTATTGTGGGCCGATCTCGTTTAAGATTGCTTCAAGTTCCACCTGAAAGGTACTAAAAGGTTGGGCACCATCGAGTGTTTTGGTTTTCGTTTCTCCATTGACCGTGTAGGTGATTATGAAGAAGGGCGTTCCGGTGATGTTGGCCGCAAGAGCATCTTCCAGATCCTGTTGCACCTGGTCCTCATATTTTCCACCATCAAAGCAGTCATCATATTCGGTCTTGTCCAGGTTGATGCTTTCCGCAATTACAGAGAGGCGGCGGCTTGTGAAGGAACCCTGGTCCTCCACATCCCTGTTGTTCGCGAACAGGGCATCGTGCATTTCCCAGAATTTACCCTGGTCAGCAGCGCAATAAGCAGCGTGGGCAGCGTCTTGTGATTCGGTTTTTGCAGGCGCACCTGTTGACCGTGCGATGTTCTGGCTCACCCAGTTGCCCCCAGAGCGATAGGTAAATTTCACCTTGCCGGTGCTGATGTAATACTGCACCAGCAGGGGCTCGGTCTCATTATAGAATTGTTCACAGAACGGACATTGAAAATCGGAAAATTCCGTGATCTGAATGGGTGCATTGGGGTCACCCATGGAATTGCGGTCCACATTTGGCCGCTCTGCCGCTTTTGCGGGGACAATATCCGCAATGGGTTTGAGCTGTGGATAGATGAATGCAAAAACGATAAATAGCGCGCCAACTATGATCAAACCAATTGTTATCAAACGGCCGCGTTTTTCCTGCTGGCGAATCTTCTCACGTCGTTCCTGACGTTTACTTACCTTATCGGGACTCATAAATACTCCTTAATGAAAATTTTCCTGGGGCTGAATTTTCCCATGCCCAAAAAGTTTTGTCTAGGAAAAGGTTAGGGGGTTCTTAATATCGCCCTGCATTTGATTATTTCAAATGTTTATCCAGCCACTCGATCATAATCTTGAGAACTTCGGTTTTCTCCGGTTCGTTGTGAATTTCGTGATAGATGCCGGTCTATCATTTCATTGATTCAAATGTTTTCATGTTACCTACCGGCCGAGATCTTGAATTCACAGGCATTGTGGCCCAGCGCCTTGCACGAAGTTTCCTCCACATCGTATCCCTGCGCGGTCGCCCAAAAGAGGCTTTCGCGGATCAAGCCCCGGGTCACGAAGCAGATCGGGGCCGGGTCGCGCTGGCCGTCAGTGGTGGGAGAGGCATGGTCCACGAGAAGCAGGTCCAGATCCAGCGTATGAACCGTGATATCGCCTGGCTGAGTCCCGATGAAGCGTGCCAGCAATTCCAGCGTTGATTTGCGCCGCGTCGCAAGAGGGAGTCTTTTGATCACCGCCGCCTGGGCTTTGCCTCCGAGGGCTGCATCCTCCAGCAAATGATTCCATAAGCGTTGCCCCACGCGCAGTAGAACGCCTCGTGCGCCGCGTCCATAATATGTGCGCATTGCGGCTTGCAGGGTTGCATATGTTTTTGCGGCTTCAACAGTATCCATCTTTATGAACGTAGCGGGCTTTGCCCATTCAGAAGGCAATTTCGAAAGGGCAAGCATTGCATTGAACTGGTCTGTGCCCAGTTCGAGCGCGACCGTTTCAACAAAGCGGCGGAGGATGCGGCTGGAAAATTTTGTGTCACTCACGTGCGGGCCTCTCCCACTTCGAATCTGCAATATTCATCGCCTTTTGCGATGCAGTGGGTTTCAGTGATTCCAAATTCTTTTCCCGTTGCCCATTGCACGGCCTCGGCCACGGAACCGGCGTAAAGATAACAGATCGGATCGGCGCTGCGGCGGCCATGGCAAATCGCACAAGTGGATTCGATGTAGGCGAGTTTGCCTTCGCTTTCGTCCAGCCACGCGTTTACTTCCGGGTTGCTTTTCTTCAATGCATCTGCCATTCCATTCAGGATGAATTTGATGCGTTGTTTTTCCGGCAATAACTTGAGCGCCACACCTGCAACACCAAGCAGGGTGGCCTGTTCACGCACCCCATATTGGAAGGATGCCTTGCCAATGCGGCGCAGGATTCCTTTGCCACCACGCCCATAGAATGCCTCAATAGCTTCGTTGAATTTGGCATACTGCGAAGCCTGAATGGAAGGCTCCAGGTTATTTGGTGGAAAATTGCCGATAAATTTCTCCAACCCACATGTGCGCAGGACGGTGTTTAATCCATTATCGCCCATCACTTCCTGGGCGGAAACCAAGGCTTGCCGCACAAGTGAATTGATGATCGTTGCATCTTCTCTGGCTGTCATATCTTCCTCCTTGGCGCCTTACTTCTTACGGATAAGCGGGTACATCGAAAGTATACACGGGATATTGCTCTCTCGTGCGGAGAAATCCCATCTTCTGATATAAACTCAGTGAAACATTGTTGTCGCTTTGCGTGTTTACAGTAAGTTTTGGAATGCCAAATTCGTTCAGCTGTGCAAACAGATCGCCCAACAGGGCCCTGCCAACACCACGTCCCTGCAACGATGGATGCACAGCCAGCCGCGCTAGGTGCGCGCGTATTCGTCCACCCGTGGATAGTTGATATCCGACAATTCCATGTTCATTCTCGGCCACAGTTGCGAGCAGTGCCTGTGAATAAGCCCTGTGAAGAGTATCCAGATGATTTTGCCACAATGGAGGGAAGGATGCTGCATCCGTCTTTTCCACATCAGGAAGATCAGACTCTTCCATCTTCCGGATACGGACGCCCTCCGCTTCACCCGAAGCCCAGGGTTGATACTGCCATTCGAGCATTACGATATTCTGACGGTTCTCGAATCCACTTGCGACCAGTACGTTTTGGAACCAGGGTTGCATGGCGATCGCTGCGACTGTGGCGCCTCCCGCGTTTGCAATCTCATTCCTTGCAGTGTTCCAAAGTATGTCCCACGCGTTTTCCGCTGACCAGCGCCCAGCATAAACGAACAACCGCACCCAGGCAATGCCCATTACTTCCGTGGGGCAGGCCAGTGCGGCTGTGATCCGATTCCCTTCGTCCAGCGCCCAGTAAAAAGGCGCGCCCAGCCATTCCAGGGGCGTACGCCAGTCGAGATGACGGTGGAGGCGTGTCTCGAAAAAGATCAGGTTCGATAATTGTTGATGATCGTTGAGATTTGCCGGGCGAACCAGAGTGTTGATCAATATTCACCTTGTAAAAGGTGACAGTCACTTTTGCAGTCCATCCACTTCAGTGAAGCCATCCGAAGTGACTGTCACCTGGGTTATCGAATAAACCCGATGCGCAACAGGAACTTCATGATGCGCTGGGTAAGTGTGGGCTTTTCCACAAGACGCAGGGAATCAAACACATCCATCTGTGAATCGGTCACGCGTCCGCGCTTGAGGTTCAAATTCGCCGCGGCTTTACGCACCACCGAGTGCATGTCACCTTCACCGGCCTGTTCAAAGATGGACGCGGCGCGGTCATATTCTGCCAGTGCCTCGTTCCACTTTTTGAGTCCTTCCAACGCGGCGGCGCGGTTGCCAACAGTGATCCCCTGTCGCTTTAAGTCCCCTGCCCGTTGAAAGATCTCTTCTGTTCCATCGGTGACCTGTAACGCTTCGTTTGCTTTTCCCGCCTGCAACAAAGCCACACTTTGGTTGTTCTTCATCTCCGCCGCGTTCAATTCATCCTGCACGGATGTGTAAGCCTGCGCGGCCTGCGAAAACAGATCCGCCGCGGCAAGATAACCTCCCTTTTCGTATTCTTTTTTGCCTTGCTCGGCAAGTTTTATGGGATTGACGTTTTCCACAATTTCTAAAAGGTAATGTCCAGCAGATCTTCCGCCACCGAGCGCAGTTTATCCCTGGACATGCTGCTTAATTTCATGGCGAGTTCGATATAAGGGCGATTGACCGGCAGCGCAACGAACTCACGTAACTCAACCGGCATATCAAGGAAGAGTTGAACCGCTTCTTCGCTGATCATCCATTGCCCGATGGGTCCGTTTCGATCAAAGAAGGATTCGATCCTCCCGCCCAGTGTTTTGACCAATATCTCCAGTTCAGGCAGTGGAATAGGGCGTTCACCCAATTCATAGGCTTTGATGTGCGAGACGGAAATTCCCGTTTCATGCGCCAGGTTGCGGATCGAGATGGATGCATTCATTCGTTCCTGTCGCAGAAGCGCGCCAATCTTGCGCTGTCGTATAGGAAGCAATTTTGACAGGTCGAGATTTGTGTGCGGTGAGGCGCTTTCCGATTTCACTTCCTTACCCCAGAAGTGATCGATTGGCAGATCAAGATAATAGACCAGCGTTTCCAGTTCCGGCAGGGAGGGTGCTTTGCGCCCCTCTTCGTAGGCGCGGAACAATCCATTTTTGATGCCAATTGCCGCGGCACATTCCTGCGCGCTTCTGCGCGTGGTCAGACGCGCATCGCGGATCAGTAAGCCAAGTTTTTTTGTGCGGATGGTGACCTGGGACTTGATGTCCATAATTCCTCGAAGACGTTAAATGTAAGAAGGCGTTAACCCGATTATAGCAGAGGCTATGGTCTTCTTCTTACCGTCTTTGCCCTGAACCTGCACTTGGAGGTATAAAAATCTCAGCGTTTAATTTGACGCCTGCCGCTTCCAGTCTTGGCATAAAGATGGGGCGAATGCCTGTCGCTTTTAATTCACCCATGATCCTTCCGTTCAGATCGACGCCTGTTTGCTCGAACTTGAAAACATCGGTGAGTACCACGATCTCACCTTCCATACCGACAACCTCAGTAACGGCAGTCACTTTGCGGGACCCATCCTTTAAACGTGATTGTTGAATGATGACGTCCACAGCCGATGAAATCTGCTGGCGCACAACTTTAAGCGGCAGGTCCATGCCTGCCATCATGACCATGGTCTCGATGCGGGAAAGCGCATCACGGGGGGTGTTGGCATGTAATGTGGTTAATGATCCGTCGTGGCCGGTGTTCATGGCTTGTAACATATCCAATGCTTCACCGCCGCGCACTTCGCCCACCACGATCCGGTCAGGGCGCATACGCAGGGAGTTTTTAACCAGATCACGGATCGTTACTGAACCTCTGCCGTCTATGTTTGGAACTTTTGTTTCCAAACGCAGAACATGATCCTGCTGGAGTTGCAGTTCCGCCGCGTCTTCGATCGTGACGATGCGTTCATTCTCAGGAATAAAACTGGAGAGAACGTTAAGAAGTGTGGTCTTGCCGGAACCTGTTCCTCCTGAAATGACGATATTGAGGTGAGCCAACACACAGGCGCGGATGAACTCTGACATGTTCGACGTCAAAGAGCCGTATTCAATCAATTGTTGAACAGATAATTTATCCTTGCGAAATTTGCGGATGGTGATACAGGGTCCATCAATGGAAACAGGTCTGATCACTGCGTTGACGCGTGAGCCGTCCGGCAAACGCGCGTCCACGGTGGGGCTGTCCGGATCCACACGGCGGCCCAGGGGGAGAATGATGCGGTCAATGATGCGTGCCACATGGTCGTCATCGTCAAATGTAATACCGCTTTTGGTGAGCTTGCCGCCCTTTTCAACGAAAACTTTCTTGGGACCATTCACCATCACTTCGGTGACTTCGGGATCGTCCAGCAAAGGTTGGATCGGACCGAAGCCGGTCATCTCATCAAGGATTTCATTGAAGATCTGTTTGCGAATATCCTCAGGCAGGGTGACCTTTGTCTGAACATAAACTTCATTAAGACTTTGTTTAATGATCTCAGTACGGTCGCCGAGTTGCAGGGAATCACCTTCAAAGGAGCGACTAACATTCTCAACAAGGTAGCGCTTGAACTTAAGCAGGTCAGCCGAAGTGAGCCGTGTAAAGTTGGATGAAATTGGAGTAGCCATCAGGAACCCAACTCCTCACCGGTCTTTTGTTCCGGAAGTACCCATATGATATGTGCGCGGTGGACGGCAAGGAAGGGCGCATGGAAGAGCGTTTGCCCGTCAGCGCCCAGCACAGTTACGTCGGTCAGCGCGAGGAATTTCTCGTTCAGGTCAAGCTCGTCCTTGACACGTTGATCCCGGTGAATGTGGATCCGGCCTTTCAGCATGTGGGTGGTCGTTTGCAGGGTGGCATTAACGGATATCTTGGAGACGATTTCCGTGAAGATCTTGCCCTTATCATCATATTCTATGGTCATGGTTCCTCTCATAAAACTGAAGCGTGATCCTGGTGGTTATGCTTTTGCATGCCCGCCTTTGGACCACGATGACAAAATAGCGACATTGGATCGTAAAGGGTCGCCAATTGTTTATGCAGATGTACCATCAAAGTTTAGTCGATATGTACCCCAAATTACCTTTCACTTTCCTTAAGGCACCTTTACATGGCGCGCAGACGGCGGGCGATCTTTACCATTTCCTCCGCTGTTTCCTTTAGGATGAGTGTTGCAGTATCGGTGGGATACTTTGTTGTGATGGGCTGGTTGAGGTTATTTGCCAGTGCAAAATTGCTCCCCATATATGGCAGAGCTTTTTTGATGTTCAAGCCGATGATCTCCTCAGCTTCCGTTTTGGTTAACCCCTCCAGCCCAACCGCGCGGTTTAAAATGGGATAGATCTTCTGGTTTTCGATGTTCTGGGTTTGCAGATAATCCCAAACGGTTTTCGTCAATTTGACGGTGCTCTGGTCGGTGGAAACGATTAGGACGATGAGGTCCGCTTCCTGGATCAGAGGCAGGCTGATGCGTGAGAGTGAACGTCCGATATCCAAAATAATGAAATCGTATGTGGAGCGGAGCGTCTTCACGATCTGCTCGATGCGATCGCCTTTAATGATATTTCCATGTTGTGGATCGGGGGAACCTGCCAGCAATTGGAATTTCCATAACTCGGGTTGGGGCAGATTCTTGTGGAAGTATTCCTCGTTCGTTTGCCCGGATGGGAGGTCTGTCACCGTTACCAGATTGAGATTCCCCTCATAGCCAACGATCTGGCCGATGGAACCGATGGGCAGAACCAGGTCCGCCACAACGACATGCGCATCAGGCTGGAGCTGTTGTATATTCATCGCAAGGTTGGCGCAGAGCGAGGATGTGCCTGTGCCTCCCTTTGCGCTTAGGAAGACGATCAGCAGGCCCTGCTTGTCGCCAGCTTTCGGTGCAATTTCAGTTGGCTTTTCAATGCCAAAGAAGCGTGTGAGACTTCCCTCCAGCGCGGCGACAGCCTGTGAAGATTTGACAAGATATTCATTGACACCGGCATTAATGCATATTTCCCTGCGCATCGGGCCGGGGTCGCTGGAGATCGCTAAAAGAGGAGTCTGGCTGGTACGTGGATTGGTGCGAAGCTTGTGGATGAACTCTTCGTCTTTGATATCAGACATGACAGGATCGAACAATACAAGGTCAGGCCAATCGCGCCAGGCAACGATCAGCGCTTCCTTGCCCGATGCGGCCTCGAGAACCTTGAATTGTTTTTCGCGCAGAAGATTTGCAAGAAAATTACGGCTGGCAATGTTCTCGTCCAGAATTAGGATTGTCTTACCAACCAAAGCAACCTCCTGGTTCGATCATTCTTCGATGGGTGGCATCAGATATCCCAACCCGGAACGGGTGACAATGTGTTTGGGGGTGTGTGCGTCGTCTTCCAGTTTCTGACGCAGGCGGGCTATGCTCACCCACAGGATTTCCTTATCGGTGCGGTATTCAGGTCCCCACACGCTGGTTAGAAGATCCTCGGAAGTCATGATCTTTCCAACATGATGTGCAAATTGCAATAACAACCGGTATTCAGTGGCAGACAGGGAAACAGGCAGTTCACCGCGCCATACTTCTGCGCGCGCAAAATCGATCTTCAAATTATCGTGTGTGAAGAAACGTGACTGGCCGGCTTCACTCGGAGGCTGGGCACGTCGCAACACAGCGCGCACACGCGCCAGCAACTCAGTGGCAGAGAACGGCTTGACGAGATAATCGTCCGCGCCCAGGTCGAGGCCGCGTACGCGGTCCTGCTCGTCGCCTTTGGCTGTGAGGATGATGATGGGAATGTTGGAGAATTCGCGGATCCGTTGCGTGGCGCCGAAGCCATCCAGCTTGGGCATCATCACGTCCATCAACACCAGGTCAATGGGCTGATTGGAGAAGACGTCAACGGCTTGTGCCCCGTCCTGCGCGGTGACCACTTCATAGCCTTCCGTTCGCAGGTTGGCTTCGAGCAAACGTAAATAACGGGGTTCGTCATCTACTATAAGAATGCGTTTTGCCATAGCAGGGCCTCCTTCATGTTAGTTCGATGGGGTGATGGGCAATTCTATGAAAAACGTGGTTCCCTGACCGGGATTTGATTCTGCCCAAATCTTACCACGATGTGCCGCAATTATCTGCTTGCAAATATAAAGTCCCAGGCCCGTTCCTGTGACCGTCTTTTCACTGCGCACCCTGTAAAATCGCTCGAAGATCAGCGGCAATGATTCCTTTGGAATGCCGGGACCGCGATCCAGAAACGACACAACGAGGCTTTTGCCGACCTGTTTGAGGATGACGAAGATCGGTGCGCCGGGCGCGTATTTTATTGCGTTGGTAAACAGATTTTCAAAGACCTGTGCCAGGCGCACACCATCCCCGCTAATGGGAGAAGCGTTTTGAATATCCATGCTTACGTCGAGTTCCTTGTAGCGGGAGCGTATCCGCTGGGCGACATCCCGTATAACGGCGTCCAGCCTGAGGGGTTGGAAACGAAGCGGGAGTGTCTTGCTCTGCAGACGTGCGGACTCGAGGACGTTCTCGATAAGCAAGGCGAGGCGGTCAGCCTCCTCGTCGATGATGGTCAGGAACTCGTGTTGTGTCTCATCATCCCAGCTTGTATCCTGTCGCAGGAGGCTGGTGCTGTAGCCTTTGATGAATCCCAGCGGGGTGCGCAATTCGTGTGAGATGGTGCTGACAAAATCCTCCTGCAACTGCATCTGGCGTTTGAGATCGTGCAGTTCCCTGTGCAGTTCCTTCCAGGTAACGCGTTCGAACAGCATGGAAAGAAGTTCTGTGGCAACGAGGGCCATTGTGATGTGGTTTTGTTCATAAGCAGGACCACCGAATCGCACAAAGATCAATGCGCCTTTTATCAATCCCTCTTCCCGAAATGGCAGTCCAAGTAAATACGCCTGATGCAGGCGGTCTTCCGATGGAATATCAGGAGTCGGATCCTGCAATAAAAGTTTTCCCTTTTGGAGTACCTGCCCGGCGAAATCCTCACCCCATGCGGCATCCGCCTCGGCATATTTGGCGCGCCCGATCGCCCGGGCATAAACTACTTCCAGTGTTTGGGTCGATTCATCCTGAAGATAGACCGCCACGTTATCAAAGACGAATTGCTCACGCAATTTTGCCAGGAATTTCTCAATGTCGTCGCGTGAGTTGCCTGCACGTGCGGCGATTTGCATCAATTCCTGCATGTATGCGATGGTCTGATCGTCCATGATGATTATCTTGGTTTCACAATGGCAAGAAGAGGGAATTTGAATGTGGAACCGCGCCCCTCGGTGGATTGGACCTCAAGCATCGAGCCATGTGCTTCAATGATCTGTCGCACCAGTGAAAGTCCCAGTCCCGTTCCTCCATAACGACGCGTGGTGGAACCATCCAGTTGGTGGAACGGTTCAAAGATATCGCTTAATTGATTGGCTGGAATGCCAATGCCTGTGTCGGTAATGGAAATAATGACGAGGTTCTCACCCTCCCGTTTGACGCTGACCACCACGCTTCCATTTGAAGGCGTGAATTTGATCCCGTTATCAAGGAGTTGCCCCAACACCCAGGCGATCTTCTGCGAATCCGCCTGGACGAGCGGGACATCGTCATCGATCACCGCGTGCAGGTTCACGCCGCGTCCGAGCGCCGATTCCCCAAGCGATTTGACCGCCAGGTTCGCAAGACGTCGAATATCCACATCCTCCTGTTTGATGCTTAATTCACCGCGTGAGGCAAGCGAGACCATGATGAGATCCTCGATCAGGGTTTCAAGTCTGCCCGTTGAAAGCTGGCTCACCTGCAATGCGTGACGTTGCTCCGGCGTGATCTTCCCCAATGATTCGGTAATCAGCAGTTCGATATAACCCTTGATATGAGTAAGAGGCGTCCGCAATTCATGCGAAATATTGGCGATGAAATTTGCCTTGAGCTGGCTGAGCTCTGACACGCGTTCGAGCGCTTTTTGCAATTCCGCGGTGCGTTCCTCCACGCGGCGTTCAAGCGTTCGGTTGGCGGCCTGCAGCGCGGAGCGCAACTGGATGATCTGTTCGGTGACTGCCTGATCGAGCGCACCGCGCTTGATCAATTTGAGATCGATCAACGCCTGCCCAAGCAGGACCGGATTCCCTTTTGCTATTTCCTCCTGTTGATGGTCGAGCGCTTTTTGCAGGTTCTCGGCTGTGACGAGTCCCTTATGAACAAGGTATTCCCCCATGCGCGGGACAAGCATTTCAGGTGAGAGACGTTGTTGTTCTGTCATACCACTTCCTTATGACTGCCAGACCCATTCTCCATTCACCATTGTAGCCGATGATTCAAGCGCGAGCAAATTATTCGGGTTGCAGGTGAAGGGGTCTTTTTCAAGCACGATCAGGTCAGCGAGGTGGTTCGGAGCAAGCCTGCCGAGGCGGTCTTCCATGCCTGCGGCGTAGGCGGGACCGAGGGTGAAGCCCTCCCACGCCTGGGCCATGGTCAACTTTTGTTCAGGGTACCAACCGTCGGCTGAGGGAGAGCCGTCGGCGCGCCTTCGGGTGACCGCGGCATACAATCCCCGGAATGGATTCGGTGATTCGACGGGCGCGTCCGATCCGAGTGCGAGGCGCGCGCCGAGATCCAATTGGGTCTTCATGGCGTAGGCAAGGCGTGAACGTTCACCCCAATAGGCATCCGCCATCAGCATATCGGATGTGGCGTGGATGGGTTGCATGGATGCAATGATATTGAGCCTGCCAAGGCGCGGTGCATCGTCAGGATGGACGACCTGCACATGTTCGATGCGATGGCGCAAGTGAGGAAGGTTGTTTTCCTTCTCGTAATCGCGCAACTGTTCGTATGCGTTGAGCACTTCGTGATTGGCGCGGTCGCCGATGGCATGGACGGTCATGCCGAACCCGACCTGCGCGGCCTTGCGTCCGTGTTCGAAGAGTTCCTCACCGTCCATGTTGAGGATGCCGCGGTTCTCTCCCTCACCGATGTACGGCTGGAACATGGCGGCCGTGTGCGGACCCAGCGCGCCGTCCATGAAGGCTTTGATGTTGCCGATGCGAAGCATGTCATCACCGAAACCGGAACGCAAGCCAAGTTCAAAGGCCTGATTAAGTAATTCAACAGGAAGGTTCTTCAACACGCGCAGTTTGAGTTTTCCCTGTGTGTGAAGTTTCTGTAATGCCATGAAGGAATCACGGCGGTCAAAATCATGAACGCCGGTGAGTCCCATCTTCCATAAAATGGATTGCGCTTTTTCGATGCCATTCGCAATTTCATCAATGGTTGGTTCAGGGATGGCGCTGTCCATCAATTCCATCGCACTTTCGAGCAGAACGCCGGTGATATTGCCTTTCGCGTCACGCTGGATCTGTCCATTTTGCGGGTCAGGTGTTTGCGCGGTAATGTTCGCGAGCTTCATCGCATGCGTATTTGCCCACGCCGCATGCAATGACTTGGCTGTGAGATAAACCGGGTTGTTCGGTGCAATAACGTCGAGTTCAGATGCAGAAGGCCAGTTGCCCCATACATTTTGATTCCAGCCATGACCTAGGATCCAATCGCCGGGTTTTGATTTCTTCACGCGTTCGCTCACGCGGCTCAGGCACTCCTCTTTTGTATCCGTTTCGCAGTCCATCTTCTGCAGTCCCAGTGAATAATATTTTAGATGGAGATGTGCGTCCGTAAGGCCGGGCAAAATCACGCGCCCTTTCATATCCTGCTTTTCGGCGTTTGGATACCCGTTAAATAAATCGTTCGCATCGCCGACCGCGATGATCCATTCGCGGTCGATCACCATTGCGGATGCTGTTGGTTGTGCCGGGTTTTGTGTATGGATGTGTGCGTTGTGGAGGAGTTTCATGTTCGTCTTCCTGCTCTTGCCGGGGCTTAGCCCCGGCAAGAGCAAACAAATTATGTCAATTTTTCCAGAAGCGAATCCAATTCTTCATTGGAATAATAATAGATGGTGACGGTGCCGCCTTTTTTGCCGTGTTTCAATGAGACCTTTGTCCCGAGGCTGGACCGCAGGCGACGCTCGATATCGTTCACGTCCGCGCTTGCGCCTGATCTCTTTTTGGACACGGGTTTCTGCCCTGAATATTTTCTCGCCAGCGCTTCCGTCTGACGGACGCTCAAGTCGAGGTTGACGATGGTGTTCAGCAGGTTCTCCTGTGCCTTTGCCGAGAGCGTAAGCATGGCGCGCGCATGACCTTCGGTGATGCGACCGTCCACCAGTGCCTGCTTCACCGCGGCAGAGGCATCGAGCAGGCGTATGGTATTCGTCACTGCCACGCGGCTCTTGCCCACGCGTTGTGCGATGGTCTCGTGCGACATCTTGAATTCCCTGGAAAGGTTATGATAGGCTTCCGCCTCTTCAATGGGATTCAGGTCCGCACGCTGGACATTTTCGATGAGAGCCAGCTCGAGCAGTTGTTGATCTGTCGCGTGACGGATAACGACTGGAACCGTTTTCAATCCCGCCTTGCGCGCGGCCTGCAAACGTCGTTCACCCGCGATGAGGATGTAGATGCCATTCTTGCCGGGAGAAACGATCAGCGGCTGGATGATCCCGTGCTCACGAATGGACGCGGCAAGATTCTCCAGCTCTTCAATATCGAATTTTTCGCGCGGCTGGCGCGGGTTGCGCTGGATCAGGTCAACCGGGATATGCGTGATGCCACTGCCATCACCCGATGGCATGGTCTGACCTGCAGGGATGAGGGCATCGAGTCCTTTGCCGAGACCGGAGCGTTTTGCCATGTATTCTCCTTGTTTCACCACAACACTTGCACCTTGCGCACACTCCCTGGCACCGCCCGTGATTTGCTAAGCAAATCAGGCAGGTGAGAGCACAAAGGTTAAATCTTCAATCCTTTGTGGTCTTTGGATCCTTTGTGTTTAGGTTATTTTTGCTCCATCACCTTTGAGTAATTCCCTGGCGAGGGATTCATAGGCGTGCGCGCCGACAGACGATGGAGCGTAAGCCGAGATGGGAAGTCCATACGAGGGCGCTTCCGCGAGGCGGATGCTGCGCGGCACAATGCTTTTGAAAACCTGTCCCGGAAAATGGTTGTTGACTTCCCTGACCACATCGCTGGAAAGATTCGTTCGAGGGTCGAACATCGTCAATATCACGCCGCGCACCTTGAGACCCGGAAAGAGCGATGACTGGACGCGCTGGATCGTTTGGGTCAATTGACCAAGCCCTTCCAGCGCGAGATATTCGCATTGAACAGGGACGAGCACACCCTCACGCGCGGCGACAAGTCCGTTGACGGTCAAAAGTCCAAGGGAAGGCGGGCAATCGATCAAAATGTAATCATATTTTCCATCGAGCGATTCGAGCGCGTTCCTGAGACGAAACTCGCGACCGGATTCATCCACCAGTTCAACCTCCGCGCCCGCCAGCGCTGGCGATGATGGAAGAATCGCAAGTTGAAGCCGTTCATTGTAGAGAATGAACGAAGCAGGCGCATCGCCGTTGAGCAAGGCTTCATAGGTGCTTCCCTGCACGGTGCGTTTATCCACGCCGAGGGACGAGGTGGCATTCGCCTGCGGGTCGAGGTCGACAACCAGCACGCGTTGTCCCAACTTTGCGAGATAGGCACCGATGTTGATGGCGGTCGTTGTTTTGCCGACTCCGCCTTTTTGGTTGACGAGGGTGTAGATGCGAGTCATGTGATTTACGATTTCATCCGGTGGTCGAGTAGCCTGAGCGTTCTTTGCGAAATGCATATCGAGACCACCAATCTCAAGAATTATTTTGTAACAAGTTGGTCCCGACACCTGCACTTGCACCAGGTGCAAGTGTATGACGGCGAACAAGCGCCGCCGTCTACTCGACCAACGATTATCCTTATTGCAAAACTTCCATCATGGACTCTTCGATCTCCTGTGCCGTTGGGATTCCATCCAGCCCAATACGTGTGACAGAATGGGACGCGATCAGCGTTGCGAAACGCGCGGCTTCCCATGGGTCGCGCGTGGAAAAAAGCCGGATAAAGAATGCAGCGGCAAATATATCACCTGCACCTGTGGCATCCACTTCATTCATTGCGGGCGCGCGGAATCGGCGGCGGTCACCATGCCAGTAAAGGACACAACCCGCCGCACCCTCGGTCACGGCCAGCACGCGCGTTTGTCCTGCCATGTGTTCTAAAAGCTCATCGTCACCTCCCACATCTTCGCGGCTGAGAACAACTGCGCCTGCCTGTGCCAGGGCAGGCTCTGAGTTTTTCCATTGTGTAGGTGACACGCGGCCTTCAGAGTCCCATTGGCGCATCCAGCCCTGCGGAGTCAATCCAAACAAGGAGGGGGAAAAATCTTTTGGGAGGACCGAATCCATCTCACTGGCGATCGGACCCAAATGGATGATCGAAGCTCTCTTCCAGGCTTCCGGCACAGAGTTGAGATCAATTCGAGTTGCTTGTGCGCGCAAATATTGCACGCGTCCGTGTTCTGTATAAATATTTTCGTATGTTGTGCTTTGGGGAGATTCCATCGAAACAAATGGAATGTGGTTAAAAGTTTCAAGAGGTGTCTCAGGGCCCGAGGCAGTCACGATCCCCACTTGATAGCCCAATGCACGCGCTGTCAACGCGGAGTAGGCCACCGTCCCGCCCAAACGCGGACCATTGGGAGTCAGGTCATGTGCAACATGACCGATCACAAGATAATCCACCGGTTCGAGCGAAACCAGATCAGGCATGAATGAATTATACCTGTTCTGTAAAAGTAAAAAGTTCTCCTGCTATTACAGAAAACTCCAAACCTTAGCCACGAATTTCTTAAACCCATTCGCGAAAATTCGCATAATTCGTGGCAAGAAAACATCCCTCGTCGGTCAATCCCATCCAAAACAGAAGAACGATAAAAATAAAAAGGGCGGATTTATAATCCGCCCCACGTGGGTTAATCATTCTTTGGAATGATCGTTACTTTCCGGTACGGCTCCTCGCCTGTGCTTTCCGTTTTTACATCGGGATGATCACGCAAAGCGATGTGAATGACGCGGCGTTCACCGGAAGGCATTGGCTCCAGAGTTTGGCGGCGTCCGCTTTTGGCGACCTGTTCCGCCATGCGTTTCGCCATCTGGACCAACTGCCGCTCACGGCGATCACGATATCCCTCCACATCCACAGAGAGTTGCACGAATTGCTGGGTTTCCTTGCCGACGATCAACGAAGCAACATATTGGAAGGCGCTCAGCGTTTCGGAGCGGCGTCCGATCAGCACGCTTAAGTCATTGCCCCGAATATCCACACTGATCGAGCGGCGTCCGTCACGTTCGGTTGGCCCATAATGCGCGGAGACCTGTGCTTCGAGATCCAGCAGATGAAGCATTTTTGAGACGACCGCTTCGGTGTGGTCGAGCAACGCATCGTGCTCAGGCTGGGATTCGGACTCTTTCCCCAGAGGGGATGATATATCGGGAGCACTCTGACGAGTATCTGCGACAACTTCAGGCTTCTTCTCGACGCGCTTCGCTTCAGGTCTGGGTGCCGGGGCTGATTCCGTTTGAACAACTGCCGCGCCGCCGGGTGGATTCACCGTCAAACGGACGCGCACTTGATGCTTTCCAAATCCGAACAGGCCCTTGTTGCCTGCATCCAGCACTTCAACACTGACTGCATCCGCGGTGAGCCCGAGTTGTGCGAGTCCCTGTGCGATGGCCTCCTCAACGGTTGGAGCGATAATTTCCAGTGTGGTTTTCTCGTTCATGCCCGCCTCCTTGGTTACTTTTTCTGGCCGCCAGGTAATAGATTCCGCCAGTTGACTTTACCCATCATCGCGTATTGGACGATTGCCAATATATTACTTGTTATAAAGTAGACTGCCAAACCGGAAGCATAGTTAAGAGAGAACATAAAGAGCATAATCGGCATGTAAATGCCCATCATTTTGCCGGTTGCAGCAGCCTGATCGTTGGGGTTGGCAGATGGCGGCATGGTGAGTTTGGTTTGGAGGAAAGTAGTTAAGGCCACAATGAGCGCTAAGATGGGGATGCTAAGCCCAAACAAAAGAGTTCTTTCAGGCAAACCAAGATCCATCCATAGAAACTTGCTGTTCAGTGGCACAAGGTTAGCCACATTCTGGATCGCATATAGACTTCGGGACAGCTTTAGAAGGCTTAAAGGAGTCGATCCGATGGCATAGGTGATGCTTGGGATCAGCGCGAACAAAATGGGGAATTGGATCAGCGTAGGCAAACAGGAGCCAAAAGGATTGATCCCTCTCTCACGATAGAGACGCATCATCTCCACATTCAGCTTTTCCTTGTCCTTGGCGTATTTTTTCTGAATAGCCAGCCACTCCTTGTCGTTCTGGAACTCCTGCATGGCGGCAGCGCCCTTCATTTGTTGGGCATTAAGAGGCCACGTTATCACGCGGATCAGGATCGTGAATAATATGATGGCGATACCGAAGTTATGTCCGACAAAACTGTAAATGAAAATCATCGCATTGATCATAATGTTGACAACATCAGTCCAGCGCATGAACGCCAATACGAGGATCGCAATTACGCCAACGGTCTTAAGTGTTTCGCGGGAAAAGCCTGCAGGCAGTTCAGGCTGTTGCGCTTTTGGTTGATTACTGGGGTTACTCATAATTCCTCATTAAATTCTATTCAGGGAATGACCACGCTTGATGGCCATCCTTGTCCAATGCGACGAGATAATAATCGGCTTCAATGTATGCAATAAAGACATAATCACCTGCAGAGACGGGGGTCGTGTAAGCTTTTCCGTCTGTGGATCCGTGCCAGAGAACGACCTTGCCCTCGTTATTCACAGAGTAAATGTTCCCGGATTCTGTGGCAAGCAGAACGCGATCGGCCAGAACCAGTGGACTGCCTGTGATCGCGCTGTCAGGCTTGACCGGCTCCCAATTTAGTTTTTGTTCCTTCGTGTTGTATGAGTAGAAGTATCCATCCACATCACTGAAATACAAATTGTCACCTGATGCTACAGGGGTGCCCCAGATCCAGCCCTGGGTATCAAGAACAGGTCCGTGCTCACCGGTCGCAGGATCGAATTTCTCCAACTGTTTTGAAAGAGAACCGGTATACAGCATACCATCGGAGCCAAATGCAACGCCACCAGGGATCGCACCATCAAGGTCCTTATGCCAGAGCACATCATACGTTTCAGCGTCAATGGCAAAAACACTATGATCCAGGGATGTGACGAAAATCCGCTCCCCATCGCTTACAGGCTGTGCCCAAAGACGACCGGGTTGTCCTTCAGAATTCGCAAAAGGTTCGATCACTTTGATCGCCTGTTTTACAGATTTGCCGTCCTGCAGATCAAGCACGTAAATTTTCCCGTCTGAATTTGGAGCAAATAAACGGTTCCCAACGACCAGTGGCGCGGCGATCCAGTGTCCTTTCACGTCTGAAAATTTCCACTTGATAATGGGTGATTTGGTTTCCGGATTTATATCATTTGGATCCACAGCGTACATGGTACGGTCATTGCCTGAGCTGGCAACGATGATCAGGCCATCTTCGGTGATCACGGGTGTGGTCACAAAAATTTTTGGGTTTGTGTTAAAGAACGCAAACCCGCTCTTCTCTCCGACAAAATTCCATATTTCCTTGCCGTTGTGGTTAACTGCATGTACGGCATTATTATTTGCCAGATAAACCACGTCTTCAGAAGCCGATAATCCTGGCCATGCGGTGGAACCAACACAACCGCCTAGCAGGACGGCGACAAGCAGAGCCATGGTTATAAATACAAGTTTTTTTCTCATTGAAAAAATGATACTCCTATGGAACGGGGTCGTAGCCCCCGGGGTTGAACGGATTACATCTGATAACGCGCCATGTTGCCATTAATGAACCCTTGATGGCACCATATTTATACACCGCCTGATATCCATAGTGTGAACACGATGGATAGAACCGGCAGGTGTTTGCAGGCATTCCCTTTGAAATTGTCATCTGATAGAGGCGAATGATGGCCAGCACTGCAATGCGCGGCCAATTCCAGATCGTACGAGGCATGTCACGCAGACGTGGCTCATTAGGGTAATCATGCAGATGAATATCAGGATTCATGTGAGGGGGTCAATATTTGTGCGCGTTCCAAAAGGTTGATCAGTGCCAGGCGGGCATCCTCCAAAGAGGCGGATGTGAGTCCGGGGCGGGCGATCAGGATCAGGTCCAGGTTTGAAGCGATGTTTGGGATCAGGGTCCGCATTGCTTCGCGCAGGAGTCGCTTGGCTCGATTCCGATAAACGGCTGTTCCTACTGTTCTTCCTGCTGCGACTCCAACCTTTACACGCGGCTGGTCGTTCCTCTGGACAATCAACACAACAAGCGGGTGGGCATAGGACTTGCCAGAACGCCGCACCCGCTTGAAGTCTTCGGACCGGGTCAGCCGGAACTTTCTCTGCACCCGTTACCTCGAACACGCTCGAATTGAATTACCGCCTACCAGCGGACTTTCTTAACGTGATTGTTGGATGTCACCGTTAATTGGTGGCGGCCGCGCAGGCGACGGCGTTTGAGAACAGCGCGCCCATCAGCAGTTGCCATGCGCTTGCGGAAACCATGCACGCGCACACGGCGGCGGATCTTCGGTTGGTACGTACGTTTTGGCATTCTTCGTTCCTCACTTTGAAAATAATTGCAATTTTCTGGATTTTACCCTTTAAGACTGGCACGACATTATACCGTATTGGTTTCGATTCGGTCAATTCGGTTATGCGTCATTCTTTCTTCGCCCCGTTCCGGATGGGATAGACAGGATGTGCAAGCAAGTCGGCAAGTTTCTGGGCACCTTCCGGGCTGGCAACTGCAATGATCTCATCTTCCGCCTGCAAAGTGCTGTCACCGCGCGGCAGGGTCATGACCCCGTGCCGAATGATCGCCGCAATGACGCAATATTCAGCAAGTCCCATATCCTTGAGTTCAATGCCAATTGCCTTGGCGCCAGCGGGGACCTTCTCTTCAATTACAGAGTATCGTCCGCGGCGAATTTTGAAGATCGTCATCATATCGCCCAGTGACATCTCCTCCTGGATCAGGTGTGCAAATACATCTGCTGAATTCAATGCTACATCCACATGGAAGTTTTCATTGAAGAGCCAGGCATTGTTGGGGTTATTCACACGCGAGATCGTGCGCGGGACATCGAACATGGTTTTGCCGAGAAAGCAAATCGCCAGATTCATCGAGTCTGTGCTCATTACTGCAGCCAGCGCATGTGCTTCACGAATCCCGGCCGCTTCGAGAACACTCGGATCAACTGGGTTCCCTTCATAAATCACTTCGGTGGGCAATTCCTGATGCAAATATCCTAATAGTTCCCGGCGATTTTCAATAAGACGTACTTTGTAATTCTGGTTGATCAACAAGTTGGCAAGACGCGCTCCCGTGCGCCCACCACCGGCAATTAATACGAACATTTACGCCTCCGCCTTTTTGGAAAGACGCGCCGTCAACGCACCAATGCCCTCAAATGTGGAGCTGACGTCCAATAAGTCGCCTATTTGCAATCTCATCCCCGCTTCAGGCAGGAACGAGTGGCCTGCTCTCGATAAAGCAACAGGGTAGCACTGTTTGAGCGGATCCAGCAGTTCTGCCAGGGTGCGGCCATCCCACTCTTCAGAGATCTGCACTTCATACACTTCCACCTCGCCGTTACCCGCTGAATAGATCATTCTCGGGGAAGGGTTCATCAGCAGTTCTTCCACGCGTTGCGCACCCCAGGAGGTGGAACCGACCGTTTGCAAGCCAAACGCTTCAATGACCGCGCGCAAGTTGGGATCATAGTTGCGCGCGACCACGTTTGGGATATTATATATCGTGCGCGCGGCGTGAGCCACAACCGCGTTCATCGTATCTGAATTTGTGACTGCTGCAAGCCCATCCGCTTCACGGATGCCAGCGCGTTCCAACACACCCTCTGCCAGGCCCTCACCTTCCAATGTACGTCCACGGAAGTCAGGATGCAGGCGATTAAAAGACTGTTTGTCTATATCCACAACCACAACCCGGTGTCCGCGCTTGAACAGGTGATAACATAATTCCGCACCGACGCGGCCGCATCCGACGACAATAAAATTCATAGGACTGACTCCTTCTCTTCCTTGTGCACATGGTAGGGAACGTCTGTTATAACAACCCCATGCTTTGATAATAATTCCTGACGCAGAACATCGGCTGTCCGCATGTGCAAGGCGTTGTGCCAGCGTTTTGAAGGCATGAACTGCGGGACGACAATGGTGATGGTCTCGTTCGGCTGGCGTCGATCAATGATCTCTTCGATGTATTCAAGCAAAGGTTCGATAAAGAGACGGAAGGGCGAATCGAGAATGATCAGGCGGGTTCCATCGCCCCACGTTTTCCATTTTTTCTGAACCTTTTCAGTTTCAGTAGGATCGAGTGAAATGTGGACAGCGGTCACATCATCAGAAAGAAGTCTGGCATAACGCAATGCTTCCAGGGTCCCCTGGTGCACACCACTGACAGGCATGATCACACGATGACGCGTCTGGCGGGCGGGCAGACCGTGAAATTTATCAAGTGAGAGATGCCTGGCGAGATCCTTATAATGATAATGTATGGTAAAGAACAACTTAACCAATAATGGTGTCAGAATAAGGACGATCCATGCACCTTCGACAAACTTGGTGACAGCAAATACGACCATGACAATGGCAGTACATAAGGCACCGAAGCCGTTGACTACCATCTTGAATTTCCAGCTTTTTTCGTAACGCAGGGTGGACCCCGGCTCGACGATTTCCTCGCCTTCCTTGAGATGACCGATCTTCCACCAGCGCCTCGCCATACCCGTCTGCGATAGCGTGAAGGAGAGGAACACGCCGATGGCGTACAACGGGATAAGTTTTGTCACACTTGCCTGGAAGATGATGATCAACAGGGATGCAATTACCGAGAGAGTAACAATTCCGTTGGAATATACGAGACGACTGCCGCGGAAGGTCAATTGCTTGGGAAGAAAACCATCACCTGCATGCAAGGCACCCAGGCGTGGAAAATCTGCAAAGGCTGTGTTTGCCGCCATGATGAGGATGACTGTCGTTCCCCAGATCAAAGCAAGATAGGGAAGTCCGCGTCCATCAAAAACGGTGCGCCCCAGTTGTGAGATGATGGTCTCTTCTTCAGAGAAGATCGCGCCGATCTGTCCGGTTAGATATGAAATACACAGGAATAGTGAGCCCAGAATAAGCGACATCCAGATCAATGTGATGCCTGCGTTGCGACTGCGCGGTTCCTTGAATGCAGTGATGCCGTTCGAGATTGCCTCCACGCCTGTTAAAGCAGTGGTTCCATTGGCAAAGGCGTGCAAAATGATAAATGGTGTAAGCATACCAACCGTATGCAAGACATGCAGTTCAGGAGGATCCACGACTGTACCTAGCGAACCTGTCAGGAAGCGGAACAAGCCGAATCCCACCGTGACCACCATAACTATAATAAAGAAGTAGGTTGGAATGGCGAAAGCTGTACCGGACTCTTTCACGCCACGCATATTGACAAGCATAATGAAAAACACAGCACCAACAGCTATCCAGACACGAACAGGATACAGATCAGGGTACGCAGAGACTATCTGTGCAACACCCGATGAAATGGAAACGGCTACGGTCAGGATATAGTCGGTCAATAGGGCGGCGCCGGCAGTTTGTGCAGGTCCCTCGCCAAGGTTATCGCGTGCCACAATATACGCGCCACCGCCGCCCGGGTAGGCATGGATGGTCTGTTCATAGGAAATTGTGACGATGGCGAGCAAAACGACGATCGCAATGGAAACGGGAAAAACGAATCCAAATGCCATGGTGCCAACAACTGCCAGTACACCTAAAATTTCCTGGGTGGCGTATGCTGTTGAAGAGAGCGCATCAGAAGCAAATACAGCCAGACCAACTGCCTTGCCAATGGTCTGGTGTGGCGCGTCGGCTGTGGATAAGGGTCGTCCGATGAGCCAGTGACTCAAAGAGCGCGGCGGTTTGTAATCGGATTCCCGCCGCATAATTTCGGTTTGATTGTTTTCAGGGGTTAACATCTATTTCTCTTGCTGCTTACAAAAATACGCCCCCGCGAAAGCGCGAGGAGTGACGATGATTATAGTCCAAATTATGAAATTTGGAATGAGTTAAGGAATCTGATAAGGCACGTCGGTAATGACCACCCCGGGTTTTGAGAGCAGTTCCTTGCGCAACATATCGGCAGTTTGCATGTGGAGGGCGTTAAATACTTTTTTGGAGGGGATGAATTGCGGGACCACGATCGTGATGGTCTCATTCGCCTGCCGGATGGCGATGATCTCTTCCATATAAGCCAGCAGTGGTTCCAGAAAGAGGCGGTAGGGGGAATCCAGGATCACGAGGCGCGTGCCACTTCCCCACGTATCCCATTTCCTCTGCACTTTTTTCGTCTCTTCCGGGTCCATGGAAACATGGACGGCGGTTACATCGTCTGATAACATGCGCGCATAACGAAGCGCCGCAAGTGTTCCCTGATGAACATTGCTCATGGGCACAATGACGCGGTGGCGACCCAGGTAGGGTGGTGGTTCACCATAATTTTCGAGGGAAAGACGATTTGCAAGTGTTTGATAGTGGCGATGGATGAAACTGAAAAAGGCAATTAATAAGGGGATGAGGATGAGGATGATATATGCGCCGTCACGGAACTTGGTGATCGCGAAAACGAACATCACGACCGCCGTACAGACAGCACCGAAACCATTGACCACCATTTTAAACTGCCAATTCTTTTCATAGCTGAGCGTGGAGCCGCGTTCCTTGGTTTCGACTCCGGGCTGGAGATGACCGATCTTCCACCAACGGCGCGCCATACCTGTCTGTGAAAGGGTGAATGAAAGAAAAACGCCGATGGCATACAACGGGATCAGACGCGTCACACTGGCTTGGAATGCGATGATCAAAATCGAAGCAATGATCGCCAGGGTAACGATGCCATAGGAATATACCAGGCGACTGCCGCGATAGGTTAACTGACGCGGCAGGAATCCGTCCTTGGCAGCTAACGCGCTCAAACGGGGGAAATCCGCGAAAGCCGTGTTTGCCGCCATGATGAGGATAATGGTTGTTGCTGTAATGGCGGCGAGATAGATGGGACCACGCCCATCGAAAACGGTGCGGGTTAATTGAGAGATGACGGTTTCTGTTTCGGAAGGAACAGCCGCAATATGTTTTGTCAGAAAGGAGATGCCAAGGAAGAGCGAACCGAGGATCGTTGCCATCCATATCAATGTGATACCCGCGTTGCGACTGCGCGGCTCCTTGAAGGCTGTAATTCCATTGGAGATGGCTTCGACACCGGTCAATGCGGCTGTGCCGCTTGAAAACGCATGCAGCAGCAGGAAGGGTGTGATCGAGCCAATGGATTCGCCAAACTCCTCCAATGTGGGAGGATCCACCACCACGCCCAAGGTCCCGAAGAGATAACGAAAGATGCCAATACCAACCGTTAGATACATGATGACGATGAAGAAATAAGTTGGGATGGCAAATGCCGACCCTGATTCTTTTACGCCGCGCAAGTTGATGAGCATAACAAAAAAGATGCAGGCAATTGCAATGGTCACGCGGTATTCGAACAGATCGGGATAAGCCGATACGATCTGCGCGACCCCTGAAGCCACTGAAACCGAGACAGTGAGAATATAATCCGTTAGCAGTGCGGCCGCGGCGGTCAGAGCGGGGAATTCGCCCAGGTTGTTGCGCGCAACGATGTATGCGCCGCCCCCATCCGGATAGGCATGAATGGTTTGCTCATAGGAAATTGTGACGATCGCCAACAGGACGACAATTGCAATAGAAATCGGAAACACCTGACCGAACGCCATTGTCCCCGCTGCGGCGAGAATGACAAGGATCTCCTGCGTGGCATATGCGGTGGACGACAGTGCATCTGACGCGAAAACCGCCAGTCCCACGGCTTTGCCAATGGTCTGGTGTGGAGCGTCCGCGGTTTGAAGCGGACGACCGATCAGGTAATGACTAAAATTACGGGTTGGTTCCTGCTCTGTGGTGCGGTGAATGAAGGATGTATCTTGGTTGTCTTCAGGATTGATCATGATGGCATAATACAGAACCTTCAAAAATGAAGGTTCTGTATTATACGCTGATTTGATTTGTTAAGCGCGCTCGGCTTCCTTCGGTTGTGCAACGGGCACTTGCAAATAGAAAGTGCTCCCTTTGCCCAATTCACTCTCCACCCAAACCTTGCCACCATGGCGTTCCGCAATGGATTTGACGATGGCGAGTCCCAGACCGGTGCCGCGTTGCGCGAGCGCTTCACGGTTCGTGCCGCGATAGAACTTTTCGAACAGGCGCGGCAGGTCGCTTTCCAGGATGCCGATGCCGCTGTCCTTCACTGCAAAGGTCAATTCGGTTTCAGAGGTCTGCAGTTGAACGGTCACCTCCCCGCCTTCGGGGGTGTATTTCAGGGCATTCTCCACAAGATTGTAGATTGCCTGATGTAATAAAGCCTGGTCGGCTTCGATGACATTGGGCAGGTCTTTGGGAATTTCCACGCCGAGGGAAATATTCTTTTGCTTCGCCTGCAACTGCAAGCCGCCTGTCACGCGTTCGAGAATATCCAGCACGGGGATGCTTTCCACCTGCAAACCAACGCCAAAATCGATGCGACCGAGATCAAGCAGGTTATTGACAAGTTTCGCCATGTTATCCACGCCCTGCACGATCATCTTCGCATAATTCTTTTGCTGGTCGTTCAAAGCACCAGCCATTTCGAGCATTGTGGCATAGCCGCGCATCAACGTCAGCGGCGAGCGCAGGTCGTGACTGACCGTCGAAACAAAATCGGATTTCAACGTATCGATCTCTTTGAGTTGCGAAACATCGCGCAGGATGCACACGCGCCCGACTGTTTTGCCTTCGGCGGTCATGGGGGATGCCATGGCGAGATAAGTCTTCCCATCGGGCAGGCGGATCTCCGCTGAATGGCGTTCGGTGGACGATGCCATCAACAGTTCATTCAACGCCTTGACCTGGATCGTCCTCTCAAGGTCCGGTCTTTCACCGCGGCGGATTGTCACACCGAACAGGTTACCCGCGGCTGGGTTCGCCAAAATAAGACGATCGGACGCGTCGGTGACCAGGACCGGGTCTGGTGTGGAGTTAAGAATCGCCTCAAGCTGACGGCGACTCACTTCGACTGTCAGGAACAATCGTATGTTCGCGACCGCCAGCGCGGTCTGGCTCGCGAGTGTGCTGATGAAGCGGATATCTGATTCAGTAAAGACATGCTGTTTGTTGTAGGCGGCCCACAATACACCGTAATATTTATTCTCATGCCGCAGGGCGACCGCGATCAATGATTCGGGGTGAGGCAGGTTCGGGTCCAGCATCAGGCGCGTACGCGAAAGAGTCGCCATCACGAGGCGTTCCTGTTGTTCGGTGAGCGAGAGGATCTGTTGATCCAGGTGCATGTAAACATCCTGCTCGGGCCCATCCGCAAAACGGACGGAGGTCTCAACCGGGGTCGGGAGCATGTCGCGCAACAAAATGATGCGTGCCGAGCTTGCACCGCCTGCCACAACCGCCTCAAGGACGGGACGCAAGGCGTCGCCCAATGTGAGGCTCGATGCGACTCCCTGACTTGTAACCAGCAGGCGATTTAGTTCGTCGAGGCGGCCCTGTAAACTGACGCGCATCTGCTCGAATGCGCGGCGCAGTTCACCGAGCTCGTCTGCACCTTCGGTTGTGAGCGGACGGTCGAGTTTGCCGGTCGCTATATGTTTTGCCTCTGTCGCAAGACTCTGCAAGGAACCGGTCACTGCGCGCAGGCTCACGCGCAAGTAGATCAGCGCGAAGAGACCGAGCAAAATGATCATCAGGGAGATTGGTAGGGCGATATCAATGGCGAGTTGCTGGGTCTCCTGCGCTGGGATCGTGAGCACAATTGCCCAGGGATGGCCGGGCACCGGTTGATAATAGACCAGTTGCCGGGTTCCGAGCGATGTGGTTTCATCGAAGAAGGCAGGCTGATCACTGCGTTGTCCGCTGTATGGGGTCATGATCTGTTCGGCTTGCGGATGATAGAGGATAATTCCCTGATCATCGATCAACAAGCCAGCACCGTTCAATTCCTGCATACTATTCAGATTTTCAATGAGCGAGCGCATGTAGGGGTTGGCCCGCAGGTCTGTTCGTGCAACCAGCACACGCGCTGTGCCGGGAATGGCGGCAAAGAACGAAACACGCGCGGCTTCACCGGGCGCGACGGGTGGTATGGCATAAACTTGATTAAGCACACCCTGCTGAGTGAATGGCAGTCCCGCTTCCTCCTGCGGCGTCAACTGGACTGGCAGGTCGGGCGGGTAATTCGCAAGGAGGGAATTGAATTGCACATCCAAAACAAAAAGCTGGTTGAAATAAGGGATGGATTGAATGCGTTCGGCAAGATATGCAGGCAGGTCACCATCTGCAGTTTGAATTAATTGCGGGTCTGATGCGATGCGTGAGGCAAGGTTCTGCCCCGTTTCAAGGAAGAAGGGAACGCTTTGTGCGGCGGTGTGCGCGGTGCTGTCGAGACGGTCATGCAAAAGATTGCGCGCCGCCGCGCCGGCAACGATCCAATCACCGAGCAAAAGGGTGATGAGCAGGATCGAAATAACCGTTCCCGTGCCGGAGATGAAACGCGTTTCGATGCTCTTTTCGGAAGGCGAAGGTTGGAGCATTCCCAGTCCACCCCAACGCGTGACAAAAAGCGAAGCAATTATCTGCGCGACCAATCCCGCGATCAACATCTCTCCGCCGAATGCAATGCTCACCACACCGATGTTGCTCAATGCAAAGTCCAACCGTTCGGTGACAGATGCAGACGTGGAGACCGTAAAGATCGCGCTCAAAACAAAGAACAGATCATGAACAACGATGAGGCTTAAAGCGCTCACCAAAGGTTGTCTCAATAAACGAAACATGGGCGTGCGATAACGCTGCCGGTTCGCGACAGAGAACATTGCCGCCATCAAACCCAGGTCGAGGACCGAGAATAAACTGTGTGTGTCCCATATGCCGCGGATGAGCCCGCTTAACATGCCCACGCCTGCCGCGGCAAATGGACCGAGCAGGCCGCCGGCCAGTGTCCACGGCAGTGCGGAAAGGAGCATCATGGTGGAGCCGGGCGGTTCTTCAGGCAGGCCGGGTACCGGTAATGCCGAACCGGTTGGAAATTCCAAACCCAAAAATAAAGTTGTAAAAGGAGTTGCGATGATCAGCGCGGCCAATATGCCCCACGCGCCTGCATTCCATTCAGGATGATATTTTCGCCAGTTTAAGAGTGCAACCCCGAGCAGCCCTGCGAACCCAAGCCATACCAGCCATCCCGCGATTTGAATGGGGTTAAGATATGCGAGATTGGTTAACAACGTCGCCAAAAACTGCATAGGATGTGATTATAGCCGCAATAACTTTTGATTGCGAGGAGACCTTGGCGCTATGGAACATCCTTATAAATTCCCCGATAGGATTCAGGAAGCAGACTCGCCAGCGATTCCATGATCTGATGCGTCCCTTCCCGCATCATTTCCTGACGATTGGCCTGCTCCCGTATAAAGAACGGTCTCCCCACCGAAAGCGTAACCGGCGCGCGTTTCCACCACTTGCGCTCATATATATGATCGTTCTCAGTCCCCGTCATCGCCACTGGGACGATGGGCGCGCCCGATTTCATCGCAAGGAATGCCGCGCCTTCCGTGCCTTGCTCCAACCCATCCTCAACCGATTGTCTCCCCTCCGGTGCGAGGGCGATCATGCGACCTTCAGCCAGGCCATCCAGCGCGGCGCGCAATGCCTTCCGGTCAGGTCTGCCGCGATGCACCCAGATGACCCCATAGGCGCGAAAGGTTGGGCCAACGAACCAGTGTTCATTCAATTCGATCTTCCCCATTCCATCAAGGATGGCAGGGATGGATGCTGCCAATAGAACCGGGTCTACATCGCCGAGATGATTGATGACGATCAACGCCGGGCCCTTCTTCGGGAAATTTACCAGTCCCCTTATAGTGGTGCGCATCGTTACAAGCACAACAAGCTTCGAAAGCCAGCGTATAAAAACGCGAAAAATCCGCCTCGCAAACGTGAGACGCGGCAATGCGACCAGGTCTGGACGCCACCAATCTGTGACAGGTTTAGGTGGGGAAGATGGCAGATTCGGCATATACGCCGCGATACTCTTCGGGCAAAAGGCCAGCCAGATGATGCATGACAAGGTCGGCGTTCCTTTGCCGCGCTTCATGTCTCTCTGTGCCTTTGGATGTGATCTCAGGGAGAATAATGGGCTTGCCGATGCGTATTTCTAATGGGGGCCTCTCGCCTCTTCTGGCGCGTTGCCAGAAATCCTCCGTGGTGCCGATCAAGGCAAGCGGCAGGACAGGCACACCGGTCTGTTCGATGATATAGGCAATGCCCGGCATCGCTCGCCGCATTGCCGGAACGTGGGAACGTCCGCCCTCGGGCGCGATGAGTAGGGGGAACCCGGCTTTGATGACATCGATGATCTTTGTGAAAAGTGCGCGGTCGTAATCGCCGCGATGCACGGGGATCACACCGTATGCCTTCAATATTTGTCCCTGGCCGGGCTTGTCGAACACATCCGACGCGCCGATGATCTCCAGTTGCTCGGGCCAGAACGCGCCTGCCAGCGGAGGGTCAAAGATCGAGACATGGTTCATGGCAACCACATAAGGTTTTCCGTAAGGGATGTTTTCTTTTCCAGAGATCTGCACGCGCCCCAACACGCGGAAGATACCGCGGAAGACTGTCTTCAAGACCGGACGGCTGATCCTGAATCGAAGCGGAACATGATACACACTGCTCATTTGACCAAAGCCATCACATATTCAAACACTTCATCCGCATCGAGTTTGTCGGAGTCAAGCACGATGGCGTCGTCTGCCGCTTTTAACGGAGCCACATCACGGGTCGAGTCGATGCGGTCGCGTTCGATCACCTGGGCGAGGATCTCATTGTAGTCCGCTGTTTTGCCGCGCGCGATGATCTCATCGTAACGTCTCTTTGCGCGTTCTTCGGCGGTTGCATCGAGGTAGATCTTCAAGTCGGCTTCAGGCAATATAACGGTCCCGATATCGCGCCCGACCATCACAACCCTGCCGCGTTGACCGATGCGACGCTGTTGCTGGCTTAAAGCAGCGCGCACGCCGCGATAGGCAGAGACAACAGAGACGTTCGCGTCCACTTCGGGGAGACGCGTTTCCCATGTAATATCTTTTCCCTCCACGAGAACATCGCATGCGCGTCCATCGGACTTTGAAGCTGGCGCGATATCAATTTGCGCTTTCTCTGCCAGCGTAGTGACCGCGCTTTCGTCATGCACACTGATATCGCGGTTCAACGCGAGCCAGGTAATGGCGCGATACATTACACCCGTATCGAAGAATAGATAGCCAAGCGAATTGGCCAGGCTTAACCCAAGCGTGGATTTCCCCGACGCGGCAGGCCCGTCAATGGCGATGATGAAGGGAGGTTGGGATGATGTTTTATTCATGTTTGTTTTGGGATACGCCCGTGAACCCCCCTTGTTTATGGTTGGATATTCTCGCGTGCATCAGGGAACAGGTCATCACGCGCCCAAAGGATGATGGTTTCATTCTCCAAAGGCAGTTGACGGAACACGAACCAGCGCAGGCGATCGGGGTTTTGAATGTTGGTCCAGATCGGTCCCTGCCTCCAGGTGAAATCCTGTCCGCGATAGGCGGATGGCAGGCCGAGATCATCCATGATCGGAGTGATCACAATGGGCGGTGCGACCTGGGGATCAAGAGCTGTGACAACTTCAACGTGGTGGTCTCGCAGAGTCCATTCGAGGGCGGGGGAATTGATTCCCATAATGGTAACAGGCTGGGACTGCGTATGACCGAGGCTGAGTTCAGAGATGTCCTCCACGCTGGCGAGAAGCAGATCTGCCTGAAGAGGTCTGGGGTCGGGAGTCCATAATTCAATGCCGGTCGGGGTGCGGTATCCGCTTGCGCCCCATGCCGCGCCCAGGCTGTAAACACCGAAGAAGATCGTAAACGACCACATCGTCCCCAGCCAGGCTGTGCGCGCAGACCATCCGAACGCGACCAGCGAGACACAGACCAAGACAATAGCCAGCGAGCCATAGAGGACAAGATAACGCGGATTATCCACTGTGCCAAAGATCGGCACGTTGGTGGGCGCCTGATAAGGGTTGAGGGCGATGTTGGAAACGTTGAACCAGATGTAGACCATCAGGATCATGATCGCCAAAACGACCGCGCCGACCTCCACGCGCTCTTCACGGTAGATATCAAAGGCGCGTGAAAGTTCCAGCGCACCCAACGTCAGCAATGGGATGATGGCCCAGGCGAGTTCACCGGGCTGGCGATAGAAGACCGCGAGAAGGAGCGCAACACCCAGCCACAAACTTAATCGAATGACGCGTTTTCCTTTTGTCCGGAAGCCGCGGACCAGGGAAAAGACAGCCAGAAAGATGCCCAATGGTTCGTATGCAAGGAAGGTCAATAACACGCGCGCCGGGGTTGCGAGAGAAGAGGATGTCCAACCCTTGAGATACGCGGGCAGGGACGAGAGCCATGCACTGAGCCCGCTGGGCGAGATGAAGAAGAGTGTGCCGCCGAGGAGGATGGTGGCGATAAGCGCGATGATCGCTGGACGATATTCGATGTGGGGAGACTGAGGACCGTTTATTTGTGATTCGTCAGTTGCCGGTTTTGTTTTCATCCCCTGAAGAAAAAGCCAGGTGAGACCGATTGTCAGCACGCCAGCCCAAACGGATGGTCCGGAGAGAAGCGCCAGGCCCGCGAAGATTCCGGTTGGGATTGCGCGACGACTCCTCCACATGACCCATGTGAACAGGGTAAATGTCATTGCCATCATGGTCCCACCGGATTGCCGCGAGAGAGCCACGAGTCCGGGGTCGAAGGCAAAGAGGAATGCCAGGATCAATGCGGCCCGCGGTTTGATCTTTCCTCGGAAGAAATAAGGGACAAAGACAAGCGCGCTTCCCACCAGTGCCGGGACAATGCGCGCCATAAAGTTCGTGGCTTCGATGATGGCAAAGAATATGCTGGTGAAGAGGATATAACCGGGTTGTGGTCCGAGCAGGGGATTCTCACCGAGCGCGATGTGGAAGGCTTGCAGGGCGAGCGTGGCTTCTGAGTCGGTCAATGGGGAGGCGCCAAGTTGGATCAGGCGAAAGCCGAGAGCAATAAGAAAAGCCAGCCCATACAGCCAGCCTTCGTTTTTAAGTCGGGGAGAATTCATGGGGTTATTTTACCTGCGTTTATTTTGTTTGCTATTACCGCTTGTCTCATAAATAAGTTAACTTTTCTCATGGATTTGTGGGTTTAAATTCAAATATCAAGTTAAGTAAATTATGCGGCACTCTGTAATATATAACGATAATCGATCCACGAACCTTCACGAATCACACGAATGAACTGGTAATAACTTATGCAAAACGTCCCGACGGTTCGCTTGAAAAACATTGTTGAGCCAGTTAAACCTTCGGGACGGTGTAACATCAATTGGTAATCTGGCGCAGGTTGGCGGACTCTTATGGCACTTCGTAAATGATGGTTGTGCCCTGCTGGAAGACAGGCTTCAGGAAGTTGTTGAACTTCTCCTCATTCACACGATAGGCATTGTGTTCGAGATTTCCAACGACGATGTAACGAATGTTATAGCGATTGATGATGTCCTGTGTAGTGAGCCAGTCAGGTGTTGAATATAGTGTTTCGATATCCTGTTCACGTGATCCTTGTAAAGCACCCTCACGCCATTGACCTTCATGACCGGGCCAGCCCAATACCGTGGGCAAACCGCTGTAAATCGATATTCGCGCAAATGCGGAGTATTGTCCGCCGATGGCTTCGGCAACAACTCCATCCGGTGCGGAACGCAGCCACATCATTGCCGCGGCTTCATCTGGATTTTCGCGTTGCACACGGTCGAAATCATCGAGGGTAAAACCGGACGGAGGCTTCTTGAAGTTATTGGTCTTGTTGAGTATGCCCAGCACGGGATACGTCAGACCGATGATCAGAACAAGCGTGAAAATAATGCTGAAAACGCCGTTCGCCGCGCCGCGCAAATTACGAAGCAGAACAGCCGCCCCGTAGGCGGCGGCGATGCTGAACAGGATCCACGCTTCATAATAAAACTTGAAGACGCTGTTGATACGGTATCCAAACTGGTCGCGCAGATAAACAAAATCAATACCGAGAACGAGCATGGTCCCGAGGAAGATCAATAATAAAACAAAGGATAAACGCTTCGCGTAAAGACTGAAGGATGAAAGATTGGTATCGGCAGTATCCGGTTGGTGATCTGAAAAAAGAAACGATAAAGTTGGGATCAGGATCGCCAGCAAGGTAAGCAGACTGCCAATGTATGCGAACCTGCGTGCCATGCTTTCAGCAATGAACTGTGATGTATCGAGCCCCTGCGATGCAAGGATCGAATTGATGAGATCGGGCTGAAGTTTCAATGCAAGGAACCCAAGCACGAACATGGCGGCTAACAGGATCAGCACAAATCCCAACGCTGTTAACGTCCCTGCACGCCAGTTTGCAGGTGTCCGGTTTCTCCATAGATAAATCAAATATGCAAAGACAGGCACGAACAGCGTACCCCACATCACCCATAGATGCATCCCGCGCGTCGGGTACATGAAGTTGGGCACGATTCCGCCTGCCTGCGAATCGAAGCCAGTATAGAAAGGAAGATACATCACGATGGAGGTGAGCACCAACGGAATTCCCAGCAACACGATATCTTCGACTCTCTCCCAGCCCCAGCCTGATTCATGGACCCGGGCCAGAGCGTAGCTGAAAACGATCAACGCCGCGGCGACGAGGAGATCCCATGTGTTGAGGAAAGCCAGCCCGCCCAGGACGAGCGCCATGGCAAAGAAGCCTGTTTTGTTGATCCGCAGTTGACCGAAGTACAGATCCATTTTGCCGCGCCAGCCGCCAAGGAGGAGATTCAGCGCGACTGCAATTGACAGCAATAAGAAAGGCATTGCCAGTACGTGCGGATGCAGGTCACCAAGCAGGTACGAGAAGAACGGGAACTCATCGATCGTATCGCCTGTAAACTTGCCCGTGAGGTCGTAATCCTGCACGACGCGCGAGGCGCGCCACCACCACCAATAGCGTTCGGGAGTCCAACCGAGAGGTTGTGACGGAGCCTGGCTTAATTCCTGCATGTCGAGCCAGGTCCAGAAGCGGGATGTGGCAGTGCCATCCGCGTTGAATTGCCAGAAGAGACCTTTGCGGTGCAGGACTTCGAGGAAGCCTTCTACATTGGAGACGATGAGGAGGAAAAGGGGAGCGAGCAAAGAATTTACGATTGGCGATTGGCGATTTTCGACACCTGCACTTTCGTGCGGTGCAAGTGTTGATGGTTGGGGATTGGAGATTGGAGACTGGTCTTTGGTAATTGGTAACTGGTGATTGGCTAAAAGGTTATATAAAATTCCGTACGCGCCGACCGCGCTCAGCCCAAAGATCAACGCGATCATCAGGTTGAAAGCCATCGTCCCTGGCACGCCCGTGAACATGGCGAGCATGGATGTCATCACGTAGCCAAAGTAATAATAAGAGATGGAATATCCTGAAAGCCACAGGTCGCGCGGGGGAAATGTCGGCGAGTTCATGATGCCGTTGATGAACATTAACTCCATGGGCTTTTCGGTGCCAACGATCTCCGGGTTCGCCGAACGGACGAATGCCATAAACCCGAACGCGACGAGGAAGAGGGTTTCAGTTGTGATGATGAGACGGCGATTTTCGCTGAACCAATTTAGGATTTCGGATTTGTGATCCCCAAAGGGGACGCTGCTTGTGAAGCTCCATGTACTCAACCCACCCAAAATGATCAATCCCAACAACAATCCGCCAATATCATTCTGCGCGATGCCAAGCGATGCGAACAGCCAGAAGACATATCCCCAGACCAACAAGCCGAAGGCGCGCGAAAGTGTATAGCCGCGGTCGGTCAGCGCGGGGAAGAGACGATAGGCCAGTGGGAAAGTGATCCAGCCGAGGATGGTGATCAGGATATACCAGGAGAGGAAAGGGATCATGGAGATTGAAGAATTAGAGATTGGGCAGGATAAACGTGCCGCTTATGTTTTGCTCCAGGTCGAGCACTTTTATAACGGCATTCAAATTGATCGGGCCATAAATGTGCGGGAACGAGTCACCTGCAGGAACGCCCTCGGGTGGAATCCCGTCTGATGGTGGTTCCCACTTCACGTCCGAGGAGAGAAGCGTGGGTTCGATCACAAGCAGGACGAGTCCGCTCTGTCCCTTGTAGAAATTTTCGGCAACAGGCAATACCTGTGCAAGAGTCGAGCAGTGGATGAATCCTTCAGTGGCGAGGCTATCCACGAGATATTCGCCATTCATTTCAGCCTCGAACCAGGCTTTCCGTGATGTAATGTGGAATATCAAGGTTGCTCCTTTAGATAGAAATGTCACCCTGAGCGAAGCGAAGGGTCTCGTTTGCAAAGGACAGAGATGCTTCGTCGCTGCGCTCATCAGCATGACAGGTCTGTCATGGCATCACTTCATAGATAACTGTATTTCCATCGCGGTATACCGAGCGCCAGTACGTCCCATCATATTGCTCGAACTTGGCAAGACCTTCGGGTGTATAAGTCGCCCATTCAAGCTGACCGACGATAATATAACGCACATCGTATGTTTTCAGGAATGTTCGGGTGAATTCAACATCAATGCTGTTATAGAAGTTGCCAACTGCAGCTACACGTTCCTCCACCCAGGTGGATGTGTAAACGCGTTGCTGGCGTTGATGCCAGTTCCAGCCGACCACGCCGGGCAGGCCTGTGTAAATGGTGAAGCGCGTGCACCAGTGATACTCGACACAATTCGTTTCAACGATGACAGGCGAGCCTTGAACGTTATCCTGCATCCAGCGGATGGCGCGATAGTCTGCGCTCAAATCCAAACGCTGACCGTTGGTGTCGTACTGTGCGTAGTTCATGAATGTCATCGCGTCGAGCGTGCGCGGGGCTTCAACAATCCAGCGGTCGCGAATCTTGCCGGAGGTGCCGCTCACAGTAAAGAGCAGTGCGCCTGAGATCAGGATGATCAACGCAGTCTGCCAAAAGACGCGCCAGCCTGGGAGCCACTTGAAGAACGCGGGCACCGTCCATGCCAAAGCCGCGCCGCCGCTGACCGCCAGCAGGAACCACGCTTGCAGATAGAACTTAAAAATGGTGTTCTGTCGCCCGATATCGCCGCGCACAACCACAACTTCGACGACGACCGTGATGAGCAATGCTGTGCCGATCAGGAATGATACGAATCGTTTTGCATCGGGCAGGTTTGGACGCAACAACAATACGCCTGCCCATACTGCAATGGGTAAGCTGATCCAGCCGACACTAATTCCCTTGTATTGCAACACGAGCATGGTGAGAACAAGCACCACCAGTGTGCCTTCGATGAGCCACGCAAACGGCTTTAGCTTTCGCAATGCAGAAAGTGGAGTCGCTGCCATCCACTCGCGCGTTTCCCATGCCATCCACGAGACAACAACGAAGAGTAATACCGTCCATTGCGTGATATACGATCCAATGGGTGTGTACGGTCCTTTCCATGGGTCGAGCGCGCTGTATGCCTGGCTGTACCACTCCCGATAAGGCTGGTACATCACGAACGATAGAACCGTCAACGCCAGCAGCGCACCAACGGCGAGCGCGATCCGTTTTGCAGTGGATGACGAGTCGGCATATCGCCAGATAACATATCCAACTGCGGTGAGACCGATGGGCAGGAAAGTATAAATATCGGATAGATTGGTGGGATAGAGCGCGCCGATGATGAGCCCGCCGATCACGAATCCGGACACAGCCGATAATTGATTCCGCCATTTCGAACGTCCCATCACAACGGCCAGTGCCCAGCTTAATGCCAGCAGCATAATGGGCATGGCGATCATGTGCGCATGCAGGTCGCTGTAGATGAACGTAAATAATGGGAACTCGGTGATCTCGTTGCCGCCCAGGTTGGGGACCACCCGGCTCGGAAGCCAGTACCAGTCTCCGTTTGAGATAACGAATGGCACACCTTTGAAGACCATCGTTAACCCTTCAATTGCCCAGGTCAACCGTTGCGTAAAAGTGGACTCCCAACTGAACGCGCCTCCTGCGCCCATCTGTTGAAGTTCGTTATAGACCATTTGGATCGTGCCGAGGTTGCCAAGGATGAGTGTGAGGAAAGATGCAGCGATGCCTGACACAAAGGATGATGGCTGAATTACACTTGCACCTGGCGCAAGTGCAGGTGTGAAGGATGAATTACCTTCAGGTGATTCTTCATCCTTTATCCTTCCTCCTTCCTCCTTTTGAAGGAGGTTCCATCCGATCGAGAATGCACTGATTGCGACCATGGCAAACAAAGTAGGGAGAATAAAGTTATAGGCGATGGATGGGACAATGCCCAATAACTTTACAGGTGTGCCGACCAGCACGAAGCCATAATAATAGTAGTTGATGTAACCGCCCGCGAACCAGGGATCATAGGGCGGGAAGGTTGTGCTCTTGATGACCGCGTTGAAGTAGGAGAAATCCATCGGGCGTTCGCCGCCGAAGTTGGGATGCCAGAGATCCGGGTTGCCGATGCGGATGATCAGATCAATGAGGAAAAAGACGATGAAGAGACCTTCGACCATCATGAAATACTTGCGTTTATTATTCCATTCCTCCCGCAGTTCATCGCGCTGGTAATAAGCAAGCGACACCCCGGTCAGAAGAATTGCGGCGAATACAATCGCAATCGTGGTGCGCGTGTATGGAATGCCTGCCGAGCCAGCCACCCATGGGAGATATCCGAGGATCAATAATCCCAGCGCGCGGCTGAGGGGATAACCCTTATCCGCGAGTCCCGGCATCGCCAGGCGTATCAATGGATAGACAGCCAGTCCAAGGATAAAGATGAAGAGATACCAGAAGACCAGTCCCAGCCAAGGATAACGATTCTGGATCCAGTCGTAATCGAACAACTGGGACCATGTCCCGCCTGCGCGTTGTTCGGCGAGTTTATCGTCAGGCAACATCAAATTGGAATAATCATCGAATTGCCGCGGCGTGAGCCGGACCATCTTTGTCAGATCCACAGTGCTGAGGATCGAGAGCACTTTTTCAGAGCTGTAGTCCGTGTTCTTTTTGAAGACCAATACCTTTGGGTGGTCGTAGAAGGTGAATGCCTCTTCAGCCGTCTGGTCGTTGATGGAAAAGGATCCCAGTGTTGGATAAGACTCGAAGACCTCAACGAGATCGAATCCGAGTCTGCCTTCAAAATCCCCCGGATGCGCGGTGCGGTAACACTCGATGATATTTTGCCCGGAGGGGCAACCGATCAACTCGCGATAATAAAGCGTCATGAGCGGATATCGCTCGGGCACGCGTGTGATCTGTGCATATTGGTGGTTGGTGGGGATAAAGATGTAATCGGTTTGATCGAGCATGGAAACAAAACGATTCAATTTATCCGCGTTATCATCCCAATAGACTTCCAGGTTCAAGTCGCCGCGATAGATGCCGCCGAACGCATCGTAACCATCCACGCGGAAGGGCAAACTCCAATCAACACTGGTTTCATTGGCAATGGTTGCGCCGGTGATCGCAAGAGTGCCGGAGTCTATCTCAAGGCGCAGGAAATACTGTCCCCCGCTCGTGACTGGGATCCCCTTGTCAAGGACGAAAGTGTAAGTGTCGCCGCGCGGGTCCTTCCTTGTTGAGAAATCGGCAGTGATGGACGCGGTGGCGAGAACCTGATTGGGTGCAGGATTCGACGCGTTGGACAGAGTCAGGTTGACGGTCGAAGATGAAGCGGACTCGTTGGTCGCATGTGCCAGCGTGACGCTGCTGAGAATCCCGTCACTTTGTGCGATGAAGGATGTATCGTATGGTTGTCCCGCTTGAACGAATCCACCCGTTGGGAAAGGCAGGGGTTGGTTATTGGCCGCGTCGCCAAGTTTTTGAATCTGAACATTGATGGGACCGGGGACATTCTGATAGATCCAGCGTGAAGCCGCAATACGCGGTTCATAACGGACATAAATGCTTAGAAAAGCGAATGCCCAGGCCGTGGTCAAAACGACTGCAAGGATGCCGGCGAAGTTAATTGCGTATTTCACGATGCGTGAAGTGGAAGCGCGCGCGGCTTCGAACACGAACCACGCCGCCATCATCGCGAGCAGAGGATAGATGGGCAGTTGGTAACGCATCGTCGGGTTGAATTGAAGCGATTGCCAGAGGAAATATGCCGCCGTCCACCCCCAGAGCAACGCGTGACGCCATTCGCCTTTGAGGATTCGCCAGCCCATGTAGAGGAAACCCGCCCAAGCAAGAATGCCAAGCGGAAGCCCGAGGCCCCAAAGTGTCAGGTTCGTGAATGAATAAAGATGAGAACGACGCGCCCATTGCAGATTCCACTCGCGATCAGATTCGCCTGTAGCCTGGAGGCGTTGTTCCTTGATGTTCGCGATCCACTGCTGGCTTGGCATCAAACCGTCAAAAGCATACGGCTGGAAAATACGGAATGAGATGAAACTTGCAATTCCTCCTGCAATGAGACATACAACGACCAGTGTCCAGTAATCAGCATATACCTTGCCATGGCCGCCGTCCCCGGCGGTGTCTTGAGCATCACTTTCCTTTTTGTTGATGAAGTAACGAAGGATGAATGCGCCCGGCAACAAAATGGCTAACGGATAGATATTGACCTTCGAGGCCAGCGCCATGCCATAAGCAAACCCAAAACCGATGCTGAGGAGGAGGAGAGGATTGGTAATCAATAATTGGAGATTCGCAATTGGAGAATTGGAGACTGGAGATTGAAGATTGGACGAATCCCCAGTCTCTAATCTCTGCTCCCTGTTCTGTTCCTTCCTCATTTCCTTCCGGTCCACAATGGCGACCGCAAAATAGATCGCCAGAAACGCAAATAAGTTGACAAACAAATCAGTTGTGAAGAAATGTGATTGCTGTATCTGCATGACCGCCAGCGATGAAAATAGGGCAGCCAGCAGGGCCACGCGGCGTCCATACATGCGCGAGACAATGATGTACAGCAACATGATTGTGAACAAGTCTGTCAGGGCAGAGACCTGGCGGCCTATTATTTTTAATGCGCCATACTCCATGTTGTTCGTTGCCTCTGCTGCAATCCGTACCATTGTCATTGGCAGGTTGCCGTATACGAAGAACGCATAACCGCGATTGTAAGGGTTGAGCGTGGACGTCTTGCTATTGAAGTAATCTCCAATGCCCATCCACTGCCTTTGTTCCGGAGGGCAAACTTCTGCAGGGATCGTTACATCAGCGCATTTGTGTGCCTGCAAACTTCCAAGCACACCAGTGAGAAATAATTCATCGGGATGCTGGTGCTGAAGTTCACCCCAATTCACACCCGTCAAACGCAAATAGCCTGCCAGCGCGAGCACAAGCAGGAGGAGAATATCGTAAATCCAGGAATGCTTTTCGTGATGATTCATAATACTTTCCGTCATTGCGAGGGCGAAAGCCCGAAGCAATCTCCCAATACGAGTGGAGATTGTGTCGCCGCGTCGCGGCTCCCCGCAAGGACACAATTATTGTGGCACAAAGTAGATCCAGAAATCGTGCCCGGCTATATCAGAATTGTGCATGCGCAACTGTCCGTTCGGATACACCGATTGCAAGACGTCCAACGATTCCTTATCGTTCCCGTCCGGGTCATCGAGATTTGCCTTCACGATGAACAGCTTCGGTCCTGTAAAGACAACGGTACCAGGTATGTCTTCGCGCCGCACCGCCATGTCCCGGTTGGGGATGCCCACCCACACCGCGGGTAAACGCGTATCCACCCAGTGCGGGAACGGCACCACCCACGCGGTATCCGTCCTGCCATAGGTCTGCTCGAATTCCTTGATGACCGCGCCCATCTCGGATGTGTTCCATGAACCCTGGCGGAACGAGGAATTATATTGATGGAATACCAGGTCGTAGTTTTGGGATGCAGACCAAAACAACAGGATTCCCGTCACGGCCCACACCAGGACGGTTCGTATCCTTCCACGCCCGAAGCTGGTGAGGAGACCATCAAGCGCCATCGCCCCGATAATGAACGCGGGGATGTACGCACCGCTGGCACGGTTCAGTGCAGGGTTCTCACCGGGAAAGGCAATCGAAAGCGTGGACGGCAGCTGCAGGAGCGGAATGGAAATCAAAAGGAATAAGTCCAGCCAGTGTCGCTTGCGGATGTAACGAACAAGAACCAGTACAATGCCCAATAGGAACAACGCGCCGGAGACTACATCCAGCGCCGGGCGATGTGGGATGGAATGCACCCAGATCTCGCCATCGTCGAAGTTGAACATCTTGAGGGCTTTCCATACATTCGAGGAGAAGATGTCCAATACCGGTTTCGTGATCGGGTTCTCCGTACCGCTTAAACGCGAGACCGCGCGGAGACTAAATTCAGCGGGGTGTCCCACCCAGTAACTCAATAGTGGCAGGAACACGAACATGGATACCAAGCCGAGCATTGTCAGCCAGACGATCAATTCCCTGCGCGCACCCTTGGAGTGGGAATGGATCCAATACAGTACGAATGCTGCCACAACGACGAATGGCACAATCCGCATTGGGCTGTAGCCATGCAAGCCGAGTCCAAGAAAGAGGCCTGAGAGCAGGAAATCATTCCGGTTACGCGTCCGCAGGCCGCGGATGAGAAAGAAGAGCGTGGGTGCGACGAAAAGGGGATATAGTGGGAAACGTAGTCCAACCCTGCTGATGACGTTCGGCCAGTAGCCGATCCCTGCCAGAATAAAGGCGAAGAGCCCCACGCGTTTTCCGCCGATCTCCCTGCCGAGCAAATAAATGAACGGGAGGGTCAAAAAGCCGAGAATGGCTGTGCCGAGTTTGAGACTGAGATACGAAAGACCTGTTCCAAAGATGTTCGCGATAAGCAGAGTCCAATACATCTGGAAGGCTTCACGCCCGGTGTTGCGCGTGAAGAAGATATGGGTCTGCCCCTGCGTTACATCATACACATCAAGGATCTTTTCGGCATGATCGCTGAACGGTTCGGGCGGGATACTGGCTGTTTGATAGAAACGGAAGAAGAACACCAGCAAGGTTGCAGCGACGAGGAGCAGTGTCCAATGTGAGACGTTGATCGTCCACGGATCGCGCTTGAAAGATGCTGCGATGTTCTTCAGGGCAGTCTGTACGCTGGTTCTATTTAACCAAAGAGCCCCCACAAAGAATAGAACGGAAAGAATCCAGATGATGACATTATCCTTTGTGAATAGATTGTCATCGAAAAGGAAGAATGCCCAGATGGCAAGCGGTATGCTGATGATCAGTGCCAGGCGGCGATACGTGAGCGGGTCTGTGCCTTCGGATGTCTCCGCGTGGGGAGCGAGAGTCCATTCGCCGCGATAGATTGCCCAGCCCATTAGAGAGAATGCGGCGATAAAGAAGGCATATCCAAGCGGCGCGTTGGTGAGGGAGGAATCAAATAATCTCTGCCCGATCAATGCCAGGAAAAACGCGAGAAGTGAACGCCAGGAGAAGAGGGTTGTTTCGGTTTTTTTGGAAACACGCTCCTCCTCCACAAATGAGGGGAGTTGGATCCTTTCGGCTTTGCCGAATCGAAACAGCGACTTGACGTAATCAAGTACGCTGGGTTCCTCTGGTGGATTGATCTGTTGTAAATCGTCGCTCATGCTCTCTCTCATAAGGTGACAGTCACTTTTGCGAAGTACTTCCAAAGCGAAATCCAGGAAGTCAAGTGACTGTCACCTGTTCATTTCTTCTGCGCGATCACGATTACACTTTCGCCCCAGCGATATGGGAGGAATACCCAGCCAGTGATCGCCTGGAATCCTCCGAGGGAGCCGAAGAATAATTTTTGGATCTGTTTGGGAATGACGGGAATATAGGGCACATCCCAGAAACCGTCTGCAAAGACGCGCTTAATTTCAAAACCCGCCTTTTCGATGAAGGAAAACCATTCGGCGGGTTGTTTCAAAGAGATGTGGGTCGGGTCCTGATACCCGATCCATTGATCACCCTTCCACGGTTTGAGCAGGGAATCGAGATTCGGCGTGGCAAGGATGAGCGTGCCGCCTTTTTCGGTCACGCGCCCGATCTCGTTGATGGCTCTTTGCGGGTTGGGCAGATGTTCCACGATATGTTTGATGATGACGACATTGAAAGAGTTATCGGTAAATGGCAATTCCTGCGCGCTGGCGGTCTCCAAATTGGTCTTGTTGATGACTGCCTTCGATCGCTTCACCGCCCAGTGATTCAGGTCAAGCCCATACGTTGTAAAGGTATCCTCCAATTGACCGACCAAATGTCCCATACCGGAACCAATCTCCAGCAGGCGCGTGCCTCGTTTTCCGTAACGGCGTGCCAGCATGGCATTGAATCGATTCGACCACCAATACATGCTGTATTTGGCGAAGGTGATATTTGCGTAGGTGTGCGTGGAGAAATATTTTTCGTCGAAGGGCATGGGTTAAGTATACAGGTATACAAGTACACATTTAACAGGTTGTTCGCAACGTGTTTACCTGTCTACTTGTTTACGTGACTACTGCTTTTGCGCGATATAGAATGTGAATGTCCCGTTTTTTAATGCTTCGGCGGAGGCATACCGGCTCACATACTTTTTCGTCAGCCACAGGTTCCAGTTTGTGCGGGAGATGATCCACTTGCCGGTGAGAACCCGTGCAAAGACCGATGGAACGCCGAAATAATGTCCCCATTCTAACACGCGCATGGATGCGGGCGAAAAGTAATGCCACCAATGTACCAGCTTAAAACCGGCCTTTTCCAGCCGCCCCTTCCACACATCCGGCTCATCGGCGTGATGGACGCGTGAGATTTTGCGGAACCAGTTCTCATACGGCCTGCCCAGCACACGCGAGATGGACAACTCTGAAAAATATCTTGTGTTTGGCACGCAGAAATAGAACGGCGCATCCTTCTTTAATACGCGCGCGGTTTCCGCCAGTACCGCGTCGATGTGCGGGATATGCTCCAGCACCGAGTTACTGAATCCGCTCGAGAAATATTCCGATGGGAAAGGCGACTTCGCACCATCAGCCTCCACCAGAGTTTTATACGCGCCGAACTTCTTCGCTTCATGGATGGGCCCATGCCAGGGGTCGAGTCCCACATCAATTTTCTGATCGAAGGTCAGGGATGCGAAATGACCGTCGCCGCATCCCACATCATATACGGGCTCGGGTAAAGGCAGGTCTTGATAATATGAACTTTCCACCGCGCGCAAAAATGCGCGGAAGTAGGGCAGGTCACGTAATTGCAGGAACAGAAAATCTTTTTGTACCCCCATCTATTTATTCTCCACTGTTGGTCTGATGATCCAATAGGCCAGCCATCCGATCACGGGAATGGCACAAATAATAAGCGCCCATAAGGCAAGCACAGTCCCTGTCAAATTTTTCTTTCTAAGGTCGATCAGAGAGATGATCGGAAAACCGATCAATGCAATAACAAAAACTGCCTGCTCTAAAAGCAAGCCGCTGTTGATTCCAAGATCGATCATTGTTTATTTTCCTTTCTTTTTCATTGCCAAACGCTCGAATAACTTTTCGTACTCCGCCGCGACAGAATCAGGATTGTAGGACTTCCTGATGGATTCAACATCCGCGCGGAATTTACCCGGTTCATTCAGGACCCCGAGGATTGATTCCGCCAAATCAGCCGAATCTCCAATTTTGGCGACTCGCCCCGCGCCATGCATGGTAACGGGCTGCCTCACCCCGGGCAATGCAGAAGGAACACAAGACACGCCGTTCATCATCGCTTCGATCTGGACGAGTCCGAATGCCTCGGTCGAATTCAGGGATGGCACGGTCAATATATCCAGGTTGGGATAGAATGCCGCTATTTCGACCGGATCGAGATTCCCCAGAAATGACCAGTGACCCGCAATTTCATATTCGCGGATGCGCGGCATGAGCCGGTCTGAATAAGCCTGTTCACCCATCACATTTTGATAGGCGCCTGCGAACAATACCTGCGCTTTCGGATACTTCTTCAGGATGATCGGCATTGCATCGAGCAGGACTTCAACTCCCTTTTCGGCGGCGAAACGCGCGGCCATGCCAATGACCGGTCGCCGTTCCTTCACATGATGCTCCTCGGCAAAAGCGTGGACCGCACCGGGGAGTGGACTCGGCAATTCAACCGGGGGCAGGATCGGGGTCAGTTTTGAGGCGTAGCGTGAGAGATAGGGGGAGTTGTCCGCATAGTCCTGTGTGTAGGTCACAATGTGATTCGCAAGGGTCCCCGCCAGGTTGTTTTGAAAATCCACCACGGTGTTGACGAATCGGTTGAAGACGCCGGGTGGCAGGAGGATGTCACAGTGATAGGTGAGCACGGTGGGCTTGCCGAAGAGGCGACCGCGCAGCGCAACGCCGGGCGCGTCGAATTGTGGCAGGTGCAATTGAACGACATGGTGCTGTGCGACAAGTTTTGTCGCGACGAACCCGAAGGTGGGAGCGATCACGCCTTTGCTGACGCGCGCTGCAACCGGTACGCGTATGACCTTCACGCCATCAATTGTTTCTTCGTTCTTCAACGATGGGT
>Ga0210377_10000246_pt1 | contig 51590 bp, 40 predicted proteins | sample PLM4_65_b1redo_FD_155480 | JGI IMG/M metagenome (GOLD analysis project Ga0210377, IMG submission 155480) | Groundwater sediment microbial communities from an aquifer in East River, Colorado, USA - PLM4_65_b1 redo | ecosystem: Environmental > Terrestrial > Soil > Riparian zone | place: USA: East...
TGCCGAGGACTTGTGATGCGCCCTGGGGCAGGGTGTAGCCGTTCTCGGTGAGCCACGTCTCGAGACCATCGCTCTGTTTTGCCGAAAGGATGAGGATGTCGTATTCGCCGACGGTGTATTTCGCTTCGATGGTGACGCCGAGACTCTTCGCCCGGGCGCCGCCTGAGTCCGCGGCGGAGTTGCTCTTCGCGGCCATCGGCGCGAACTCGTACATGCGTCGGACTTCGCACGGATCGGAATCGAAGTACTCGACGAGCCGGGGGGAGGAGTACGCGTCGAGGTGATCGATCAGGGCCTTGTCCCCGACGTGGATCTGCCCCTTCTGCAGCACCGTGGGCACGGGGATCACGAGGGCGAACTCGCGGGGATCGCCTTTGAAGTCGTTGGCCATCGTCATCACGGTCTTGTCCTCGTCGCGCACGAGAACGACCTGCGAGGCGCGGTTGAACAGCTTCGTGTCGCCTTTGGCGACGTAGAAGCCGCAGAAGGCGTGCGCCTTCGGTGCGAAGAAAAGCATGACGAGCAGCGGCGTTGCGGCGGCGATGCGCTTCATCCTGAGACCTCCTGATCCGGCGGCGGGCGCCGACCACGAATAGCGTTGCGCGGGGAGAATGGCGTCGATGAGCGGAACGAGCATGGAGAAGCCGGCAAGCGACCAGAAAAGTCCGTTCGTCCGGAAGAGGCGGTACTGGATGTAGCCTGCGCCGAGGGCGACGAGCGCCGCGAAGAGGATGCGGCCGGCGCGCGAGTCGGGCGTCGTCTTCGGATCCGAGATCATGAAGAACGTGAAGAGCAGCAGCGCCCCGTTCTCCAGGCGATGCAGCGGAATGGTGAGCGGTTCGTGCACCCAGAGCGAGCGGCCGATCACGACCGCCGCCCAGAACAGAATGAAGGCGTAGGTGACGTCGGATCGCGCCGCGCGGTTCACCACGAGACCACCGAGACAGATGATGAGGAAGGCGAAGAAGGCGACGTTTCCCCATTGACCGGGCGAGACCCACACCCGATCGGTCATGAGCATCATCGCCACGATCGCGCCGTTCGTCGGATTGAAGATGTGCTTGCCGTTCCAGCGGATCACGAATTTGCTGGCGATGGCGATGATGGCGGCGAGCAGAGGAAACACGATGCTGTTGCTGCGCAGCAGAAGGCACAGCGACAGCGCGGAGATCAGCGCGCTGCGCGCATCGAAGGCGATGCCGGCGAGACGCGAGCAGATGGCCTGCGTCAGAAGCGCCGTCGCGAGGATGGCAACGACGCGCCCGATCGCAATGTCGAACTGCAGATGAAACAGGCCATAGGCAAGCAGCAGCGTCAGCGCCGCGATCTGGTAATAACGCGGGTCGAATTTCGCCTTCATCGACCTTTTGGACGTTTCAGTTAAGGGAAACGAAACCATAGCACAAGGCCGTCTATCGGTGTGGCGCCGCTGACCACGGCGGCGCGTCCGGCGGGCGAGCGAGAGGCCTGCTCTTCGATAGACTCCGTCAGTGCCAAGTGTTCTCTACTTCCACGGCTTCGCCTCTTCACCGGCGAGCGCGAAGATCACGGCGCTCCGGCCGATCCTGGAGCCCGACGGCATCGAGCTCGTGACGCCCGATCTCAACGTCCCGTCGTTCGAGAGGCTGGATTGGGACGCGATGGTCGCGCTCGCGGTGTCGCAGGCCGCCGCGATCTCGCCGCGCGCGATCGTCGGCAGCTCCCTCGGCGCGCTGGTGGCGCTGGAGGTCGTGCACCGCGGCGTTCGCGCGCCGCTCGTCTTGATCGCGCCCGCCCTCGGTGTCGCGCGCCGGTGGAAAGAGCGACTGCCCGACGGCGACCCGGTCAGCGTGTTCAATCACGCGCGAGGGGAGAACGCGCTGATCCACCGCGCATTCTTCGAGCAGATCATGAAGGTGCATGTCGATGCGGACCCGCCCCCGGTTCGCGTCGTCGTGATCATGGGCCGCAAGGACGAGACGGTGCCGTTCTCGCTGGTCGAGGAGACGTGGCTCAGTTGGCAACTCGCGGGCCTTCCGGGCGGTTCCGAATTCATCGAGCTGGCCGAAGGCGATCACGCCCTCACCGAGGAGACCGGCCTCATCGCGGGCCAGATCCGACGTGCCGTGGCCGCATCGCGCACCGACTGACGGTATCATCGCACTCGTCCAGACAATCGAGGAGGAAGTCATGGCCTTTACCCGAAGGCGATTTCTCGTCACCGGTTCTGCTGCCATCACAGCGAGCGCGCTCGCGCCTGCGTGGGCGGCGACTCCGAAGAAACAGACGACCGCTCCACCCGCCGCCGATCTTCGCGACTGGAACGCGGTCCGCCAGCAGTTCGACCTGGCCCCCGACTACACCCACCTCGGCCTGTTCTATCTCACATCGCACCCGCGGCCGGTACGCGAGGCGATCGAGTCTTACCGGCAGCGCCTCGACCGCAACCCGTTCATCACCGTCGAGCGCTCGATGTTCGAACGGCCCGAGGATCACATTCCGACGAAGGTGTGCAACGCGATTGCGGAGTACATCGGAGGCAAGGGCGATGACATCGCTCTGACGCAGAACACGACGACGGGTCTGACGCTCCTGTATCACGGGCTGCCGCTGAAAGCGGGCCACGAGATCCTGACGACCGCGCATGATCACTTCGTGCACCACGAGGCGATCCGCCTCTCGACCGAGCGCAACGGCGCGAGCTGGAGAAAGATCCCGCTGTTCGACTCGTACGACGCGATCTCCGCGGACGGCATGGTCGATCGGATCGCGAAGGCGATCGCGCCCAACACGCGCGTGGTCGGCGTCACGTGGGTGCACTCGGCGAGCGGTCTGCGATTGCCGATCCGGCGCATCGCGGATGTCGTCGCCGATGCGAACCGCTCGCGCGATGCGAAGGATCGCCTGCTGCTGATCGTCGACGGCGTGCACGGCATCGGCGTGGAAGACCCGAAGATCACCGCCCTCGGCGCGGATGCGATCTCGGCGGGAACGCACAAGTGGCTCTTCGGCCCGCGCGGCACGGGGTTCGTCTGGGCGAAGCCGGAGGTGTGGGCGATGATGCGCCCGCTCGTGCCGAGCTTCACTTCATTCGAGCTGTTCGAGGCGTGGGGTGCCGAGAAGCTGGCGGCCGGACCGGCGCGCGCGAACTGGTTCACGCCGGGCGGATTTCAGGCTTTTGAGCATTGGTGGGCACTGCCGGCCGCGATCAGCTTCCACGAGACGATCGGCTCCGCGCGGATCACCGACCGGATTCACGAGCTGAATCAGCGGATGAATGAAGGGCTGCGCAAGCTGCCGAATGTCGTGGTTTACACGCCGCTCGATCGGAACATGAATGCGGGCATGGTGTGCTTCGATGTGAAAGGGATGGAGCCGGGCGCGGTCGTACGGAAGCTGTACGAGAAGAAGATCATCGCGTCGACGACGCCGTATGCGAAGCCGTTCGCGCGCCTCGCGTGCGGGATCATGAATACGCCGGCGGAGGTGGAAAAGACGATCGCCGCGGTGCGCGCGCTGTGAGCCACACCCCGGTTGCGATGCTCCATGCCGCCGACGAGGTCGGCCCTCACTTCTGCGGCGTTCCCAGGAATTCGAGGATGGCCTGGTGGAATGCCGGGGCGCACTCGAAATGGGGCGCGTGACCGCACTTCTCGAAGACGACTTTCTTCGCTCCCGGAATCTCGCGGACGAAAACATCCACCAGGCTGACGGGAACCAGCGTGTCTTCCTTACCCCACAGCACGAGCGTCGGCGCTTTGATCAGTTTCAACTGATCGTTCAGCGAGTCTTCGCTGCGAACGGCGGAGTCGATGAGCCGCTCGATCGTATAGCTGTCGCCGGCGCGCAGCCTGTCGATGTAGAAGTATTCGACGGCCGCGTCGGTGATGAACATCTTGTTCGCGAAGACCCTGTTCAGGACCTCGCGCGCGCCGGCGAGCGTTGACGGATTGAGAAACGCCATCTCTTCTCGTTTCACCGGGCGCACGAAGTAGCCGGCGGCATCGGCGAGGACGAGCCGGTCCACCTGCTCGGGATGCGCGGCCGCAAACGAAGCCGTCACCCAGCCGCCGAGGGAGTTGCCGACGAGCGATGCTTTCGGGATCTCCAGCTTGCGCATGAATTCAGCGAGGAAGTCGACGAACGTGGCGACGCGATAGTTGATCAGCGGCTTGTCCGACGCGCCGAACCCGAGCTGATCGGGGACGTACACATGAAAGTTCGGCGCGAGCGCGACCATCGTCGCGCGGAAGTGATTCTTGTTCGCGCCCATGCCGTGCAGCAGGATGACCGCCGGGCCGGATCCGGCCTCGAGGTACGAGATCTTCTGCCCGTACACATCGACGGTCTTCGGTTCGACCGCCTGAGCGAGGAGAGAGCCCCCAAGGGTGAGGCAGAGCAGCAGCGGCGCGACGATGGTCAGATGACGTTTCATCCTGCGAACGATAATGCAGAGCCGCACCGGTGCATGCGATCATTGTCGGCCATGCGCACGACGGCCGGAGCGATTCTCCTCTTCCTTGCGGGCTGCGCCACCGCGCCATCCCCGCACCCCGCCGCCGCGCCCGCCCCCACGCCCGCCCCGGCACCTGCGCCGCAGAATGTGCCGCCGCCCGCACCGGTCGTCGCCAGTACTCCGCCGCCTGTGCCGCCGAAGCCGGCAGCTCCGATCGTCGAGGCGACCTCGCTCACCGGCAAGCCGCTCGTTCGTCTGACCCTTCCGCCCGAGGTTCAGAAGGAGCGCGAGGATCAGCTTCGCGTCGCGCAGGCGTCGTACGAACGGAATCCCAACGATGCTGACGCGCTCATCTGGTATGGCCGTCGTCTCGCTTACCTCGGCCGCTTTCGCGATGCGGTCGATGTGTTCACCGAAGGCATTCGCAAATTTCCGGATGATGCGCGGATGGTTCGCCATCGCGGTCATCGGTTCATCACGCTACGGCAGTTCGATGCCGCGATCGCCGACTTGCAGAAAGCGGAGGCGCTGACGCGCGGCAAGCCCGATCAGATCGAGCCGGATGGATTGCCGAACGCGCGCAACATCCCGACGAGCTCGCTGCAATCGAACATCTGCTATCACCTTGCTCTCGCGTTCTATCTGAAAGGCGACTTCGAGCGCGCACTGCCGGTCTATCGGCGTTGCTATCAGCAGGCGCTGAACACGAACGCCGATCGCATCGTGTCGACGACGCACTGGCTCTACATGACCCTGCGCCGGCTCGGCCGCGTTGCCGAAGCGGAGAAGGTGCTCGATCCGGTCGGTACGAGCATGGACGTCATCGAGAACGTCCCGTATCACGAGCTGCTGTTGATGGTGGCCGGGGAGATCGCGCCGGAAGAGCTCGAGCGCGAGGGGATTGTCACGACGACCGACGGCGTGACGATCCTGTACGGCATCGGCAACTGGTATTTCTACAACGGCCAGCCGGAGAAGGCGGACGCGATCTTCCGACGGATCGTCGATGGCGATCAGTGGCCGGCGTTTGCCTACATCGCTGCCGAAGCGGAGCTGGTGAGGAAGTAGAGAATCCGAGCGAGGGACCGGAGTCGCCGGTCCCTTCAATCAGCGAACGGCTAAAACGCTCACTCGACAACCGGTTAGCGCTCAATCAGAATAGCGCGCTCCCGACCTCGGTTGACCTTCGAAGACATGCACCTGCACGGATACGCGTTTTCCGCCTATGCGGTTCCGATGGCGCTCGCGGCGCTCGTCGCGATCGGGTTCGGCACGACGGTGCTCGTGCAGCGGAGCTCACGCGTCAGCGCGTCGTTTTTCACGGTGACGGTCACAGTGTCGCTGTGGCTCGCGGCGTTCACGATGGTCGAGCTCTCCGCGCAGGAAGGGATCGCGCTGCTGTGGGCGCGGCTGTCGTTCCTGGCGATCCCGTTTATCGCTCCCGCCCTCTACCAGTTCTCGGTGGAGATGTTGCGCGTCGCGGAGCACCGCAGGCTGGCAGTGCGCTTGGGGTGGATCGCGGCGGCGGCGTTCGCGTCGATCGGAGTGCTCACCGAAGCGCTGATGTCGTCCGCACCGCGTCATTGGTGGGGTTTTTATCCGCGCTTCTCGCCCATGATCGGCGTGCCGTTTCTGCTGTTCTTCGCCGGCTACCTGGTGGCCTCTCTGGGCGAGTTTCTGCGCGCGCTGCCGAAGTCACGCGGTGTCGAGCGGCTGCGGATTCAATTGCTCATCGTGGCCCTGGCCGCCGGATACGTCGGTTGCGTCGACTTCTTCCCGGCGTTCGGTGCGGACGTCTATCCGTTCGGCTACGCGGGCGTGCTGGCTTTCATTCTCATCGTCGCGCACGCGGCGCGTTTCTACGGGCTGGTTCCCATAACGCCGCAGCTCGCCTCGCGCGAGATCATCGGGACGATGGCCGACGCGTTGTTCGTGTGCGATCGCGACGGTCTCATCCAGTCCATGAATCCGGCAGCGGAGATGCTGCTCGGCTACCGCGAGGATCAGGTCATCGGAAAGCACATCGAAGAGCTGCTGGCCGGAGTCCGCGGGGACGAGCTCAATCAGACGATGCGCCGGCGCGCCATTCAGAATCACGCCGACTACGTGTTCCGATCGGCCAGCGGCGAGCCGGTGGAGCTGACGCTGTCGATCGCGCCCGTTCTGCAGCACGGCGAAGTGGCGGGAGGCGCCGTCATCATCGGGCGCGACGTTCGCGACATTCGCCGCGCCGAACGCGAGGCGCAGCGTGCCGTCGCTCTGCTGCAGTCGACGCTCGAATCGACCACGGACGGCATTCTCGTGCTCGATCAGGAAGGTCACGCCCTCACGCACAACCAGAAGCTCCTCGACATGTTCCGCATGCCGAAGGAGGCGCTCGATCGCGCTGGCGAGCGTTGGCCGTTCGCCGACATCCTCACCCAGCTCATCAATCCCGCCGACTTCGCCCGCACGCTCGTCGAGCTGGCCACGCAGCCTGAGGCGGAGAGTTTCGATATTGTGGAGTTCGTCGACGGGCGGCGGTTCGAGCGCCACTCGGTCGCCAAGCGCGTCGAGGGGATTCCATCGATGCGCGTCTGGAGCTTCCGCGACGTCAGCGCGCGCTTCGCCGCCGAGGCGGCCCTGCGCGAGTCCGAAGTGCGTTACCGGCTGCTGTTCGAGCAGAACGCCGCCGGCGTCTGCGTGACGTCGCAGGCCGGGACCATCGTCGATTGCAACACCACCTTCGCGTTCATGCTCGCCTACAAGCGGCAGGAGCTGATCGGCCGCAACATGGGCGATCTCTACGAGCGCCGCATCGAGCGGGAAGAGCTGGCGTCGATGCTTCGCGACGCGACGAATCTCAACGGCGTCGAGGTCGAGTTCCGCCGCAAAGACGGCTCGCACGTCTGGGTGCTGCAGAACCTGGTGCTCGTCGGACAGTCCGAATCGGCGGTCATTCACGCGACCGTCGTCGACATCAGCGACAGGAAGCGCGCCGAGGAGCAGATCGAGTACCACGCCTACCACGATGTGCTCACGCATCTTCCGAACCGGCGGTTGTTCACGGACCGTCTGGCGGTGAACCTCACGCGCGCGCGCCGTTCCGGCCGTGCCCTCGCGGTGATGTTCATCGATCTCGATCATTTCAAGACCATCAACGACACGCTCGGCCACACCGCGGGCGACGAGCTGCTGCTCGAGATGTCGCAACGGCTCCGGCGCTGCGTCCGCGAGGACGACACCGTGGCGCGCCTCGGCGGCGATGAGTTCACGATCATCCTGGCCGACCTGCGCCATCCCGAGGATGCGGCGGATGTCGCCCAGAAGGTGGTCGAGGCCGTGCAGAAGCCGCTCAACCTCGGCGGCGTGCCGGTGGAGATCAGCGCCAGCATCGGCATCGCGATCTATCCGGTCGACGGAAGCGACGCCGAGGCGCTGCTGCGGAACGCGGACAGCGCGATGTATCGTGCCAAAGAGTCGGGACGCAACAACTACCAGCTCTGCACCGACGCGATGAAGACGCGTGCCGTGGAGCGGCATTCGATCGAGACGCGTCTGAGAAAGGCAATCTACGGCGACCAGCTCGTCCTGCACTACCAGCCGCAGGTCGGCGTGGCCACCGGACGCATCGTCGGCGCCGAAGCCCTCGTGCGATGGAACGATCCGGAGCGCGGACTGGTCGAACCGCTGAGTTTCCTGCCGGCCGCCGAGGAGTCGCGCCTCATCGTTCCCCTCGGCGGATGGGTCCTGCGAACCGCCTGCAAGCAGATCCGTGAATGGAACGATCGCGGCGCCACGCCGATCCGCGTCGGGGTCAACCTGTCCGCACGACAGTTCCTCCATCACGATCTCATCGAGACCGTGAAGAGAATCACCGAAGAGGAGCACGTCAGTCCGTCGGCGCTCGAGCTCGAGATCAGCGAGACGACCGCGATGCAGAGTCCCGACGTGACGATCAGCATCGTCCGCGCGCTGCGGGCCACGGGCGTCGGCGTCGCGCTGCACAACTTCGGTACCGGGTACTCCTCCATCGCGTACCTGCGGAAGTTCGCGCTGTCGGCTTTGAAGCTCGACGGCGCGTTCATTCGCGAAGTGACGCGCAGCGGAGCCGATGCGGCGCTCGCGGCGTCGATCATCTCGATGGCGCGCAGCCTCGGATTGAGGGTCGTCGCGGAGGGCGTCGAGACCGAGGCCCAGTTCTCGTTCGTGCTGCGGCGGCAGTGCGACGAGGCGCAGGGCTTCTACTTCAGCGCGCCGATCCTCGCCGAATCGCTCGGCGCAGCGCTCGCGGAGCACCGCGTCCTCGGAATGCGTGAACCGGCTGCCGGTGTGAGGGAGCGCGGCGGCGCCTCGCAGGGTCCGCGCTAGCCGAGGAACGCCGGCCTCTGGCCGGCTGGTCCGCCGCCGTCCCGGCGGCGGTGCTCGGGGGTTTCGCCGGCGAGGACGCCGGCGGACCAGCCGCCGAGACGGCGGCGTTCCTCGGCGCTAGAACAGCGCGGCGGTCATTTCGCGCTCGCTCTCTTTGCTCAGCACCGGATACCGGCCGGTGAAGCACGCCGTGCAGTACAGCCGGGCCGGATCGTCGCCGTTGCGCACGGCGTTGAGCATTCCTTCCTCGGACAGATATCCGAGCGAGTCGGCTTCGATGTAGTCGCGGATCTGCTCGATGGAATGCGATCCGGCGATCAGCTCGCGCCGCTGCGGTGTATCGATGCCGTAGTAGCACGGCCCGGTGGTCGGCGGCGAGGAGATGCGCATGTGCACTTCCTTTGCGCCGTACTGCTTCAGCATCTTGACGATCTTCTTCGACGTCGTGCCGCGCACGATCGAATCGTCGATGAGCACGATGCGCTTGCCGGCGACGGTCTCGCGGAGCGGGTTCAGTTTCACCTTGACGCCGAAGTGGCGGATCGACTGCTTCGGCTCGATGAACGTCCGGCCCACGTAATGATTGCGGACCAGTCCGAACTCGAACGGGATTCCTGACTCGTGCGCGTATCCGAGCGCGGCGAACGTGCCGGAATCGGGCACGGGGACGACGATGTCCGCGTCGACCGGATGTTCTCGCGCCAGTTGCGCACCGAACCGCTTGCGCACTTCGGCCACGTTGTTGCCGAAGATCATGGAATCGGGGCGCGCGAAGTAGACGTGCTCGAAGATGCAGCGCGCCTCGCGTTGAGATGCAAACTGATAGACGACGCGTGCGCGTGTGACGGCGTCGGCGCCGGCTTCGATGGAAATGACTTCACCGGCACGGATCTCCCGGATCGCCTCGGCACCGATGAGATCGAACGCGCACGTCTCTGAGGAAACAACGAGCGCATCATCGAGGCGCCCCAGCACGAGAGGCCGGAAGCCGTAAGGATCGCGAGCGGCGTAGATGCGCCGCGGCGTGAGGAGCACGATCGACCAGGCGCCCTTGCACTGCGAGAGCGCATCGACGAGGGCGCGCTCGAGATCAGGCTGCCTCGATCTGGCGATCAGATGCACCATCACCTCGGTGTCGGACATCGTGTTGAAGATCGCGCCTTCCGCTTCGAGCTGCTTGCGCAACTCGGCGCCGTTCACGAGGTTGCCGTTATGGCCGAGGGCGATCGGACCCTTGTTCGTCGACGCCACGATCGGCTGCGCGTTGCAGAGCAGCGAGCCACCGGCAGTCGAATAGCGGACGTGACCGATGGCCGTATCGCCGGGCAGACGTGACAGCCGCTCGTGCGTGAAGATATCCGCCACGTACCCCATCTCCTTCTCGGAGTGGATCTGGGGGCCGCCGTCGGTTGACAACGAAGCGATGCCGGCGCTCTCCTGCCCGCGATGCTGCAGCGCGTACAGGCCGAGGTAGACGAGATTCCCGGCATCCGGGTGATTGAGGATGCCGAAGACACCGCACTCGTCGTGAAATTTATCGAACATCCGCGCGTGAGGTACAACACAGTGTAACGCCTGTCATTCCGAGCCGGGAGAGCTCACGTCATCCCGAGCGCAGCGAGGGATCTCAAACTACAGTGCTGTGGCGGAGATCCTTCGGCGTCTTCGCGCCTCAGGATGACGTCGGCTGCAGCTCAAGAACCATCTCGAGCTGAACCAGGGTCCGCTTCGCGCCGCTTCCCTCAAGAAAGGTGGCGATTCCACGGTCGCGCTCGTCGATATTGAGAATGCGCAGCGACGCGTTCGCGCGTGTGGCAGCGGCTGCCAGCAGAGTCGATCCCAGGCCCTTTCGCCGGGCGGAGGGCTTCACGGCGAGAATCGGCACGTCGCCGTTCGAGGTGAACACGATCGCGGCGCCGTCCTCATTGCCGAGGACGACATACGGTTCGCGCGCGCGCCGGATCGATGCCACTTCGTTCTGCCACGACGGCGCGACGTCGCACCACGAACGGATCAGATCGAGGTCCGCGTTCGCGATCTCGGTGATGCGAGTCTTGCCCGGAGCGGTGTAGGACCAGCATTGCAGCCGCCGCGTTTCGACGAAGCGGAGATCGCGGTAGAGCGCGGCCGCGCGCACGTTCGTCTCGATCACCTCGAGGATGTATCGCGTCACCGGCAGTGTGCGGATCGAATGCTCCATCAGTTGTCGTGCGATGCCACGCCGGCGGTGCGAGATCACGACGCCGGTGCCGCTGTTGTACGCCTCTATGCCGTCGAGGCAGTTGAAGACGAAGCCGACCAGGCGTTCGCCGTCGAACGCGCCGACCGCGAGATCGGGTCGATAACCGCGCCGCGTCACGAGGTTGGTCAGATAGTCGACCGTGTAGTTCGCCGGGATGTCGTAGTCGCTGAACGCGTCATTGAATGTCGCGGTCAGCGTCGTGAAGGGGATGCCAGTGAGTGATCGGAGTTCCATAAGATCGTCAGTGCCGTCGCCCCGCGCAGCGGGGAGAAGGTGGCCGAAGGCCGGATGAGGGGCAGTGGCAGAACCCTCACCCGGCCTTCGGCCACCCTCTCCCGCAGCGGGCGAGGGCCATCTAAGTTCAATGCGCCAATACTTCGGGCGCCTCTTCGCCGACGCCGCGGATCACGTCGTCGACCGAGTCGCCGCCGAGGAGGAGAGCGAAGGCGGAGCGCCAGATCCGCGAGAGCTCCGGCGTCGTCGTCTTCACCAGGAACACCCCGTTGCGCTCGAGGAGAAATGTCGCGGTCCCGGTCTTTCCGATCGCCCGCGCCGGGACGGCGAAGCGTCTCGCGCGCGACAGCACTTCATCCGTGAGCTCCGGAGCGCACGCCACGAACGCGCGGGCCTGAGATTCGCTGAACAGCAGCGACACCGCATCGAGATCGTCCGCGACGCCGGTGAGGTCGACATGGCAACCGATGCCATCCATCGACGATTCAGCGAGAGCGATTGCCAGACCGCCGTTCGAAAGATCGTGCGCGCTGCGGATCAGCCGCTGTTCGTGCAGCGCCAGCAGCAGTTCGATCAACGCTCGCTCGGCGCCAAGGTCGACGCGCGGCGGTGCGGCCAACGCCTCGGGCGCGAACATCTGCTGCCACTCCGATCCTCCCAACTCGTCGCGCGTCGCGCCGAAGAGAACGACGTCGAGACCGGCCTGAGGAAATCGCAGATCGGATCCCGCATCGTCGCGAGCCAGAATGCCGACCATGCCGACCGTCGGCGTCGGATAAATCGCCTTTCCCTCGGTCTCGTTGTAGAAGGACACGTTGCCGGAGACGACCGGCGTCTCCAGCGCGAAGCACGCGTCGCTGATGCCGTCGATGCATCGGCTGAACTGCCACATGATGTCCGGCCGCTCGGGCGAACCGAAGTTGAGGCAGTCGGTGATCGCGACCGGCCGTCCGCCGCTCGCCGCGATGTTCCGTGCCGCCTCGGCGACGGCCTGCTTGCCGCCTTCGTAAGGGTCGAGATAGCAGTAGACCGGATTGACGTCTGATGTCAGCGCGAGCGCGCGGCCGGTTCCCTTGACGCGAATGATCGCCGCGTCGCGCTGCTCCGGCCGCGCGATCGTGTTCGTTCGCACAGTCGTGTCGTACTGCTCCCAGATCCATCGCTTCGAGCAGAGATTCGGCGACGCGGCGAGTCGCAGAACGGTGTCCGTGAGATCGGCGTCCGCGACGCGAGCGCGTGTCAGTGACGGAGCGATGCGATCCATCCACTTCGGCTGTTCCATCGGCCGGTTGTAGACCGGCGCTTCCGTGGAGATCGGCTCGACGGGCACCGTCGCCACTTCCTCGCCGTGCCAGAAGAGGCGAACGTAGCCGTCGTCCGTCACTTCGCCGATCTCCGCGGCGTTGAGGTCCCACTTCGTGAAGATGCGGATCACCTCGTCCTCGCGTCCGCGTTTCGCGACGATCAGCATCCGTTCCTGCGACTCCGACAGCATGATCTCGTACGGAGTCATGCCGCTCTCGCGAACCGGCACGCGATCGAGATTCATGCGGATGCCGGTGCCCGCGCGCCCGGCCATCTCGAATGACGACGACGTGAGCCCGGCTGCGCCCATGTCCTGAATGCCGACGACGGCGTCGGTGTCCATGATCTCGAGACACGCTTCGAGCAGCAGCTTTTCCGTGAACGGATCGCCGACCTGCACCGTCGGACGCTTCTCTTCAGAGGTCTCATCAAACTCGGCGGAAGCCATCGTCGCGCCATGGATGCCGTCGCGGCCGGTCTTCGATCCGACATAGATCACGGGATTGCCGACGCCGCTGGCGGTGCCTTTGAAGATCTTCTCGCGCCTCGCCACGCCGAGCGCGAACGCGTTCACGAGGACGTTGCCGTTGTAGCAGGAGTGAAATGACGTCTCACCGCCGACGGTGGGGATGCCGATGCAGTTGCCGTAGCCGGCGATGCCGCGCACGACGCCGTCGACGAGGTACTTCATGCGCGGCGCATCGAGGTCGCCGAAGCGCAGCGAGTCGAGCGACGCGATCGGTCGAGCGCCCATCGTGAAGATGTCGCGAAGGATGCCGCCGACGCCCGTTGCCGCACCCTGATACGGCTCGATGAACGACGGATGGTTGTGCGACTCCATCTTGAACGCGGCCACCCAGCCATCGCCGATGTCGATGACGCCGGCGTTTTCGCCCGGGCCCTGCACGACGCGAGGCCCGCTCGTCGGAAACTTCCGCAGATGCACGCGGCTCGATTTGTACGAGCAGTGCTCCGACCACATGACCGAGAAGATCCCCAGCTCGAGGTAATTCGGCGCGCGCTCGAGGATCTGTTCGATGAGCTTGTATTCGGTTTCGTTGATGCCGTGGGCCTGAACGAGCTCGGGGGTGACCTGCGGGTCCTGCATGTCGCGATTCTAGCTCTCAGCTGTCAGCTCTCAGCTCTCAGGGATGCGCGGCTGAGAGCTGCTAAGAGCTGAGAGCTTCTACTCTCCGTGCGGCTCGAGCGATGGCCACGGCTTGCGGTCGCGCACGTACCGATCGAGCCAGTCGCGCGAGATACGGTCTACTTCCTGGCGGTGCTCGGCCAGGCCGTGCTGCGCGCCTTCGAAGAGCACCATGCGAAACGGGTGCTTCGCGTCGTACAACGCCGCGGCCATGTTGATGGCGTTCGTCTTCGGCTTTGCGCGCCAGTCCGCGGTGCCGTGCAGCAGCAGAATCGGCGTTGTCTTGTTGAGCTTGTCCGCCCAGCGCACGGCCGAGCGCCTCGCGAGCTCAGCGCCGCGATTCTTGTCGTATCCCGGAATCGAAGCGGACCAGACTCCCTCCATGTCGGGACGGTCGGTGAGGTTGAGGTCGGCGACACCGGAATTGACGATCGCCGCGGCGATGCGGTTCGTCTTCGCCAGCGCCAGATACGTCATCGTTCCCCCTCGGCTCCAGCCGATCATGCCGATCCGGGTGGTGTCGGCGCGCGGTTGCGATTCGAGAACGGGAATGAGGTTCATCACGTCGTCGACGTCGGCGCCTCCCCATTGGTCATGGCCTTCAGCGCCGTTTGCGCCGCGGTACTGACTGGCGACGACGACGTATCCCCACGACGCGAACTTCGCCAGTGATGGCGCCGCCGACTCGTCGGTCCAGACGGAGAACTTCGCGTTTCCACCGCGGTTGAGAATGAGGCACGGCAGCTTCCCGCCCTGCTTCGGGAATCCGAGATAGCCGTTGATGACGAGATCGTCGCTGCGATAGGTGATCCGGCGAACCTCCACGTCCCCGGTCTTGTCGGCCAGGATCACCTTGGAAGTGACGATCGGTTGAGCCGACGCATGCGGCTGCAGCGAGAGCGCCGCGGCGAAGAAGAGCAGGTGTTTCAGCATGCGCCGAGTGTAAGGCACCAGTTACTCGAGCGCGATCTCGCGCGCGCCGTCGTCGCGCACGCGAATGGTGACCTCGACGTGCGACGGCTCGAACTGCTCGAACTCTTTCTTCGGCCATTCGATGAGCTTCACGCCCGGCCCGGAGAGCAGCTCGTCGATGCCGATCTCCAGCCACTCGCGCCGGTTCTCCGACAGCCGGTAGCCGTCGATGTGAATGACCGGATCGCCGTTCGCGCGCGGATATTCGTGCACGATCGCGAACGACGGCGACGCGACCTCCCGCGGATCGGCGCCGAGCTCCGTCGCGATCGCGCGCGCGAGGAACGTCTTCCCCACCCCGAGATCTCCGCGGAGGTGTACGACGGCGTCCGGCGGCAGCAGACGCGCGATCTCGCGGCCGGCGGCGATCGTCGCGTCTTCGGTGGGGCAGGTCCACTGCTTCATGGTGTCGAAACGGCTCCTGGCTGTTGGCTCTTGGCTCGTGGGAGACAGTCAATCCCAAGAGCCAAGAGCCAGGCGCATCATGAAACGACACCGATCTAGCCGTTATTCAATCGCTTGATCGCCATCGGCACGCGCTCGGCGAGATCCATCGCCGCGAGTCCGGTGTCGCCCATCTCCTCGGGCAGGATGTCGCCGGCGAAACCGTGCACATAGACGGCGGCGCATGCGGCGTCGAACGGATCGACGTCGCGCGCGACGAGCGCCGCGATCATGCCGCCGAGGACGTCGCCCATCCCGCCGGTGGCCATGCCGGGGTTGCCGGTCGGATTCACGTTCACCCGTCCGTCGGGATCCGCGATCAGTGTCTGATGACCTTTCAACACGACGATGGCGCGCGTGAGGTTCGCGGCTTCGCGCGCGGCCGCCAGGCGATCGCTGTTGATCTCCTTCGTCTCGCGCTCGAGAAGTCGGGCCAGCTCGCCGGGATGCGGCGTGATGATGCGCGGCCGGTCCTGCGGATTGATCTCGCCCGCGCGACCGGCAAAGGCATTCAAAGCCGAGGCGTCGATCACCATCGGCAGCTCGATCGACGCGACGGTACTGCGGACCCACGAGTAGGCTCGATCGTTGTCCGGCAGTCCGGGTCCGATGAGCACCGCGTCTTTTCCCTTCAGGAACTCCTGCACGTCCATGTTCGGCCAGGTCATCGACTCGGCCGAGCCTGCGTGCACGATGCGCGCGGTCTCCGCATCGGTCATGACGGTGACGAGGCCCGCGCCGGTGCGAATGGCGCCGCGCGCGCACAGGACCGCGGCACCGCTGCGACCGGGTGAGCCGGCGATGATCGCGACATGACCGTACGTTCCCTTGTGAGTTGCGGCCAGCCGCGGCGCGAAGAGCGGCGCGATGTCCTGCTGCGTCGTCAGGGCCAGCGGTACGCCTTCATCGTCGATCGCCACCTCCGGGATCGCGATGTCGGCGACGATCACTTCGCCGCAGTACGTGGCCGCCGGATCGAAGACGTGACAGATCTTCGGTGCTGCGAACGCAACGGTCACTTCCGCGCGAAGGCACGGATCGAAGGGCTCGGGTGACGACGCATTTGCGCCGCTGGGCAGATCGACGGCGATGACGGGGAGCCGCAGCTCGGCCATGGCGCGGATGACCTCGGCGTGTACGCCGGAGGGCGGACGATTCAGCCCGGTGCCGAAGATCGCGTCGATCAGGACGTCGGCATCGGCCGCGTGCACGATCGCATCATCGACCGCATCGGCGTCGCGGATCTCGTACATCGGGATGTTGAGACGCTCGCAGATCGTGAGGTTCGTCCGGGCGTCGCCTTTGAAGTGCTCGCGCTCGCCGACGATGAGCACGATGGGAACGACGCCGCGGTTCTCGAGATGCCGCGCCACGGCCAGGCCGTCGCCGCCATTCGATCCCGTGCCGCAGAAGATCGCGACACGGTCCGCTTTCGGATAGTGCGCAGCGATTGCGTCGACGACGGCGAGTGCGGCGTTCTCCATCAGGACGATCGACGGCACCCCGAATCGCTCCGTGGCGCGGCGATCGATCGACTGCATCTGTTGCGATGTGAGGATCTTCATTGATTAGCTCTTGGCTAAGAGCCCGGCCGCAATCGTGCCCAGCTCACCGCCATGGTTCTCCCGCGCAAACCGCTGCAGGTCGTCGATCACATCAATGTCATAGCGCAACGGCAGCATCGCCACGGTGTTCTCCCACTCTCGGATGCGCGACATTGTAGTGCCGAGAACGCGCGAGGTTCCCCACTCCACGCCCGCGAAGACCTCCGTCCTGAATGCTGCGGTGCGACACCCGATCAGGTAGTAACCGCCATCAGTGGCGGGGCCGATGACCCATTCGCACGAGTCGAGGAGTCCGAACGCGTGATCGACGATCTCGCGGGTGAGCCCCGGATCGTCGACGCCGATGGCGATGATCTTCTGAGTGCGATGGAAGAAGAACCGCTCGGAGAACGCCATCGACAGCCGCTCGCCGAGCGTAGCGCCGGTTTGCATCGCCAGATTGCGATCGCCGAACGCGCGGCGGAGGACATCGCCGTGCGCGGTGGCCGTTGGTGCCCAGGCGATCTCGACCTCGGTTTCCGGCGTCGAATCGCCGACGTTCGTGAGGACGTCGTGCAGCATGGCCTCGTAAACAGCGAGCGCTTTGTGCGTGCCGATCGTCTCCGCGAGACGCGTTTTCACCTGTCCGAGCTCCGGCACGCGCGCGAACACGAGCAGGCGTTGCGGCGGAGGCGGGATTGTCGGAAACACGCCGCGAAGTATAGTGACCGCACGGGCATGCGCATCCGAATTAAGAATTTCGAATTTCGAATGAAGAATTAAGAGGTCCCTGAATCGACCAGCCACAATTCTTCATTCGAAATTCGAAATTCGTGCAAACTCATGCCCCATGCCTCATGCCCGTTTCATTACTCTGGTCACCGACTTCGGGACGCGCGATCCGTACGTCGCGTCGATGAAAGGCGTGATCGCGTCGCGCACGGACGCGCCGGTCTTCGACTTGACGCACGAGATTGCGCCCCACGATGTCTTCGAGGCAGCGTGGTTTCTTCGAACGGTCGAGAGGTGGTGGCCAGCGGGCACGATCTTCGTCGCCGTCGTCGATCCGGGCGTCGGGACGACCAGGCGCATCATCGCCCTCGAGCGAGACGGGAAGATCTTTCTGGCGCCCGACAACGGACTGCTCACGTTCGTCGCAAGTGTGGCGCCGCCGGCCTCGGCGGCGCTCCGCTCTGTTGAAAACGAATCGCTCTTTCTGCCTGCCGGCAGCGACACGTTTCACGGTCGCGATCGCTTCGCGCCGGTGACCGCGGCGCTGGCGAACGGCATGCCGGTCGTGAAGCTCGGGCCGGCGATCGACGACATCGTGAAGCTCGAGTACGAACGCGGAACGATTGTGGCCATCGATCGCTTCGGCAACGCGATCACGGATCTGCAGCCGGAAAGCGGCCGATTCGCGCTGAGCGCGGGGAGCGTGACGATCGATCGGCTCTGCCAGACCTATGCGGAAGGGGGAAGCACGCCGTTCATGATCGTCGGATCGACCGGCACGATCGAGATTTCGGTTCGCAACGGCAGCGCGGCAGACGTGTTGCATCTGCGACGCGGCGACAGGGTCGAGATCCGGAAAGTGTGAATCGGAAGGTGCAGCCAAACCGCCGCCGCACGCGCAGGATGACGGCGCGCAGAGTCCTCACGCCGCTCGTCGTCGTGCTTGTCATTCTGGCGATGCTTGCGGCGTTCGTGGCGTGGCTGCCGCTGCGAAGCGCGCGCGACGCGTGGCGTCGCGGCAACAACAGCCTCGCCGTCGCGGACGGCGAACGCTGGTCAGAGCTTCATCTCTGGCCGGGGCAGTATCACCAGCTTCTCGCCGCCGCGTATCTCTCCGCGGGCAACGCGAACGCGGCGAAGCCGCATCTCGACGCGCTGTGGCGTCGCAACTTGTGGTTCTCCGCTGTTCCGAAAGACGAAGTGGCGCAGCGGCTCTTCGCACGCGGCCGTTACGGCGACTTCCTCCTTTACGACAGCGCGGTTCATGAGCGCAGCCAGCCGGCGGACACGCCGCTCTATCGTGCCGCGGCGCTCGCGGCAACGAACCGCATCCGCGAAGCCGAAGCGGCGTTGCAGTCGCTCGACCGCGCGAAAGCGAATCCTCGGAAGCTCGCGGCGTTGCAGCAGGGGATCGCGCAGCGCAAGGCGGGCACCTATCCGTTCGTCATGGCGCGCAACGGCAGCGTCATCGCCACGATGCGCACACAGCGCGGCGAGCTCGTCGCCGACGATCCGGATTTCGATGCCTTCATCGATCGTGAAGCCGGATCGCTCACCCTCGGCGCGCATCTGCAGCAGCTCGGAACACAGGACACGATCGAGACGACTCTCGATCCATTCGTGCAGAAGGCGGCCGTCACGGCGCTCGGTCAGTATCGCGGGTCGCTCGTGGCCATCGATCCGCGGAACAACGAGATCCTCGCGATCGCCAGTACGCGTGGCACGGGCCCGCTCGCGAACCTCGCACTGGAGCGGCAATACGAACCGGGATCGGTCGTCAAGGTGCTGACGGGCTTGAATGCGCTCAGCAGCGGCACCGATGTGAAATCGATGTTCCCGTACTTCTGCAAGGGAGCTCTCATCATCGACGGCCGCCACTTCGGCGACTGGCTCGGGCCGGGCCACGGAAATCTGCCGGACCTCGGCGAGGCGCTCGCCGAATCGTGCAACATCGTGTTCGCCGACATCGGTCTGCGCCTCGGCCTCGATCGGCTCGAGCGCTTCATGACCGCCGCCGGCTTCGACGGGCAGACCGACCTCGGCGTCTTTCAGGTGCCGCTCGGCAAGACGATCCCGCCGATCTTCAATCGCTTCGAGACCGCGTTCTACGCGATCGGTCTCGAGCACGAGACGACGAACACGATTCATCTGGCCATGCTCGCGTCGATGGTGGCGAATCGCGGGGTTCTGGCGACGCCGCGTCTCGTCCGCGCGCGCCGGTCGATTCTCGGCGATGTCGTCGCCTCCGCGCCCAGGCAGGGCAGTGCGCAGATCGCACCGCGCGCCGCGGTCGAGCAGATGGTGCAGGCGATGAAACGCGTGGTCGACAGCCCGGGGGGAACGGGACGGCGAGCGAAGGTCGAAGGCATCGAGCTGGCGATGAAGACCGGTACGGCCGGCGAGCGTGCGGAGGGCGGTCTCGAGTCGGTGATCATGGCGTTTGCGCCTGCGGATGCACCGAAGATCGCGTTCGGCATGATCGCGGAGGACGCCGGACCCGCGGAGTACGCCGGAGCGCGCATCGCTCACGATTTCGTCGAGGCAGTGAAGCCCCTTTTGAAGTGACCGCTATAATCAGTCGAGGCCGTACGGAATGCCAGGCCACGATCGTCGTAAGTCCACGCGGTACCCCACCGCATCGATTCCGGTGCAGCTCTCCGACATCAACGGGGAGCTGATCGATCTGAGTCTTCAGGGCGCCGCGGTCGTGCATCGGTCGCCGATCCGTGCCGGCAGCTCGTGCACGCTGATCTTCCCGAGCTACGGCGGCATCTACATCCCGTGTCAGGTGCTGCGGTCGGTCGTGCAGGTGCGGCGCGGAGAGAACGGCGCCGAATACGTGTTCCGTTCCGCGATTCAGTTCAATCCGATTCCGCCCGAGCAGGAGAAGGCGTTTCACGAGTTCCTGCAGATTCAGATCGGGCGACTCGAGGAGAAGCGCGCGGAAGTCGCGGCCGCCGCGGGGCAGTAGCCATCAGAGCCTTCTCCCCGCTGTCGCGGGGAGAGGGCGCTGGCGGGGTGCCTATCGCACGTCTTTCGGCGGCTCCCGGCGCCACCTTTGCGCGATCGGCATCTGCCTTCCGCTGCCGAACGCTTTCGTCGACACGCGAATCGTCGGCGCGGCCTGCCTTCGCTTGAACTCGTTCGTGTCGACGAGTTTGAGAATGCGCGCGACGAGCTGGCGATCGAATCCGCGCGCCGCGATCTCCTCGACCTCTTTCCACTCCTCGACGTACAGCTTGAGGATCTCGTCGAGCACGTCGTACGGCGGAAGCGAATCCTGGTCCGTCTGATTCGGGCGCAGCTCCGCGGAGGGCGGCTTGGTGATCGACGATTGCGGAATCACCGCGCTCTTGCGATTCAGCCAGTGCGCGATGCGGTACACCATCGTCTTGTAGACGTCGCCGATCAGCGCCAGTCCGCCCGCCATGTCGCCGTAAAGCGTGCAGTAGCCGACCGCCATCTCGGACTTGTTGCCGGTGGAGACGACGATCGCGCCGGAGCGGTTCGACCACGCCATGAGGATGTTCCCGCGGATGCGCGCCTGCACGTTCTCGTTCGTGATGTCGAATTTCTTCTCGCCGAAGAGCTGGTCGAGAGCGCTCTCGTACGGCTGGTAGATGGGATCGATGGGAACGATGTGAAACGCGATGCCGAGGTTCTGCGCGAGCGCCCGCGCGTCGTCAATGCTTCCTTTTGAGGAAAATCGTGACGGCATGGCGATGCCGGTCACGTGTTCCGCGCCGAGAGCCTCGACTGCCAGCGCCGCGCACACCGCCGAATCGATCCCGCCCGACAGGCCGATCACGACGTCGCGGAAGCCGCACTTCCGGATGTAATCGCGCAAGCCGAGGATCAGCGCGCAGCCGATCTCCTCCTCCCTGGCATGAGTGAGGACTGATTCGCATGGCGAGCCGTGCAGATGGACGAGCGATGCGTGCTCCTCGAATGCGGGCGCACAGAAGATCGTCTGGCCTTTCCTGTCGATGACGATCGACGATCCGTCGAACAGCAACTCGTCGTTCCCGCCCACCTGATTCGCGTAGACGAGCGGGACGTCGTACCGCTGCGCGATGCGCGAGAAGAGGTCGTATCGCGCCTTGCGCTTCCCGGCGTTGAACGGCGACGCCGAGATGTTCAGCAGCACCTGAGCACCCTGCCGGGCCAGCTGGTCGACCGGATTCTCACAGTAAAACTTCGAACCGAGGATCTCGTCCTCGTACCAGAAGTCTTCGCAGATGCTGACGCCGGCGCGGACTCCGCCGATCTCCACGACCGACACCGAGCGCGCGGGCTCGAAGTAACGCAGCTCGTCGAACACGTCGTAAGTCGGCAGGAGCATCTTGTGCTGCTCGAGCAGGATCTTGCCGCGCTGCGCGACGATCGCCGCGTTGTGGACCGGCTTGCCGCACCAGCCCGTGTTTCGCGTGACAGTTCCGAAAATCAACGCCGGGTCGCCGGTCATCTTGATCAGCGAGGCGGCGGTCTGCTGCGCCGCGTTGATGAAAACGTCGCGGTCGAGCAGATCGAGCGGCGGATAGCCGGTCACCGCGAGCTCGGTGGCCATGACCACATCCGCCCCGGCGCGCAGGCCATCCCTGTACGCGCGCTCGATCATTTCCGCATTCGCGGTGAGCGCGCCCACAGTCGGATTCAGTTGCGCGAGGTAGATTTTCATTGACGAGTTGCCGGTTGCTGGTTGAGAACGGTACCTCAGATGCCGGCAACCAGTAACCAGCAACCGATTCACCACACTAGTTTCGCTACATTTTTGCAAGAATGCCGTTCGAGGTGAACCATGGGCGATGATTTCGGAACCGTGAGCGTCCGGCGAGCAGAGCGCGCGCGAGAGCTCGAGGTGCTGCGACAGCATTACCGTGAGCACCGCGCCACCCTGAACACGCTGGCCGAGAACGCGCCGACCGAGTTCCTCGCCACCGAGTATCAAGGCCTGATCAGCGAGATTGATGCCGCCCTGGCGAAGCTCGAGGAGCTGGAGCGGCACCCCGACATGCCGCGGCCGAAGACGCAGCCCGGCGCGAGGCCGATCGTGCACTCACCGTCCATGTCGGAGGATCCGGCAGCGCCGCGGACGTATGTGTCATCGGCCGCGACATCCGCGCCGAACACGCAATCCCGCATCATCGTCATGGTCCTGGCCGGCCTTCTCGTCCTCGGCCTCATCGCCTGGCTGATCTGGCGCGCGGGCGTCGATCGCCGGGCGCCCGGCACGCCCCTGGCCGAGCAGCCGACGACGACCGAGCCGATCAGCGACACCGCGGCGCCATCGACGATCATGCCCGTGACACCCGCGCCCACGGCGACCGGAACCGTCGTTCCTGCTGCCGGCTCCAACGCGCTCCTGATCACGCCGGCTCTCGCCGACTACGGCACGATCCGCAAGGGGACACGCGCAACGCGTCAGTTCGAGATCATCAACACGACGAGCGCGCCGATCGCGATCAAGGTCGCCCGCTCCGCGTGCCGCTGTCTCTACTATGAGCACGCGGACCGGCTGCCGCCGAAGAAGAAGGAGACGATCACCGTCACCGTCGATGGCGCGCGCGTGAAACCGGGAGTGCTTCAGGAGACGGTTCAGGTGACCGGGAAGAACGACCCGTCGATCGTGGCGTCATTTCAGGTGCAGGCGACGATCAAGTGAACACGGCGGTGGAAATCGTGTCATTCCGAGCGTAGCGAGGAATCTGGGTGGGGGAGCGGCTCGATGCCTCTGAGCGAAGCGAAGGATCTCGGCGGCGACGGCTGTTCATTTTGAGATCCTTCGCTGCGCTCAGGATGAAGTGGGTTCCCGCGCTCGGGATGACGACGGGGGCAACGGTTCACCTTTTTGTAACCTCCTGACCGGGAATTCATTTCTACTGACCGTCCGTTCATTGCGGTGAACTGATGGGTATGCCGCCGCGCTCGAAAGAAGACGTCGTCCAGGAATTCCGCATCCAGTCCATCCAGGAAGCGACGATGCGGGTCATCGCCCGCAAGGGCATGGCCGCTGCGACGATGCAGGAGATCGCGGACGAGGCCGGAGTGGCCAAAGGGACGATCTACCTCTACTTCCGCGATCGCGACGAGCTCGTCGAAAAAACGTTCGAGACAGCGATCACCGAGCTGCACCAGAGGGTCGACGCCGCAATGTCCGGCACCGGTCCGTTCGAGGATCGGCTGCGGGCGATGATCACCGCGGCGATTACGTTCTTCCGGGACAACCGCGAGTTCTTCCGGCTCTACGCCACGCTGCGCATTCCGGAGGGGACGCCGCAGCAGCAGCGGCGGCAACAGCGCACCTGTAAACCGCAGTATCAGAGCCGCATCGAGCGCTTCGCCACGATCCTGCAGGAAGCGATGGATCGCGGAGAGATCCGCCCGATGAATGCCCGCCGTCTGGCGATGTTTCTCATCGAGGGGATCAACGCCATCGTCATCGATCGCGTGATGGAAGAGGCGCCGCCGCCCGAAACCGAAGACGTCGAAATGATGGTCAGCGCGATTCTCGACGGAATCGCTACTCGAAAAAAACGGAGCTCTCATTGAAACGAACCTGGATTCTGGCACTAGCGATACTCAGTGGGGCGCCGCTGTCCTCGGCGGCGCGCGCCGGTGAGGACACCGGCGCCCCACAAAGCACCGCGACGACCGCACCGCAGGTCCTGACCTTCGGGCAGGCGCTCGCGCGTGCGCTTCAGGTGAACAACACGGTCGAAGGCTCCCGGCTCGACATCCAGGTCGCCGAAGCGAACCGTCAGCAGCTCCTGTCGAACGTGCTGCCGCGCATCACCGCAAGCGGCAGCGCCACGCGCAACTCGACGGCCGTCACGTTCGGGTCCGGCGCCGATGAACGGACGATTCTCGCGCAGAACGATTGGGCATACCGCGTGATTCTCTCGCAGCCGGTATTCGCCGGCCGTCGCGAGCTTCGCGCGTACTCGCAGTCGAAACTCGGCATCGAGAACGCGCGACAGGCGTCGTTGGGAACCGAAGACGCCGTGCTGCTTCGCGTGGCATCGAATTACCTCGCGCTCGTCAACGGTGACGCGCGCATCGCGGTCGAGCAAAAAAACATCGATCTCGCTGAAAAGCGCCGCACGCAGGCCGATGCGTTCTATCAGGCCGGCGAGGTGACGAAAGTCGATGTGCTGCGGGCAGAGACCGCGATCAAGGCGGCGCAGCGTGCCCTCGCTCTCGCGCAGCAGGCGCGCGAAGGGGCCGCAGGGCGGCTGCGCGTCGATCTCGATCTCGCCGGACCGATCGTGGTCGCTCCGCCGGAGCGCTCACTTCCTCCCGTTCCGGACGAGTCTGCGCTCGTGGAGCGCGCAGAGGCAGGCCGCCCCGACGTCGCGCTCGCCGCGAACAACGTGCAGATCGCCAAGCTCGAGGTGCAGAAGCAGCGCGGCTTCTGGCTTCCGACCGTCACGTTCGACGGCGGATGGATCAACCAGAAGGCGCAGTTCCCGTCGCCGCAATACACGTACGGCGCGCTCCGCTTCAACGTTCCGATTCTCCAGTCGGGCGAAGTCGAGGCCCGCGTCGCCGCCGCTAAGGAAGTGGAGTTGAAGGCGCGTCTCGCTCTCGACACGGTGAAGACCGAGGCTCGAGAAGACGTCCATCAGGCGATCGTCGATCTCGAGACCGCCGAGACCGCGCTGAACCTTTCGAACGATCAGCTCGCGGCAGCCGAGGCGGAGTACAAGCAGGAGTTCGAGCTGTATCGCGCGCAGGAGGCCACCTCGCTCGATCTCGCCTCGTCGGAGCAGTCGCTCGCCGACGCACGGCGCGCGGTGAACGAGTCGTCGCTCAATCGCGATCTCGCCGAGCTGCGCGTGTGGTACTCGGCGGGCGCGATGAAAGCCGCAACCGGCCTGGCCACGACGGCATCCAAGAATCTCAACGGAGCAAACCAGTGATGAAACGCTTTTTGACTCTCTCGATCATCTCGCTCTCGCTGCTCGCCGCCTGCGGCAGGAAGGACGTTGCACCGGCCGCGTCGGCGAAGGAACCGCCCGCGCTGCCCAGGGACGTTCAGGCCGTCGCCACGTCGACGGACGCAACGATCGCCCCGGCATCGACATCGACGCAGCCGGGCACGCCCGCCGTCGCGACCGATGCCGGCGGCGTCATCGTCGCGACCGGCGAGTTCGTCTCCCCCGTCAGCTCGGAGCTTTCCGCGAAGCTTCCCGGCCGCGTGGGCGCCGTCTACGTCGATGAAGGCTCGCGCGTCACGAAGGGGCAACCGCTCCTCACGCTGGAGACCGACTACACGCGCCTGAACCTCCAGCGCGCCGAGGCGGATGCGGCGCGCGCAAAGGCGATGGCCGACGACGCGCGTCGCGACGTCGAGCGCAAGAAGGGTCTCATCGCCAGCAACTCGATCCCGCAGGCGACGATGGATCGTTCACAGGCCGCGTACGATCAGGCCAGTGCCGCGCTCGCCAGCGCACAGGCGCAGGCCTCGCTGCTCCGCCAGCAGCTCGCCGATGCCGTCCTTCGTTCGCCGATCGATGGCGTCATCGCCGAGAAGCGCACGGACGTCGGTCAACGCCTCGGCGACAATACCGTAGCGATGGTCGTCGTTCAGACTTCGCCGCTGAAGCTGCGCTTCCGCGTGCCCGAGCGTTATCTTGCTTCGGTGCACAAAGGGCAGCCCGTCAAGGCGACGGTGGATCCGTATCCCGGCCAGACATTCGAGGGCCGCGTGAGCGTCGTCGGCGGCGTGATCGATTCCGCGACGCGTTCGCTGCTCGTTGAAACGGAGTTTCCGAATCGCGACGGGAAGTTGCGCCCTGGATTGTTTGCGCGTGTGGAGTTGAATCCAGCTCGATGACTGTGAATGTGAAGACGAATCGGTACGCGGCTCGCGGTACGCGGCGCGCGTGCTCCGCCGAGAGGTCGCTTTTCCTCGCGTGCCGCGTGCCGCGTGCCGCGTACGGCGTGCCTGATCTGATACGGAGTTCCTATGCATAAACTCGCTGAAATCTGCGTCCGCCGCCCCGTCTTCGCGACGGTGATCATCCTTTCCCTCGTCGTGGTGGGATGGTTCGCGTACAACCAGCTCGGTGTCGATCGCTTCCCGAAGGTCGACTTCCCGACGGTCGTCGTGTCCACGCGACTCGTCGGCGCGGCGCCGGAAGAGATCGAGACCGACATCACCGAGAAGATCGAGGAAGCGGTCAACACGATCAGCGGCATCGACCAGTTGCAGTCGACGTCGTCGGAAGGCGTCTCCCAGGTCATTGTGCAGTTCGTCCTGGAGAAGAACGCCGACATCGCCGCGCAGGAAGTCCGCGACAGGGTGAACATGATCCTCGCGAATCTTCCGAAGGACGCCGATCCTCCCATCATTCAGAAGTTCGATCCCGATTCGGTGCCGGTGCTGGCGATCGCGCTCTCCGGCCCCGCTCCGATCCGCGATGTCACCGAGTTCGCGGACAAGAAGCTGCGCCGGCGCCTGGAGTCGATCAACGGCGTCGGGCAGGTCGTGATCGTCGGCGGCCGTCCGCGCCAGATCAACGTCGTCGTCGACACGGAGAAGCTGACATCACTCGGCCTCACCAGCGCGCAGGTCATGGCCGCGCTGCAGTCGCAGAATGTGCAGATCCCCGGCGGCAAGGTCGAGCAGGGTCTGCGCGATCTCTCGCTGCGCACGTACGGCCGCGTGGCGACGCCCGCGGCGTTCGCGAGCATTCCGATCGCCGAGCGCAACGGCTACGTCGTGAAGGTCGGCGACGTCGCCCGCATCGAAGACAGCGTCGCCGAGCCGGAGTCGATCGCCAGCGTCGAGGGGAAGCCGGCGGTCGTTCTCAACATCCGCAAGCAGTCGGGCACGAACACGATCGACGTCGTGAGCCGCCTGAAGGAGCGGATGACCCAGGTGCAGAAGGATCTGCCGAAGGGGTGGACGATGCGAATCGTCCGCGACCAGTCGGACTACATCCTGGCCGCCGTCAACGCCGTGAAAGAGCACCTCATCCTAGGCTCGCTCTTCGCGGCGCTCATCGTCTGGTTCTTCCTCTCCTCGCCGAAGCTGAAGGAGGCGTTGACGCTCGTCGGCGCGACCCTGGCGGTGTACTTCCTCCTTTTCGGTCTCGAGGATCTCGTGCGCGTCGTGCCGAACCTCCACATCTCGGCGCTGGCGTTCATCGCTCTGTTCGCGATCGGGGCGTGGCTGACATCGCGATTCAAGCTGAAGATCGCGCCGCGCATCATCGCGGCATTGATCGCGCTCTTCATCGCCGCTCTCGTTCCCGGCGGCACGCTGGTGGTCAACCCGGTCCGTCTGCTCGGTGTGTTCGTCGGACTGGCGATGCTGATCCACTTCTTCCGGCGTTCGCGTCCGACCATCATCTCCGCGGTCGCCATTCCCAGCTCGATCATCGCCACGTTCGGCGCGATGCGCTACGAGAACTTCACGCTCAACGTCATCACCCTTCTCGCGCTGACGCTGGCGGTCGGTATCGTCATCGACGACGCGGTCGTCGTGCTGGAGAACATCTTCCGCTTCATGGAAGAGAAGAAGAGAACCCCGCGGCAGGCTGCGGTCGAGGGGACGAAGGAAGTCGGGATGGCCGTTACGGCGACATCGCTGTCGTTGATCGCCGTCTTTCTGCCGGTGGCGTTCATGGGCGGCATCGTCGGACGGTTCATGAACTCGTTCGGCATCACGATGGCCGTGGCGATCGCGATCTCGCTCCTCGTCTCCTTCACGCTGACGCCGATGATGTCGTCGCGCTGGCTCCGCCGTGAGGACCTGCACCACGGGACCTCGACGCGCGAGCACGGCGTCTACGGAATCATTGAAGGGACGTATTTGCGCGCGCTCGACTGGTCGATGACGCATCGTTGGGTCATCGTCACGGCGATGGTCCTCGCGCTGGTCGCGATCCTTCCGCTCGGCATGGCGGTCAACAAGAACTTCCTGCCGCAGGACGACGAATCGCAGTTCCAGGTCACGGTGCGCGCGCCGGAAGGCTCAAGCCTCCAGACGACGTCGACGATTCTTCAGTCGATCGACGCACGGGTCCGCCAGGTTCCCGAGGTGGCGTTCACGATGGTGACGATCGGCGACGATCCGCAGATTACCCAGAACCTCGGCTCCGTGTACGTGAAGCTGAAGCCTGTCGACAAGCGCAAGCGCGATCAGTTTGCGGTCATGGCCGACGTCCGCAAGAACGTGCTGCCGCAGTATCAGCGGCTGAAACTGCGCACGTCCGTCGCCCAGGTCAACGCGTTCGGAGGCGGTGTCAACGCCGAGATCATGTACTGGATCGGCGGTCCCGATCTGAACAAGCTCCAGCACTATTCGGACGTGCTGCTCGGGCGTTTGAAAGAGATGCAGAAGATCGGCGTCGTCGACCCCGACACGACGTTCATCGCCGGCAAGCCGGAGCTCGCCGTCCGCATCGATCGGGAGAAAGCTGCGGACCTCGGCGTGCGCGTGCAGGACATCGCATCGACGGTCAATGTCCTCGTCGGCGGTCTGAAAGCAACCGAGTATTACGAAGGGGGCGAGCAGTACGAGGTGCACGTGCGCGCGGAGCACGAATTCCGCAAGGACCCGCAGGGCATCGAGCAGGCGCAGGTGCCGTCATCGACGGGCCGGACGGTCCAGCTCCGCGACGTCGTGACGATGGCGCCCGGGTCGGGTCCGTCGTCGATCAACCGCATCACGCGCCAGCGGCAGGTCATGCTCACCGCGAACATGGCACCGGGTCACTCGGCCCAGACGGTCATGGACGACCTGGTGAAAGAGACGAAGAAGCTGAACATGCCGCCCGAGTACCAGTCCGGGTTCACCGGCCGCTCGCGCGAGCAGGGACGCGCGTTCGCCAACTTCATGCTGGCGTTCTTCCTGTCGATCATCTTCATGTACCTCATTCTCGCGGCGCAGTTCGAGAGCTGGATCCACCCCGTGACGATCCTGCTCGCGCTGCCGCTGACCGTGCCGTTCGCGCTGTTCTCGATCCTCGTGCTGAATCAGTCGTTGAACATCTTCTCGATGCTCGGCATCCTCGTGCTGTTCGGCATCGTCAAGAAGAACGGCATTCTGCAGATCGATCACACGAACGGTCTGCGAGCGGAAGGACTTCCGCGAGCCGAGGCGATCCGTCTCGCGAATCGCGACCGGTTGCGGCCGATTCTCATGACCACCCTCGCGTTCGTCGCCGGCATGATCCCGCTGGTCGTTTCCAGCGGGACCGGCGCTGCGACGAACCGGGCGATCGGGTCGGTGATCATCGGCGGCCAGACGCTCGCGCTGCTCCTCACGCTGCTGGCGACGCCGGTGGCGTACTCGCTGTTCGACGACCTGCAGGAGCGCATGCGCGGGCGCAAGACGGTCGTGGCCGAAGGGCCGGTCCTCGAAGAAGAGGAAGAGGAAGAGATCGAGCAGGTTCCGGCCGTGGTGTAACAGAACGCCACACCTTCATAACCTCGGCCTGCGATGCGCGTCCAATGGACATGAGCATCGTCGCCGCCGTCCTCTTGCTTTCCGCCGTCGTCAATCCCGCCATCGACATGGAGGGCTACCTTCAGGTGGCGAAGGAAGCGGCCGCGTATCGCGAGTCGCGCCGCATCTCGGAGGAGGAGTTCATCCGCATGGCGAGCGAGCCGGGGACGATCATCCTCGATGCGCGCAGCCGCGAGAAGTACGACGAGCTGCACATCAAAGACGCGATCAATCTCAGCTTCCCCGACATCGCGATCGCATCGCTTGCGGCGATGATCCCCGACAAAAACACCCGCCTCCTGATTTACTGCAACAACAACTTCACGGGGGCGGAGAAGCCGTTCCCGTCAAAGATCGCACGCGCTTCGTTGAATCTCTCGACGTTCATCGCGCTCTACAGCTACGGCTACCGCAACGTGTACGAGCTCGGCCCGCTGATCGAAGTCACGAAATCGAAGCTGACGTTGGAGTCGACCGACTACTCCGTCATCTCCACTTTGCCGTCGAACAGTGTAACGGCGCAGCGCGCGTCGCGGTAGATCCAGAGCGTCGCGCCCGGTCCGCGCACCTCGTCATTCGGGCGGATCTCATCAGGCTTTCCCAGCTTCGCCTCGAGCTGCGCCGCGGTCATCTCCGGCTGAACCACGACGCACGACGCGTGGCTCGCCGGAGCCACGACCGCGGCCGCGGTTGTCGGCGTGGACGGTTTCCAGTGAACGAGCGCCATTCCGTCGAACGCAACGAGCGCGAGCGCGCCGAAGAGCGCCGAGCTGACGATCAGCCGCACGTCGCTCTTCCGCATGCCGCTCTTCGGCTTCTTCGATGGCGCAAAACTCGCCATCGACGCGAGAACGAGCCACTGCGCGATCGCGACCGCGCCGATCACCGCCGCCCACGTCACCTGATGATTCATCACCGCGAAGGCCGTGGCGTTCATTGCTCGCTCCCTTTGGCCGCCGGCTTCGACCAGCGCAGCTCCTCACTCGAGTCCTGGTCGTAGCGAACAGGCGGTGGATTCTCGAAGACGCGCGAACCGGCGCGACCCCACGCGCGAAGCTGCGTATCGAACTCCGCCACGCTCTGGCCGGTGAGCTTCCAGATCGCTTCGTCGGTCGTTGCACCGTCGCGGAACGCGGCCACCATCGTGCCGATGCCGCGTTCGCCGTACTTCGATTCGATGTAGCGGATCACCGTCTGCGACTCGATGTACGCCTCCGTGATCATGTCCGGATCTCCGGATCGCTTGATCGTCGCGTCGAGCACCGACATCGCCAGCAGCTTCTCGTCGTCGTACATGTTGAACGCGTTGGCGTGGTAGTCGGTCATCTCGATCCGCTGGGCGAGGCCTTCGTGGAACCACGACGGAGCCTGATCGTTCGTCGCCTGGGCGAGCATCGCGTGGCAGAGCTCGTGGCTGAGCAGCGCGACGATGGGAGGGATGAACTGAGCGACGCCTGCGAGGGGAACCGTGATCTTCCCCTGATAAAAACCGAGGATGAAGTCGTTGCCGGTGTAGGTCGAGCGGAAATCGCGCCACCATACGACATTCACCGTGACCGGTTGGACGTCTTTGACGGGCACCCATTTCTGGAGGCGCTTGAACTCCGCCTCGAGAATCGCGCCGATCTGTTTCGCCGCGACGGGCGACACGTCTTCGGGATAGCGGATCTCGAAGTGCGGCGTGCGCTCTTGCGAGTACTTCGTCGCCAGCCGCTTGTTCATCTCGATCTGCCGGACGCGATCGTCCGTCATCGGATTCGGCCGGATCGCCTGCGCCTTGTCGTACATCGCGATCGCGGAGTCGAACTGATCGTGCGCCGCGAGCATCTCACCGAGTGCTTCGAGCGAGCGCGCATCTCGCTTCCTCGCCAGCACGCGGCTGTCGGCGAGCTGTTGCAGCAGCGTCAGCGCCTCGGCGCGCCGGTTCGTGCGTTCGAGTGCCATGTCTTTGAGGAAGAAGAGGTCGGCCGGAACGTATTCCGACTTCGGCGAGAGCGTTTCGGTCAGCGCAGCCAGCTCCGCCCAGCGATTCCGCTCGGCGAGTGCCTCGGCCGTTCGCGTGACGCGGCGGCGCAACGCCGGCTGCGTGAACGCGCCCGCGTTGTGTGCCGCGGCCACGAGTTGCTGGTATTCGCGGAGCGCGTTTTCCTTCTCTTCCTTGTCCCACGACGCGGCGTCGATGACCGCCGTTTGCGGCGGCGCCAGCGATGCACCGCCGGGTACCTGCAGCTCCTGCTCTCCGATCTGGACGCGAAGGAGATTGCCGCACACCTGCGCCACCGCGTTCGAGGGAAGCGCGACCGGATGCGACGACACATCCGCCGGCGCGAATTTTGCTTCGCCGGCGGTGCTCATCGGAATGAGCTTGCCGACTTCCGGACGCCGCAGCACCGCGGCGAACGCGGGAGATCCGAGGAGTGCGGCGCGCTGGATGGGCTGGAGGTCCCAGGCGTCGCGCAGATATTTCTCCGCCTCTTCGTCATGACCGCGCGAGCCGGCGATCGCGGCCAGCGAGTAATAGGCGTACGAAGAGCGGGAGCCGATTCGCTTGAGGCGCTCGAGGTACTTGGTGGCGCGGTCTTCGAAGCCGAGTGCCATCAGCGACTGCGCCGTCTCGAACCAGATCGCGTCGCGTCCGGGTCCGAGATTGACGGCGTGCTCGTACGCGATTGCGGACGCCACGGCATCTCCCTCGACCAGCGCGATGCGGCCTCGCAACATCTCCACGAGCGGAATGTTCGACGGCGACGGAAACCGCTGCAGCGTCTTCTTCGCCTCGGCCGTGCGCGTCTGCTCGAGATCGATCTGCGCGTTCCATAGAGTGGCGACGTTCGCGCATGTGCGCTCGACACATCCCGCGTTCTGCCGCGATTCGGAGTCGATCGTTCCGGCCGCGATCGCGCGACGCAGCGGCAGAAGCGGAGCGAGGCGCGGATAGTCTTCGCTGCCTGCCGTCTGCTTCGCCGCGCTCTGCGTGACGACGCGCTGCACGAGCTTGCCGGTTCGCACCGCGAACGCGACCGCGGCGATCATCGGAATGATCGCCACGGCGATCAGCGCGCGCGAGAGCGTGCGGTTCGAGCGTGAGACAAATGCCGCGGCGATGCCGAGGAGCGCCCCGATGATTGCCGCCGCCGGCGCGCGAGGGTCGCGCGTTTTCGCCGCGGCCGCTTCAGTCGCTGCGGCTGCGGGCGCCTCCGCGAAGATCGGTTTTCGATCGGACGGAAGCGCGGCGATGCGAAGATCCTGAATGCGGTAGGCACCGCTCTCGTTCGCCAGGTCGAAGACCACTGTCTCGTCGACGCCGGACGGATAGCTCACCGCGAAGACGGCGCGCTTGTTCTGCAGCGCCGGTACGACGGTCTCCAATTCCCATTGCGCTCCGGTGGGGGGACCGAGCCGCGTCTCGATCTCCTTCAGCGCGTCGTCGTTCGACAGGTGTCGCAGCGGCGACGACGTGGCCAGACGCTCGACGATCGCCGGCGGGCCACCGGCCAGGTAGGCGGCCGCGGCTTCGACGGCCGCACGCTCGCCGTCCGAAACGGCGGAAATCTCGGCACGGGCGCCGAAGGCAAGGGCGACGACGCAAAGGACGGCACAGCGCCGGAGAGGCATTGTTCGATAACTCCCTCTTTGCTGAACCTTCGGAGGGTAGCGCGCCGTGGGGCCTGCCACAACTATCTTTCGTTCCCAGAATGGGCGTTGACACGTAGCGTCGCAGTGTACTAGTGTCTTAATACAGTGTTCGACGTCAACCCATCCGCCGCCGCCCCCATCTGGCGCCAGATCGAGGAAGGCATGCGCCGCATGATCGTCCTCGGCTCGCTGCAGCCGGGCGGCGCCGTTCCTTCCGTACGCGACCTCGCTCGCGAGCTGCGCGTGAATCCGAATACGGTCGCCCGCGCTTATCAGCGCCTGACGGACGCCGGCGTTCTCGTCGTCCGCCGCGGCGAAGGGACGTACGTTGCCGACACGCCGTCGCATCCGAAGAAGGCGGAGCGCCAGGAGGCGCTGCGCAGCGCGGCCGCCCATTTTGCCGGCACCGCGGTCTCGATCGGTGCGACCGCGGACGAGGCGGTGAGCGAAGTCGAGTCCGCGTATCAGCGCGTGGTGAAAGAGCACAGGAGGTCGTCATGAGCGTCGTCGACGTTCGCGACGTGACGATTTCGTACGGCCGCAACATCGCGGTCGACAAGGTCACGTTCAAAGTCGAACAGGGATCCGTCTACGCGCTGCTGGGCAGGAACGGAGCGGGGAAATCGTCGCTCGTGCGCTGCATCGTCGGACAGCAGAAACCCGCCGGGGGATCCGTCGCGCTGTTCGAGCGCGATGCGTGGAAGCACCGCACACCGCTGATGGAGCGCACGGGCGTGGTCGCGGAGGATGCGGATGCGCCGCCGGAAATGACCGCCGGGCAGATCGAGCGATTCTGCTCTCGCGTCTACGCGCGATGGGATTCGGCGGCCGTGTACGAGCGGCTGAAGCGATTCGGCATCGATCCGAAGTCGAAGTTCGGCACGCTGTCGAAGGGGCAGCGCAAGCAGGTCTCGCTGGCGATGGCGCTGGCGTCGTCGCCGGAGCTCGTCATCCTCGACGATCCGACGCTCGGCCTCGACGTCGTCGCGCGCCGGTCACTGTTCGAAGAAGTGGTCGGCGAGCTGGCCGACCGCGGCCTGACGGTCCTCGTCACGACGCACGACCTGGCCGGGGTCGAGACGATCGCCGATCGCATCGGCATCCTGTCCGAAGGACGCCTCGTTCTGGACGAGGATCTCGAAGCGCTGAAGTCGCGTTTCCGCCGCGTCCGCATGACCGGCCCCGCGTCGATCGAAGCGGCGAAAGTGCGTGCCTGGGGTGGGGGCACGGAGGCGATCGTGACGAATTACGACGCATTCCTGCAGGAACGCCTCCACGGCACGAACGTCGTCGAAGTCACGGCGATGTCGCTCGAGGAGATCTTCATCGCCGTCGGGGGCGAAGAGAAGGGGACGGCTTCATGAGACACGTACTGGCCATCATCCGACGCGACCTCGAAGAGAAACGATTCATCTTCGCGACGGCCCTTGTGTTCGCGGTGCTGCCGTTCGTGGCGATCGCCATTCCCGGCTTTCGGGCCGATGCTCGTTCCTCCGTCGCCACGGCTGCGAACATCATCGCCGTCAATTTCGTCCTCGCAGTCGCGATCGGCCTCGGCGCCACGATGATCGGGAGCGATCTCTCGGCCGGAAGGCTGTCGTTCTACTTCTCGAAGCCGATCTCTTCGCGTGCGCTGTGGTACGGAAAGCTGCTTTCTGCGCTCTTGATGATTTACGGGTCGCTCGCGATCGTCGCTATCCCCGCCTCGATCTATGCGATCAACGTACGCGGCGGCGAGTGGGTGGAGAACAGAGTGCTCATCGCCGCACTGGTGATCATCGAGCCGGCCTTGCTCCTCGTCACGCACGCGATCAGCACCATGCTCCGCGCGCGCTCCGCGATTCTGATCGCCGACGCGGCAGCGATCACGGTCGCCATCGGAGCCGGCTGGCTGATCGCGCGGCCTCTGGTCGATGCGCTTGCGGTCCGACTGCTGCTGGTCGCGGGTGTGAGCGTCGCCGTGGCGCTGCTCATCTCGCTCGTTCTCGCCGGCAGTTGGCAGATCGGACGTGCGCGCAGCGATCGGCGTGCGAATCACGTGGAGCTCTCGAAGTTTTTATGGTCAGCGGTCGGTGCGATTCTGCTGATGGCCGCGATCTTTGTCGGCTGGGTCGTGTCCGTACGACCCGCGGACCTCAAGGAAGCATCGCTCTATGGCGCGCCCGAAGGGCCGTGGGTGCTCGCCGGTGGACGCGTGCCGCATCGGATGGATTACCGCGCAGCGTTCCTCGTGAATTCGACGAGCGGCCGGTTCTTCCGCATTCCCTGGCGCGATGTCGACTTCAATGCCTTCACGTTTTCGCGCAGGGGGAACGCCGTGGCCTGGACCCACGTGCTGGAAGGTCGCGACCGGCGTGGCGAGATCTGGACGAATCGCCTCGATCCGCTGGGATCCGTGCTAAAGACCGGCATTGTTGCCTCGCCGTGGCAGCAGATCGTCCTGTCGGATGACGGCGCACGTCTCGCTTACGCAGGTGCCGGCCTTCTGGGCGTTGCCGACGCAGCGACGGGGCGATCGCTCGGATCGGCGCGACTCGACATCGATGCTTCCCCGTCGGACGTGTCTCTGTTCTTCGTCAATCCCGACGTGATCCGTGTGTACGTCGCGCCGCCGCCCGCGTCCGAGAAGGGACCTCGTGACCTGATCGTTCGCATGTGGGAGTTCGATGTGCGCCAGCGCTCGATCCGCAAGACGGGAGAGCTCCGCGTCGCAGGCCGATTCCTCTCGTTCGGTGCGACTCCTGATGGCTCACGTCTCATCGTGCGCACCGCGTCCCCGGCCAATCCGCAGGACACGGCGTTCGTTGCGGACGCGCGCACGGGCGCACGCATCGCCACGCTTCCGACCGACGTGGCTCTCCAGCGGGCTGCGCCACTTCCTGACGGCACGATTGCAGCCGCCGTGATGCGGGAGCGCCGCGTCCATTTCCGCCGGTTCGCGTCGAACGGCGAGTTGCTTGCCGACATCGATCTCGGGCCTGCCGCGTGGGCTTACATCGCCGGACTCCATGGCTCGCGGCTTCTGGTGGTCATCGAAGAGCGCGAACATGCGGACCGCTGGACCGGATGGAAGAGCGTCGTCGTCGACCTCGCCCATAACGGCGTCGAGCGCGCCGTGCCGGACGTCAGACCAGCGAAGCGTGAGCACCCGTACGAGGATGATCCGCGAGTCATGCTTCCGGCGGGGCCAATATTTGCTGCGTTGGATAACCGCGGGCGCATCGTCTGTCTCGACATCAGGACCGGCGCGGTGACGCCGCTGGAGGAGTAGGAGGAAAGGACAACGAGGAAAGGTGAGATGAGCGCCCTCGCCCCGCAAAGCGGGGAGAGGGTGGCCGAAGGCCGGGTGAGGGACCGCCGCAACGCTCATCCGCCGCGCAGCCTGCCCTGAGCGAGCGAAGCGAGTCGAAGGGCGGCACCTTCTCCCGCAAGCGGGAGAAGGAACTGGGCGTTCGCTAGAACTGATCCAGCACGCGCAGGTCGTTCTCGAACAGCGTGCGGATGTTCGGGATGTCGAACTTCAGCATCGCCACGCGATCGATGCCGAGGCCGAACGCGAAGCCGCTCCACTGCTCGGGGTCGATGCCGCAGTTGCGCAACACCTGCGGATGCACCATCCCGCAGCCGAGGATCTCCATCCAGCCGGTCTGGGAGCAGGTGCCGCAGCCTTTGCCCTTGCAGAAGACGCACGACATGTCGACTTCCGCCGAGGGCTCGGTGAACGGGAAGAAGCTCGGACGCATCCGCATCTGCGCGTCGGGGCCGAACAGGCGATGGATCATGTGCTCGAGCGTGGCGCGCAGATGGCCGATGTGGATTCCCTTGTCCACGAGCAGCGCCTCGGCCTGATGGAACATCGGTGAGCGGCGCATCGTGATCTCGTCGCGGCGATAGACGCGCCCGCAGGAGAGCACCTTCACCGGCGGCTTCCACTTCTCCATCGAACGGATCTGCACGTTCGAGGTGTGTGTTCGCAGCAGCAGCCGGTCGACGTCGACGAAGAACGTGTCCTGCGTATCGCGCGCGGGGTGGTCGGGTGTGAAGTTGAGCGCCTCGAAGTTGTACCAGTCGGTCTCCACCTCGGGTCCGGGATCGATCGTGTAGCTCATCTCGCGGAAGATCTGCTCGATCTCCTGGCGCACGATCGTCACCGGGTGCAGGTGGCCGAGGTGCGGCAGGCGCGCGGGGAGCGTGACGTCAATAGTGTCGCGCGTGGCCTTGCTCTTCGCCTCGGACGCGGCGACCGATTCGATCTTCGCTTTCAGCTCCGCATCGATTCGGTCTCGAAGCTTGTTGAGCGCGTCGCCGGCTTCCTTCTTCTGCTCTTTCGGGGCTTCCTTCAGGCGCGCGAACAGCGCGGGGATCAGACCACCCTTGCGGCCGAACCAGCGGACACGGATCTCGTCGAGCGAGCGGGAGTCATTCGCTGCCCCGAGGTCGGCGTCGAAGTCAGCGCTGCCGCGGGCGATTTCATCGAGTAGCGAGAGATTCATCGTGGCCATAAAAGAAAACGCGGGCATTGTAGCCCGCGTTCTCACAGTGCAGTGTCGTCTGGTTATTTCGCTGCGCTCTGCAGCTTCTGGAGACCGGCGCGGGCGCTCTCGACGAGCGCGGTAAACGCTCCGGCATCGCGCACGGCGATGTCGGCGAGCACCTTCCGGTCGATCGGGTTTCCGGCGGCCTTCAGGCCGGCGATGAGCTGCGAGTAGGAGATCTTGTTCAGGCGCGCCGCGGCGTTGATGCGGGCGATCCACAGCTTGCGGAAGTCACCTTTGCGATCCTTCCGACCGGCGTAGGCGAACTCCATGCCCCGCTCCACCTGCTGCTTGGCGATGCGGTGGCCCCGCGACTTCATCCCCCAGTAGCCTTTGGCTGCCTTCAGGATTTTCGCGCGGCGGTTTTTTCTCTTTGGACCTCTTTTGACTCTCGGCATCTTTCTCCTCGTTTCCTTCTTTTTCGATCGGGCGGGTCAGGAGTGATCTTTACCGCGCCTCGATCTCGTTAGGCTCACAGCTGACAGCTCACAGCTCACAGGTCCGGGGGGGTGGCCTGTCAGCTGTGAGCTGTGACCTGTGAGCTTCTAGTACGGCAACATCCGCTTCACGGTCTTCAGGTTCGCCTTCGACACCTCGACCTCGGAACCGAGCGCCGCCTTCCGGCGAGGCGACTTCTTCGTGAGGATGTGCGAATGGAACGCGTGGTTCCGCAGGATCTTGCCACCTGCGGACTTCTTGAACCGCTTGGCGGCTCCACGGTGCGTCTTGAGTTTCGGCATAGCCTGTTCCTGAACCGAATTCGTCCTTTTGTCATTCCGGGCCGGGATGACGCGCGCTCGGGATGACGCTTCGCGTCACTTACTGGGCGAGATAACCATGGTCATCCGGTTTCCCTGCACATCGGGGTGCGGGCTCTCGGGAGCCCCGAACTCCTTGATCTCCGCCAGCAGGCGGTCGAGGACGGCCCGTCCGAGCTCCATGTGGGTCATCTCGCGGCCGCGGAAGCGGATCGAGGCTTTGACCTTGTCCCCATGCTGGAGGAAACGGATGATGTTGTTCTTCTTGAATTCGAAGTCATGCTCGTCGATGCGGGGGCGGAACTGCACCTCCTTGACGACGATCACCTTCTGCTTCTTCTTCGCTTCTCCCTGCTTCTTCTTCTGCTGGAAGATGTATTTCCCGTAGTCCATGATCTTGCAGACCGGCGGGCTGGCGGTCGCAGAGATCTCTACGAGATCGAGGTCTTTCTCCCTGGCCATGTCCTGGGCTTGCTGCAGGGGAACGACTCCGACTTGCGAGCCGTCGGCGCCGATGAGGCGGACCTCGGCGATGCCGCGGATCATGTCGTTGATTCTTGATTCTGGTTCTGCTGGTTTGCGGTCGAATCTTCCGTAGCGGCGTGGCGGGTAAATACGAATCTCCTCCTATGGTTGTGAAGAGTGAAGCGAGCAATGTACGAACAAGGCTCTACAAAGTCAACGAGCGTTGGGCGATCAAACGCTCTGCCTCGGCTACGAATTGCTCGATTGTCATGGAACCCTGGTCGCCGCCGCTCCTCGTCCGGAGGCTGATGGTGCGGGACGAAGCTTCCTTCTCGCCGACTACAAGCATGTAGGGAATCTTCTGCAATTGAGCGTTGCGGATCTTCGCCCCGAGCTTCTCGTTCGAGTTGTCGACCTCGACGCGCAGTCCAGCTCGCTTCAGTTCGCGGGACACCTCGTCGCCATAGTCGAGAAACTTCTCCGAGAGCGGCAGAACGATCGTCTGGACCGGCGCGAGCCACAGCGGGAACGCTCCCGCGAAGTGTTCGATGATGATGCCGATGAATCGCTCGAGCGATCCGAGGATGGCGCGGTGGATCATGACCGGACGGTGCTCGGCGTTGTCGGGTCCGATGTAACTGAGCTGGAAGCGCTCCGGCTGCGCGTAATCGAGCTGGATGGTGCCGAGCTGCCACGGGCGCCCGATGGCGTCGTGAACCTGGAAGTCGAGCTTCGGCCCATAGAAAGCGCCGTCGCCTTCGTTGAGGTGGTACTTCACGTCGTTCTTTGTCAGCGCGTTCCGGAGGGCGCGCTCTGCGGCGTCCCACATCGCGTCGGTTCCGACGCGCTTCGCGGGGCGCGTGGCGAGGCTGATGCGGACGTCGGTGAAGCCGAAGACGTCGTAGATCTCTTTGACGAGACGCAGTTCGCGATCGATCTCGTCTTCGATCTGATCCTGGGTAATGAAGAGATGCGCATCATCCTGCGCGAATGAGCGCACGCGTGCCAGGCCGTGAGTGACGCCGCTTCGCTCGTAGCGGTGCAGTCGCGCGAAGTCGGCGATGCGGATCGGCAGATCGCGATACGAGCGCCGCGACATCGCGAAGATCTGGGTGTGGCCGGGACAGTTCATCGGCTTCACGCCGTACTCGCGCTCGTCGATGTGCGAGAAGAACATGTTGTCGCGATAGTTGTCGTAGTGGCCGGAGATCCTGAAGATCTCGGTATCCCAGATCAGCGGGGTGACGACCTCGAGGTAGTTGTCGCGCGCGTAGAAGCTGCGCACGAACGACATCAGCGCGTTGTAAATGGCCGCGCCCTTCGGCAGGAAGATCGGCATGGCCGGGGCGAAATGCGAGAAGTGGAAGAGGCTGAGCTCTTTGCCGAGCTTGCGGTGATCGCGCGCCTTTGCCTCTTCGACGCGCGCGAGGTGCTCCCGCAGGTCCTTTTCGTCGGCCCACGCGGTGCCGTAGATGCGCTGCAGCATCGCGTTGCGCTCGTCGCCGCGCCAGTACGCGCCGGCGACGGAGGTCAGCTTGAACGCGCCGAGCCGGCCGGTGGAGGGGACGTGCGGACCGCGGCAGAGGTCGAACCACGGACCCTGCCGGTAGATGGACAGAGTCTCGTTGCCGGGGATGTCGCGGATGATCTCGACCTTGAACTTCTCGCCGAGGTCGTCGAAGACTTTGATGGCGTCGTCGCGCGACCACTCCTCGCGTCGGATCGGCAGATCGCGTTTCACGATCTCGCGCATCTTCTCTTCGATGCGGCGCAGATCTTCGTCGGTGAACGCGTGATCGGTGCCGAAGTCGTAATAGAAACCGTTCTCGATGACCGGGCCGATGGTGACCTGGGTGCCGGGGAAGAGCTCCTGCACGGCCATGGCCATGAGGTGCGCGGTCGAGTGGCGAATCGTGTCGAGACCGGCTGCGCTCTTCGGGGTGATGATCTCGATCTTCGCGTTCTCCGGCACCTTCGCGTACACGTCGACGACTTTGCCGTTCACCCTGCCGGCGAGGGCATCCTTCGCCAGACGCTTGCCGATGCTCGCTGCAACGTCGGCAACGGTCGCGTCGTCCGGCACTTCTTTTCTCGATCCGTCGGGTAGCTCTACCTGCATGAGTCAAAACCTCAATGTTGAATGTTCAATGTTGAATGTTGAATGTTGAATGAAGACCCTCGTTTCTAATTCAACATTCAACATTCAACATTCAACATTCCTCGTCTCTCTTTCGGCCCTCGCCAGAAACAAAAAGGGCCGAGATCGCTCGGCCCTGTCAGTCACATCGTTAGAACGAAGATCACCAACAGGGCGGCCGGTTGGCCGTCGTCGTCGTGGTGGTCGTCGTAGTCCGTTTCATGGCCAGTGGGGGCGGAGTATAGCTAACCGCCGCGTTTCCTCTCAAGTCTAACCGGCCATGAAGAAGATCGCATTCCTGGCCATGCTCGTCGCACTGCCGGCCCTGGGGCAGATGCCGCGGATCACGAACGGCGCGATCACGACCGTGCGTGCCTCGGGCGACCTGCGCCGTCAGATTGAATCGACACCGAACGGGTGGGTGGGGTACGAGCTGCCGACGAACGGCGAGCGAAGGGTGTTCTGCGCGTACGACGACTCCGTCAGCGTCAGGGATGACCTCCACGTGGCGAGCTCACGCGTTTCGGTGTTTTTCCGCGTCGACAGCCACCGGATCGCTCGCTTGCGTCTTCGGTCGGCGGCGTGCGATCTCGACGCGGAGAGTCGCAGCGTGACGTGGATCGACAACGTCGATCCGCGCGCGAACCTCGAGTTTCTCGATGCGCTCGTGCGCGACGATGTCGATGATGCGAAGCACGCGCTCGTCGCACTCGCCGTCAGCAAGGGGTCGGCCGATCGCCTCATCGAGATCGCCCGGCATCATCCGTCGGCGAATCTGCGCGGCAAGGCACTCTTCTGGGTCGGGCAGCAGGCGGGGGAGAAAGCCGCGGCTGCGCTGCGCGATGCCGTCGAGAACGATCCCGAGGAGAGTGTGAAGGCGAAGGCGGTGTTCGGGATCTATAACCTGCCCAGCGACCAGTCCGTGCCGATGCTGATCGATCTGATGAAGAACCACTCCAGTCGCGCGGTCCGCAAGAAGGCGGCGTTCTGGTTGTCGCAGAAGAACGATCCCCGCGCGCTCGCCGCGTTCGAGGACATCCTGAGGAAGTGAGCGAAGGTCTTGCGGAGCGCGGTTGGGAAGGGAAGCAACTGCGTGCAGGCGAGGTCGTCATCCAGATTCACGGTCTGCGCGACCGCTGTGTCATGACAACCTACGACCCCGACACGCGAGTGCAGGACCTCGGCGTGCTGCGCAAGATCGTCTGCCAGTTCGACGGAAAGATCGCTCTGAACTGCTCGGTCATTGCCCCCGGAAAAATTCGCGTCGGCGACCGTGTCGATTTCGTATAGCATGTGCCATCCCGATTTAAGGAGGCACCATGCACGACGGCGGTGTCGTCTGCTCGTTCATCCCTCCCTACATCCTCAGTCGCATTGCCGAACGCGGTGATGAGGAGCAGCGCGAGCATGCGCGCGTGGCGATGGAAACGGCTGCGCAGATGCGCGGTCAGCGGCTGGCCATCGGCGAGATGCTCGCCACGGCCGGCGTCGCGCCCGGCGAGAAGCGCCGGACGGTGTACGACGCGCACAACAAACGCGCGCTGCCCGGCGCGCTCGTTCGCGGCGAAGGATCTCCGGCATCCAAAGACACTGCAGTGAACGAAGCGTACGACGGCGCGGGCAATACGTACGAGTTTTACTCGCGCGTGGTCGATCGCAATTCGATCGACGGCCGCGGCATGCGCCTCGACTCGAGCGTCCACTTCGGATCGAAGTACAGCAATGCGCAGTGGAACGGGCGCCAGATGATCTACGGCGACGGTGACGGACGCCTTTTCAACCGCTTCACCGCTGCGCTGGAGGTCATCGGCCACGAGTTGACACATGGCGTCACGCAGTACACCGCCGCGCTCGACTACAACGACGAGCCGGGCGCGCTCAACGAACACTTCTCCGACGTTTTCGGCGTACTCGTAAAGCAGTACACGCTGAAGCAGAACGCGGCGCGCGCGGACTGGCTCGTCGGCGCCGGACTTCTCGCCAAAGGCGTGAAGGGCTCAGCGGTTCGATCCATGAAGGCGCCCGGAACCGCGTACGACGATCCGATCCTGGGGAAAGATCCGCAGCCGGCGGCGATGCGCGACTACGTGAAAACGCAGGAAGACAACGGCGGCGTTCACATCAACTGCGGGATTCCGAATCATGCGTTCTATCGCGTCGCCATTCTTCTCGGCGGGCGGGCCTGGGAAATCGCCGGGCGGATCTGGTACCGCACGCTGACCCGCGAGCTGCGGCGCAATGCATCGTTCCGCGACTGCGCCAATGCCACGGCCAAAGTTGCGCGCGAGATGTACGGCGAAGCGAGCGCCGCGTCCCACGCCGTCGTCGAGGGTTGGGCGGCGGTGGGCATCTCGCTCCGGCGCCCGGTCGTCCACGGTGGCCCGCGCATTCAGGTTGCCGATGGGTTCGTCACCCCGGTCGGCGCCGCCGAGGTGCCGGCGGCGTTGGTGATGCCGAAGGTGAAGCGACCGCGGACGTAGGCCTTCAAGGGGTCGGGCGTCATCCCGAGCGTGAGCGAGGGATGACACGAGACGCGGCGCGAACATCGGTCCTCGAGCCACCCAGCCCCCCAGGTCCCTCGCTACGCTCGGGATGACACCTCATGACGCACTCGGCCGTGCCGACTCCGCGCGATTAGTGCGAATACATTCAAGCGGCATCCCGGTTTGGTACTGTTGCTGCCCAATTCTCATGAGGAGTGTGTTGCGAATGCAGAAGCACCTGCGTCTCACCGGGCTGGTCATGGCCGGCGCCCTTCTGGCGCTGCCGGTCGTCGCCGACTCGAAACTACAGTATCCGCAGACGAAGAAGGTCGAGCAGAAGGACACCTACTTCGGAACAGTCGTCAATGATCCCTACCGCTGGCTCGAGACCGACGTTCGCGAATCGAAGGACGTTGAGAGCTGGGTCGAACAGGAAAACAAGGTCACGTTCGGCTACCTCGAGTCTCTCCCGTATCGCGAGGCGATCAAGCAGCGCCTCACCGACATGTGGAACTACGAGAAGCAGGGCATTCCCGCGAAGGTCGGGCCGCGCTACATCTTTCAGAAGAACAACGGTCTGCAGAATCAGTACGTCGTCTATGTCGAGGACTCGCTGGCCGGTCCGGCGCGCGTGCTGCTCGATCCGAACACGTGGTCGAAGGACGGCACCGTCGCGCTTGCCGGTTACTCGTGGCCTGACGACGGAAAGTACCTCGCGTACGGTGTGGCCGAGGCCGGATCGGACTGGGTCAACTGGCACGTGATCGATGTCGATTCGGGCAAGGTGCTGCCGGACGAATTGAAGTGGGTGAAATTCTCCGGCACCGCCTGGACGAAAGACGGGAGGGGGTTTTTCTACAGCCGCTATCCCGAGACGCCGGCCGGCTCGCAGTTCCAGAGCCTGAACAAGAACATGAAGATGTACTACCACCGCGTGGGAACGCCGCAGTCGGACGACGTGCTGGTGTACTACCGTCCCGATCAGCCGGACTGGAGCTACCACCCGACGGTGACCGAGGACGGGCGGTATCTCATCATCACGACGACGCTGGGGACGGATCCGCGCTATCGGATTGCGGTGAAGGATCTGACCGAGCCGTACGGCATGCCGGTCTCGCTCATCGACAACTTCGACAACGAGTACTCCTTCCTCGGTAGCGAGGGGCCGGTGCTGTACTTCAAGAGCGATGTCGACGCGCCGCGGCGCCGGGTCGTGGCGATCGATCTGCGCAAACCGGAGCGGGTCAACTGGCGGGAAGTCATCCCGCAGGCGGACTCGCTGCTCGACGACGTGAGCTTCGTCGGCGGCCATCTCATCGCCAGCTACCTCAAAGATGCGCAGAGTCAGGTGAAGGTCGTCACGCCGGACGGGAAGTTCGTCCGCGACGTGGCGCTCGGCGCGATCGGAACGGCGCACGGTTTCGGGGGCAAGCAGAGCGATCCCGAAACGTTCTATTCGCTGGCGAGCTTCACGGTTCCGCTCAGCATTTATCGCTATCACGTCGCCACCGGCGAGAAGACGCTTCTCTTCCGTCCGAACGTGAAGGTCAATCCGGACGATTACCAAGTGAAGCAGGTCTTCTACAACTCGAAGGACGGCACGCGCGTCCCGATGTTCCTCGCCCATCGCAAGGGACTGAAGCTCAACGGCAACAATCCGACGCTGCTTTACGGTTACGGCGGATTCAACATCTCGATGACGCCGTCGTTCTCCGTGTCGCGTCTCGTGTTCATGCAGATGGGCGGCGTCGTCGCCATCGCGAACCTGCGCGGCGGCGGCGAGTACGGCGAGGAGTGGCATCACGCCGGAACGAAGCTGCACAAGCAGAACGTGTTCGACGACTTCATCTCGGCGGCAGAATGGCTGATCGCGAACAAGTACACGAATCCGAAGAAGCTGGCGGTGCAGGGCGGCAGCAACGGCGGCCTGCTGGTCGGCGCCGCGATCACGCAGCGGCCGGATCTCTTCGGCGCCGCACTTCCCGCGGTCGGCGTGATGGACATGCTGCGATTCCAGCAGTTCACGGCCGGACGGTTCTGGGTCGACGACTACGGCTCGGCGCAGGACAGCGCGGAGCAGTTCAAGGCGCTGTATGCGTATTCGCCGTATCACAACATCAGGGGCGGGAAGTCGTATCCGGCGACGCTCGTCACGACAGCCGATCATGACGATCGCGTCGTGCCCGGCCACAGCTTCAAGTTCGCCGCGGCGCTGCAGGAAGCGCAGGCCGGTCCCGCGCCGGTGCTGATCCGCATCGAGACGCGCGCCGGTCACGGCGCCGGCAAGCCGATCACGAAGCAGATCGAGGAAGTCGCCGACCAGTGGTCGTTCCTGGCCGCGAACCTCGGCATGAAGCTGCCGTCGAGCTTCAACACGACGGCGAAGGCCGCGTCGAAGTAGCGGAAGTGAAAGTAGGGCGCCGGCGTCCTCGCCGGCGCCCCACAGCCGCAGATGCTAGTGTAGTGACTCACAAATCCCTTGCCGTTCGCTGGTGCCGCTTGCGGCTGAGATGCAAGGAGCGAGGAGGAGGCGATGTGGTGACATCGTTGACGACGAGCGACGCCGCAGATCGGCCGCAACCGGCACCAGCCCGGAGGGTTGCGGGCGGCGAGCCGGCATCTGCGTCGTTGCCGCTCCTCGACGATGTCCCGCATCGCCTGCGTCGCGGCGCCTCGCATCCGCCGGCTCGGCGCTCGCAACGAACGGTAAGGGATTTGTGAGTCACTACACTAGCGTGACGTCGTTCCGGCGCACGGCTTCCTCTCCGTCGACGATCTCGCTACATCGATCCTCGGCGCGAAGCGGGAATCACTGGGCGATCTGCACAACCTTCAGATCACATTCGAAGTCGTCGGCGGCGACGGCGCCGCGAGCGTCGTGTTGATCTCGACCGAGAATGCGACGGGCGACACGAACTTCCGGGTCGAGTAGAGCCGGCTGACACGGCTGGCCCCTCAGATGCATTACGCATCCTCATGCGTATCGGGGGGCGTCAAAGCTCTAACGTTGAAGACCGTCGCGGGATGGGTGGCCCCCTTCTGATCGGCGGAGGCGGAGTCGGGGGCCTCGTCATCGCGCTCCTCATCTATTTCCTGAGCGGAACGCCCGGGGAAGTCAGGACCCAGGTTCCGGATCCGTCCGCGCAGACGGCGACGGCGAATGGTCAGGCCGATCCCGCCGTGCAGTTCGTCCGGACCGTGCTCGCCGACACCGAGGACGTGTGGCACGACGTCTTCCGGAAGGAGTTCGGCCGCGATTACGAGGAGCCGAAGCTCGTGCTGTTCACCGACATCACGCCATCGGGTTGCGGGATCGCGCAGTCATCGATGGGGCCTTTCTACTGCCCCCTCGACCACAAGGTCTACATCGACCTCGGCTTCTATCGCGATTTGAAGGAGCGGTTTGGTGCGCCGGGCGACTTCGCGCAGGCGTATGTCATCTCCCACGAAATCGGCCATCACGTGCAGACGCTGCTCGGGACGACGGACGAGGTGCAGCGGGCGATGGAGCGATCCAGCCGCACAGGACGCAATCGCATCTCGGTGATGAACGAGCTGCAGGCCGACTGCTACGCGGGCGTGTGGGCGAATCGCGCGCAGAAGATGAAGAACATCCTCGAGCCGGGAGACGTTGATGAGGCGCTGCGCGCGGCGGCGGCGATCGGGGACGATCGCCTGCAGCGCGAGACGCAGGGGCGCGTCGTACCGGAGAGCTTCACCCATGGGACGAGCGAGCAGCGCTCGCGATGGTTCCGGCGAGGATTCGAGAGCGGCGAGATGCGCCAGTGCGACACGTTCAACGCGCCGGCGCTTTGAAACGGAGAGCGGTCGGGAGCCCCCTCTCCCCTGATTACTGTGCGTTGACAGTGAAGGTCTGGAACCCGCTCTCGCCGGAATTCATGTCGGTGACGCCGACGGCGATGCGGTAGCGCCCGGGGCTCACGCGGACGGTCGTGTCGTAACGGAACTCCTGAGTCTGCGCGGCGGCCCATCGCGCCTGCGGCACAACGATGTCCTGCGCGTGCTCTACCTGAGACTGGCCAAAATCGGCGTGCTCGCCGACTGCGGCGACGAGCACTTTGAACTGTCCGGTGTACTTGTCGCCGTCTTCGGCGAACGTCAGTCGCGACAGCGGGACGTGAACGTGAATCGGGATCTCGAGCGTGCGCCCCTTTCGGACCAGCGGCGATGCCGTCAATCGGATCCCGAGCGGATTCGGGATACTGGACGAGAGGACCGCCGACATCGCCTTGCCGCGCTCTTCGTCCTCCGCGGTTTGCGTGCGAACGTTCCGCCGCGTGCGCACGACGAGCTCGGGATGATTGCGCAGGCGGACCTCGACTTTATGCCCTTTCGCCTTGGATTCGGTGTCGCGATAGCCGATCGAGTAGTAGACCGCGAGGTCCTGCGAGATCTGCTCGAACATCTCGCCCGCTTCGCGCGTGCCGCTGAAAGCGCGTCCCCCGGTCGTGTCCGCAAGAGTGAGCAGGAGATCCTGCGTCCCTTCCTGGCCGCGTTTGCTGCTCCGAGTGAGCGATGCATTGTCGTGCCCGGAGGTTCTACCCTCTTCGACGCTGACGCCTGGAAGCGCCTGATTGCCCGGCTCGTACGTCTCGAGACCGTAGATCAGAACGTTGTTCGCCGCCGCGGTCCGGCCGACCTCGTTGACGAGGCGGCGAAGATCGCGGAATTCGCTCACGATCCCGGGACGGAGAAGTCCCTTGATCGTGTCGCTCGGCGTCTCTCCCGGATTAGTCAGCGTCAGACCCGGCACGGAGGTCATCTGAGTGGTCATGAGAACGAGCACCTTCTTGCCGGGCAGTTGTCCAAGCGCCTCGACAACCGACCGAAGGACGCCGAGTCGCTCTTCGGCGCATTTCTGAGGACTCTGCCCGCAGTCGCCACGCCGCAGGACTCGGTCGTCGGGTGAGCTCGGTGACTCGCCTCCGAGGTGATCGAGCTGCAGGACAGGCTCCTTGCGCATCATCTCGCTTGTCACTCGGTCCAGCGTTGTCATCAGCACCGTCTTGTCGGGCGTGAAGAAGAGCGGGATCCGCTGCGGTGAGGCGGGAGTGACGACCATCGCTTCGTCGCCCTCGCGCATGACGCCGACCAACTCGGCGCACTGCCGCAGCAGGTCCTTTCGCGTCGTGTCGTGCATTGCGAATTCGTCGAGGTAGAAGATGAACTTTCGCGGCTTGCGGGGCGGCGCGGCCGCCGATCGCGGAGCTTCGGCGGCACGCGCGGAGGCGGACGCCGTTGCCGCGCTTTCGTTCACGACGGAAAAATTCGTGATCGTCTGCTCGACGCCGTCCTGCAGCACGATGAAGTCGTCCTTCTGCAGATCGGTGACCGGTTTTCCGTCGCGCGTCTCCACGACGACTTCCAGCTCATGGACGCGCACATCGATCCGCTCGGTGAACTGGCTGACCGCGGCGGACGACAGAAGGAGGCTTATGAGAGCTGCCGTGGGATAGCGGCGCACCGCATCATTCTAGTGCGCTGTAACGCCGGAATTGATCGCAGCTTAGCTCTTAGCTCTTAGCTCTTGGGGAACCGCGGCTCCCAAGAGCCAAGAGCTCAGAGCTAAGAGCTGTTCGACCAAACCAGGTGCTGTCAATTCCGGCGCCACACTACACTAGCGGGAGCCGGCGCGGCGATCGACGCCAGCGCTTTAGGATCGATCGGCTTGGGCACGAGCAGTTTCACGTGAGGAAACGTGGTCAATGCCTCGCGCAGATAGTCGGGCAGATAGCCGCTGACGACGACGACCGGCGTGGTGAGCGATCGATCCTGCATGTCGTTCAGTAGACTGAGGCCGCTGCGGCGCGGCAGCATGACGTCGAGGAGGATCACCGCGTATTCGAACGCTTCGATCAGGAGCAACCCGCTCTCGGCATCGGGAGCGTGGTCGATCGAGAAACCGTATTCGGCGAATGCAGACTCCATCTCCGAAGCGAGCGTCGGATCGTCGTCGACCAGGAGAATCTTTCGGGGCATCGGACGGCGCGCAGAGTAGCGGAACCTGCGGTGAATGTCGCCCAGAATGAAGGACTTAAAGTGAAGTGCCGTTTCCATACAGGCTGTCACGCCTGAAGAATTGAAAATTGAAAATTGAAACTTGAAAAGGCCGCATTCAACACGAGCGGCATCTCCTATCCGAGATGCGTGACAAGATTCCACGCGCATGTACGCATTCAGCCGCGACGAAACCGTCGGCGACGCCGTCCGCCGGATTCTCGTCGAGCAGGTTGATCGCGCGATCGCGCAACTGGCCGACGCGAAGCAGAAGCCGGCGAAGCGCATCCACGATGCACGCAAGCGGTTCAAGGAGATCCGCGCCGTGTTGCGCATGGTTCGCCTCGCTCTCGGCGAGCAGTTTGCGGTCGAGAACGTGTGGTTTCGCGACGCGGGGCGCGAGATCGGCGCGATTCGCGATGCCGAAGCGCTCGTCGAAGCGGCTGCGAAGCTGCGACAGTCCGCGCCAGCGTTGAGCGACAAACGGCTCTTGGCGCGAGTGCGGGGCGTTCTGGCGAAACGTCGCGACGCGGCGATCGGCGCCGACATCGAAGGGCGCATCGCCAACCTTCTCGAGCAACTGCCGGTGGCGAAGGCTCGTCTCGCGAACCTCACTTCACTCGACGATCGATTCGCCACGATCGGCGCCGGTCTCGAGCGGACCTATGCGTGCGGACGCACCGCGTACCGGCGCGCATCGCTCGATCCCGCGGTGGAAGAGATTCACGAATGGCGCAAGCGCGTGAAGGATCACTGGTATCACGTCCAACTCCTGCGTCACGTGTGGCCGGAGATCATGAAGACTTACGGCGACGTGATGGCGGAGCTATCGAGCACGCTCGGCGATCGTCACGATCTGGACATGCTGCGCGCGTTGATCGAGAGGGAACCGACAGAGTTCGGATCGCCGCGGAGAGTCAGGCACCTGCTGGACGCGATCGACGCGCGTCGCGGCGAGCTCTTTGCTTCCGCACTCGCTGTCGGCAGTCGCGTCTACTCCGAAGATCCGGCGTCGTGGCGCGCACGGGTTCGCGGCTACTGGAGATCGTGGCGCGGCGGCTCGAGCGGCGGATGATATGGTGACGCTCCCATCATCATGATTGCGCAACGACTCGCTTCTGCGTTTCTCGCTCTCCTTCTCACCGTCTCGATCTTCGCGGCGCCGCCGCGGCCCGATCTGATCGTGCTCGTCTCGATCGATCAGTTTCCCGATCGTTATCTCCGCCGCTTTCGGCCGTACTTCTCCGAGGGGGGATTCAATCGGCTCATGCGAAAGGGGGCGGATTTCACCCACGCGCTCTATCCGTACGCGACGACGCACACGGGACCGGGTCATGCCGCGCTCGGAACGGGTCAGCTTCCATCGCGCAGTGGCATCGTGGCGAACTACTGGTTCGACCGGCTCGGCGGCAAAACCGCGTATTGCGTCGACGATCCGCGCGCCGGCGGTTACTCGCCGCTCAACCTGGCGTCGGATTCCCTCGGCGATCGCCTCCAGGAGGAGTTCGCCGGATCGAAGGTCTTCGGCGTCTCGCTGAAGGATCGCGCCGCGATTCTCATGGCCGGACGCAAGGGAACGGCAGCGTACTGGTTCGACCGAAAGGCGGGCGGTTTCGCGACCAGTGCTTACTACCACTCCGACAAAGCGCTCATCGATGCAATGAACAAGACGGTTCCCGACATCGTGCGCGCGCAT
>Ga0210377_10000247_pt1 | contig 51479 bp, 45 predicted proteins | sample PLM4_65_b1redo_FD_155480 | JGI IMG/M metagenome (GOLD analysis project Ga0210377, IMG submission 155480) | Groundwater sediment microbial communities from an aquifer in East River, Colorado, USA - PLM4_65_b1 redo | ecosystem: Environmental > Terrestrial > Soil > Riparian zone | place: USA: East...
TTCAAGCTTGGGGACACGAAGATCGAGCTGGTTGAGGGGATCGGATCGGAGAATCCGACGGCCAATTTCATCGAGAAGCGGGGCGAGGGCATCCACCACATCTGCCTTGAGGTCGAGGACCTCCCCGCCGCGCTGAGCCGGTTGGATGCGGCCGGCTTCCCCCTCATCGACAAAGTTCCGAAGACGGGGGCCGGAGGGACGAGAGTGGCCTTCCTTCATCCGAAGGGGTGCAATGGCGTGCTGGTGGAGCTGGTTGAACAGTCCAGAAAAGAGTAATCACTCGATGGCATCTGTGGCCCATATGCGATTTCTCTCGTTGGCTGCAATCCTTCGCGCGGCCCTTCGCTTTTTCCTCTTCTTGTCATTATTGCTCGTCACCGGGATGGGCGGGATTTCTCTCGCTCAAGAGCGGGCCCCAGCCAAGGGGCGCACTGCCGCCCCGAACAAGGAGAAGGAAACCCCTGTTGCTGAGGCCGTTCGGGTCGTGGCCGACCGGCTCGTCGCCGCCTTTCCCCGGGTCGAGGGCCTGATCATCGGCTTCGAGGGTGAACAAGTCTTAATCGATCGTGGGAAGGCAGATGGCGTGTTTCAGGGAATGGAACTGAACGTCTTCCGCGAAGGGGAAGAGTTCAAACATCCGATCACTGGGGAGGTGTTCGGAAGGCTGGACAAGGAACTGGGGTTGCTTCGAGTCCTGCAGGTTCGAGAGCGGTACGCTGTGGCGGCCGTCACAAAGACCGCGGAGAAGGCCGAAATCCGCCAGGGCGATCAGGTTCGGGTCTCGATGGCCCGCATGATCGTGGCATTTCCGAATGTCGATATGGAAGCGGCCAAGGGGGCCAATATACGACCGGTGACCAAGGATCTGGCCGCCGCCCTCAGTCGCACAGGTCGCTTCGAGCTGATCGAGGACCGGCAGTTGAGATCGATGCTGCTGGCCGACAAGAACCTGACCTCGGGAGAGCTGGCTGATCCTCGCATCCTGAAGCAACTTTATGACAAAGGCAGGGCTCAGGCGCTGCTGCTGGGCCGTCTGACGCCCCTTGCGAATGGGTTTTCTCTCGATGTCCAGGTGTACTCAACGCTGACTGGCAACCAGCTTGTTCTGGCCAGCGCAGAGGTAAAGCCGACCGATGTAGCACACGATAGGTCCTCGTCGGGTTCCCAGCAGGCGCGAGCTGGTCGTCCGACCGAGCTCACGGCGGGTCGTTCGACGGAGCTCACGACAGGCTCCTCCGCCAAACCGGGGATCTCCACCGCCAGGGCGTCCAATGCCCGCCCATCTGCCCCCGCGCCGTCGGAGCGTTTCCAACTTGGGCCGGTGTTTGACCAGCCGATGCGGGCCTTAGCTGTGGGAGACCTGGACGGTGATAGTCACAAGGAGCTGCTGCTGGCGGCAGCCGATCGCCTGATCGCCTATCGGATCGATGGCCGCCAACTCAATCTGCTGGCGGAGCACCGCCTGAATGGCAAGGAACCTCTTGCGGTTCTGGAGGTGGCTGACATCACTGGCGACGGCCGAGCAAAAGTCGTCCTGACGCTGTCGCAGAAGGGTCGCTTTCATTCCCAGATCCTGCACTGGAAGGACGGGAATCTCGCACCAATCTTGGAAGCTCCCGATGTTGTGCTTCGCGTGCTGTCGCCCGATGGGAAATCGCCTCAGCTCTTCGGGCAGGAAGTCTCGCCTGCGAATCGCACCATTGGGCCGATCCGTCACTATGCTTGGGACGGTCGAACCTTTACTCCGGGACAAACGCTCGATGCACCAGCGGGACTTCCCCTTCTGGGACTCAATCTTGCGGACCTTGGCGGGGACGGAGGAACGCGCTTCTTGACGCTCAAGGAAGGGACGGTCCTGGAGGTCCATTCCCAAGGCGGGGAGCGAGTTGCCGCTTATAAAGATAGCGGGCGGCCGGTGGCATCACGGTACCTTGTTAGCCCTCGGATCCTGGTTGAAAGCGGAAGGGACGGAGAGCGCCCTCAGATCATTCTGGGCCGAGAGGAACAGACGGGCAACCGGCTGCTGCGCTGGGTGAGCAAGAGCAGGGCAGCACACTTGACCGCCCTGAGATGGGATGGGGCCGGGTTCCAAGAGGTGTGGCAGACCCCGCCATCCGAGGGGAGCCTGGCCGACTATGCCATCGTTGATCTTGGAGGCGAACTTGGACGCCACCTCCTCTTGCTCGTTGTGAAGGAGGGACGGCTTGGATTTGGTGGGAGGAGCGAGATTCAGGCTTTTCGTTTCCGATAACAGAGATGAGGGTCAAGGGGCTAAGGGTGTAGGGGATAGGGTCGAGGAATCGCTATGCGCTATACCCTGAACCCTATACCCTGCATTTGCGGGAAGTCAACCGAACACGACACCTAAACGGGAGGTGGAGCATGAGACGCGGATCGGCACCTATTCTCAGCTTCCTCTTACTTATCGGCCTCTCGTCCGTCGCCTTTGCCGGACCGGGAAGTGTCGTGATCAAGACCGAAGGCGACATCACTGCGACCTTCGGAGCACAGGCCCGCTTCATCCCGACCTACGAAAAGGACTGGGATTTCGGGATCCAGAGCAAGACCGGGATCACAGGAACGTTCTTGCTTCACTTGAACGAATCCGGGGTGGTGAACAAGTCGTATATTCGGACCGAAGACCGCCTCTACTTCAACTTCGCCAAGGGCGACATCTGGGATGTCTACATGGCGCTGGAGTTTGACGACGTCCTGTCGTCCCGCACGGTGGACCGGGTGCGGGATGTCCAGGGCACCTTCGGTTCGTTTGGCCTCGAGCGCCTATCGGCCAGCATCAAGCTCCCCTGGATTTCCTCGCGCTTTTATGGCGGCTGGGACATCTACGGCGTGGACCTCGATGGCGCGCTGCTGGTGTATGGCGATGACGATCCTGGCTTCTGGCTGACTGGAGGGATTGCCAACCTGGATTGGCAGTTCGGCTATCACAAGAAAGATGAAGGCAACCGAACCCTCGCGGGCATCCGGGGCACCCCGGCTAACATCACCTTCACCAGCACTGACAACGAACGTGATATCCTCTCCGTTCGGGTCAACTACACGCCGTTCAAAGACACGAAAGTCGGCCTGATCTATACCTGGGACCGCCTGGGCTTCCGGCCCACGACCATACCTGTCTTCCTTCCGCCTCCTCCAGGTGAGCCGTGCGGTCCCGCCCCCACGCCCACATCCGCTAATACGTGCCCCGAGGTGGATAGCCATCACATCGGCTTGATCGCGATCTCCGGCGTCGCCGGATTCAAGTTCACTGGAGAGTACGTCCATCAGTTCGGCGAGGCCAGGAAGACCAATGTCGTGAACGCGGCCTCTGGGCCCCAGGGCAATTACGACATCGATGCGAATGCCGTCTATGCCGATCTCTCCTATGATCTCACGCCCTGGACCGGTTTCCGCCTCATCCCTCATGTCGGTGTCATTTGGGCCTCTGGCGACGACAATCCAAGCGACAACAAGCTGGGCGGCTACGTGGGCAACGTGGACGGCCAGCGGTTTGTCGGTGGATTCAGCGGCGAGAACACCATCCTCGGCGATAACAATAACGTGATCGGGACCAATCTCTATTCGTTCATCCCGAACTTGCGCGGGAACCAGAATTCAGGACTTGTGACCGGTGGCCTGTTGAGCACCGGCCGCGGCGACAACCCCGGAGTCCTGCTGGTGGGCGGCGGGATTACCGTTGCCCCGACCAAGAACTCGATCTACCGGACAAACGCCTACTACCTGAAATATGACAGAAAGCCCTGTGTCAATCCCGGGGACTTTCCGCTCTTGACTCCTCCCAGCGCCTGCCCGGCCTCGAATATCATCCAGCACAGCGAGATCGGCGTCGAGTGGGATAACGAGGTCATGGTGTGGCTGGACAAGAACATGATCGTAAAAGGGCAGTTCTCGTTCCTCTTTCCGGGTGACGCCGTCAGGGATATCACCAGGAATCTGGTCGGCCGTGCAGTGGATGAGACCGCCATGCGGCTTGCCATGGAACTGATCTGGAATTTCTGAGGGATGGGCGAGGCGCGTTGTAGGGGCGCCGCTTGCCGCGCCCGTGCAAGGTGGGTTGTAGGGGCGCTGCTTGCCGCGCCCGTGCAAGGTGGGTTGTAGGGGCGCCGCTTGCCGCGCCCTGCGAGTCAGGTGAGTGTTTCGGCAACAAGAAGGGGAGGAATTAGCAGTTCGTCAACGGCCACTTAACGGCTTAGCATCCGTTTTTGCTGTGAACCATGAACTGTGAACCGTGAACCCTCTGGGCTGGTGAAAAATTCCTTGACAAGGCTGAGGAAGCGGTGATACTGTCCCGCCTATAAATTATGGTATGGTGCGGAGTTTGTTCTATTTTCGCGCACTTTCATATGGCCGCGCTTGGAGCAGCTCCGGCAGTCCTTGGTATCGGATTCGAAACTGCAATAACGAAGGAGGTGAGGAAAAGCAAGTCATTGCGGACCTATCTGGGTCCCAACTGATCGCAGTCCCTGAATGACGCAAACGAGCGAGTCCACCGTGCACAGTATCTCAAGGGGGAGGTGGGGGGATGAAGCGAGTATCAGTAGCCGTTCTTAGTCTCCTGTTAGTGTTGGGCCTTTCGACTGTTGCATATGCCGGACCGGGAAGTGTCGTGATCAAAACCGATGGCGACATCACGGCCCGGTTTGGCGCTCAGGTCAGGATGATTCCGACCTACGAGCAGGACTGGGACTTTGGGATCGCCAAGAAGAATGGTCCCACGACATTTCTGAGCCATGTCAACGAAGCCGGGAATGTCAACAAAAGCTACATCCGCTCGGAAGACCGCCTCTACTTCAACTTCGCCAAGGGTGACATCTGGGATGTGTACATGGCGCTAGAGTTCGACGATGTCCTGTCGTCCCGCACGGTGGACCGCGTCCGGGACGTCCAGGGCGCCTTCGGCTCCTTCGGTCTCGAGAAACTGAACGCCAGCATCAAGCTCCCCTGGATCTACTCGCGCTTCAGCGCCGGCTGGGACACCAATGGGGTTGACATCGATCTTGGCGCCCTGGTCTACCTCGATGACGACCCGGGCTTTTTTCTGAAGGGCGGCATCGCCAACTTCGGGTGGTATCTCGCATACGACAAGAAAACCGAGGCCAACCGCACCCTTGCGGGCCTCCGAGGCACGCCAGCGAACCTCACCAACACCGGCAGTGACAACGACCGCGACTTTGTCAACGCTCGGTTCGACTACACCATCACCAAGGATACCCAAGTTGGGGTGATCTTTGCCTGGAATAGGCAAGCCACCGCAACCCAAAACTTCGCGAATGGCGATCCCTGCGTCGGGCCCGTCTGCCCGGAGACGGACGGCTACTACATCAGCCCGTTCGTGAAGCTTAGCTTCGCTGGCCTCAAGTTCGTGGCCCAGTATTCCCATCTCTGGGGCGACGCGAACAAGACGAATCAACTGAACGGAGCCCCTGTCTCCCCTCTTAATCCTTTGGGTCCTGCGGGCGGAGCGGCCGGACCCACGGGCAATTACGAAATTGACTCGAATGCCGTCTATGCCGATCTCTCCTTTGACCTGACGCCATGGACCGGTCTTCGCTTCATCCCGCACATCGGGGGGTGGTGGACGCAGGGCGACGACAAAGCGAACGACAACAAGCTGGAGGGCTACGCCGGTATTACCGACTTCCAGCGGTTCACGCCAGGGTTCGGAGGTGAGAATACGATCATTGCAGACGGCAACCCCGTCTACGGGAGCGGTCTCTACGGCTTCTTCCCGATCCTTCGCGGGAACCAGAGCTCAAACCTTGTGATCGGAGGCGGCTCATCAGGCAACACCGGCCGCGGCGATAACCCCGGCATCCTGATCGTCGGTGGCGGCATCACCGTCGATCCGATCAAAAACTGGACCTACCGGACCAACGCCATGTACCTGAGGTACCAGGAGGATTTCTGCTTGAGTGCTGCTACCTTTGCGGCTTCCCCGAGTGATCCCACCAAGGCCGTAGCGGTTTGCGCCCCAACCTCTTCTGGTGCCCCCAACTTGATCACGGAGAGGGATGCCGGCGTCGAATGGGATAACGAGGTCCTCTGGTGGCTTGACAAGAACATGGTCGTCAAGGGGCAGTTCTCGTTCCTGTTCCCCCTGGACGGGATCAAGCAGATCACGAAGGCATTGGCGAATAACGGCACTCAGCCTGATGACACTGCGATCCGGCTAGCGATGGAGCTTATCTGGAACTTCTAGGAATTCTCGGAGCGGTTTAGCAAAAACCCCCTCCCAGAGCAACCCGGGAGGGGGTTTTTGCTTCCATTGAGCAATTAATAGAGAGTACAATCGTTCAGATTTAGAGTTGATGGCTTAGGAAACAAACTCTGCGCCCTGTTCTGTCTATGAACTATGAACTCTTAACGCCTTTAGTCCCCTGCTAAACCGAGGAGCATCACTGTCGAATGAAATTGTGGCGGTTCGCAAGAGCGAGCGCGGCCCTTCCACTCGTTCTGGCCCTCTCCCTCTCCGGCTGCTCCCTATGGAACCGGATTGCGCCGGGAAAGGGAGGCGAACAGACGGCGGTGAAAGAGAAGGCGCCGGTCTCTTCTAAGGAGCAGGCCGCTGCTGCTCCAGCACCTGCCGCCGGGAAACCCGACACACCCGAGGCGAAGCAGAAAGAGAAGGGTAAAGAGGGCGAGAAGCCGCTGACCGAGAGCCAGGCAGAGTGGGAGGAGAGGATCATCCGGTCGCCCAAGCTGGTCACCGCCGAGTACTTCCGCCAGAAACAGCCTCCTTCCGGTGATTTTGACCTGGGCCTTGGTCGGCTATTCGGACAATCGAAAGAGCAAGAGCAGAAGCAAAAGAGCCTGGAGGAGCGGATCGCGAAGCTGGAGGCAGAGCGGGCGGCCGGCGTCCCTGCGGCTGGAGGCTCCCCTGGCGTGGCTTCTCGGGCAAAAGTCGCTGTGGTGGACGGTCGAGGCCCGGTCAATCGGGTGGCGATGGTGGCATTCGAGCCCGAGACTCCGAACCCCAAGGCATTTGGTCGGATTCCGCTGGAGATCGTAGCCTCGGCCCTCGAGAAGGAGCCCCGATTGATCGTTGTAGAGCCGCCGATGGTCGATCGCGTGCTCCAGGATCAGCGGATCCGGCCGACGGCCGCAAATGCCAAACAGGTCGCGACACTCCTGGAGCGGGATTTGGGGACCCAGCTCGTCATTTTCCTCGATGAGGCGGCTGTCACCTCCGACTGGGATCGAAGGGGCCAGGTACTTGCCCAGGTTGTCTTGAAGGGCGAGATTCGCGAGGGGGTCACCGGGCAGGCGCTGAGCCTGCTGTCGGCCAAAGGGACGCAGGCGGCGTCCGGCGCCCAGGAGGCGTTGGCCAGAGTGGAGGCGCTCAAGCAGGCATCGGATCAACTGTCTGCCGCCATTCTCAAAAAAGCGGTCGAGTATGAGTGGAGCGCGCGGGTTCTCTCCGTCGAGGATGGCCGGGTTCGCCTCAATGCCGGCCGCCGCTCGGGCCTCCAGGAGGGCGATCTCCTCCGGGTCTTCAAGAGCGAGGGCCAGGAAATCTACAACCCTGCCACGAAGCTGTTCGTCGGTCTCGACCTCGGCGATCCGAAGGGCAAGGTGCGGGTTGCCGATTTCTTCGGCGCGGATGCTGCCATCGCAAAGATCACCGAAGGCTCCGGCTTTGCGCCGAATGATCTCCTAAAGCTGGACAAGCGCTAAATCCCATCTTCCTTCCTACACCGCTCTATCCCCGTCGATTACCGCCATCCATGATGCCGCACCAGGATCGGTCCTATTTCTCAGATCGTAGGTCTTAGAGCGGGAGGCAAGAGTCGAATGTGGATCTGCCAGCCGAGGCGATGGATGGCTGTCGCGGCTGCGGCCTGTGTTCTGCTTGTCCCCTACGGCATGACCCACGGGGAAGACGCTACCGTCAGTCACTCGACCGACGAGGTGGCCAAGAAGATCGCCGGGGTTTTCCCCCTCATGCAAGGCATGGTGGTGAAGGTGGATGGCGACCGGGTACTGGTGGATCTCGGCGCAAGACGAGGGGCCTATGAGGGCATGGAACTTGAAGTCTACCGGGAGGGGGAAGAGGTCAAACACCCGATCAGCGGCCAGATCCTGGGTAGGCGTGATGTTCGACGTGGCGTGATCAGCGTCGTAGAGGTCAAAGCGGAGTTTTCCGAAGCAGTGGCCGTAAGCCTGGAGAAAGAGGCACAGTTCAGTTGGGGCGACAGCGTCCGGATCAGTTCAGACCGCATCACGCTTGCGCTCCCGCTCATCGACCCTGGAGACGTTCGTGGCGTCAACGTCCACTCCATCACGAAAGACTTGGCGATCGCCCTTACGAAAACCGGCCGATTCATGGTGGTCGAGGAGCCCCTGATTCGGGCTTCTCTTGACCCCGAACGATCTCCGAGGCCTGAGCGCCCGCTGGACCCTGCTACTATGAACACCTTGGCAGAGAAGCTCAGAGCCCAGGCCCTGATACTTGGAAAGCTTGGCCACGTGGAGAAAAGGGTCTTTCTTGGTCTGCAGGTCCTTTCGACTCGGACCGGAGGGGTGCTCGGGTTGGCCAGCGTTGAGCTCAAGGAGTTTTAGGAGCGCGCCTCGGCGAGCTCACTGTCTTCTTTTTTTGCGGTGACCGGCTCCTGCCATCCTCGGCCTGCCGGCCTATGATCAACCTCTCCACGGCGACCAAGTGGTTCAGCATCGCCTGTTGAGCGGACGCCGCGTCGCGCCGCTGAATCGCCTTCAGGATTCGCCGGTGATCCTGGTGGGAGCGCCTCGGCCGCCCAGGGATTTGAAGCGATTCCTCCCGGCTCTGTGTGAGCAGGTCGATCAGGGCGTGCACGATGCGGGTGATGGCGCGGTTGTGGGCTGAGCTGGCGATGGCAGCGTGAAAGGCGGCGTCTTGGGCCAGGCCAGTGCGCCCGGCGGCCACGTCCCTGGCCTGCTCCTCGATGATCCGCTCCATTTCCTGGATCTCCTCCTTCGTGGACCTGCGGGCAGCGAGGCCGGCGATTGGCGGCTCGAGGAGCCGGCGGGCTTCGAAAAGCTCTCCCACCGCTTCCCGCTGTGTCAGGATCACAAGGGCCAGCGGCTCAACCAGCGAGTCCACCGAGATTTCCCGGACGAAGGTCCCCTCCCCGAGTCGGATCTCGATGAGCCCCATTGACTCCAGGGTTCGCAGAGCCTCACGGACCGAGGGTCGGCTGACCTTGAATCGCTCGGCAAGCTCCCTCTCGGGCGGAAGCCTGTCGCCGGACTTCAGCTTCCCCTCCGAGATCAGCGTCCGGATCTGTCGGACGATCTCCTCGTAGATCCGGGTGCTGTTGATGGGCTCGACCTTGTGCCACTCCATCGCGCGCTAGTACCGCTCCAACTGTTTATGGCGACATTGCCGTTCCGCGCAACCGCGACCGCTGCTATAAGGAACGCAGCTCACATTCGGCGCATCAAGTTGGAACGGCACTAGTCCACTGCCTTCGAGCTTTCCACCTGTTCAGGAGCGTATGGGGTGCGGCGGGCCAGCATCCATCCCAATAGGGTCAACGTCACCGCCAATGCGCCTGGCGCCCCCCAATGTACGACTCCGATCCACGACTCGGTCCAGCTACGGACGATCGTGTCCTTGATGATCATCTCTCCTGCCACCCAACCAAGGACGCCGCCGCCAAGCCAAACGATCCACTCGAAGCGGCTCATAAGGCGAGCCAGAAGTCCGCTTCCCCAGATCACGATGGGGATGGAGAGACTGATGCCGAAGACCACCAGGATGAGATCGCCTTGGGCAGCCGCGGCCACCGCCAAGACGTTATCGAGACTCATGATGAGGTCGGCCACGATGATCAGCCGGATCGCTCCCCACAGTGTGGTTCCATGCCGCGCCTTCCCCTCCGCCTCCCCCCCGTCCTGGCGGACAAGCTTGATGGCGACCCAGATCAGGACGAGCCCTCCCGCAGCCTGGAGAAACGAGATCCGCAGGAGCTGCGTGATAACGGCAATAAACGCGAGCCGAAGCGCCACCGCTCCGACTGTCCCGCCAATGCGACCGAAGAACTGCTCCCGGGGAGGTAGGGTGCGGACTGCCATAGCAATGACCAGGGCGTTATCGCCAGCCAAGGCGAGGTCGATGATGACGATGCCGGCCCAGCGGGCCCAGAACTGTGGATCAAGCAGAAATGCCATCGGCTCTCCTTCTGGAGATGATCAGGGCTCCCGCGGCGAAGGCACGGCAGCGGCAACGCCGCGCACTCGCCGCCACCATGGCCGCAGCAGCGGCATCAGGAAAAAGAAGGCGGCGACCGCGGTGATAGCGCCCGCGATCGGCCGGGTCACGAAGATCATGAGCGACCCCTGCGACATGATAAGGCTCTGCCGCAGCGCATTCTCCGCCAGATCGCCAAGCACGAGCGCGAGGACCAGCGGCGCGAGCGGGTAGTCCAGCTTCTTGAAGACGTATCCGATCACGCCGAAGATCAGCATGTACCAGATGTCGATCATGTTGTTGTGCACGGCGTACGAGCCGATCGCGCAGACCACGATGATGAGCGGCGTGAGGATCGCGAACGGAATGCGGAGGATCGCCGCGAAGAATGGCACGAACGCGAGGACCATAAGGACTCCGATGATGTTGCCGGTGTACATGCTTGCAATGAGGCCCCAGACAAATTCCGGCTTTTCCGTGAACAGCAGGGGACCCGGCTGGAGCCCCCAGATGATGAGGCCGCCAAGCATCACCGCGGCTGTCGGCGACCCCGGAATCCCGAGCGTGATCATCGGCAGCATCGCCGCAACTCCCGCCGCGTGGGCGGCGGTCTCGGGAGCCACCACCCCTTCCAACTCGCCCTTGCCGAACCGCTCAGGATGTTTCGAAGCTTGCTTGGCAAACGCGTAGCTCATGAACGAAGCGGGGGTCGCGCCTCCCGGTTTGAAGCCCATCCAGAAGCCGATGATGCTCCCGCGCAAGAAGGTCCGCCAGTAACGCGGCAGGACCTTCCAGGTGTCCAACACAACGCGGAGGTTCATCACGGTCTTGGCGCCGTGGAATTCGAGCCCCTCCTCGACGGTCAGGAGGATCTCGCCGATCCCGAACAGGCCGATGACCGCCACGATGAAGTCGAAGCCCGTCATAAGCTGGGTCGATCCGAACGTCATTCTGAGCTGGCCCGTGACGATATCAAGGCCGACCGCCGCGAGGATGAACCCGAGCAGAATCGAGATGAGCGACTTGAGCGGATCCCCGCCGCCGAGCCCCACGAAGCTGGAGAAGGTGAGCATCTGGATGGCAAAGATCTCCGGCGGCCCGAACTTGAGTGCCACATCCGCCAGGATCGGCGCGAAGAACGTGATCAGCACAGTCGAAAACAGCGCGCCCACGAACGACGACGTGAAGGCAGCCGTCAGCGCCTGCCCACCCTGCCCCTTCCTGGCCAGGGGGTAGCCATCGAACGTGGTCGCGACCGACCACGGCTCCCCGGGGATGTTGAAGAGCACCGATGTGATGGCGCCGCCGAACAAGGCGCCCCAGTAGAGGGAGGTGAGCAGGATGATCGCGGAGGTCGGCGGCATCCGGAACGTCAGCGGGAGCAGGATTGCGACACCGTTCGCGCCGCCGAGCCCGGGCAGGACCCCGATGATGGTGCCGAGCGTAATCCCGATCACGGCGACGAACAGGTTGAACGGCGTGATCGCGATGTGAAAGCCGAGGATGAGGTTCTCGAGGCCCATCAGTCAGTAACCGAGCCATGCCTCGAGTGGTCCCTTCGGCATCGGCACCAGGAACCATTTCTCGAAGATGAAGAACGTCGCGATTGGAATGCTGATCGACAGAACGATTACGGCGAGCCACGAGTGACGGCCGACCCACCGCATATAGAAGCCCAAATACAGAGCCGAGGCGACGTACAGGCCGATGACCTGCGTCAGCACCACCATCGCTGTGGCGGGCCACAACACCTTGAGCACAAGGCGAAGTTGCTCCCGGCGTACGAACGGCTTGGCCGACGCACGGAAGGGGGCCCGGACGACGATGAGGCCGCAGCTCACTACCAGAAGCAGGCCGAGCCAGAACGGAAAGAACCCACTCTTCGGACCGTCTGTGCCCCACCCGATGCCGAGCCGGACGGAGTCGAAGATCGCAACCCCGCCCAGCAGCAGCAAAACGGACGCAGTGACGAGATTCGCGACCCGCATCCTATTTCAGCAAGCCCCCCTTCGTCATCAGGTCCTTGTGGAGGTTTTCATTCTCCTCCACCCACTTCACGTACTCGGCGCCGGTGGCGAACGCCGGCTTGAGCGCCCCTTGCGCCAGATACTCCTTGAACTCCGGCGTGTCGTAGACCTTCCTGAGGAAAGAGACGTACCAGGCAACCGCCTCCTTGGGCATGTCAGGAGCGCCGAAAATGCCGCGGAGCATCAGGTAGTGGATGTCCACGCCGAGCGCTTCCTTCACGGTCGGAATCCCCTTCCAGTCAGGGTCGGGGACCCGCGCCGTGTCGAATACGGCAAGGGGACGAACGCGCTTCGCCCTCCAGTGGCTCACGCATTCGATGGGATTGTTGACGGTTGAATCGACATGCTTGCCGACCAGGTTTACGCAGACCTCGCCACCACCCTTGAACGGCACGTAGGTGAACTTCACTCCTAACGCCTGCTCGAGCTGGATGGTGAGGATCTGGTCCTCCTGCGCGGAACCGGTGCCGCCCATCTTCATCCGGTTACCGCCGCCCGACCGTTCCTTCACCGCGGCAAGGTATTCCTTGGCCGTCTTGTAAGGGGTCTCGGCATTGACCCAGAGGATGAACTGATCGAGGGCCATGCGCGCGATCGGCGTCAGATCACGCCAATTGAAAGGCACGCCCGTATGAAGCGGTGTCGTGAACAGGTTCGAGAGGGTGATAATGATCGTGTGAGCATCGCCTTTCTTGCCCTTGACGTAGAGGAAGCCCTCCGCGCCTGCCCCGCCCGCCCTGTTGACCACGATGAGCGGCTGCGGCGACAGCTTGTGCTTCTCGGCGAAGCCGGAGATCAGTCGGGCCATCTGATCCGCCCCACCACCCGGGCCCGCCGGGACAACGAATTCGATTGGCTTGGTAGGTTCCCATGCGGCATGGGCCGGCGTCAACGCGGCGACCAGCACGAGGACTGCAAACAAACACGAGCTGTGGCGGGAGACATATCGCATCGGCCGATCCTCCTGACAGTGTGAAAAGTTATTGCGTGAAAAACACAGCGAGGCCAGGCGCGTGTTTGCGCCTGGCCTCGCCAAGAGTGGTCACAGGACGATCATCGGTCTCCGGACGCTACTGAACGTCGAGTGCGGCCTTTGCGATGTCGATTTTGCGAAACGGGATCACAGCCGGAATTTCCCATTTCTCCCACATTTCGTCCACCTTGGCCTGAAAGTATTCCAGGTCCTCCTCGGTGAAGTGAGCGAAGCGGCCTTGCTTCAGAAGGTACTCGCGGGCCGGTTTGCGCTTCCGTCCTCCGACGATGGACTTGGTCTTGCCATAATAGCGTACCACACCATCCTCTACCTCGTACAGCGGCCAGATCCCGGTTTCGACCGCCAGCTCGCCGAGCTCATGGGACAGCATGGGATCGTAGTCCCAACCCTTGGGGCACGGGTCCAGCGAGTGGATGAACGTAGGGCCTCCGATCGAGAGGGCCCTCCGCACTCTGTTCATCATCTCCACGGGGTAGGAGGCGCAGACCGTGGCCACATAGCGGCACTCCGGGTGGCCTGCGGCCAGCATCCCGGCCATGTTCTTCTTCCAACGGGTGTGCATGATCCGCTTGACCGAGCCCGGGGGACTGAAGGTGGTGTGGGCCCCGTAGGGGGTTGAGCCGGAGAGCTGGATGTCGGTGTTGGCATACGACTCGTTGTCGTACATCAGGATCAGGGAGTTGTACTCCTTGTGGGTCAGGGTCGCCGAGATGGCGGCAAGCCCCATGTCAGCTCCGCCGCCGTCGCCGCAGAAGGCGATAACGTTGATCGGCTCGGCCTTCATCTTCCCCTTCCTCATGAGGGCCTTGAGCCCGGCGGCGGTCCCAAGCGCGGCGGAGCCGGAGGAGCCGAGCTGTGTATGCATCCAGGGCACGACCCAGGGGGTGGAGTAGTAAGTGGTGTTGGCCACGTACATGCAGCCGGTGGAGCCGAGCACGATGGTCCGGGGCCCGGCAGCTTTGACCATCAGCTTCATGACCAGCGCCGACTCGCATCCTTGGCAGGTTCGGTGGCCGGAGGAGAAATACTCCTTGATCTCGACCTTCTTGACGCCCTTGAAGGGCAGGAGGTTTTGAGTCTGTGGGTTGATCACCAGTTCCGCCATCACGTCCTCCTCACGTTGCTCGGAGCGTTATTCTCGAACGCCCAGCCAGTAGGTCCCTTTGTCGGTCTTCCCGGTTCTTGCCGCGTGCTCGCAGAGTTCGACGGCCTTCGTCACGTTTTCGATGGTCACCTCGCGGCCGCCCAGCCCGAAAATGAAGCCGATCAGGGGTGGTCGCTTCTCTGAGTTGTACAGGGCCGCCCGCACCTCGTTGGCCACCACGCCGGAGCCGAAGGGAGATCCGAACGAATAGTCCCGGTCGATGACCCCGATGGCCTTGGCCTTGCCGAGGGCCTGCGCGAGGCGCTCGTAGGGGAACGGCCGGAACCATTTCAGGCGGATGAATCCAACCTTCTTTCCCTCGGCCCGCAGCTTTCTCACCGTCACCTTCACCGGCATGGAGAGGGTCCCCATGCCCATGAGGATCACGTCGGGGTTGTCATCGGTCATGTATTCCTCGAACCAGGGGTTGTGCAGGTCGCGGCCGAAGATCCTCCTGAAGTCCCGATAGGCCTCCTCGATCACCCCGTAGGCGCGGTTTGTGGCCTCGTTGTTCTGTTGCCGGATCTCCATGACCCAATCCTCATTGACCTGGGGCGCGACTGTGATGGGATTGTCCGGATGAAGCAGCAGATCGGCCCGATTGTAAGGCGGGAGGAACGCCTCTACCTGAGCCTTGGTGGGCACCTTGCAGATGGTCTGGGAGTGGGTCAGGAAGGCGCCGTCGCATGAGATGGCGATCGGGAGGAAAATCCGCCTGTCCTCTGCCACCCGGTAGGCGATCAGCGTGGTGTCAAGCGCTTCCTGGGCAGTGTCGACCCAGGTCAGCAACCAGCCCAGGTCGCGGACCGAGAGGGCGTCGTTATGTTCCACGCCGAAGGCGCCGGGGTCGTCGAGGGCTCGGTTGCCCACCATGGCGACCATCGGGATGCGGAGGGCGGGCGTGACGGTGATGGGCTCCATGGCATACATCCAACCCACGCCGGAGGAGCCGCAAAAGACCCTTGCCCCCACGGCCGAGGCGTGCTTGACGATCTCGAATTGGCTGTGCTCGCCTTCGGCCACGATGTACTCGGCGTCGAGGAGACCGTTGGCGACCTTCTTGGCCACCGCCTGCATGACCGTGTCGTACGGCCGGATCGGGTAGGCGGTGACGACGTCGATGTCAGCGAGCGTGAGGGCCTCGGCAATCGCCTCACTCCCGGAGATAAGAAGCTCCTGTTCGACCTGATACGGGGCACGCGTGGGTGCCTGTGCTACCGTCGTCATGTCTGATTCCTCCTCTAGGCGCCCGGGGCTTCGGCGACCCCCGTGACGACCGCTACCGCGTGCTCCGAGTGGACCCCCACCTTGATGCCCTTTTGCTCCGCGTTCTCCCCCGGGATACCGTCGGCCAGCGAAGAGCCTCCCAGCTCCCGCTCCCCCCTCTCCAGCTCCTCCTCGTACTGCCCGCGATAGCGGAATCCATGGGAACGGGCGGTGGTGGCTTTGTCCGCAATCTTCTCATTCAGCCAGGCCTGATAGGCGGGCTTGTCCTTCCGCCACATCTCCCATTGGCTGGCGTTGTCGTGGAAGGCCGACTCGTTCACCATGGTGATGCAGTTGTCCACCGGGCAGACGGCCTCGCAGATGCCGCATCCGCAGCAGGACTCCATGTTGGCGTCGTAGAGCAACTCGGGGGTGACATCGAAGCAGCTATCCGGGCACTGAAGCCAGCAGAGGGTGCATTTCACACACGTGTCGAAGTTCACCACGGGCCGCATGGTCCGGGAGGAGAATTTCTTGAAGACATCGCTCCGCACCGGCCGGTACCCCTGGTCCCCCTCGATGGGCTTGCCGATCGGAAGCGACGGAATGCTGACGCCCTCGCGCATCTCCCACCACTTGGGTAGCGTGAAGGAGTAGGGGGTTTCAGGGTTCCCCTCGTGTGGCATCACCGCCCGGACCTGCAGTCGGTCGTACGCCTTTCGGGCCGACTGGACTTTCAGGTCAGAGCCCCACTCGGCCGCTTTGATGGCCTCCGAGACCGCCTCGATGGTGAGAAACTTGGGGGCGATCTTGGCCAACGCTCCGAGGACCCGCACCTCGGTGTGATCCTCCTTGTACACCCACAGGCCGGCAAAGGAGGCCTTTCCGGGAAGGATGGAAAGGTTATATGGGGTCTTCTTGCGGTGGGTGTCCTTCAGGAGTTCATCAACACTCTGTGTGGAGGTCACCAGCACGGTCCCGTTGGGGACCGTAAGGGCGTTGATGGGCTGGAGCCCGTACCAAGCCCAGGATTCGACGCCCTTGCAGAGGGTGTCATCCACGCAGATGGTGACGTCTACCTCCTTGGGCTCGTAGCGGGCCATGTTCTGCTCCAGCTCTTCCGGGGTGTCTGCGACGATGGCGAAGTCCTTGGCAGGGACCCCGTTCCGCTGGGGGCTGTCGCCGTAGCGGCCGAACGCGATCCCCCACCTCCCGGACTTGCGAGCTGAGAGCACGATTCCTCGCGTAATCCGAGAGGCCAGGTTTTTCTGGAAAATTCCCCGGTATACCACTTCACAGATCAGGTGCGCCATATAGCCCTCCCCTCGACGTCAGCCTCATGCGAGCCTTGAATTGCTTGGTGGTCTGTTGGTCTGATGGTCTGACCAAACTATGCCGCTCCCGCGCAATCCTTGTCAAGCAAAAAAGGGCTATCCGGATTGATCTGTAGAAATGAGCTGTACGGGGATGTAACATGCACAGAGGAGGGGCAGACGTTGGGCTTGGACAGACCGCATCAACCGATCAGTGGTCTACAGAAAACCCCCTGCAGGCGAGAGCGAGGAGACGTTGGATGTCGAACATGCCATCGGCGAACGCGTGCGGCGCGGTGAGCGCGGCGCAGAACTCGTATTCCCCCTGGGGAACTCCCTCCCCTGGGACGGTGAAGGAAAGAATGTTGTCTCTAAATACGAAGCCTCGCGGGACTGATATGTTGGAGATGAGGGGCGTAAATGTCCTCGGGTCAGCGTCCAGGCGGGTCAACGCGAAGGCGGGCGGCGACAGGTTGGTGACGAAGGCCGCTGTGACGGCATCCGGAAAGATCCCCGCCAAGAAAAAGTCTGTCAGGCGGTCAGGCCCGTAGTTGAACGCCCCCACCCCCAGGGTGAGGGTGTCGCCTGGGCTAAACACCCCCCGGTTCAGAAAGACGGTGAGATCCAATGGGAGACGAGCCTCGAACGCCCCGATGTCGCACGCCGCGCCTTGGGGCCGGGCAACACCGCGCTGGTCGGCGGTCGGGGGCGGGCAGCCGCTGGTGACGGCATCGATCGCGGGGCTCCCGGGCAGCAGGGCGTGGGTCTGGGTCGGGCCGCCGTTGTCCTGGAGGGGCCCGAGGAGGGGGTTGCTCACCCCCGGCTTGTTGCTCGGTTGCGTGAGGTGACAGGTGTTGTCGCTGTCAAGGTTGAAGCCGTTGGAGGTGAGGGTGGCGGAGATATTGGCGCAGTCGGGGCCCGCGAGCTGCTTCGCCACGACCGTGTTTTTGAGCGCCGTGGTGCCGGTGACGTTGTCAAGGCCGCCGCCCGCGGCGGTGCAGCCGGCGCCGCTGCAGGTGACCGTGTTTGCAGTCACGGTGGCGTTCGTGAGGGTCATCAAGGCACTGCCGAAGAAGCCGTTGAAGAGGCCGCCGCCGCCGGCACCGCACGAAACGCCGCCGCTGTTGGTGCAGCTCGCTGTGTTCCCGCTAAGGGTGCTGTTCGTCACGGTGGCATTCGTGACGAACCCCGGGGTGGGGACGAAGCCACCCTCGTTGTCGAGACCGCCGCCACCAGCTTTGCACGAGCCGCTTCCGCTGTTGGTGCAGCTCGCCGTGTTCCCGCTCAACGTGCTGTTTGTGAGGGTCAGAGTACCAGCATTGTCGAGACCGCCGCCACCAGCTCTGCACGAGCCGCTTCCGCTGTTGGTGCAGCTCGCCGTGTTCCCGCTCAGCGTGCTGTTTGTGAGGGTCAGAGTACCAATATTAATGAGGCCGCCGCCGAAGGCGTCGCACCCGCTGCCGGTACAGCTCACCGTGTTCCCGGTCACCGTGCTGTTCGTGAGGGTCAGGGCGCCGGAGAAGGCGTTGGTGAGGCCGCCGCCGGTGGCGGCCTCGTCACACGAGCCGCTTCCGCTGGCGGTACAGCTCGCCGTGTTCCCGCTCACGGTACTGGCCGTGAGGGTCAGGGTACCAAAATTGTCGAGGCCGCCGCCACCGGCCTCACAGCCGGGACCATTGTCGGTACAGCTCGCCGTGTTCCCGCTCACGGTACTGGCCGTGAGGGTCAGAGTGCCGAAGTTGAAGAGGCCGCCACCATGGGCGCCGCAGCCGCTGCCGGGACAGCTCGCCGTGTTCCCGCTCACCGTGCTGTTCGTGACGGTCAGGTTACCCTCGCTCGATTCGTTCGAGAGGCCGCCACCATGGGCGCCGCAGGAGAAGAGGCTACAGCTCACCGCGCCGCCCATGATCGTGACCCCGGCGATCGTCACCGTTCCAGAGACAATTGTGATGACGCGCTGGTTCGCCCCCGTCGCGTTGAGGATTGTGCTCCCGGCCCCCGCGCCAGTAAGCGTCAGATCCGTCGAAATGCTAAGCGGGAAGGTCTCCCCGAGGGCGAGGTTGTAAGTCCCGGCCGCAACCGAGATCGTGTCGTTGGTGACGGCTTGGCTGAGGGCGTGCGTGATCGTCTTGCAGGGGGAGCCGGAGGATAGGCAGGTGTTGCTGCTATCGCTCCCTGATGTGGCGACGAAGCGAGTCGCGGCCCCCGCGGGACGGGCGAGCCCCACGGTGAGCGCGAGGACCGCGACCCCGGCAGCCATGAGCCCCCGCCACGGTACCCCCCTGAGCTCTCCGATTCGCGTCATCCCCTCCTCCTCTCCGTCACGGTCGCCTCGCCCCCAAACTGCCCGCCTTTTACCACCTCGCCTCAATCCGTGTCAAGGGAATTGGGAGGCGATAAACTTGGGTGCTCAAAATGACTCTCGCATCGTACTAAAACGTGTTGGATGTGCCTCTCACGGCCGAAATCTCTTGTTTCACTCCCGGCGCGATGATATTCTTTCTTCTCTTCGCTTTTTCCAAGATCGGCAGAAAGAGGTCCACGATTGCAAGATTACTCGAGGCATTCCAGGGCGCAGGAACGATTGCCCGACATCAGAGACCTGGGTTACATCGTGGCATTATTCGCGGTGCTGCCTTTACTCGTACTGTACATAGATGGTTCCGTAAAGTCGTTCGTCTTGTCGGTGCAAGGCCATTGGGGTCTTGTGGTTGCGCAATGGGTCAGCGCTGCAGGTTACGGCCTCGTGAATGCCGCAATCGCCGTCACCCTTATGGCCGCCGGCCTCTTTTCGGGCCGGCCGCGGGAAGCAGGGGCGGGCCGGCTCGGGCTGTTCGCGGTGATCATCGGTGGCCTCTCGGTGCAGGTTCTGAAGCACCTGTTTTGCCGAATCCGCCCCCTCGCCGTAGGGGCGGGACAGTTCTTCGCTGACTTTCCCTGCTGGGGCAAGGGCTCCGGGCTCATCTCCTTTCCCTCCGGACATTCTGTGACCGCCTTTGCTCTGGCCTATGTCCTGTCCAGGGCCTATCCTAAAGGGTCACAGAATGTCTACCTGCTGGCAACGATGGTTGCCTTCTCCAGGGTGTATCTCGCCAGACATTTCCTCTCAGATGTCGTGGCCGGAGCGGGCATCGGGCTCTTCGCGGGGTGGATCGTCTGTCGGCTTGCTGTGCTCCCGCTCGGGAATGAGCGAGACTGAAAAGCCCGGATCCGCCGTCGCGGGCTCGAACCAACTGGGTCGAGAGATCGGAGCTGCCGCGCTCCTCACCTTGCTGGGATTCCTCCTCTTCTTCTATCTCCTGGGTTCCCTCTCCCTGTTCGACGCCGATGAGCCGGCCTTTGCCGAGGCCGCGAGGGAGATGCTGCTGTCGGGCGATTGGATCACGCCCCGATTCAATTTCGAGCCGCGTTTTGACAAGCCGATCCTGTTTTACTGGCTGATCGCCCTGGCCTACAAAGGCTTCGGGATCGGAGAGTTCGCCGCCCGCTTCTGGTCCGCGGCCTTCGCGACAGGCCTGGTTCTCTCGATCTTCCTCTTCGGCCGACAGTGGCTCGGCTCGAGGGGCGCGCTGATGGCCGCCCTGGCCTTCGCTACAAACGTCGAGACCGCCATCCTTGCGCGGGCGGCGGTCACCGACATGACGCTTGCCTTCTTCATGACCTGGACCATCTTCTGTTTCTTCGCCGCCTATCGCGCTACAGACGGGGCACGGAAAGGGCCCCTTTTCGCCGGCTATCTTGCCTTGGCTTTGTCCGTCCTCACCAAGGGCCCGATCGGCCTCCTCCCCGGGCTGATTATTGGCCTGTTCCTGGTGGTTCGTGGAAAGGCCCGGATGACGGTTTCGAGGCTTCGGCCGGTCGCGGGCTTCCTGCTAGTCGCCGCCATTGCCCTGCCCTGGTACGTCCTGGTCCTTCGCGAGAACGGATGGAACTTCGTTCAAGGGTTCTTCGTCACACATCACCTGGTCCGGTACACGGGAGTCATCTCCGGGCACCGTGGCCCAGTCTACTATTTCCTGCCGGTGGTCATTTTGGGCTTCTTCCCGTGGAGCGGGATATTGCCCAAAGCCTTCGGCGAACTTTGGAGCGTGAGGTCCAGACTTCGAAAGGACCTCGCCGCACGCGAGGAACTGGTGCTTCTTGCGTGGCTCTGGTTCGGCGTCATCTTTGTCTTCTTCTCCCTCTCCGGGACAAAGCTCCCTTCGTACATCTTCCCGGCCTTTCCTGCGCTCGCCCTGCTGGCAGGGGCGGGTGGCGATGTGCTCTTTGCCAAGGAGACAAGGGCCGGAAAGGGGGGCCAGGTGTTTGACTGGCTGGTGGGTGGGATCGCATGTTCGCTCGCCGTCGGCCTCTTTCTCCTGCCGTTCATTGCCGGTCACTTCCGCCTCCGGGAGGCGCCGGATGTCCCCTCCTTTGACTTCGGGCTTGCGCCATACGCCCTTGCGATCCTCTTTCTGATTGGTCCTGCCCTCGCGGTGGGGGCCAGACGGAAAGGACGGGGGGGCATCGCGCTCACTGCCCTGGCGACGACCATGGTGCTGAGCATCCTGCTGGCCGTCCAACGGGTCGCCCCTGTTATCCAGGAGAGTTTCCAAACACCCCTCCGCGAGTTCGCCCATACCGCCCGCCAGGAGCTTGGGCTCGGTGACCGGCTGGTGGCCTACGATCTGAACGCGCCCAGCCTGGTCTTCTATGCCCGCCGTCAGGTGTTGAGAATCGGGAAGGGTCAGGAGGCCGAGTTTCAGGTACTTGCCGCCACTGGCGGAAGGCTCCTCATCATCGCCAAGACTGGCTCGGAGCCTGGCTTACGGAAGGTCCCTGATATTTTCCTCTTGGACAGGCGGGGAGGATATGTCCTATACTCTAGTCCGCACAGTCGATGAGATCGAGAAGGTCCACGTGGAGGCGCGTACGTGATTGTTGAGAGGATCCTCTTCCCCGTCATCCGGGAACTGGCCGAGGTCGAGGAACGGCTGTTCCGGGAGATCGGCGGTAACGTCGAGCTCATTGGCGAGATCACGCGGTATGTGCTGAAGAGCGGCGGGAAGCGCATCCGGCCCGCGCTCCTGCTGCTCTCTGCGAAGCTCTGTAGCTATCGGGACGGGTCGCGGAACATCACCCTCGCCACTGTGGCGGAGTATATGCACACCGCCACGCTGATCCACGACGATATCATCGACAGCGCCGCTAAACGCCGAGGACTCCCTTCGGCGAACAGCATCTGGGGTCCTCAAGTCTCGGTGCTGGCGGGCGATTTTCTGTACGCCAGATCGCTCCAGATGCTGGTGGCGGATGGCGATCTTGCCGTGATGCAGGCCTTCGCCGATGCGACGGTCCGGATGACCGAGGGCGAGGTTCGCGAGGTGCAGATGGCCGGAAACCTTGACCTGACCTACGACGAGTATCTGGAGATCATCATCTCGAAGACCGCCGCCCTCATCTCTGCTGCGTGCAGGGCTGGCGCCCTGATCGCGAGGGCGGAAGCGGCGGAGGTGGCCGCGTTGACGCAGTTCGGCCTGAATCTGGGGATCGGGTTTCAGTTGGTGGACGATGCCTTGGACTTCATCGCCAAGGAGGACCGACTGGGCAAGCCGGTAGGGAACGACTTCAGGGAAGGAAAAGTGACCTTTCCGGTGTTTCACGTCCTGCAGGCTGGCTCGGCGGCGGATCGGAGTAGGATCGGGGAGCTGGCCGCAAAAGAGACGATTGGAGAATCCGACCTGGCAGAGGTGAAGGAGATGATGGAACGCCACGGCGCCGTCGCGGCCACCATGGAGCAGGTTCGCACGTACCTCGAGAAAGCCAAGGAAACCCTCGCCATCTTTCCGGATTCGGCTGCCAAGCGTTCGCTCGTCCTGTTGGTCGACTTCGTTCGGGATCGAGACTGGTGATCTCTGGCTTGCCCGCCTTTTCCGGGAGCGCTCCTCCCGCCCCGTCCACCTCGCGAGCTGCTCAGCGGTCAGCATTCAGCGTTCACGCTGAATGCTGAGGGCTGTAAGCTGAACGTGTATGACATGGCCACCGAGCTAAGTCACATCCGCAACTTCTCCATCATTGCGCATATCGACCATGGCAAGTCCACCTTGGCCGACCGCATCCTGGAGGCGACCAGCGCGCTGCCGCCCCGCGAGATGGAGGCCCAGGTCCTGGACCAGATGGACTTGGAGCGGGAACGAGGCATTACCATTAAGGCAAAGGCTGTGCGCCTCCGCTATAGGCGGCAGGGTGGCCAGGAGTACATCCTGAACCTTATCGACACACCCGGCCACGTGGACTTCAGTTACGAGGTTTCCAGAAGCCTCTCCGCCTGCGAGGGCGCACTGCTCGTGATCGATGCCGTCCAGGGAGTGGAGGCCCAGACGCTGGCCAACGTTCACCTTGCCATGGAGCACGATCTGGCCATCATCCCGGTCATTAACAAGATCGACCTGCCCAATGCGGATATCCCCCGGGTGAAAAGGCAGATAGAGGAGATCCTTGCCATCGATGCTTCGGAGGCGATCCTGTGCAGCGCTAAACTGGGGATCGGCACTGAGGAGGTGCTCGAGGCCGTGATCAAACGGATTCCGCCTCCCGAAGGCTCCCCTCGATCTCCCCTGAAAGCTCTGATCTTTGACTCCGCGTTCGATCCCTATCAAGGGGTGATCGTGTACGTCCGGCTCTACGAGGGCCAGGTGCTTCCGGGGATGCGGATCCTTCTCTCGTCTCTCGGGGCCGCCTTCGAGGTGGCTCAGGTAGGGGTCTTCACGCCCCAGATGCGCCGGGCAGACCTCCTGTCGGCCGGAGAGGTCGGCTACATCATTGCCGGGATCAAGGATGTGCGTCAAACCAGGGTCGGCGACACGATCACTGACGAAGAGAGACCCACGACCAGCCCCTTGCCAGGTTTCAAAGAAGTCCGCCCGATGGTGTTCGCGGGTCTGTATCCAACCGAGAGCGAGCAGTACCTAGAGCTGAAGGACTCGCTGGAGAAGCTCCGCCTGAACGACTCCTCCTTCACCTTTGAGCCGGAGACCTCGCTGGCCCTCGGCTTTGGCTTCCGATGCGGCTTCCTCGGCTTGCTTCACATGGAGATCATCCAGGAGCGGCTGGAACGCGAGTTCGGCCTGACCCTGATCACCACGGCCCCGACTGTGGTGTACCGAGTGACCAAGAGCGATGAGTCGGTCGTTGAGGTGCAGAACCCCAGCCACCTTCCTCCCCCCCAGCAGATCGCACGTATTGAGGAGCCGTATCATTAGGCCTCACTCATGGCGCCTGGCGAGTATGTTGGCGCGATCTTCGGACTCTGTCAGGAGAAGCGGGGGATTCAGCGGGGCGTGGAGTACCTGGAGGGGGGCCGGGTCCTCATCACGTATGACCTTCCTCTGAACGAGATCGTGATGGATTTCTACGACCGGCTCAAGTCGGCGACCCGTGGCTACGCCTCCCTGGACTACGAATTCCTCGATTATCGAGAGGGGCACCTGGCGAAGCTGGATATCCTGGTGAACAACGAGCCGGTTGATGCGCTCTCTTGCATCGTCCCGAAGGAGCAGGCCTATGCAAGAGGCCGGGTGCTGGTTGAGCGGATGCGGGAACTGATCCCCAGGCAGCTCTTCGAGGTGGTGATCCAAGCCGCCCTCGGCGGCAAGGTCATCGCCAGGGAGAGCGTGCGGCCACTGCGCAAGAATGTGACGGCCAAATGCTACGGCGGGGACATCACCCGAAAGCGAAAGCTGCTTGAGAGACAGAAAGAGGGGAAGCGAAGGATGAAGCAGGTGGGCCGTGTCGAGATTCCCCAGGAGGCCTTCATGGCGGTCCTGAAAGTGAAAAGCCCATGACACAACAGACGATACATCAACCCACGGAGGAGCGCCAGGAGCCAGTCATGCCGGCGAAACCGGTGCCGGCGAAATCGGTTATCCGACAGTATGCAGAGGCCTTCATCATTGCCATTGTCTTGGCGCTGGCGATCAGGACCTTCGTGGTCCAGGCCTTCAAAATCCCTTCCGGATCGATGCTTCCTACCCTGCAGATCGGCGATCATATCCTGGTCAATAAGTTTCTCTACGGGGCGGAACTGCCGTTCACCGACTATCACCTGCCCGGCCTGCGCGCCCCCCAGCGGGGCGACATCATCGTGTTCAAGTTCCCCCAGGATGAGGGGAGGGACTTTATCAAGAGAGCCATCGCCCTGCCTGGCGAGAAGGTGGAGGTACGGGGAAAACAGGTGTACGTCAACGAGAAGCCGCTTCAGGAGCCGTATGCGGCTCACCTGGATCGCGCCATCCAGGAGAATCCGTTCTCGCCCCGGGACAGTTTCGGCCCTGTGGTGGTTCCGCCGGGCCAGCTCTTCATGATGGGCGACAATCGGGACTATAGTATGGATAGCCGGTTCTGGGGCTTTCTTGACATGAAGAAAATCAAGGGAAATGCCTTCATTATCTACTGGTCCTGGGATCGGGACCGCTTCCGACCGCGCTGGGGCCGGATCGGGATGTTGATCCGATGAAGACGGTTCCAAGTTCCGAGCTCCACCTCCCGAGTTCCAGGCTCCAGGTTCCAGGTTCGACGTCTGTTCTTAACCCGGAACGCGGAACCCGGAACGCGGAACCTCTTGGGTTGTACATTCACATTCCTTACTGCGCCTCGCGCTGTCATTACTGCGATTTCAACACCTACCGGTTTGATGCGGTCCAGGCGGAGCAGTACCTGCAGGCCCTGGCGCAGGAGATCGACCTTCGGGCCGCAATGGAAGCGCTCCAGGGACGCCGGCTTTGCTCCGTCTTCTTCGGGGGAGGGACGCCCTCAATTCTGGAGGCATCGCAGATCGTCCGTATCCTCGATCGCTGCCGAGCCGCTTTTGCGTTCGAAGATGGGGTGGAGATCAGCCTGGAAGCCAACCCCGGAACTGTGGATGTTCCGAAGCTCCGTGCCCTGAGGGAAGGCGGAATCACTCGTGTCAGTTTCGGTGCGCAGGCTGTTCAGGACGGACTCCTGCGGCGAATCGGTCGGGCACATGATGCGCGGGAGGCCGAGCAGGCCTTCTGGATGGCGCGGGAGGCTGGTTTCAACAACGTCAACCTGGACCTGATGTTCGGCCTGCCAAGTCAGCGCCTCGAAGACTGGGCGGAGTCGCTTGGCTGGGCCGTCCGCCTGAGTCCCGAACATGTCTCTACCTACGGGCTGATCCTCGAGGAGGGGACGCGACTCTACCAGGAGCATCGCATGGGTGCCCTCGAACTGCCTGATGAGGAGATGGAGGCGGCGATGTATCAGATGGCCCTGGACCGGCTGACCGACGCCGGCTTCGAACAGTACGAGATCTCAAACTTCGCGCGACCCGGGTTCCTTTGTCGTCACAATCTGGTCTATTGGGAACACCAGGAGTACCTCGGTCTCGGGGCTGGGGCCTACTCATTCATCGATGGGCAACGGTGCTTCAACGAGCTGCTGCCAGCGAACTACGTGCGCGGCATCCGGGAGCGCGGGACAGCGGTGGCCGGCGGCGAGAAGGTGTCTCCCGAGATGCTGCGCTCCGAGCGCCTGATGCTCGGGCTTCGGTTGCGGGGCGGACTGGACGTGCGGACGTTGAAAGACATCCTGGGTATTGACAACCTCGCCGCCTCCGATCGGGTCGTGCGCTTGCTGGATGAGGGATTCCTTGATCTGAAGGAAGGGCGGGTCCTGATCACAGAGCGGGGTCTCCTTGTGGCCAATGAACTGATCGTCCAACTCCTTTGATTTAATGGCTTGCAGGCGTGGCAAATCCGCTTGACAAGGACGGCCATATCTCTTAATATTTTTTGCGACTTTAGCACTCTTCGAATGAGAGTGCTAAATCCTGACAGTGAGGGGAGCCATCAAGGGGTGAGGAGATGATGCACACGCATGAGCTCAGCTTGAGGCAGCGTCAGATCCTCAAGGCGGTGATTCACGACTACATCACTTCCGGGGAACCGGTGGGGTCTCGGAGCGTCTCCAGACACCATCGAAGCTCCCTCAGTGCCGCGACCATCCGCAACGTGATGGCCGATCTGGAAGAGATCGGCTACCTCTCCCAACCACACACTTCAGCAGGCAGGGTGCCAACAGACTTGGGCTATCGCTTCTACGTCGATACCCTCATGCACCGGCCCAGACTGTCAAAGGTAGAGGAAAGCCGAATCGAGCAGGGGATCCGACCGAGCTCGGGCCAAGCCGAGGAACTCATGCAGGAAACCACCCGAATCCTCTCCCATCTGTCCCGATACGCTGCCGTGGTTCTGGCGCCAAAGCTTACTCAGAGCACCTGGCGGCGCATCGACTTCGTTCACCTTCATCGGGAGCGGATCTTGGTGGTCCTGGTGGCGGATTCCGGACTCGTTCAGCAGAAGGTCATTGTGTTTGACGAGGTGATCGAGCAGTCCGAGCTGGATCGCATCTCCCGCTACCTCAATACCGTGTTGACCGGGGTGACCCTCCAGGAGGTCAGGAATAGGATCGTCGCCAGGATGGCCGAGGAGCGTGACGAGTTCAATGAGTTGATGCGCCGCGCCCTGGAACTCAGCAACAAGACGCTGGAAGGTGAGGAGGGGCACGTGTACATCGGAGGGGCGGCCAATATCGCGCACCAGCCTGAGTTTGCCGATGTGAAGAAGATGAAGGAGATCTTCGGAGCCTTCGAAGAAAAGTCAAAGCTGGTCAAGATCCTCGATGAATGCCTGGCCCAGGGGGGATTAAGGGTTATCATCGGCCGCGAGAGTGAGATCAGGGAGATGCGGGAACTCAGTCTGATCGCCTCACCGTACAAGAGTGGGGATCGTGTTCTTGGCGTTCTCGGTATCGTGGGACCGAAACGGATCGCCTATGACCGGATGGTCGCACTGGTCGATTTCACGGCCAGGCTCCTGAGCAACATCCTCACAGAGGCGGATGCCTAACCGGGTCTTGGCATAGCCTCGCTCCGTCGGTCGTCGCGGGGCGATGTTTTATCTGTTGCTGGGGAAGTGAGTTGGATCGAATGATGGAGCAGTCAAGCGAAGAAGCCAAAACAACGACACCGGAAGAGGTCGAGGGTACTCCTGTCTCCACGGCCACTGAGGTGGAGGCGACGGTCAGCAGGCTGCAGTCTGACCTGAAGGAGAAGACCGCCGAAGTGGAGGCCCTCAACGATCGGCTGTTGCGCCTCCACGCCGAGTTCGAGAATTATAAGAAACGAATGGCGCGCGAGCGAAGCGAGTTCATGAAGTTCGCCAATGAGGCTCTGATTCTGGGATTCCTGCCCATCCTGGACAACTTGGAGCGTGCCGTCGCCACGGCTAAATCGGGACGGGACGCACAGGGTGTCGCTGAAGGACTCGATATCATTTGTCGGCTTTTTCAGACCACCTTGGAGAAGGTCGGGGTAAAGGCCATCGAAGCGCTCGAGCATGAGTTCGATCCGAACCTCCATCAGGCCGTGGCCCAGGTGGAGTCCATTGATGGCCGGGACAACCTCGTGGTGGAAGAGGTTCAGAAAGGATATCTGCTTGAGGGGCGTCTACTGCGACCGACGATGGTCAGGGTGTCGAAAGTGAAAGTTCCGAGTTCCGAGTTTCAGCTCCCGAGTTCGGGGGAAGGACAACCCGAAACCCGAAACGCGGAACCCGAAACATCAGAGCGATGAGCAAGCGCGACTACTACGAGGTGCTTGGGGTGGACCGGGACGCCGGTCCCGAGGAGATCAAACGGGCCTACCGTCGGTTGGCCCATAAACATCACCCCGACAAGAACCCCGGGGATAAGGGATCAGAAGAGCGGTTCAAGGAGGCCACAGAGGCCTATGAGATCCTGAGCAATCCGGAGAAGCGGGCAACCTACGACCGGTTCGGTGTTGTCGGCGAAGGGGCAGGCTTCGGGGGATTTGGAGATGTCGGGTTCGGCTCCGTCTTCGAGGATCTCTTCGAAGGATTTTTCGGAGGCTCTGCTCGCCGGCCTACCTCCCGCGGTGCCGATCTCCGCTACAACCTCGAGATCAGCCTTGAGGAAGCGGTGCTCGGGGTGGAGAAGGAGATCACCATCCCACGGCTGGAGCCCTGCGCTACCTGCAAAGGGACGGGCGCGAAGCCGGGGACATCTCCCACCACCTGCCGTTCCTGCAGAGGGAGCGGCCAGGTCCGATACTCGCAGGGGTTTCTCACTATCAGCCAGACCTGCTCGGCCTGCCGAGGCGAGGGACGCGTCATCGAGCATCTGTGCCGGGATTGCCGGGGCACGGGGCGGTCCCGGACCGACCGATCGCTCACGGTGAAGATCCCGGCGGGCGTGGAGACCGGAACTCGATTGAAGCTGACCGGCGAGGGGGAGGCAGGTCTCCGCTGGGGCGATCGCGGCGATCTGTACGTCGTCATTTCGGTTCAGGAACACCCGCTCTTTTCACGACATGGCGACGACCTCTACTGTGAGGTTCCTGTCAGCTTTGTCCAGGCCGCCATGGGCGCCGAGGTGGAGATTCCGACCTTGTCCGGAATGGTCAATTTCAAGATCCCACCCGGGACCCAGTCCGGCTCCGAGTTCGGGCTGCGCGGGAAGGGGGTGCCCAGCTTACGTGGCCATGGCCGCGGCGACCTCGTGGTCAGGATCGTAGTCGAGGTGCCTACGAGGCTCACCGTGAAGCAGCGCGAATTGCTCGAAGCCTACGCCGAGCTCGAAAACGGAGACGGCAGCCCTCTGGTCAAAAGCTTCTTTGAGAAGGTCAAGAGCCTCTTCGGCTGACCTCTCCCCCGAGCATCGGAGGGACTCGACGGGGCCTCCGCGCACTGGCTCAGCCGGACATGGCGAATCTCCCTACGTCGAGGTCACCGTCACGACCTCTCCAGCCGCCGCCGATCTCGTCTCGACACTGCTCTTCGAATCGGGAGCCACGGCGATAGCCGTCACGGGAGGGGCATGGCCTCGCCTCCGCACGCACCTTCCAGACGATCCTGCTCTTCAGGCTCATCTCGCGCGTGTAAGAAGATATCTGACCTCCCTCCGCTCATGTGGCTGTGACCCCGGTCCCGCGAAGGTCCGCACCCGGCGCGTGTACGATCGCGGTTGGGCCGTCCGGTGGAAGGAGTTCTTTCGACCGGTGCGGATCGGGAGGCGCCTGGTGATTCAACCTTCCTGGGAGCGCACTCCCGTGAAGGAGGGTGACATCATAGTGGAGCTTGACCCTGGAATGGCCTTTGGTACCGGGCAGCATGCCACGACAAGGATGTGCCTTGAACTGCTCGAAGAGGCCATGGAGCAGTTCAGAGTTCACGGTTCACAGTTCACAGAAAAGCATGGCCGTGAACCGTCAACCGTGAACCGTCAACCTGTGGTGCTGGACCTCGGGACGGGCTCTGGGCTGCTGGCGATAGCCGCGCTCCGATTCGGTGCGGGGAGAGTCCTTGCCCTGGACACCGACAAAGTGGCCTGTCGGACTGCCTCGGAGAACATCAGACGCAACGGAGGGGACGGCCAGATCATCGTGAAGCACGGTTCGCTCGAGGCGGCCGGCAGACGGACGCATGACGTGGTCCTTGCCAACCTGACGGCCGAACAGCTCATCAACCTGGCCCCTCGCCTCACGCGGTCATTGCGGTCCAGGGGCCGCCTGATCACGTCGGGGATCCTGAGGCATCAGGAGCGGAAAGTGGCGGAGACGTTCCAAGGATGCGGCCTGGTTGTGGAACGGGTGCGGCGAGGCCGCGAATGGGTTGGTCTGATGTTTCGCCGAGCCGCGGCGTCTCCTCGTGGCGCGCGCTGATGCGGCCAAAGTCACTCCACCGGTTCTGTGTGGAGCCGGCTCAGCTCTCGGGAGGCCGGGTCCGCTTCTCCAGCGAGCAGACACATCAAATCGTCCGGGTGTTGAGAATGCGTCCCGGAGACACCGTGGCCGTCTTCGACGGCACTGGCGCTGAACATGAGGCCGAACTGATCACCCTCAGCGACGGCGAGGCCACCGCGCGTGTCAAAGGGATCCGGGCGACCGTGCCGGAGCCCGCGCTCCGGCTGACCCTCCTTCAGGGTCTACCGAGGACCGAGAAGATGGAGCTGATCGTCCAGAAGGCGACCGAGCTTGGAGTCTACAGGATCGTGCCCCTCCTTTGCGCGCGGAGTGTGTCCAAAGGCTCCGGTCGCCTGCCGAGGTGGCGAACCATCGCGCGGGAGGCCGCAGAGCAGTGCGGCCGAGCCGTCGTTCCGACGATCGGCGACCCGGTTCCTTTCACCGGCTTCTTTGCCGCTGAGGGGGGCGTTGCGCTTCGCGGGATCGCGCTGTGGGAAGATGAGGAAAGGAGGAGCTTGAGGGAGGCATTGAAGCTCATGGTCCATGCCGAGCGCCTGCACCTGCTCGTCGGGCCGGAGGGTGGCCTGGAACCGGACGAGGTAAGCCTGGCCGGAGATCGAGGGCTTGTCACTGCGTCGGTGGGCCGACGGACCTTGCGGACCGAAACCGCCACGCTGGTGGCGTTGGGCGTCATCCAGTACGAGTTGGGCGATCTAGGATTGCCCAGAGGGAGCTCAGCCGATGCTGGTCCAATCAACTTCGCCTAGCGGCGTTGCCGCCCCCCGGGACACTCCCTGCGACGTACCTGACACCGTACGTCTCGGTCGGTCCAGGGGCGCGCGCCTTGCTATGCTCGTTCCTTGGCCCAGCACAGTGCTCACCAACGATGGTTGGAATCAATTGGAGTCGCACTAGTGGCCGAAGAAACGCTCTATCTCATCGACGGCAGCTCCTACCTGTTCAGGGCCTACCATGCGCTTCCGCCCCTCAGCAACAGCAAAGGTGTGCCAACCGGGGCCGTGTACGGGTTCACCAACATGCTCCTGAAGATCATCCGGGAAAAGCGTCCGGCTGCCCTGGTCGTGGTCTTCGATACGCCTGGGCCGACCGAACGGCATGAGCGGTTCGCCGACTACAAGGCCAATCGCGCCGAGATGCCGGACGAGCTGAGCCGGCAGCTCCCATACGTCCATCGCGTGGTGGAGGCGATGCGGATTCCGCTCCTCATGCAAATGGGCCAGGAGGCGGACGACCTGATCGGCTCGCTGGCGAGTCGGGCAGCGGCGGAGGGCCGCCGGGTGACCATCGTCAGTGCAGATAAGGACATGCTCCAACTGGTGAGCCCCACGATACAGGTCTATGATTCGATGAAAGAGAAGGTCTATGGGGAGTCGGAGGTCCTGGAGCGCTTCGGCGTGGCGCCCTGTCAGGTGGCGGAGGTGATGGGGCTGATGGGTGATCCGATCGACAACATTCCCGGGGTGCGCGGGATCGGGGAGAAGACCGCCAGGACCCTCATTCAACAGTTTGGGACCATCGAGGAGACGCTGGCTCGAACTTCCGAGGTGAAATCAGCGAAGGTCCGGGAGATTTTGAGGAGCCAGGTCGAGCAGGCCCGCCTCAGCCGGAGTTTGGCCGTGATCAGGACCGATCTTCCTCTGGGGCTGGACCTCGAACGGTCGAGGCTGCAGGAGCCTGATGCGGCTGCCCTGCAGGCCCTCTTTCGGGAGTTGGAGTTCACGGGCCTCCAGCGTGCCTTCACCCCTCGGGCCTCGTCCGGGTCGCTACACTTGGTCGCCCTTGATCGCAAAGAGGAGGCCGATGAAGTGGATGAGGCTGTCAGGAATCTCTTGGCATCCAACGAGGTGGCCATCGCCGTCGTGGTGGGGGGCGGTAAGCGCGTCGGAGGGCGACTGCGAGGTCTTGCCTGCTATGTTGAGCCGGGCGTCGCGGCCTGCCTATTCGCTGGCCCGACGGCCCACACGGGGCTCCAGCGCCTGCGTCCCGTCTTGGCAGGCGAAAGACCAGGGAAGATCGGCCATGACCTGAAACGGACTGTGACCACCCTTCGGAACGAAGGCATCGTCATGAGAGGGCTCGCCTTTGACACCATGGTGGCCTCCTATCTCTTGAACCCTAACCGGTCAGATCACTCGCTTCAGGCGGTGGCGCTTGAGCAGTTGGCCGTCAAGCCGGAGGCGGGATCATCAGCCGAGGGGATGACTGAGAGCTCGGAGGAGGTGATGCGGCGAGCGGCCGAAGAGGCTCATTTGGCGTGCCAACTGAAGGAGGTCATGCTTCCAAAGCTCCAAGTGTCTGGGCTCGTTCCGCTATTTGAGACGATCGAGATGCCCCTGATCGAGGTTCTGGCCTCGATGGAGATGGTCGGGTTCAAGGTTGATGGCGATCAGCTCCGCGAGTTGGGGAAGGAGCTTCAGATGCAGCTCGGCCAGCTCGAATCCCGGATCTTCGCCCTGGCCGGTGAGCGTTTCAACATCAATTCTCCCAAACAGTTGGCCGATGTGTTGTTTCAGCGACTTCAGCTCAAGCCACTGAAGCGGACCAAGACCGGCTATTCCACCGATATGGAAGTGCTCCAGCGGTTGGCCAGGACTCATGAATTACCTGCAGAAGTCCTGAATTATCGCAGCCTCGCAAAGCTCAAATCGACCTACGTCGATGTCCTCCCGCAGCTCGCCGATCAACAGACCGGCCGAGTCCACACTTCGTTCAATCAGACGGTGGCGGCCACGGGACGCTTGAGTTCCAGCGAGCCGAACCTCCAGAACATCCCGGTGCGAAGCGAGCTGGGGCGACGGATCCGGCGGGCCTTCGTCGCCGAGAGGGGGCATTGGCTCCTCTCGGCAGATTACTCCCAGATCGAGCTGCGGGTGTTGGCGCACCTTTCCGAGGATCAGGCATTGATCGCCGACTTCGCGGCCGATGCCGACGTCCACCGCAACACCGCGGCCGAGGTGTTCGCCGTGGGGCCCGAGGCGGTGACGGCCGAGATGCGGCGGCGGGCGAAAGCGATCAACTTCGGCATCATCTATGGAATGAGCCCGTATGGTCTGGCCGCGGACCTCGGGATTTCTCAGGAAGAAGCGGCTCTCTACATCGAACGCTACTTTCAGATCTATCGGGGGGTCAAGGCATTTATCGACCGAACGGTGCAGGAGGCGAGGGAGCATGGCTTCGTGTCCACGCTCTGGGGACGCCGCCGGGCTATTCCGGAGCTGCAGAGCTCCAACCAGGCGGTCCGGCAACTCGGAGAGCGGTTGGCGGTGAACACCCCGATTCAGGGGTCGGCTGCCGACCTTATCAAGGTGGCGATGATCGCCATTTTCCGGCGCCTGAAGCGGGAAGGCCTGGGCACCAGGTTGATCCTTCAGATCCACGACGAACTCTTGTTCGAGGTCCCTGAGGCAGAGTTGGAGGTGGCGCGGAGGGTGGCTGCAGGGGAGATGGAGCGGGCAACATCGCTGCGCGTTCCCCTGAAGGTGGATCTCGGCGTGGGGTCGAATTGGGCCGAGGCTCACGGATCGTAAGCGGGAGCCGGATGTATGTTGGTAGTGGGCCTTACGGGTGGCATCTGTTCTGGCAAGAGCACAGTCGCCGCCATGTTCGAGCGGCTGGGCGCCGTCGTCATCGATGCGGATCGTGTCGCTCACGAGCTGCAGGTGCCAGGGCAGCCGCTCTTTGAGGCGATCGTGTCGGCATTCGGCCGGCAGATTGTGGGAGAAGATGGACGGATCGACCGCCGACGGCTGGGCGCCATCGTTTTCTCGGACCCCAAGGCCCGTGCCCGGCTGGAGGAGATCCTCCATCCCGCCATCGTCGAGGAGTGCGAGCGCCGGATCCAGCAGGCGCGCGCCTCCGGGGCGGCCGTCTGTCTCCTGGACGCTGCGCTGCTCATTGAGAGCGGAAGGCATGCCCGCTTTGACAGGATGGTCCTCATCGAGGCCAGCGAAGCCGTCCAGCTCGAGCGGCTGATGGCCCGCATGGGCCTGAGCCGGGAGGAGGTGATGCAGCGCATCAGGTCGCAGATGCCGCTGGAGGAGAAGCGTCGCCATGCGAAGTTCGTCATCGAGAATGGAGGATCGCTTAAAGAGACGGAGCGCCAGGTGAGGGCTGTGTGGAAACAACTGTCCGCCGAGGCTTCATCGAGAGCGGCCGACTGAACCTTCGGGGAGCTCATTCGAATTGAACTCAGGCCGAGGGGCTCGTTGCGTCCTGACCCGGACCGCTGACGACCGATTGCCCCCGAAAGGCGTTGAAAAAAGGCTTGACAAAGGACAAGGGCCTCTCTACACTGAAATCGAAAATCTCGCTGAGGATTCAACTTCTATTGAGCGTCTGGGCTCGTGAAGCATTCCCGTGGATTTCACGGGCCGTCGAGCATGATGCTGCCTGAGATCTGACCTATCTTGCTCTCCGATTCAGACCGTTGTTTCCCACGCTTCCGGCAGGGCTCCTTTTCCTGGTGACCGGGCCGCCACGTTGATGTGCGCCACTCGGTGATCGGTCACAGGTAAGGGCGGGTACCAGATCGAAATCGCGAAACAGGATCATCATTAACAACATCATTGAGGAGTAGGAGTGCGCGTAGATGGCCTCACCAGCGTCTGAACCGACTAGGCGATCCACTACTGCATCAGAAGCGAAGGAGACGGTCGCGGCCCTTCCCAAGGGGGGATCGATGAACATCGTCGAGTTGAAGGAAAAGACCATCTCTGAGCTGAATTCCATTGCCAGGAGCCTGAATGTGGTGGGCGCCAGTGGTCTCCGCAAGCAGGAACTGATCTTCAAGATCCTTGAGGCACAAACGGAGAAAAGCGGGCTGATCTTCGCAGAAGGAGTGCTGGAGGTCCTCCCCGACGGATTCGGATTCCTGCGGGCGCCGGACTACAACTACTTGCCAGGGCCGGACGACATCTACGTTTCGCCATCACAGATCCGACGTTTCGATCTCAGGACCGGCGATACGGTGTCGGGGCAGGTCCGACCCCCCAAGGAAGGGGAACGCTACTTCGCCCTCCTCAAGGTCGAGGCCGTCAACTTTGAAAATCCGGAGCTGATCAAGGAGAAAGTCCTCTTCGATAATCTGACCCCTCTTTTCCCGAATCAGCGGATTCGGCTGGAGACCACCCCTGATGAGATGAATATGCGAGTGATGGATCTCCTCACCCCGATCGGGAAGGGGCAGCGCGGCCTGATTGTCGCCCCGCCGAGGACGGGGAAAACCATTCTCCTCCAGAAGATCGCGAACAGTATCACCAAGAACCATCCCGAGGTGATCTTGATCGTTCTCCTGATCGACGAGCGGCCAGAGGAGGTGACCGATTTCCAGCGCTCCGTGAAGGCTGAGGTGGTGAGCTCAACCTTCGACGAACCGGCCACGCGCCACGTGCAGGTGGCCGAAATGGTGATCGAAAAGGCCAAGCGGTTGGTGGAGCATAAGCGGGATGTGGTGATCCTTCTGGACTCCATCACGCGGTTGGGGCGGGCGTACAACACCATTGTCCCGCCGAGCGGCAAGGTCCTCTCTGGCGGCGTGGACAGCAACGCGCTGCAGCGCCCCAAGCGGTTCTTCGGAGCGGCGCGGAACATCGAGGAGGGTGGAAGCCTCACGATCATGGCCACGGCCCTCATCGACACCGGTAGCCGGATGGACGATGTGATCTTTGAGGAGTTCAAGGGTACCGGCAACTGCGAACTCGTCCTGGATCGAAGGTTGGTGGACAAGCGGGTCTTCCCTGCCATCGATATCTTCCGGTCAGGCACGCGCAAAGAGGAACTCCTGCTGACACAAGAGGAGCTCCACCGGATGTGGGTCCTTCGCAAGGTCCTCCAGACCATGGGTGTGGTGGAGGCAATGGAACTCCTTCTTGAGAAGTTGAAGGAAGCCAAGAGCAACGAGGAGTTCTTGAGGGCCATGAATTCTTGAGTGATTTCCCCCGAACAGATGCCACCCAACAGCCCGCCGAGAGGACGGGCTGTTTTGCATTGAGCGGGCTCAGCCTTTGGACGTATAATGACGACGCGTCTAGCGTACTGAACAATCAGGAGGTTCTAGGGAGGGACGATTATGAAACCCGGTATCCACCCCAACTATCAACCGACCACGGTCACGTGCGCCTGCGGTGAGGTGGTCCACACCCGCTCCACCGTGCCTGCTCTACGAGTGGAGATCTGCTCAAAATGCCACCCGCTGTTCACCGGCCGCCAGAAGCTGATCGACACTGAGGGGCGGGTCGATCGGTTCCTGAGGAAGTATCGCAGGAAGCCGAAGGAGGCCGAGCTCGCTGCTGAGGCCGCCTCTGCTGATGCGCCGACAGTGGTTCCGGAGGAGGCAGCCCCATAATCGCGGTGTCGTTCGTTTGAGAGGGTGATCTCGATGCCCGAACTGGTAGAGCGCCTGAAGGCCGTCGAGGAGCGGTTTCAGGAGATCGTCCAGCAGATGGGTGATCCCGTTGTCATCGGGGATCAACCTCGCTTCCAGCGGCTGGCCAAGGCACATGCGGATCTGGAACCGCTCGTGGAGGCATACCGGCGGTATCGTAAGCTCCTTGCCGATACAGAGGAGGCGAGGACGCTGCTCGGCAGCGGAGCCGAGGATGACATGCGTGAGCTCGCGGAGACGGAGGTGCAGGATCTGGCCGTCAAGCGGGAGAAGCTGGAAGAGGAGTTGAAGGTTCTGTTGCTTCCGCGGGATCCTGCCGACGAGAAAGACATCATCCTGGAGATTCGCGCCGGAGCTGGAGGCGACGAAGCCGCGCTGTTCGCGGCGGAGCTGGCCAGGATGTACAGCCGATTCGCTGAGTCCCGGGGCTGGAAGGTGGAGATCCTCTCTTCGCATCAGACTGGTGTCGGTGGCGTGAAGGAGGCGATCCTTGGCATCGAGGGGCGCGGGGCCTACAGCCGCCTCAAGTTCGAGAGCGGCGTCCATCGGGTGCAACGGGTGCCTGTCACGGAATCGAGTGGACGGATTCACACCTCCACCGTCACCGTGGCGGTTCTGCCTGAGGCGGAGGAGGTGGAGGTACAAATTGACCCCAAAGATCTCCGGATCGATGTCTTCCGCTCCACCGGTCCCGGGGGGCAGTCTGTCAACACCACTGATTCGGCTGTCCGGATCACGCACCTGCCGACCGGGATGGTGGTCAGCTGCCAGGACGAGAAGTCGCAACACAAGAACCGGGCCAAGGCAATGAAGGTCTTGCGGGCCCGGTTGCTCGAGCTGGCCAGGGCGGAGAAGGAGGCGGAGATTTCCCAGGCGCGACGTCAGCAGGTCGGGACGGGGGATCGGAGTGAGCGGATACGCACGTATAATTTCCCCCAGGGTCGGGTCACTGACCATCGGATCGGTCTCACGCTTCATAGCCTCCAGCGAATCTTGGAGGGGGATCTGGAGGAGCTGATTAGCTCGCTCGCGGCGCACGATCAGTCTGAACGATTGAGGGCCTTGATTTGAAAATGGGATTCATGACCTCGAAGGAAGTGCGGGGTGCCGACGAGTCCCCGTCCGTACTTACGGATTCGGTGCCCGCCACCTGTTCTGGATCCGGCAGTGACGGTTATACGTACCGGTGTCTGGTTGAGCGGCTGCTGCGGGCCGGCGTGGAGAGCGCGTTGCTCGACGCTGCCTGTCTCATGGAAGCCGCCTCAGGGATCCCTCGGTGGCGCTTGATCTTGGAACCAGAGCGATCAATCGCTTCCGGGAGATCTGGTCTCCTTGAATCGATGCTATCCCGTCGCGAGGCAAGAGAGCCGATCGCTTACGTCCTCGGGGTGAAAGAGTTTTGGTCCCTTTCCCTCAGGGTAAGCCGCGGGGTCCTGATCCCTCGGCCGGAGACCGAAACGCTGGTGGAAGCCGTCCTCGATAAGATCAGTTCCGAGTTCCGAGTTCCGAGTTCCGAGTGTGAGGTTGCCAGTTCAAGGTTAACTGCTGGTTCTGTAAACCCGGAACCCGAAACCCGGAACCCGGAACTTAGGATTGTGGATCTTGGCACCGGCTCTGGCGCTATCGCCCTCGCGTTAGCCATGGAAGTCCCTCATGCGCGCATCTATGCTCTCGAACGCTCTTCAGGGGCCATAAGGACTGCCAGGCGAAACGCGGAAGCGTTGGGACTGACGGACAGAGTTCACTGCATGCAGGGCGACCTGTTGGGGCCGTTTCGTGCCGATCTCGGTGCAGGAGGATTTGATCTGATCGTCTCAAATCCGCCCTACATCCCCTCGGGTGCCCTTGCCGAGCTACCGCCTGAGGTTGCCGCCTACGAGCCCCTCGAGGCCGTCGACGGCGGCCCTGACGGCCTCCGCTATCACAAGAGAATCATCGAAGAGGCACCAGACTGTCTTCGCGAAGATGGCTGGTTAGCCCTCGAAATCGGCGATGGTCAGGCGTCCGCCGTCCTGGGACTGATCCGAAGGACCGAGGCGTTCGGACCGACCGAGGTGAGGCAGGACCTCGGCGGTCGTGATCGAGTCGTCCTCGCGCGCCGGAGAGCGAGGCCACATGGATAAGCTGATCATCAAAGGCGGGACTCCTCTCAGGGGCCAGGTGGAAGCCGGTGGCGCGAAGAACGCTGCCCTGCCCGCCATGGCTGCCTCTTTGCTGACGGATCAGCCGATCCGGCTCCTTCGCGTTCCCCAACTGGGCGACGTGAGAACGGTCATCACCCTCCTCAGCCATCTGGGCGTCAGGGTGGAAGGGTTTGGCCAGGAAGCCTTAACCCTCTGCGCAGATCATCTCGGGCAATTCGAAGCTCCTTACGGGCTGGTCAAGACGATGCGGGCATCGGTATTGGTTCTGGGCCCCTTGCTGGCTCGGTTCGGCCGGGCACGGGTCTCATTGCCGGGGGGTTGTGCCATCGGCCCCCGGCCGATCAATATGCATCTCGCCGGGCTGGAGAAGATGGGCGCCAGGATCAGTCTGGATTCCGGATACGTGGAAGCGAAGGCGCCACGCCTGAGGGGCGCCAGAATTGCCTTCGATGGCCAGACCGTCACCGGCACCGAGAACCTGATGATGGCCGCTGTCCTCGCAGACGGGGTCACCGTGCTGGAACACGCGGCGTGCGAGCCCGAGGTGGCTGATCTGGCCACGCTCCTGAATCACATGGGCGCGAGGGTCGAGGGCGCCGGGACCCCGACGATCAGCATCGAGGGTGTCGATAGCCTGCAAGGGGCAGAGCACGAGGTGATCCCGGACAGAATCGAGGCCGGAACCTTCATGGTCGCAGCCGCCATCACCGGCGGCGATGTGACAATCAACCGCTGCCTTCCGCGGCACCTGGAAGCCATTACCGGCAAACTGCAAGAGGCTGGCGTCGGCGTAGAGGAGGGAGATCGAAGCCTGCACGTCTTGGCGGACGGGCCGGTGCGTGGAGTCAACATCAAGACGCATCCGTACCCCGGTTTTGCCACCGATATGCAGGCGCAGATAATGGCTCTCATGTCCACCGCCGAAGGGACAAGCGTCATCACCGAAACGGTCTTTGAGAATCGGTTCATGCATGTGAACGAGCTGTTGAGAATGGGCGCCGACATCAAGGTCATTGGGACTGCCGCTTTCGTGAATGGGGTCCCGAGGCTCTCGGGCGCGCCGGTGATGGCCACCGACCTTCGTGCGAGCGCCTCGCTGGTTCTGGCGGGATTAGCCGCCGATGGGGTCACGACGCTCTCGCGGGTCTATCATCTTGATCGGGGATATGAGTCGCTTGAGCAGAAGCTCCTCGGTCTGGGCGCCAGCATCGAACGGGTGCCGGAATGATAACCAGTTGCAGGTTCCAAGTGCCAGGTGCCAAGTTGGGGACCCGGACCTTGGAACTTCCTTAACCCGGAACTCGGAACTTGGAACATGGAAGCTGCGAAGAATGAGCTGATCGCCATCGCGCTCCCGAAGGGCCGGCTCCTGATCAACGCCCTTCAACTGTTTGAGGGGATGGGGATCTCCTGCGTGAGAGCGTTCTCCGATTCGCGCCGCTTGATCTGTGAAGACCAGGATCGACACCTTCGGTTCCTCACGCTGAGGCCTGCCGACATCCCGACCTACGTCGAGCACGGGGCTGCCGACATGGGGATCGTGGGGAAGGATCAGCTTCTCGAGCAGCACCGGGATGTCTACGAACCCCTCGATCTCGGCTTCGGCGCCTGCCGGCTGGTTGTGGCCGAGCCGGCCGCATTGCACGAGAAGGACGACCCTCGTTCCTGGTCGTACCTGAGGGTCGCCACCAAGTATCCGAACCTCGCCGAGCAGTTCTTCAGCCGTAAGGGCATCCAGGCGGAGATCATCAAGTTGACCGGTTCTCTCGAACTTGCCCCGCTTGTGGGGCTTGCGGAACGGATCGTTGACCTGGTGGCGACCGGCCAGACCCTGAAGGAGAACGGGCTGGTTGAGGTCGAGGAGATCGCCAGAGCCACGGCGCGGCTCATCGTCAATCGCGCAAGCCTGAAGACGAAGTACCTCAGGGTCCAGGCGCTGATCGAGCAGATCCGGAAGCAGGTAGAACGGCGTCTGGAAGGGGCGCGCGGATGAAGCTGCTGACGGCGGGGTCGCGCGAGTGCGAGGCCTTCTTTGCGCGCCTCAGGGGGCGACAGGGTACCATGCCTGCCGAGGTCGAGCAGTCCGCTCGCGCCATCCTGGAGAGCGTCAAGACGCGTGGCGACGCAGCCCTCTTCGAGCAGGCGGAGCGGTTCGATGGCGTTCGCCTCGATCCGGGCTCGGTGAGGGTGGCGCCCGAGGAGATCAGGGACGCGTATGCTGCTCTGGCGCCGGCGTCCCTGGAAGCGCTGAAGACAGCGGCGTCCCGGATCAGGGCATTCCATTCTCGACAACTTCGTGCGTCCTGGTTTTCGGAGGAAGACGGGGCGATCGTCGGGCAGCTTTGCCGGCCGCTGGAGCGGGTGGGAATCTATGTCCCCGGTGGCACGGCGGCCTACCCATCCACGGTGATCATGTGTGCGATCCCTGCCGCGATTGCCGGCGTCCCGGAGATTGTGATGTGCACGCCGGTGCGCCGAGATGGCAGGGTGGCTTCAGCGGTTCTGGTCGCCGCCGACCTGGCCGGTGTCAGCGCGATCTACAAAGTGGGAGGTGTTCAGGCGGTGGCCGCCATGGCCTATGGGACCGCTTCGATCCCGAAGGTGGATAAGATCGTCGGGCCAGGGAATGTCTACGTCGCAGCGGCCAAGCGTTTGATCTTCGGACAGGTGGGAATCGATCTGATCGCCGGCCCTACGGAGCTGTTGATCATTGCTGACGAGGAGGCCAGGGCAGCCTGGGCTGCCGCCGATCTCCTGTCCCAGGCCGAGCACGATCCCCTCTCCAGCGCCGTGCTCCTCACACCCTCCCAAAGGCTGGCCGAGGAGGTGTTGGACGAAGTGAAACGCCAGGTGACCACGTTGCCTAGACGGCAAATTGCCGAGGCCTCCCTTGAAGCATTTGGGGCGACCGTCGTCGTGAGGGATCTGGACGAGGCGGCCGATTTGGGCAACCAGTTGGCGCCGGAACATCTGGAGCTCATGGTGAAGGATCCGTGGGCGCTGCTGCCCCGAGTCAAGCATGCCGGGGCCATCTTCATGGGTGGGACGAGCCCGGAAGTGTTGGGCGACTACGTGGCTGGGCCGAATCATGTCCTGCCGACGAGCGGGACGGCGCGCTTCGCCTCATCCCTTTCCGTGGACGATTTTCAACGCCGGACGTCTCTGATCGCCTTCAGCAGGGAGGCGTTGGAGGCGCTCGAGCCAGCGATGGTGGAGTTGGCCCGCCTGGAAGGGCTCGAGGCCCACGCAAGGGCGGCGACGATAAGGTGCGAGGGGCGAGGTCCGACGTGCGAGGTGCGAGAGGAGCCCACCCCGCACCCCGCACCCCGCACGCCGCACGTACCATGAAGCCGCCCCGCGTTCTCGATCTCGTCAAGGCTGAAGTCCGGGGACTCACGGCGTATCGGGCTGAGGAGCCACGACCCGATCTTGTGAAGCTGGATGCGAACGAGAGCCCATTCCCCCTCCCGGAGAGACTTCGCCAGGATCTGCTCCACTCTCTCGAGCAGGTGGAGGTCAACCGCTATCCCGATCCGAAGGCAGATCGGCTCCGATCAGTCCTCGCCACCGAGCATGGGGTCGGGCCGGGGCAACTTGTTCTGGGCAATGGGTCCGATGAACTGATCCAAGTGCTGCTCCTTGCAATCGGAGGCCCAGGCGCGACCGTTCTCGCCCCGGTCCCGACATTTTCGATGTACGAATTGATCGCGAGGAGTCAAGGCCTTCACTTCGAAGGGGTCCCACTGGGGTCCCGCTTCGAGCCTGACCTGCCCGCGATGATCGAGGCCATCGAACGGACGGGCCCCAAGGTCGTCTTTCTCGCCACGCCCAACAACCCGACGGGCGGCATCTTCTCTGAGGCGGAGATCCTCAAGATCCTGGCCGCAACCCCCGGAGTGGTCGTCGTCGATGAAGCCTACGGCCCCTACGCCGGCAGGACAATGCTGCCGCACCTGGTCGACCAGGAGCGACTGGTGATCCTCCGCAGCCTCTCCAAGATCGGGTTGGCCGGCCTTCGGATAGGGTACATCATGACCCATCCGACGCTCGCTGCCGAGCTGGAGAAGGTCCGACTCCCATTCAATGTGAATGCCTTCTCCCAGGCGGCAGCCGTCGTGCTACTGGCCCATCGCGAGTGGATCGACACCAATGTTCGTGAGGTCCTCCGCGAGAGGGCACGGGTTGAGAGGCGGCTGGTGGGGCTTGCCGGGCTAGAGGTCTTCCCATCGGAAGCAAATTTTGTCCTTTTCCGGACCAGGCTTCCTGGTGCTCATGTGTTCGAGCGGTTGTTAGCGGAAGGCATCCTGGTGCGGAATCTGGGATCAGTGCCTGGCCTGAGCAACTGCTTGCGGGTCACGATCGGTACGGCGGAAGAGAACGATCGGTTCCTGGATGGAGTGACGGGGGTGATGACACAGCATGAGAGGCGCGAAGTGCGGGGTGCGAGGTGCGAAGGGGACATGAAGAAGGCGGAGATCGGATGATGGGCAGGACAGCGTTGGTCCGAAGGAAAACCTCGGAAACCGATGTGGCGGTGGAGCTGAACCTGGATGGGGCGGGCCGGCACGAGGTTCATACGCAGATCCCCTTCCTTGACCATATGTTGGCTCAATTGGCGAAGCATGGCCTCTTCGACCTCACCCTCAATGCGAAGGGGGACCTCCAGGTCGATCTGCACCACACCGTCGAGGATGTAGGGATCGCCCTCGGCGAAGCGTTCGCGCAGGCCATGGGTGACAAGCGTGGCATCCGGCGCTTTGCCTCGGCCCTTGTTCCCCTGGACGAGGCGCTGGCCCAGGTGGTGACCGACATCAGTGGGCGCCCCTATTTCGTCTATCAGGCGCCAAAGCTGACCGGATGGATCGGAGATTTCGACGTCTCCCTGGTGAAGGAGTTCATGCGCGCCTTCGCTATGAATATGAAGGTGAACCTCCACATCTCGATTCTCTATGGCGAGAACCTGCACCACTGCGTCGAGGCGATCTTCAAGGCGTTGGCCAGAGCTCTTGACCAAGCGACAGGTATCGACCCTCGGATTGCGGAGGTCCCATCGACGAAGGGGAGTCTGTGAAAAGAAAGTTCCAGGTTCCAAGTTCCGAGTTCCGAGTACAGAACCTGGAACTGCGAAGCTGAACATGGAACCTGGAACGAGGTGACCATGATCGCCATCATCGATTCCGGCATCGCGAATCTCCGGAGTGTGCAGAAGGGGCTCGAGCGGGTCGGGGCCGACGCCAAGATCGTGGAGGATTCGAGGACGCTTCGAGACGCTTCGGGCATCGTCCTGCCCGGGGTGGGTGCGTTTCGCGACGGGATCACGAAGCTTCGGGACGGTGGCTTCGTCGAGCCGCTGCTCCACGCAATAGACGCTGGGAAGCCGGTTCTTGGCATCTGCTTAGGACTTCACTTCCTCTTCAGTGAGAGCGAGGAGTTCGGGCATCACAAAGGCCTCAATGTCATCAAGGGTCGGGTGGTCCGATTCCCGGAAGCGGTCTTACCCCCGAGTGCAGGCGGCAGTACGGCACGGCTGAAGATTCCGCACATGGGGTGGAACCAGATCCGGATCGAGCGGCCCGCCCCGATCTTCAAAGGCATTCCTGACGGTGGATTCTTCTACTTCGTCCACTCCTACTACGTGCAACCCGAGGATGAAGGCGTGATCGCCGCCACCACCGAGTACGGCCTGCGCTTCACCTCTGTCCTCTGGCGAGATAACCTTTTTGCTTGCCAGTTTCATCCCGAAAAGAGCCAGGGCCTCGGCTTGCAGCTGTTGAAGAACTTCGCTTCGCTCACCTAGATGTTGGTCATCCCGGCGATTGACCTGAAAGGGGGTCAGGTCGTTCGGCTGGCCCAGGGCGATCCCCTCCGGCAGATTTCCTATGCGAGCGATCCGATCGCTGTGGCCCAGCGGTGGGAGAGTGAGGGGGCGCCGATGCTGCATCTGGTCGATCTTGACGGGGCCTTTTCCGGAAGGCCGGAGCAACTGCGGGTTGCCGCCGAAGTGGCCAGGGCGGTTAAGGTGCCAGTGCAGCTTGGCGGCGGGCTCCGAAGTCTGGCCGCCTTGGACCAGGTCTTCGGCTCCGGCATCGAGCGCGCGGTTCTCGGGACGGCAGCGATCGAAGATGAGGGGTTTTTGGCTGCAGCGAGCCGTCGCTATCCTGGCCGGGTTATCCTGGGGATCGACGCGAGAGGAGGGAACGTCGCCGTGCGCGGCTGGGCCGCCGACACGAGGCTGCTGGCGACGGAGGTGGCGGCCCGGTGGGCCGAGCTCCCGCTGGCTGCTATTATCTACACCGATATCGGGCGGGATGGGATGCTCACGGGACCGAATCTGGAAGCTCTGCGACATATGGCTCAGGCGACCAGCCACCCTCTCATTGCCTCCGGCGGCATTGCCACACTTGACGACGTGAAACGACTCGCTGCGCTTGAGCCGACTCGCATCATCGGCGCCTTGGTTGGCAAGGCCCTCTATGAGGGCAGGTTTTCGCTGAAAGAAGCGATCGCGGCCGCGGGATAGGGCATCATGCTGGCGAAGCGGATTATTCCCTGCCTTGATGTGAAGGACGGCCGTGTTGTGAAGGGGACTCGATTTGTGAACCTCCGGGACGCGGGCGATCCGGCAGAGGTGGCAGCCCTGTATGACCAGCAGGGGGCAGATGAGTTGGTCTTTCTCGATATCACCGCCTCCTATGAGAGGCGGGAGATTCTTCTGGGGGCTGTCCGGCGGACGGCCGAGATGGCCTTTACCCCCCTCACGGTGGGTGGCGGAGTCCGGACGGTTGAGGATATCCGGGCCCTTCTTCTGGCAGGCGCGGACAAGGTGTCCCTTAACACTTCGGCAGTCGAGCGACCGGAGTTGATCACCGAGGCGGCCATGCGATTCGGCAGTCAGTGCATCGTCCTCGCCATCGACGCGAAGCAAAAGGCGTTGACAGTTCAGGGTTCACAGTTCACGGGAGGGAAAGACCGTCAACCGTCAACCGTGAACCGTGAACTGTCGTGGGAGGTGTACACGTACGGCGGTCGAACACCAACTGGCTTGGATGCTGTACAATGGGCGAAACGCGGAGAAGTGCTCGGGGCCGGGGAAATCCTGCTGACCAGCATGGACAAGGATGGTACCAAGGACGGGTACGACCTCGCCCTCACGAGATCTGTGGCAGATGCCGTGGGGGTCCCCGTCATCGCATCGGGCGGTGCAGGCACGCTCGATCACCTCTATGAGGCGTTCGTGCTGGGAGGGGCCGACGCCGCGCTGGCCGCCTCCATCTTCCATTTCCGCGAATGGACCGTTCAGGATGCGAAAGCCTTCCTCCGCCGCCGGGGCGTCCCTGTGAGGGATTGACGTGCGATGGAACCATTCGATCCAGGCCAACTGAAGTTCGACGACTCGGGGCTGATTCCGGCCATTGTCCAGGATGTCACGAACGGGCAGGTCCTGACCCTCGCGTACATGAATCAAGAATCGCTACGGCTGACCCTGGAGACCGGCCTCACCTATTTCTACAGCCGCTCTCGCCGGCGAATTTGGCGGAAGGGGGAGGAGTCGGGGCACATCCAGCGGGTGCACGAGATCTACTGTGATTGCGACGAGGACGCCTTGCTTGTCAAAGTCGAGCAGGTGGTTGCGGCCTGCCATACCGGTCGCCGGTCATGTTTCTTCCGCCGCCTTCATCCCTCGTCTGAGGTGTCGGAAGAGCTTGTGCAACGGCAGTTCGATCCTGAGACGGTCTACGGGGGGAGTCTCGCGATCCTCCAACAGATCTTTGAGGTCATCGAGGATCGAAAGGCCAATCCGAAAGCCGATTCGTACGTCTCAAGCCTGTTCGCGAAGGGACAGGATCAGATTCTCAAGAAGGTGGGCGAGGAGACGGCCGAGTTGGTGGTGGCCTCCAAGAATGGAAAACCGGGAGAGATTATCTACGAGATGGCAGACCTCTGGTTTCACACGCTCGTCCTGCTGGGGTATCACGGAATCACGCCGCAGGAGGTGGCTCAGGAATTGCGTCAACGATACGGAAAGAAGAGCAAGGCGGATTACCGTTGAGGTGAGGGCGTGGACCAGTGCCTCTTTTGTAAGATCGCCAATCGGCAACTTCCCGGCAAGATCGTCTACGAGGATGACGAGTTTGTCGCATTCGAAGACATCAACCCGAAGGCTCCGGTCCATGTCTTGATCATTCCACGCCGGCATATAGCGACGCTCCTGGACGCGAACCAGGATGATGATCGGCTGCTTGGGCGCCTCCTCTTGGTGGCGAACGACATCGCGAGGCAGAAGGGGATCGCCGGACGGGGCTTCCGCCTGGTGCTGAATTGCAACAGCGAGGGCGGGCAAGTGGTATTCCACTTGCATCTTCACTTGCTGGGAGGGCGGGCCCTTCGGTGGCATCCAGCCTAGTGAAAATTATTGACAATCGCGCCTGATCGGTGCGACAATGTAGATAATTTGTAAAAAAAGTCGCCCGTTGACCCCCTGCTCTCATTAAGAATCTTCTCGAAATATGGTTCATAACAGTGCTACAAATAAGGGGGTGTGAAGGGGATGCCGAGTGTAACGGTCAAGGAGGACGAGTCGTTTGAGAGTGCCCTCCGCCGTTTCAAGAAGCAGTGCGAAAAAGCGGGGGTTTTGTCGGAACTCCGCAAGCGGGAGCATTACGAGAAGCCCAGCGTCCGCCGCAAGAAAAAGGCAATGGCCGCCAGAAAGAAGGCCCTGAAGCGTATCCGCGTTTTTGTTGTGGAGTAGACCGTGGGGGTCTTAAAGGCCCGATTGGCGGGAGACCTCAAGGAGGCCCTCAAGAGCGGTGATCGCCTGAAGACGTCAGTGCTCCGTCTTCTGATTTCACTCATCAAGAACAGGGAAATAGAAAAGCGGGGAGAGCTGGACGATCAGGAGATCATTCAGGCAGTCATCGCATCGTGCAGGCTTCGGAAGGAGGCCATCGACCCGTATGTGAAAGGCGGACGGCATGACCTGGCTGCAAAGGAGGAGGCCGAGCTGAAGCTCCTTGAGTCGTACCTGCCCCCGCCCCTCTCCCTGGAACAGCTTCGGCACAAGGTGGAGGAGGCGATTCTGGCGGCGGGCGCCGGTTCCCTCAAGGACATGGGGAAGGTCATGGCCCTGCTGATGCCAGAGATCTCCGGTCGAGCTGATGGGAAAATCGTTAGCCAGATGGTGAAAGACGCGTTGTCGCGGCGGGACTAGTGGCGCCATCCTGTCACAACCCTTTCACTTCAAGGGGGAGGGTTCGTGGTTCAGGGGACCCGGCATCGGGTCCCTTGTTTTTTCCAGGGCTCCCTGCTCACGGTTGGATCACTCTTTCCCGTCATCCTATCAGGGCGAGTTGAGTTCTGCGCGAGGTTCGCTCCCTGCCATTTCTCGAAAGGTCCTTTCGCCGCGACCGGAGCTGTTCGGAGCAGCTTTGCATCTGATGAGTCTGAAAAATCAGGTGGACGAACACACCCTTAAAGTTCTTGAGTGGCCTGCCATTCAGGAGATGCTGGCAGCGGAGGCCGAATCACCTGTTGGAAGGGAACTGGCGCGGGGTGTCCGCCCGCTTCAGACCCTGGAGGAGGCACGAGGAGTCAGCGATCAGATTGGGGAGTTCCGGGTTCTGCTATCGAAGGAAACGGTACTTCCATTTGACCGACTCTTTGACATCAGGGAGTCAGTTCGAAGGTCTCGGCCGGAAGGCGCAGTCCTGGCTCCGATCGATCTCGTCCGGATCGCGGCATCATTGGAAGCGGCAGCGTCGATCCGTCTCATCATCGCCCGATCCAGGGACGTGTGTCCGCGGCTTCATGATATCGCCTCGCGGCTGGATGGGCAACCCGAGCTTGTGGGGAAGATCCGGGCCGCCATCGAAGACACCGGAGAGGTCAAGGACACCGCGAGCCGCGAGCTGGCCCATGTGCGACGTCGGCTCCATGAACTCCGCAACCTCATTCAAAGCCGATTGCAGTCCCTGTTTGCCGATCCGGCTCTTCAGCCGTACATCACCGAGCCGATCATCACCCTCCGGAATGAACGGTACGTGATCCTCGTCAAGCCCAACTACCGAACTGTCCTTAAAGGGGTGGTGCAGGATCGGTCTGTCAGCGGGGTGACCATCTTTCTTGAGCCGCAGCAGGTCGTTGAGCTCAACAATCAGTTACGGCTGCTACAGCGGTCCGAAGAGGAAGAGGTCAGGAAGGTGCTGGCGCTCCTCACGGTCGCGCTCAGACCCCAGATCGATGCGATTCTCGGGACGGTGCTCCTGGTGGCGGAGCTGGACGTCCGATGCGCCGCGGCGAGATGGGCGAGTAAGCTTCACTGCGCACCCCCATCCCTCAAGGAAGCGGGGCCGTTAGTTTTGCACGAGGCACGGCACCCGCTGCTACTGAAACAGGCCTCGGCGGAGGGGGAGCGAACGGTCGTCCCCGTGAACCTTCGGGTTGGTGATGAGTTCGACGCCCTGCTCATCACCGGACCCAATACCGGTGGCAAGACGGTCGGCCTGAAGACCGCGGGGCTGCTCTCGCTCATGGCGCTGGCTGGCTTGCATCTGCCGGCCTCGCCGGATTCCGAGGTCCCGTTCTTCAACGGGGTGCTGGCTGACATCGGGGATGAGCAGAGTATCGAGCAAAGCCTGAGCACATTCTCTTCTCACATCGGCCAGATTCAGCGCATCCTGGAAGCGGTGGGCCCGGGAACCCTGGTCTTGCTGGACGAGCTGGGTGCTGGCACCGACCCTGTCGAGGGGGCCTGTCTGGGGATCGCGATCCTTGAGGCGCTTTTGGAGCGGCGCGCGTTGGTCATGGCGACCTCGCATCTGGATGCCATCAAGGCCTACGCCTATTCGCATCCTCGAATCGAGAACGGCTGTGTGGAGTTCGACCTTGACACCCTGAGACCTCTGTATAAATTATCTATTGGGCTTTCCGGCCGCAGCCACGCACTTGCGATTGCATCCCGGATCGGGCTCCCGCCGTCGGTGGTCTGCCGGGCCAGGGCGATGTTGGGCGAGGGTACAGACCCGCTGCGGCTGCTGCTGGAGCGCCTGGAAGCCGAGCAGCAGCGCCTCACAGAAGAGCGTGCGGCGCTCGCGCGCGAGGTTGCCGAAACGGCGAAAGCGCGTAGCGAGGCTGAAGCACGACGTGACGCTGCGAGGGCCGAGGCGGAGCAGCTCTGCCACCAGGCTCGCCAGCAGGTCGAAGGCGCCGTCTTCGCCGCTCGTTCAGAGATCGAGCGGATAGTACAGGAGTTCAGAGCAACCGAGTCGCGCGGCCAGACGGTGAAAGCGGTTCGCGGACGGCTGACCGATCTGGAGCGACGAGCCGAGGCGGTGCTCAGCCAGGTGGCAGATCAGGATCAGGGGCCGAACATGGGTCGACCGGGTTCACCACAAGACTCCGGCGCGGCAGCCATTCGCCACGGCCAGCACGTTCGAATCAAGGGGTTCGATCAGCGGGGAATCGTCAGTGGTGACCCCACGCCTGCGGGAGTGGTGGAGGTCCAGCTCCCCCTGGGAAGAGTGAGGGTCCCACTGGAGGCGCTCGTTCCAGACGGCTTGGCCCGCCAGGGCGAGGCCGTCCCTTCAGTCAGCGTCTCGAGGGCGATAGACGAGACCGCGGCGGAGTTGAACCTGATCGGCTGCGATGCAGAGGAAGCGTCTCGGCGTCTGGACCGCTATTTGGGGGACGCATTCTTGGCTGGCCTCCCCACCGTTCGGATCGTCCACGGAAAGGGTGGGGGAATACTGCGCAGAACCGTCGCGGAACTTCTTCAGGGCCATCCCTTGGTCGCGAGCTTCAGGCTGGCCGACTATCGGGAGGGTGGCATCGGCACCACGATTGTCGAGCTTCACTCCCAGGGCGTCCACCTGGGCGGAGCAGCGTGATGAGGACTGGCCGGCGGTGATCCCAGAAGAGGCGGTTTCCAGGGTGCTGGCCAGCACCGATATCCTGCAGCTCATTGGCAGTTACCTTCCACTGAAGCCTGCCGGACGATACCACAAGGCACTCTGCCCCTTCCACCCCGAGAAGACCCCATCCTTTATCGTGAACCCGGAGCGTCAAATCTATCACTGCTTCGGCTGCGGCGAGGGCGGGGATGCTATCGGCTTCCTGATGCGACAGGAGCACCTCAGCTTTCCGGAGGCGATCCGGTCTCTGGCAGATCGAGCCGGAATCAGCCTTCCGACCCGTTTCGCCGGAACCGGCAGAGGAGGGACAGTGCGGGAGGAGGATGGGCGCCTCCCGCTGCTGGAGATTCATAAGGCCGCGGCGGAGTTTTTTCGACAGCAGCTCAACCATCAAACGGAC